>Ga0209266_1000013_pt1 | contig 157893 bp, 151 predicted proteins | sample GraSoiAngelo_132_FD_185889 | JGI IMG/M metagenome (GOLD analysis project Ga0209266, IMG submission 185889) | Grasslands soil microbial communities from the Angelo Coastal Reserve, California, USA - 14_0929_02_40cm (SPAdes) (version 2) | ecosystem: Environmental > Terrestrial > Soil >...
GCCGCGCCCCTACAGCAATCCCGCCTCCGCAAAGCTCACATAGCGATCCCCCCCTACAATCACGTGGTCATACACGGGCAGGTCCAGCAGGCGGCCCGCATCCACGAGCTGACGGGTGACCGCCCGGTCGTCCGCCGAGGGGGTGGGGTCGCCGCTCGGATGGTTGTGCACGACGATGATCCCCGCCGCCGCCTCGGCGATCGCCGCCCGAAACACCTCCCGGGGGTGCACCAGCGAGCTATTCAGGATCCCCCGCGTGATCAAGAGATCGCCCAGCACCTGGCTCTGGCTGCCCAGGGCCAGCACGTGGAACTCCTCGACCGTCAGATCGCGCAGCCGGGCCCCGAAAAAGCGCTGCACGTCCGCCGGGCCACGGATCCGCTCCGGTGCCGGCTCCGCCTCGGCCCTGACGCGACGCCCCAGCTCGAGCGCCGCTGCCACCCGCCCCGCCTTGGTGCGGCCGACGCCGGGGACCCGCGCCAGCTCCGCCGACGGCCGCCCGGCGAGCCGCCGCAGCGACCCATCCACACGCCTCAGCAGATCGCCCGCGACGGTGAGGGCGTCCCGCCCCGCGCACCCCGTGCCCAGGATGAGCGCGAGGAGCTCCTGGCCCGTCAACGCGGCGGCACCCAACGCCCACAAGCGCTCGCGGGGACGGTCGTGTTCGGGATGCTCGGCAAGCCGAAGGGGCACGCGGCGAAGCTAGCGGCCGCTGACCGAATCCGAGTATCCGAAAAAGACAAAGGGGCGCAGCATGCTGCGCCCCGATCCCTTCACGCGGACGCCGGGCCGGACCCTAGCGCCGCCCGTGCCTGCCACAGATGCCGGCGGTCGTGCGCGAGCAGGAACGCGAGGTAGCCGCCGAGGGGCATGCGGACGAAGCGGCTCACGGGCGAGACTACGATGGCGCGCTTCAAGTCGAGCCCGTCGGCGGCACGGACCCGCGCGGCGAGCTCATCGCGGAGCGAGAGAAACTCGCGCAGCACCGCGCTCGTGGCGAGCGGCTCGTGCGCCGGCTCGAGCAACTTCGGGTTCTTGAAGCGCCGCCGGGGCGGCGGCTCGAACGCGCGGATCATCCAGCGGGTGAACCAGCCGTAACGGAAGGGCCCGTCACTCCGCAGCCCGCGAGCCCGTGCGCCGGCGATGGTTCGGTCGATCGCGGGTAGGACCTTGCGAATGGCGTTCAGGTGGTCGAGGCACTCCGCCGCGGACCAGCGCCCGGGCGCAGGGCGCCGGTTGAACTCGGCGCCCGACCGTCCAGCCAGGAGCCGCTGCGCCTCCGCTTTGACGGCTGCGATTTGGCGCAGGTCGTCCTCAAGCTCGGCGTGCATCTGCTGCACCTAGTGGCGTGACAACACCCACAAAACCGCGAGCCCAACCGCCGCGGGCACGGCAAAGACGATGAGGAAGATGGGGGCCTCCTCGGCCACCGAGTAACCGGCCTTGGACACCCCGACCCACATATTGATCCCCGCAGCGACGAGCCAGAGCGCCATGAAGACCTTGACCGCCCCGATCATTCCGATCGCCGGAGTCGGACCGCCGAGCCAGCGCCCGATCAGGAGACATACGCCGAGCAGGACGAAGCCCCCGGCGATGACCTTGAGCGTATGGATCATCGCGGAGTGGCCACGGACAAGGCGTCACTCACGGCGACGACGAGGACGCCGCCGGGCGCTCCGCATTGGCCAGGTCGATGACCGCGGCGGCCAACGTTCGCACCTTCGCCTGATCGACCGCTCCCTGCGAATCGCCGTTCAGTTGCGTAGCGAGCTGCGTCAGCGCATCGCGACGCTGCGGCCCCGAAAGCCGTTCGGCCCGGGCCAGCGCGTTGCGCGCCGCCGCCACCTTGTCGGCCGCCAGGCCGTTGAAGCGCGCCAGCTGGTCCAGGTAGGCACGCGCCACTACGAAGCTCGCAGGCCACGTCAGCTTCGGCTGGTCCTGGACGTTCAAGAACGCGAAGTGCACCAGCTTCGCCGCATCGATCTCGTTCTGCGAGAGCAGCCCGCTCGGGACGAGCTCGAGCACGTCGAGGCCGCGACCGATCTCGGAGCTGTAGATGTAGCCGTTGTACCAGTAGGCAGACCAGGAGCCCGCGCCCACGAGCTTGGTCGAGTCCATCGGGCCGCGGTCGAAGTAGGCGATCTCGCGCGGGTGCGTCGGGTCGGTCCAGTCGAACACCGAGATACCGCCCTGGTACCAGCCCTGCGCCATGATGTCGCGTCCGGGCACGGGGATCAGCGAGCCGTTGTGGGCCACGCAGTTCTCGAACGGCGTCTGCGGTGCCGGCAGCTTGTAGTAGGTCTGGAACGTCATCGTGTCGTGGGCCACCGTGAAGATCGCGTCGGCCCCCCACTCAGGCTTGTCGGTCGCGCGGCACTTGGGCGCGAGGCCCCCACCCCACTCGTCGGTGAACAGCAGCTTGGTGCCGTCATTGTTGAACGTCGCCGAATGCCAAAACGCGAAGTTCGAGTCGGCCGCCGCGGCGATCCGCCGCGGATGGGCCGGGTCGTGAATGTCGAGCAGCACGCCGTAGCCCGCGCACGCGCCACCCGCGATCCCGAGCGCCGGGTAGACGGTGATGTCGTGGCACTGCACGGGGCCGGTTCGGGGCCCCTGGCGGCGCCGATTTTCCTCGATCCGACGGGTCACCATCTCCTGGAGGCCCGCGCGCAGCGCGGCGGTGTCGGCGCCACTCGGTGTCCCGCTGCCCCCGCGCGCCTTCATGATGCTATCGAGCTGCCGGGCGATGAAACCGGGGAAGATGATGGCGTCCCGGCCGTCGATCGTGGCGACAAACCCGCCGTGGGCCCGCGCGGAGTCGGCAGCCCGCTGGGCGACCGCGATGTCCTCCGGCGCCTCACCGTGGCTCGCCGGGGCGGTGAGGTCGGCGAGAATCGCCGGCTTGGTCACCACGCGCGCCTGTTCGGGACGGGCCAGGGGCACCTGGATCACCTCGATGCGGAACCGCTCGCTGTTCGGGTCCTTGTCCGGCGCGAGGTCCGAGCAGCCCGGAAGCTCAGTGGGTGAGCGGACTGGGGCCGTGCCCGACACGTAGATGTACACGTTCGCCGTGTCGCGCGGGTCGGTGACCAGGGTGTGCGTGTGCGAGCCGCGGCACGTCTGCACGTTGGCGACGCTCTTGGGGTGCGCGATGTCGCTGATGTCGAAGATGCGGATGCCGCGCAGCCGGTCCTTACTCACCGTGTCGGGCACGCCCTGCGCGCCGCAGTCGAGGCGGCCGTTGAAGTCCTCGCCGGAGACGAAGAGAAGGTTGCGGTAGACCGAGACGTCGTTCTGGGCGTCGGGACACACATAGAGCGTGACGAGCGTGGGGCGGCGCGGCTGCGAGATGTCCCACACCTGGAGGCCGTGGAAGTTGCCCTGAATGGCGTAATGGCCCGTGAAGGCAACATCCGAATTGAGGAAGGCGAAGTCGCCGGGATTGGTATCGTCCGTGAACTGCGCCGGCTTGGGCGCCGCGGACACGAGGCGCAGGTTCCACGACGCCGCGGCGGCATTCATCCACCCCGCCCGGAGCCCGATGCGCCGATCGGGGCTGGGCGCGACGGAAGACATGTCGACCTTCGTGGCTGTGGCGCAGGCGGCGACGACTGTGCCGATCGCGAGCAAGACAGACTGAGATCTCACTGAGGGCTCCGTTGGAAGGGTTGAGACAGGGCGGCGAGCATTCGCGTCATGCGGTCGATCTCCGTTGTCTGATCGGCGCTCACGTCGGAGGCGATCTGAAACAAGGGCCCGTCCCGGGCCGCGCCCGGCGTGTCGACCAGCGCGCGCACCATGGCGAGCGCGCCGCGGTGGTGCTGGATCATGAACGTGAGGAACAGCCGGTCGAACGCGGGCCCGCGGGCGCCGTCGAGCTGCGCTAGCTGCTCGGGCGTCAGCATTCCCGGCATGAGCATGGAATGATCCATGCCAGGCATCGCGTGGCCGGACGAGACGTCGGCATCTGGTACGGTTTGATGCCGCTCCCGGAGCCAGCGTTGCATCAACTCGATCTCGTCGCGTTGCCCGACGACGATCCGCTCGCACAGGGCGCGTAGCGCGGGACTCGCGTCGTGTGAAGGCGCCCAGCCCGCCATCAACACCGCCTGCGCGTGGTGGTGGATCATGCCGATCATGAAGTGGACGTCCGCGGCGGAGACGCCAGCCTGATCGACCGTGGCGGGCGGCGCCTGCGGCGTGGCCGTGGACCATGCCACGACGACGGTGAGCGCCAGCACGAGCAGCGTCTGCGTCACCGGCCTGCTAGACAGTTGCACGAGCTCGACCCCGGACCCTCAGTGACTGGAACAGCACCCGAGCCACGCCAGCCACGTCGCACACCGCCGTGTTGAACGCCTCCTCATTGGCCTGCGACGGCGCGTGAAAACCGCTGATCTTGCGGATGAACTGCAACGCGGCGTGGTGCAGCTCGTGGTCGGTTGGCGGGTGATCGGGGTGCCGCAGGCGTTTGATGTTCCGACACATGTGAATGCTGCCCTTTCGCGGAGTTTGTGCGGTCGTCCAGTTAAGCTGCGGGCCGACGCGCCGTGGCGCAACGGGCGAGAGCAACCGAGTAGGCAAGCCGCACCATCAAGAGCTGATCAGTTCGGATCCCAGACGGCCACGCCGACACGGGAGTCGGCGGTGCCGTAATACAGGTACCAGCGACCGTGGAACGGCACGAGTCCTTCCACGAAGGTCGTCCCCGCGGGGTACTGGCCGGTCCGCTCGTAATCCTCCGTCGGCCTGATGAACGGCTGGTCCGAGCGGGCAATCAGCCGGAGGGGATTTCGCCCATCATAGAGGGCCTGCCCGCCCGTGTATATCCGGTCCGGCAGAGTCGGATCCCCGTACTGTCCGCTGTTGCCCGCATTGTACATCAGCAGAATGCCGTGTGGCGTGATGATGGCCGGCGGGCCGGCCTCTACCAGCCAGGCGTCGAAGTATCCCCGACGAGGCGTCAGCACCTTCACCAGCTTCCCAGCGGAGTCGGCGAGCGGCGTCCAGTCCACGAGGTTGTCGGATGTCGCGATGAGAATGTCGGGGACGTCGAAGTACATCCAGTACCTCCCGTTCACCGCGGTCGCGATGAGGCGGCTCCCCGCGATGCGGGCCACGATGGCTCCGGACTTCGATTCCAGGTTGCGGTACTTCCCGCCGTCGCTCTTGGCGAACGCCGGGCCGTGCTTCCGCCAGTGGATGAGATCGCGGGACGTCGCGATCGCGAGGCGCGGGATGTCGCGGTTCCACTGCGTGTAGGTGAGCACATAGGTCCCGTCGTCCGTCTCGATGATGCGTGGGTCCTCGACTCCCCCAGGCCACTCGAAGGTCGTCTGCTCGTCCTTGTCGGGGTACAGCACGGGCGCGCTGCGGCGCGTGAAGCGCAGCCCGTCCGCGCTCTCCGCCAACCCGATCCGCGACGTGTGCCGGCCGATCTCGGTGCCGCCCGTCGCGTCCTCGGCGCGGTACAGCACGTACACCTTGCCGTCCTTCACGACCGCGGCCGGATTGAAGGTGGCATACTCCTCCCACCGCACACTGCCGTCGTTGATCGGAGAGAAGAAGGTGGCGGCTCCATTCGGCGCGATCGCCGGGTTCACCAGTGGGGGTTTTTCGAAGGGACCGAACATCCAGTCTCGCCCCTGCCCGCGCGCCGGCCCCGTGAGCGAGCCGAGCAGGGACCCCAGCGTGACAAGCGCTCTGGCGCTGCTCATCCGGGACGGCCGCGCCACGGGGCAAGCACGGTCGACGAGTCGAGGCTCATACGACTACATCGCTGCCCCGTGGCACTTCTTGAACTTCTTGCCGCTGCCGCAGGGACAGGGGTCGTTGCGGCCGACGCCGGCATAAGGATTCGCGGCCGCGACGGGCACGCCGCCCGGCCCCGGCGGCTGCGGCAGGGGTCCAGTCGCCGTGCCGCCGCTCACGAGGCCGTCGGCCGCAGCCTTGCTCGCCACCATGGGGGTGGCGCGCCGCGGCGCCGCCCGGCCGCCGAGCGGCCCCGTGATGGTCCGTCCCGGGCGCGGCGCCGGCCCGACGTCAATCTGCAGCTTGAGCCACCGCTCGGCGAACGTGGAGCGCAAATCGTCCATCAGCCCCACGAACATGTCGTAGGCCTCCGTCTTGTACTCGATCAGCGGGTCCTTCTGGCCCCAAGCGCGATACTGGATCGCCGCCCGGAGCTGATCGAGATCGTACAGGTGGTCCTTCCACTTCTCGTCGATCACCGACAGCATGATCTGCGACAGCGCCTGCCCCGCGAGGCTCGTCATCCCGGCGAGCCGCGCTTCGAGGAGCTGCTTGAGGGCGGGATCGGTCTCCCGCCGGATCTGGGCCTCGAGGTCGCGCCGCACGGCGGCTTCCGCATCGCTGAGCTGATCGAGTTTGGCCTGGAATGCCGCGCGGCCGGCCTGCTGCGCGGCATGCACGAGGTCGTCGCGGCTGCGCAGCTTCGCGGGATCGGTGACGTCGGGAACCGAGATCAGATACTTCAGGAGAAACTCGGTCTCCATCAAGGCGCGGTCCCACTGGTGCGCGTCCTCGGCGTCACCGATCAAGCCGTCGGCGAGCTGCTCGACCGCCTGCTCCACCATGCGCAGCGCCTCGGCCTTGAGCTCCTCCCCGCCCTCGAGCGCGAACCGTCGCAGCGAGTAGATCACCTCGCGCTGCTGGTTCATCACGTCGTCGTACTCGAGCAACTTCTTGCGGGCCTGGAAGTTCTGCAGCTCGACCCGCTTCTGCGCCTGGCCGATCGCGCCCGTCACCCACGGATGCGTGATGACCTCGCCCTCCTCGGCGCCGGTGCGATCCATCCAGCGGGCGATGCGGTCCGAGCCGAACAACCGCATCAGGTCGTCCTCGAGCGACAGGAAGAACACGCTCTGGCCCGGGTCGCCCTGGCGGCCGGAGCGGCCGCGCAGCTGGCGATCGATGCGGCGCGCCTCGTGACGCTCCGTGCCGATGATCACGAGCCCGCAGGGCGGGTCGTCATTGCATCCCAGCTCCTTGATGCGCTCGGGCGTGAGATCGGGGCGCTCCACGACCTGCCCGAACGCCGCCTCACCCCGGGCCGAGATGCCGCACACCTGACAGCGCTTGACCCCGGGACCGAGTTTGATGTCGGTGCCGCGGCCGGCCATGTTGGTGGCGATCGTGATCGCGGCCGGCTGCCCCGCCTGCGCGACGATCTCGGCTTCGCGCTGGTGGTACTTGGCGTTCAGGACCTCGTGCTTCAAGCCGCGCCGCTTGAGCATGCGCGACAGCGTCTCCGACACGTCCACGTTGACCGTGCCCACGAGCACGGGCAGGCCGCGCCCGTGCTGGCGCTCGACCTCGTCCAGGATCGCGTTGTACTTCTCGCGCCGCGTCTTGTAGATCAGGTCGTGCTTGTCCACGCGGCGCACCGCACGGTTCGTGGGAATCACCACGACGTCGAGCTTGTAGATCTGGTAGAACTCGGTCTCTTCCGTCTCGGCCGTGCCCGTCATGCCGGCGAGCTTGTCGTACATCCGGAAGTAGTTCTGGATCGTGATGGTCGCGAGGGTCTGCGTCTCCTCCTGGACGGCGACGCTCTCCTTCGCCTCCACGGCCTGGTGCAACCCTTCCGACCAGCGGCGCCCGTGCATCAGCCGTCCCGTGAACTCGTCCACGATCAGGACCTTGCCCTCCTGCACGACGTAGTCCACGTCCTTCTCGTACAGGGCGTGGGCCTGGAGCAGCTTGTGGATGATGTGCAGCGTCTCGCTCTTCAGGGCGTACTCGGCCTCGACGGCGCGCCGCCGCTCGATCTTCTGCTGCGCGGACAGGTCCTGATCGTGCTCGATCTCGTGCACCGCGTGCGAGATGTCGGGGACGAGGAAGAGGTCCGGGTCCTGGGGCGACATCGTCTCGACGCCCTGGTCCGTGAGGTGTACCGAATGCCCCCGCTCGTCGAGGACGAAGTACAGCTCCTCCTCCAGGTGCCGCAGCTTCTGCTCGCGCGCCGGGAGCTTGCGGTCCGCCAGCACGTCGAGCTCCACCCGCTGCACCAGTGCCTTCACACCCGGCTCCTGGAGCAGCTTCAAGAGCTTCTTGTTCTTGGGCATGCCGAGCTGCGCCTGGTACAACAGCGTGGCCCCGTCGTAGGTCGTCTTCTCGCCCGCGAGCAGGGGCTCGGCCTTCGCGATCAGGTCGTTCACCACCGCGGTCTGCTTCCGCACCAGCTGCACCACCTGGGCGTTGAACTGGGCGTACTTCTCGTCCGACTCGGTGCCCACCGGACCCGAGATGATGAGCGGCGTGCGCGCCTCGTCGATCAGGATCGAGTCCACCTCGTCGATGATCGCGTAGGCATGGACCCGCTGGACGCGCTGCTCCAGCGAGAACACCATGTTGTCGCGCAGGTAGTCGAAGCCGAACTCGTTGTTCGTGCCATAAGTGACGTCGCACAGGTAGGCCGCCCGCCGCTCCGGCGTCGACGGCTCCGTGTCGTCGATGCAGCCGACCGTGAGGCCGAGCCACGTGAAGAGATGGCCCATCCACTGCGAGTCGCGGCGCGCCAGATAATTGTTGACGGTCACGAGATGCACGCCGCGGCCGGCCAGGGCATTGAGATAGAGCGGCAGCGTGGCGACGAGCGTCTTGCCCTCGCCCGTCGCCATCTCCGCGATCTTGCCCTGGTGTAGCACGATGCCGCCGATCAGCTGGACGTCGTACGGCACCATGTCCCACTTCAACCCGTGGCCCGTCACCACGACCTCGCTCGACAACAGGCGACGGCTCGCCTCGCGCACGGTGGCGAAGGCCTCGGGCAGGACGTCGTCGAGGGCCGCCTGCAGCTCCTTGCCGTACGCCGCCTCGGCCCGCGCGAGCTGGTCCGAGAGCGCGGCGCGCTGCCCCGCGTCCGGGCAGTCGTGCTTCTCGCGCTTCAGCCGCTCTACCTCGGCCACGAGCGCGGTGGTGCGCTGCGCGATCGCGGCCCGGAGCTTCGGCGTCTGCGCCTGGATCTCGGCGTCGGAGAGCGCCTTGAGCCGCTCCTCGTGGCGGAGAATCCCGTCCACCACGGGCCGCAGCCGCTTCAGCTCCCGCTTGAACCGGCTGCCCAGGATCTTCGTGAACAGGCTCTTGACCATCAGTCCTCTAGTGATACAGCCCGTGGGCGGCGAGGTACTCGCGCACCGCGTCGGGTACGAGATAGCGGATCGAGCGTCCGCGCTTGACATGCTCCCGGATCGCGGTCGCCGAGATGTCGAGCGCCGGCACCTCGATGACGCGGCCGATCAGGGAATGCCGGGGCACGCTGGTCCCGGGGCGGGCGAACACGACGATATCGGCGAGGCCGGGCAGCGCGGCCGCTTCGTGCCAGGCCGGCAGGTCCTGCGCGGCGTCCGCCCCCAGGAGTAACGTGAAGCGGTTCCCCGGCTCCCGCTGCGCGAGCGCCCGGAGCGTGCGCACCGTGTAGGACGGGGGGGGCAGCGTGAGCTCGATGCGCTCGACCGCGAGCCGCGGATTGCCGGCCACGGCGAGCTCGAGCATCGCAGCACGCTGCTCCGCCGTGGCCACGAGGGCCGCGCGTTTGAACGGCTGCTCCCGCGCGGGGACGAACCGCACGTGCGCGCCGAGCGCCTCGCCCGCCGCTTCCGCGACGACCAGGTGCCCCAGATGCACCGGGTCGAACGAGCCGCCGAACAGGACCTCCACGTCGGCTCAAGACGGCGCGGCGGCGGCGCTCGAATCGGCCGGGCAGCTCTTGGTGACCCCCGCCGCCGTGGGATAGAACCGCCGCAGGTTGGCGCACGTCTCCTTCAGCTCTTCCGCGTAGCCGATGGCGCGATAGCTCTCCACCAGGCGCATCAGCGCCTCGGGCACGCGCGAGGTCCCCTGATAGTTCGCGATCACGTCCTTGAAATAGATGATCGCCGAATCGTAGGCGCGGCGCCGGAAGTAGAACATGCCGTTCTTGTAGTCCTTCTCGGCGAACTGCTCCCGGAGCTGCTGCACGTGCGCCTGAGCGCGGGTCGCCGCCTCCGTGCCGGGGTAGCGCCCGGCGAGCTCCTGGTAGAGGGCCAATGCCGTCTCGCCGTACGACGGGTCGAGCTCGGGCCGCCGCCACAGGCGCAGGTTCGCGTCGCCCGCGCGCAGCAGCGCGAGCGGCGCATATTCGCTCGTCGGGTACTGGTCGGCCACCTGGCGGAAGTCGTGCGCCGCCTGCACGCGGTCGCCGGTCTGAAACTCGCACTCGGCGAGATAATACTGAACCTCGGCCATCTGCGGATCGGTCGCCGTCAGCTCGTACGTGAGCCGCCGGAACGACACCGCGGCGTGACCGAAGTCCCCGCGCCGGAATTGGGCGCGGGCGCGGGCCAGCTCCGCGACCGGATTGGCCGCCGGGGGAGAGGGGGCCACCCGGGGCGCGTGATGGCACGCGGCGGCCGCGCACGCGAGCAACCAGAGACGACGCAGGGTCCTCATGGTTTGGGCGGAGGCGGGGGGGGCGCGGGCGCGTCCGCTTTGCCCAGCGCGTTGATCTTCTGCTGGGCGCGGAGCGTGATCGTGTCGCCCGGCGTACCGCCGGCGAGCGCCTGCTGGTAACTCTCGAGCGCGGCCGTCACGTCCCCCTCGGCGAGCTTCACGTCGCCCAGCCCCAGAAACGCGCCGCGCACCACGTCGGTCGGCGCGCCCGGCGCGGTGGCGCGGCGAAACCAGTCTTCCGCGTCCGCCGGCCGACCCTCCACCAGCAGCCGCTGGCCTTCGGCGAGCGCGCACAGGCCGAGGCCCTCGCGCGCTCCCTCCAGCACGGCGGGCTCCCGCTGCCGCCGCAGCACGCCCTCGAATACCGGCACGGCGGTGCTGCACGCGCGCGCCCGCACGGCCGCCATGCCGTACACGTAGAGCAGCGAGTCGGCGGTCCTCGCGTCACCGGCGGCGGCCGCGGCGCTCGGCAGCAGGGCGAGCGCCCCCGCGGTGTCCCCGCGGTCGGCCGCGTCGAGCGCGGCGAGGCGCGCGTACCGGCCGAGGGGCCGCGCCGGGGCCACGGCGCGCAGCCCCGCGAGCCCCTTCGCCGCGTCGCTGCGGTCGTTGGCAGCGAGCGCGGCGCGGACCACCCGCTCGAGCCCGTCGGCGGCCTCCCCGGCGCGCGAGCGGTCCCGCTGCCCCAGCGCGACGAAGGCGTCCACGGCCAGCCCGAACTCGCCCAGATGCAGGGCGGCGGCGCCGGCCTTGGCGTCCAAATCGGCGCTGCCCGGATGCGCGGTGAGGCCGAGCTCGTATTCGGCCAGCGCGTCGCGATAGGCACCCGCGGCGTACTGGCGGTCGCCCAGCTGCTCGTGGTCGGCGGCGCTCGGCTGGCACGCGAGCGCCAGCGCGAGGGCCGCGAGGGTGCGGCGGCTCACGCCTTTTTTTTCCGGCCGCTCCGCCCCGTCCCAGCGGACGGGGGATCACCCGCCGCCGTCGCTACCGGGGGAGGGACTTGCTGGGGGACGTCGTTCCGGGCGAGCATCGCGAGATACGCCTCCACTCGAGGATCTTCCGGGCGCCGCTCGCGGCACGCCTCCCACACGTCCTTCGCCGCGAGCCCGTCGCCGGCGAGGTAGCACGCGAGCCCGAGCATCGCCGCGGCGTCGAGGTAGGCCGGCCGCGCCCGCACGATGATCTCGAAATGGTCCCGCGCGTCGAGCGCGCGCCCCGCCTGCAGCAACATGCGCCCCAGCTTATACCGCAGGTCGTGAAACGCGGGTCCCAGCACGAGCGCCGCCTGATACTGCTCGATGGCCTGCGCCAGGCCCCCCGCCTCGAGATATGCGTCCCCGAGCGCCGCGTGCTGGTTCGCGAGCTTCGCCGCCACGTGGGCCGCAAAGCCCTGCCGCGGCTCACCCCCGACCTGCGCCGCACGCCGGAACGCCGCGTCCGCCTCCGCCTCCCGCCCCAGCTCGTTCAGCACGATCGCCCGGTGCACCAGGGCTTCCACGTACTGCGGGTTCAGCGTCAGCGCGCGATCGAGCTGCGTGAGCGCCTGCTCCGACTGTCCCACCAGCGAATAGGAGAGGCCGAGCAGGTGGTGCGCGTCCGCGAACGCCCGGCCGGTCCCGAGCACCTCCTCGAGGAGATGGATCGCCCCGTAGTAGTCCTGCAGCTGGAACCGCTCGCGGGCCTGCTCGACGAGATGCTCAGGACTCACGTCCATGGGTCGCCTCGTACCAGCGGACGAACTGCCGGATGCCTTCCTCGATGCCGACGGTGGGCCGGTAGCCGAGCTCGCGCTCGGACCGGCGCAAATCGGCGGCCGTGAGATGCACGTCGCCGGGCTCGTCGGGCGCGGGCTCCACGACGGGCTCCCGACCGAGCGCGCGGCCAATCAGGGCGAGCAGCCGGTCGAGTCGCACCCGGTCGCCCCCACCGATGTTGAACGCCTCGCACATCCCTGCCCCGCCCTCGGTCCAATCCAGCGCCGCCACGGCGCCGTGCACCGCGTCACTAATATAGGTATAGTCGCGCTCGCTCGACCCGTCGCCGTGCCGCCGTACGGGGAGCCCGCGGGCGATCCGGTCGGTGAACCGGTGGATGGCGAGATCGGGACGCTGCCGCGGGCCGTACACCGTGAAGAACCGCAGGCACGCGATGCGCAGGCCGTACAGATGCGCGAAGGCGTGGGCCAGCAGCTCGGCCGCGCGCTTCGACGCCGCGTAGGGCGAGATCGGCGCCGCGGCCGGCGCCGTCTCGGCGAACGGCGCGGGTGTGGTTTCTCCGTACACCGATGAGGACGACCCGAACACGACGCGCGCGACGCGCGCGCGTCGGGCCGCCTCGAGCACGCGGGCCGTGCCCGTCACGTTCACTTCCATGTAGCCCGCCGGATCCTCGAGCGAGGGCCGCACCCCGGGCCGCGCGGCGAGATGCACCACGACCTCCACCCCGTCGAGCGGCAGCGCCTGGCGCACGATGTCCGCCTCGAGGAAGCGGAATCCTCCCGCCCCGCGCAGCGCCTCGAGGTTGCGCTCTTTTGTCGCGCGGGGGTAGAACGGATCGAAGTTGTCGATGCCGATCACCGTGTCGCCGCGGGCGACGAGCGCTTCGCACAGGTGGGACCCGATGAACCCCGCCGCGCCCGTCACGAGGACGCGCCGGCTCACCGCACGATTCCGTGGAAATACTCGATGGTGCGCCGCAGGCCGGCCTCGAGGGGTACCTGCGGTTCCCAGCCCAGCACCTCGCGCGCGCGGGTGATGTCGGGCTGGCGGACCTTGGGGTCGTCCGTCGGCAGCGGGCGCTCGACCACCGGACTGCGGCTCCCCGTCAGCCGCAACACCACCTCGGCGAGCTGGCGCACGGTGAACTCGTTCGGGTTGCCGATGTTGGTCGGCTCCGGGCCGCCCCGCTCGAACAACCGCACGATCCCCTCGATCAGGTCGTCCACGTAGCAGAACGAGCGGGTCTGCGAGCCGTCGCCGTACACGGTGAGCGGCTCGCCCTTCAAGGCCTGGACGATGAAGTTCGACACCACGCGCCCGTCGCGCGGCCGCATCCGCGGGCCGTAGGTGTTGAAGATCCGCACGATCCGGGTGTCGAGCTTGTGATAGCGATGGTACGCCATCGTCATCGCTTCCGCGAAGCGCTTGGCCTCGTCGTACACGCCGCGCGGACCCACCGGGTTCACGTTGCCCCAGTAGCTCTCCGGCTGCGGGTGCACGAGCGGGTCGCCGTACACCTCCGAGGTGGAGGCGAGCAGGAAGCGGGCGCCCTTGGCCTTCGCGAGCCCGAGGGCCTTGTGGGTCCCGAGGGAGCCGACCTTGAGCGTCTGGATCGGGAACTCGAGGTAATCGACGGGACTCGCCGGGCTGGCGAAGTGGAGCACGCCGTCGAGCGGACCCTGCACCTCGATGAAGTTGGTCACGTCGTGCAGCACGTACTGGAACTGGGGGTGGTCTTTCAGGTGGGCGAGGTTCGCGGGGTTGCCCGTGAGGACGTTGTCCATCCCCACCACGCGGTGTCCCTGGGCCAGCAGCCGGTCGCACAGGTGCGAGCCGAGAAACCCCGCCGCCCCGGTTACGAGGACGCGCATGCCAGACGGCGGCCGATGCTGTCGTAGGTGAACCCCAGGCGCGCGAGACGCTCGGGGTCGTAGAGATTGCGTCCGTCCACGATCAGCGGACGGGCCAGCAGCTGTTTGATGCGGTCGAAATCGGGGTTGCGGTACTCGAGCCACTCGGTGACGACCGCGAGCGCGGCGGCGCCGGCGAGCGCGTCATAGGCGTGCGCGGCGTAGGTGACGCGGTCGCCGAGGTGCCGCCGCGCCGTCTCCACGGCGGCCGGGTCGTGCACCTGCACCCGCGCGCCGGCGCGCAGCAGCTCCTCCACCAGCACCAGCGCGGGGCTGTCGCGCACGTCGTCCGTCTCGGCCTTGAACGCGAGCCCCCAGACGGCCACGGTCGCGCCCCGGAGCCGGTCGTCGAAGTGGCGCGCCAGCTTCTCGAACAGCACGCGCTTCTGTCGCTCGTTCGCGGCCTCGACCGCCTGCAGCACGTCGAGCGGCACCCCTTGCTCGTCACCGGTGCGGATCAGCGCCTTGACGTCCTTGGGAAAGCACGACCCTCCGTACCCCGGCCCCGGAAACAGGAACGCGGACCCGATGCGACGGTCGGTGCCGATGCCCTTGCGCACCAGCGTGACGTCCGCTCCGACCCGCTCGCACAGGCGCGCGATCTGGTTCATGAACGAGATGCGCGTGGCGAGCATCGCGTTGGCCGCGTACTTGGTCATTTCGGCCGACGCGATGTCCATGAAGATGAGCGGATTCCCCGTGCGCACGAACGGCGCGTACAGCTCTTCCAGCACCCGGGCGGCCCGGTCCGAATCCACGCCTACCACCACGCGGTCGGGCTTCATGAAGTCCTCGACCGCCGCGCCCTCCTTCAGGAACTCCGGGTTGGAGCAGACGTCGAAGGCCGTCCGGGTGTGGCGCCCGATTTCCTCACGCACCCGCGCCGCCGTCCCCACCGGCACCGTGCTCTTGGTGATCACAACCTTGGGCTGGTTCATGTGCCGGCCGATGGTCCGCGCCACGTCGAGCACGTGCCGCAGGTCGGCCGAGCCGTCTTCGTCCGGCGGAGTGCCCACGGCGATGAACACCACGTCCGAGCGCTCGACTGCGGCGCCCACGTCCGTGGTGAACTGGAGCCGGCCCTCGCGCCCGTTCCGCGTCACGAGGGGCTCGAGGCCGGGCTCGTAGATGGGCATCCGCCCGCTGCGCAGCCCCTCGATCTTCGCCGCGTCCACATCCGCGCACATGACGTCGTTGCCCGTCTCCGCAAGGCACGCGCCGACCACGAGGCCGACGTAGCCCGTCCCCACGACCGCGACCTTCACCGATCGTCCCTCCGCTGCGGGATCCGGGCCAGCGCGTTGCGGGTGTCCACGACGGCGCGGGCGTGCCGCGCCACCAGCTCGTAGTCCACGGTCGAGTGGTCGGTCACGATGATCGCGCAGTCCGCGGCCGCGAGCGTGTCCGCGCCGAGCGGCACCGACTTCAGGTCGATGCCGTCCTCCCGCAGCGTAGGCACGTGCGGGTCGTGGTAGCTGACGACGGCCCCGCGCTGCGCCAGCAGCCGGATCACATCGAGCGCGGGACTCTCGCGGACGTCCTCGATGTCCTTCTTGTAGGCGACCCCGATCACGAGCACCCGGCTGCCGCGGGCTGCCTTGCCCTGCTCGTTCAAGCGCTCCACGACGTGGGCCACCCAGTACTCCGGCATCTCGGCGTTGATCTCGCCCGCCAGTTCGATGAAGCGGGTGCGGTAGTTCAGCGTGCGCATCTTCCACGCGAGGTAGTGGGGATCGAGCGGGATGCAATGGCCACCCACGCCGGGGCCGGGGGTGAACTTCATGAAGCCGAACGGCTTCGTCGCCGCCGCCTCGATCACCTCCCACACGTTCACGCCGAGCTTGTCGCACACGATCGCCATCTCGTTCACGAGCCCGATGTTCACGCTGCGGAACGTGTTCTCGAGAATCTTGACGAGCTCCGCAGCCTCGGTGGACGACACGGGGACCAGTCGCTCGATCGCCGGCTGGTACACCGCCATCGCCAGGCGGCGGCACGTGTCCGTGATCCCCCCCACCACCTTGGGCGTGTTCCGCGTGCTCCAGGTCGGATTGCCGGGGTCCACCCGCTCGGGCGAGAACGCCAGGAAGAAATCCTCCCCCACCTTGAGGCCCGAGCCTGCGAGCGCCGGCAGCATCAGCTCGCGGGTCGTGCCCGGATACGTGGTGGACTCGAGGACCACGAGCTGTCCGCGCCGCAGCGTCCGCTTGACCGAGTTCGTGGCTGCGAGCACGTAGCTCACGTCGGGGTCCTTCGTCTTGGAGAGCGGTGTCGGCACGCAGATCGACACCACATCCGGCTCGCCCAGCCGCGCCAGGTCAGCAGTGGCGCCGAACTTGCCCGCCTTCAGGAATTGCGCGACCTGCGCGCTCGGCACGTCCCGCACGTGCGAGCAGCCCGCGTTCAGGTCCTCCACCACGGATGGGCTCACGTCGAAGCCGAGCACCCGGAACCCGGCGCGCGCAAACTCCATCGCCAGGGGGAGGCCGACGTACCCCAGCCCGACGATGCCGATGACGGCCGACCGATCCTGCACCTTCGCCAGCAGCAGGTCGGCGGGGGTGGGGGGGGTAGAGGAGGGGGAGGGGGAGGGGGGGGGGCGCCGCCGGCGCATAGACCCCGTCCTCCGGCGCGGCGCGCGGCGGCTCCACTCCGCGCGCCACGCGCACGAAATGCGCGAGCTCGGCGGCGAGCGGCTCCACGTTCGGGATCTTGGGGATGAAGATGTCGCCCTCGCGGATGGCGAGGCTCTCCCCGTACGACCCGTAGTCCGGCGGCCGGTCCACGCCCTTGTCGTAGATGCGGAGCTTCTCCCGCGCTTCCATGTCGTCGAACACGACCATCTGCTTCGCGCCCACGACGGTCAGCTTGCGCTCCTTGTGCGGGTCCAGCCAGGACAGCTGGACGTGAGCCAGCACGCCGCTCGCGAACTCCATGGTGAGGAAGACGACGTCCTCCACCTTCGGCTGCAGATAGCTCCGGCCTTGCGCGGCGACGCGGGTCGGGACCTCCGCGAGCAGGTAGAGGGCCACGGAGACGTCATGGGGGCCGAAGCTCCACAGAGCGTTCTCGTCCGCCCGCACCTGCCCCAGGTTGACCCGCAACCCATACAGATAATAGAGCCTCCCCAAGTCGCCGCTCTGCACCAGGGCGCGCAGCCGCTCCACCGCCGGGTGAAACACCAGCAGATGACCCGCCAGGACCGGGACGCGGGCATCGGCCGCGGCGCGCGCCACGGCCTCGGCGTCGCGCACGCTCAACGCGAACGGCTTCTCCACGAGGCACGGCTTACCCGCCTCGATGCACTGCCGGGCGAGCCGCGCGTGGGTGGCCGCGGGCGACGCGACCACGACGGCGTCCACCCGGCCGAGCAGGTCCGCCGTGTCGCCGGTGACGTGCGCTCCCGGATACTGGCGTGCCAGCCGCTCCCGGACCTTGGGGTCGGTGTCGCACACCGCCGTGAGCTCGCCTTCCGCCAGCGCCGCCGCGGTGCGGACGTGGTTCTTGCCCCACATCCCGGCGCCGATCACGCCGAGCCTGAGGCGACTCACCGGTAGAATCCCCTGATCGTCTCGATGACGTAGTCGAGCTGCTCGCGCGCCAGCTCGGGGTACACGGGCAGCGACAGCACCTCGCGGCACGCCCGCTCCGATTCGGGGAGCCGACCCGGCGCGTAGCCCAGATGGCTGAAGCAGTTCTGGAGGTGCAGCGGGACCGGATAGTAGACCGCGCTGCCGATGCCCTTGGCCTTCAAGTGCGCCTGCAGCTCGTCGCGCCGCTCGACGCGCAGCGTGTACTGGTGGAAGATGTGCTCGTTCGCGGGATCGACCGCCGGCGGCTTCACCTGCGGCAGGCCGGCCAGCGCCCGGGAGTAATAGGCCGCATGCTCGCGGCGCCGGGCGGACCAGGCCGCGAGGTGCGGCAGCTTGGCGAGCAGCACGGCCGCCTGGAGGCTGTCGAGCCGCGAGTTCGTGCCGACCTCGTCGTGATGGTACTGCTTGGCGCCACCGTGCAGCCGCAGCCGGCGCAGCCGCTCGGCGAGGGCGTCGTCCGAGGTGGCCATCATACCGCCGTCGCCCCAGGCCCCGAGGTTCTTGCTCGGAAAGAAGGAATAGCCGGTCGCCCAGCCCAACTCACCCGCCATGCGCCACTCGCCGTCGATGCTGCGGCGCGCCCCGATCGCCTGGGCCGCGTCCTCCAGGATCTTGAGGCCGCGAGCGGCGAACGGCAGCAACCGCTCCATCGCCGCCATTTGGCCGTACAGGTGCACGGGCACGATGGCCCGGGTACGCGGGGTGATGGCGCGCCCGACGGCGGCGGGATCGATGTTGAAGGTGTCGGGATCGACGTCCACGAACACCGGCGTTCCGCCCGCGTTATGGATCGCGCCCGCGGTGGCGAAGAACGTGAACGGGGTCGTGATGACCTCGTCGCCCGGCTTCAGGCCCAGCGCCTTGAGCGGCAGCAGAAGCGCGTCCGTTCCGCTGGCGCAGGCGATCGCGTGCTTCGCGTGGGAGAGCCGCGCCACCATTGCCTCGAGCTGCGGCACCGGGGGGCCCATCACGAACTGCTGCGACTCGATCACCGCCTGCACGGCGGGCAGGACCTCGTCCTCGATGGTGCGGTACTGGGCGACGAGGTCGAGCAGCGGGACGTTCACGAGGTCCGCACCTTGCTGGGCGGAGCGACCGGGCGCAGGCTCCCGTCGGACTCCTCGTAGGTCGCGCCGCAGGCCGGGCACACGAGCCCGCCACCGGTAGGCGGGAGTCGCTCGCCGCACTGGCACATCCAGCCGACCCGCCGCGCGGGCACCCCCACCATGAGCGCGTAGGCCGGGACGTCGGACGTCACCACGGCGCCCGCGCCGATGAAGGCGTACTCGCCCAGCGTCACGCCGCACACGATCGTCGCATTGGCGCCGATCGAGCTGCCGCGCTTCACGAGGGTCGGCTGGTACTCGTGCTTGCGGGGCATGTGGCTCCGCGGGTTGAGCACGTTGGTGAAGACGCACGAGGGCCCGCAGAACACGTCGTCCTCGAGGGTGACGCCCTCGTAGATCGAAACGTTGTTCTGGATCTTCACGTTATTGCCGATCCGGGTGCCCGGCATGACGACAACGTTCTGCCCGAGGTTGCAGCGCTCGCCGATCACCGCGCCGGGCATCACGTGGCAGAAGTGCCAGATCTTCGTGCCCTTGCCGATCCGCGCGCCGGCGTCGACGTAGCTCGATTCATGGACGAAGTACTCCGCCATTCAGGCCCCGATCACCTTGACCTCGAGCTCCAGCTCCACGCCGGTCCGCTTGGCGACCGTCTTGCGGACGTGCTCGATCACCTTGAGCACGTCGCTCGCGCTGGCGGTCCCCGTGTTCACGATGTAGTTGGCGTGCAGCGGCGACACCTGCGCCCCGCCGATCGTGAAGCCCTTCAGGCCGCACTCGTCGATCAGCATGCCCGCAGTGCGCGTGCCGCTCGGGTTCTTGAACACCGAGCCGCAGCACGGCAGATCGAACGGGGTGCCGGCTTTGCGCCAGCGGAACAGCCGCCCCTGCACCTCCTTGAGCTTGGCGGGCGGCTCCTCGATCAGCGCCAGCTTGGCCTCGAGCACCACGACGTTCCCGAGATTCGAGGCGCGGTACTTGAACGAGATCTGCTTGCGCGGGATCTGGCGGATCTTGCCGCGGGCGTCCATCACCGTGCACTCCGTGAGGACCTCGGCGAACTCGGCGCCGTGCGCGCCGCCGTTCATGAACACACCGCCGCCCACCGTGCCCGGAATCCCGATGAAGCGCTCCACCCCGGCGAAGCCGGCCTCCGCCGTGCGCCGGGCGAGGAGCGGCGTCGGCAGCCCCGCGCCCACGATCGCCGTGGCGCCCTTCATCTCGAACTTGTCGATCCCCTTCCCCAGGCGAATCACGACGCCGGGGAAGCCGCCGTCCTTGACGAGGAGGTTCGACCCGAGGCCCAGCACGAGCCACGGCAGGCCACGGCTCGCCGCCAGCTCCAGCGCCTTCACCACGTCCTCCGTCTCGGCGGGCATCACGAGAAAGCGGGCGGGCCCGCCGATGCGGTACGTGGTGTAGCGCGCGAGCGGCTCGTTCTCGAGCACACGGCCGCGGAACTTGACCTTCGGCGGTGGCGGCGCGGCCGGTGCGGTCGCGGGCTTCGCCTTCGCGCCGCCAGGGGGTGCGGCGCGCTTCGCTACGTCCGCACCGCCGGCGCGCGGCTTGCCGCCTTTGCGGCCGGCGACGGTCTTTCGACGGTCGTTTTTTCGTGCCATTCCTGGAGACTCCTGACGCTGCCGGTTCGGCTGCGCAGCGCGATGATCGCGTCGCACGCGGCGCTGGCCGCCGACATCGTCGTCGTGTACGGCACGCGGTGCATCAGCGCCGCGCGTCGGATCGCGTAGTCGTCCGCCTGCGTGAACTTCCCGAGCGGCGTGTTGATGAGCAGCTGCACCTCCCCCGACACGATCAGGTCGATCGCATTGGGCCGCCCCTCGTGCACCTTGGCCACCTGCTCGGCCGGAATCCCCCGCGCCCGCAGGTGCTGCTGCGTCCCCGCCGTCGCGACGATCCGGAAGCCCAGCTCGTGAAACCGCCGCACGATCGGGACGACGGTCGGCTTATCCGAGTCGTTCACCGTCACGAAGATCGCCCCGGCGAGCGGCAGGCTGCCGTCCGCGGCGATCTGCGCCTTGGCAAACGCCATCCCGAAGCTGTCCGCCAGCCCCATCACCTCGCCCGTGGACCGCATCTCCGGGCCCAGGATGGTATCGACCCCGGGCAGCTTCGTGAAGGGGAACACCGCCTCCTTCACCGCCACCCCGGGGAGCGGAAGGTCATCGGGAACGCCCAGTTCGTCCAGGGTCCGCCCGGTCATCACGGCCGCCGCCAGCCGGGCGAGGGATACCCCGGTAGCCTTGCTGACGAACGGCACCGTGCGGGAGGCCCGGGGGTTCACCTCCAGCACGTAGACCACACCGTCCTTGATGGCGTACTGGACGTTGATCAGCCCTACTACCCCGAGCGCCTCGGCGAACGCCTTGGTGTAGCGCCGCATCTCCTCCACCTGCCGGTCCCCGATGAGGTAGGGCGGCAGCACGCAGGCCGAATCGCCCGAGTGCACCCCGGCGTCCTCGATGTGCTGCATGACCCCGCCGATCACGACGCGGCGGCCGTCGGCGATGGCATCCACGTCTCCCTCGAACGCGTCTTCGAGGAAGCGGTCGATCAGCACCGGATGCTCGGGGGCGACGCGTGCGGCCTTCTCGAAGTAGTCGCGCAGCGAGCCCTCATCGTACACGATCTCCATCGCCCGCCCCCCCAGCACGTAGGACGGGCGCACCAGCACGGGATAGCCGATGCGCTGCGCCACCGCGACCGCCTCGCCCACCGAGCGCGCCGTGCCGTTGGCGGGCTGCGTGACGCCGAGCCGTCGGGCGAGCGCTTCGAACCGCTCCCGGTCCTCGGCGACGTCGATCGAATCGGGCGGCGTGCCGAGGATCGGCACGCCCGCCGCCTCGAGCGGCTTGGTGAGCCGGAGCGGCGTCTGGCCGCCGAGCTGGACGACGACCCCCTTGGGGTGCTCCCACCGCACGATCTCCAGCACGTCCTCGAGGGTCAGCGGCTCGAAGTACAGCTTGTCCGAGATGTCGAAATCCGTCGAGACGGTCTCGGGGTTCGAGTTGATCATGATCGTCTTGTAGCCGAGCTCGCGGAACGCGAGCCCCGCGCGGACGCAGCAGTAGTCGAACTCGACGCCCTGGCCGATGCGGTTCGGGCCGCTCCCCAGGATCACGATCCCCGCGTCGCCGAGGGGCTGCGACTCGTTCTCCTCGTCGTAGGAGCTGTACAGGTACGGCGTGGCCGACGGGAACTCGCCGGCACACGTGTCCACGGTCTTGTACGCGGGATGGACGCCGAGCCGCCAGCGCTCCTCACGCACCGCCTGCTCGGTGCCGCCGCGCAGCCCCGCGAGCTGGTGGTCCGAGAATCCCATCCGCTTCATGCGGCGCAGCTCCGGCGCGCCGACACGCTCGAGGCCGGCGAACCACCGCTCGGCCGCGAGCAGCTCCTCCAGCTGATAGAGGAACCAGGGATCGATGCCGGTCGCCTGCGAGATCGCCTCGCCGGAGAGCCCGGCGATGAGCGCCCGCTTGACCTGGAAGATCCGCTCCGGGGTGGCGGTGCGGAGCGCGACCCGCAGGTCGTCCGGGGAATCGCTCGTCAGCCGATCGTCCGCGAGCGTCCGGCCTACGACCCAACCCGGCCGCTCCACCTCGAGCGCGCGCAGGCCCTTCTGGAACGCCTCCTTGAAGGTGCGGCCGATCGCCATCGTCTCGCCTACGGACTTCATCTGGGTGGTGAGGCGGTAGTCCGCGGTGGGGAACTTTTCGAACGCGAACCGGGGCACCTTCACCACCACGTAGTCGAGCACCGGCTCGAACGAGGCGGGGGTGGTCTTCGTGATGTCGTTCGGCAGCTCGTCGAGGGTGTAGCCCACGGCGAGTTTCGTGCCGATGCGCGCGATCGGGAACCCGGTGGCCTTGGACGCGAGCGCCGAGGAGCGCGACACGCGCGGGTTCATCTCGATCACCAGCATCTCGCCGTCGGCCGGGTTCACGGCGAACTGGATGTTGCAGCCGCCCGCCTCGACGCCGATCTCGCGGATGATCGCGATCGCGGCGTCGCGCATGCGCTGGTACTCGCGGTCGGTGAGGGTCATCGCGGGCGCGACCGTGATCGAGTCGCCGGTGTGCACGCCCATCGGGTCGAGATTCTCGATCGAGCACACGATGACGACGTTGTCTCGGGCGTCGCGCATCACCTCCAACTCGAACTCCTTCCAGCCGAGCACCGAGCGCTCGATCAGCGTGGTGTGCACCGGTGACAGGTCGAGCGCCCGCTCCACCAGCTCCTCGAACTCGGCGCGGTTGTAGGCCACGCCGCCGCCCGTCCCGCCCAGCGTGAACGACGGCCGCAGGATCGCCGGGTACCCCGTCTCGACCACCTCGTCCAGCGCCGCGGCCAGGCTCGCGACGGTCCGGCCGACCGGCGTCGCGAGACCGATGCGCCCCATCGCGGCCGCGAACTCGGCCCGGTCCTCCGCCATCTGGATGGCGCGCGCGTTCGCGCCGATCAACTCCACGCCGCACCGCTCGAGCGTGCCGTCCCGCGCCAGCGCCATCGCCACGTTGAGCGCCGTCTGGCCGCCCATCGTGGGCAGCAGCGCGTCGGGCCGCTCGCGCTCGATCACCTTGCGCACCCACTCCGGCGTCACCGGCTCGATGTAGGTGCGGTCGGCGAGCTCGGGATCGGTCATGATCGTCGCCGGGTTCGAGTTGACGAGCACGACCGTGTACCCCTCTTCCTTCAGGGCCTTCACCGCCTGCGTGCCGGAATAGTCGAACTCGGCGGCCTGCCCGATCACGATCGGACCGGAGCCGAGCAGCAGGATCCGCTGGAGGTCAGTCCGCCTGGGCATCGAGCACGTCCCGCAGGGTGTCGTCGAGCGCGTAGCGCGGCGCCCACCCGGTGGCTGCGCGGAGCTTGCCGGCGTCGCCCACGAGATGGGGAATGTCGGCGCGGCGCATCAGATCGGGGTCGGCTTCGGGGATCGCCCGCACGCCCACGAGACCCGCGAGCCTGAAGAACAGCTCCTCGAGGGGGAGGCCCTGCCCCGACGCGACGTTGTAGGTCTCCCCCGGCTGCCCGCGCCCGAGCAGCCGCACGTAGGCATCCACCACGTCGCGCACGTGGAGGAATTCCCGCACGGGCTCCAGATTGCCGACTTTCACGACAGGCGCGCCCGTCCGCTGCGCGAGCTTGAGGCGCTGCGCCAGGCCCGGGACGACGAAGCGCGCGTCCTGGCCGGGGCCGGTGTGCGCGAACGGCCGTGCCACCACGACGCGCAAGCCGACGCGGCGCCACGCCTCGAGCGCCGCGAGCTCCGCTCCGGCTTTGCTCGCCGCGTAGGGCGAGCAGGGCGCGATCGGGTCGGTCTCGCAGCGCGGTCCGAGGGGCGGTGCGCCGCAGCCGTACACTTCGCTCGTCGAGATCACGAGGACGAGGGGGTCGCCCCGGCCCGCGGCCTTCCCGTCCGCGAGCACCTGGACGAGTCGGGCCGTGCCGCCCGCGTTCACGGCCCACGCATATCCGGGATCGCGCGCCGCCTCGGGGCCCGACGCGACGGCCGCGAGATGCACGACCGCGTCGTACGCCTGCTCCGCGCAGCGGCGGACCGACTCCTGGTCGGTGAGCTCAAGGGACAGCCAGCGCACCGCGTCGCGCTCGTCCGGCGTCAGGTCCCAGCCCCCCCCTCCCCCCGGCGCCGGGCGCTCCAGCGGCCGCACGGCCCCGACCACCTCCCGCCCGTCGTCGAGCAGGCGGCGGACGAGCCAGCGGCCCACGAAACCGTCGGCGCCCGTCACCAGGATCTTCACGCCACCCGCTCCAGGTCCGCGTCCACCATCGTCCGCACCAGCTGCTCGAAGCTGGTGTGCGGCGTCCAGCCGAGCTCGCGCTGGGCCTTCGCCGGGTCGGCCTGCAGCGTCTCGACCTCGGCCGGCCGCACGAACCGGGGGTCGACCTTCACGTAGCGCTGCCAGTCGAGGCCCACGTGCGCGAAGGCGGCCTCGCACAGCTCGCGCACCGAGTGCGTCACGCCCGTGCCGACCACGTAATCCGTGGGCTTCGGCTGCTGCAGCATGCGCCACATCGCGTCCACGTAGTCGCCTGCGAACCCCCAGTCGCGCCGCGCCTCCAGGTTGCCGAGCTGCAGCTCGCGCGCCTTACCCTTCACGATGCGCGCGACCCCGTGGGTCACCTTGCGGGTGACGAACTCGAGCCCGCGCCGCGGCGACTCGTGGTTGAAGAGGATGCCGCTCACGGCGAACAGGCCGTAGGACTCGCGGTAGTTCACCGTGATCCAGTGCCCGTACACTTTCGCCACCCCGTAGGGGGACCGCGGGTAGAACGGCGTCGTCTCCCGCTGGGGGGTCTGCTGCGCCTTGCCGAACATCTCGGACGTGCTCGCCTGGTAGAACCGGGCCGTCGGGTGCGCCAGCCGGATCGCCTCGAGCAGTCGGGTGACACCCAGCGCCGTGAACTCGCCCGTGAGCACGGGCTGGCTCCACGAGGTCGGCACGAAGCTCTGGGCGGCGAGGTTGTAGACCTCGTCGGGCTTGGCGTCGCGCACCACAGATGTCAGGGAGTGCTGGTCGAGGAGGTCGGCCGGCACGATGTGGACGCGATCGAGCAGGTGCCCGATCCGCTCGTACGAGTCGTGCGACGTGCGGCGCACGACGCCCACGACTTCGTAGCCCTTGGCGAGCAGCAGCTCGGCCAGGTACGAGCCGTCCTGTCCGGTGATCCCGGTGACCAGCGCGGTGCGGCGGGATTGCCCCGCCCGGGGGAGCGGTTTAGCTTTAGGCCGCTTTTTCTGGGCGCTCATTCTTCGGTCGGACGGATCCCATGGCTCGAGTGTGCGACATCTGTGGCAAGGGCCCCGTGGTGGGGCACAACGTTAGCCACGCGAACAATAAGACGAACCGGCGCTGGTACCCGAACCTGCAGCGGGTGCGGGCCATCGTAAACGGCACCACCCGGCGGCTGCGGGTGTGCACGCGCTGTCTCAAGTCGAACCGCGTCACGAAGGCGGCCTAACGAAAAGGGGGACCCAGGGTCCCCCTCGTCGTCTCGCTGTTTCCCCCGGCCGCTCCGTCACTCACCCAGCAATTCGATCCGAGCCACCTCGGCGCCGTCGCCCGAGCGATGGCCCAGCTTGATGATGCGCGTGTACCCACCGGGGCGCGCGGCGAAGCGCGGCCCGAGATCCTTGAACAGCCGCGTGGTGACCGCCTTGTCCTTCAGCCGCCGCTCCACCAGCCGGCGGGCGTGCAGGTCGCCGCGGCGCGCCAGCGTGATCAGCCGCTCGGCATAGGGGCGGAGCTCCTTCGCTTTCGCTTCCGTCGTCACGATGCGGTCGTGTCGGAACAGGCTGGTGGCGAGGTTGGCCAGCAGCGCCTTCTTGTGACTGGCCGTGCGCGACAGCTGCCGGCCCTTGGCGCGATGGCGCATTACTCGACGCTCCCCCCCCCCCCCCCCCCCCCCCCCCCCCCCCCCCCCCCCCCCCCCCGACCTCCTCGACCTTCATGCCGAAGTTGAGCCCTTCGCGGCGTAACAGCTCGGCGATCTCGCCCAGCGCCTTCTCCCCCACGTTCTTCACCTTGAGGAGGTCTTCCTCGCGGTACTGCACGAGGTCACCCAGGGTGCGGATGTTCGAGTTCTTGAGCGAGTTCACGGAGCGCACCGACAGCCCGACGTCGTCGATCGACCGCGCCAGCAGCTCGCGCAGCCGGCCGGTCGCCGCACCGCCGTTGCCGGCGGGCTGGGCCGCCACCATCGGCACCTTGCCGAAGTCGACGAAGAACCGGAAGTGCTCCTGCGCGAGCGCCGCGGCGTAGGCCACGGCGTCTTCCGGCGAGATCGTGCCGTTCGTCTCGACCGTGAGGGTGAGGCGATCGTAGTCCGTGCGCTGGCCGACGCGCGTCTCCGCCACCGTGAAATTGGCGCGCCGCACCGGATTGTAGATCGAGTCGATGCGCACTACGTCCACCGGCATCGTCCGATCGACGGGATGCTGCTCGGCCTCGACGTAGCCGCGGCCCTTGTTCACGTACAGCTCGCCCGCAACGTCGCGGTCGTCCTGCAGCGTGAAGAGGAGCTGATCGGGGTTCACGACCGTCACCGCGCCGTGCGCCTCGAGGTCGCGCGCGTAGACGGCTCCCGCCTTGTCGCGCTTGATGTGCAGCACCGCATCGTCCACGTCGGGCGCGAGCACCAGCGTCAGCTGCTTCAGCCGCTGGATGATCTGATGCACGTCCTCGACCACGCCGGGGATGGTCTGATGCTCGTGGACGACGCCGTCGAGGCGGAATGCCCAGACGGCCGCGCCCCGCAGCGACGACAGCAGCATGCGGCGCAGCGAATTGCCGAGGGTGTAGCCGTAGCCCCGCTCCAGCGGCTGGAGGCGGAACTCGGCGGCGTTCGGGTTGTCTTCCCGCTTGGTCATCTCGACCAGGTGCGGGCGGACCAGCCCGGTCAAATCAAGAGTCGTGATCACTTGGAATAGAGCTCGACGATTAACTGTTCTTGCGCGGCGATCGGAATGGCGTCGCGGGTCGGCCGTTCCGTCATCTTGCCGAGCGCCTTAGCGGTATCCACCTGAATCCAGGACACGGGCTGCCCGCGGCCGAACTGCTCGAGCGCGTGCTTCACCAGGACGAGCTCGCGGCTCGCGTCGGCCACCTTCACCTCGTCGCCCGGGCGCACGCGGTAGGACGGCACGTCGACCGTGCGGCCGTTCACCTGGATGTGCCGGTGCCCCACGAGCTGGCGGGCCTGCTTGCGCGACACGGCGAAGCCCATGCGGTAGACGAGGTTGTCCAGCCGGCTCTCGAGCGCCACGAGCAATGCTTCGCCGGTCACGCCCGGCTCCTTGAGCACGCGGTCGAAGATGTTGCGGAACTGGCGCTCGGACAGGCCGTAGATCCGCTTCACCTTCTGTTTCTCACGCAGCTGCCGCTGGTAGTCGGACGCCTTGCGCCGCCGGCCGGACGACTGGCCGTGCTGGCCGGGTGCGTAGGCGCGCCGCTCGACTGCGCACTTCTCGGTGAGGCACCGCGTCCCCTTGAGGAACAACTTCGTGCCCTCGCGGCGGCACAGCTTGCAGGCGGGGCCGGTGTAGCGCGCCATGGCTCAGACCCGCCGTTTCTTGGGCGGGCGGCAGCCGTTGTGCGGGATCGGCGTCACGTCGCGAATCGAGCGGATCTGCAAGCCCGCCGTGGCGAGCGCCTGGATCGCCGATTCGCGGCCGGAACCCGGTCCCTGCACGCGCACGTGCACGCGCCGCACACCCAGGTTGAGCGCCTCGCGCGCCGCCTGCTCGGCGGCCACCGTGGCCGCGAACGGCGTCGACTTCTTCGAGCCCTGGAACCCGGCCTTGCCCGAGGAACCCCACGTGATGGTGTTCCCCTGCATGTCCGTGATCGTGATGAGCGTATTGTTGAACGTCGCGGTGATGTGGGCGATGCCCTCGGCCTCGACCACCTTCTTGGCGCGCTTCGCGCTCCCCCCCGCCGGCTTCGCCTGTGCCATTTACTTTTTCAGCAGGGGCTTCTTCTTGCCCGCGATCGCGCGCCGCGGCCCCTTCTTGGTGCGCGCATTGGTGTGCGTGCGCTGGCCGCGCACCGGCAGGCCCTTGCGGTGCCGTGACCCGCGATACGTGCCGATGTCCATCAGCCGCTTGATGTTCATCGCCACCTCGGTGCGGAGCGCGCCCTCGACCTTGTAGTCCCGCTCGATCACCTGGCGCAGCCGCGCGACCTCCGCGTCGCGCAGGTCGCGCACGCGCGCGTCGGGACTGACCCCCGTCTCCGCGAGAATCTTTCTCGAGTTCGCAGGGCCGATGCCGTAAATGTACGGAAGGGCGTACTGGATTTTCTTGTCGCGCGGCAGATCCACCCCGGCAATGCGCGCCATCCCCTAGCCCTGCCGCTGCTTGTGCTTGGGGCTGCGCTTGCAGATGACGCGGATGACCCCCCGCCGCTTGATCACCTTGCAGTGCTCGCAGATCGGTCTGACGCTGGTCCGAACCTTCACGACGGCCGCTCCTGGAAAAAATCCAATTAAGTCTTGAATTGTAGACGAGCCCGTAAGTTCGCGCAAGGGGCGGGATTACGGTGCACTCCGTAGCTCGGTGAGGATCCACGCCGCGCCGACTTTTTGGAAGCCGAGGAAGATCGTTTCCCGCCGCACGTCCGCCGTGCCCGCGACCACGTAGCGCCGTTCCAGCTCCGCGTACCCGCGGCCGGGCTCCACTTCCCGCACCGCGCTCACGGTGAGCGAACGCTCGACGGCGGCGCGCAGATGGCGCCGCAGCAGCTCCACCGCCTGCGACCGCTCCACGGGGGCGGACGGATCGGCGCCGGGGATCTGGAACACGACGCCAGCACTTTGGCCGACAATGGCTTGCGCGTCGTGGCCGAGCCATGCCTGACGCGTGCGCTCGGCTGCCTCGGCGAGCGAGCCCTGCGCCGCGGCCCCCGTCCCCGCCCCGCCGGCGAGGGCGAGGCCCGCAAGCAGCGCGACCTTCCCGAGCCATCGTGTCATACGCTCTCCACCATGCGCTGGTACACCCCAGCCGGGTCCGCGGCCCGCGTGATGGGCCGGCCCACCACGAGATGGGTGGCGCCGCGCCGCACCGCGTCGACCGCTGAGATGGTGCGCGCCTGATCCTCCGCCGCGTCACCCGGCGCCCGGATCCCCGGCACGACGATGAGCGGTCCGGGCCCGAGCGTCTCGCGCAGCAGCCCGAGCTCGTGCCCCGAGGCCACGACGCCCGCGAGCCCGGCGTCGAGCGCGAGGCGCGCGAGCCGCTCGGCCTCGAAGCCGAGATCGGGGACGCCGCGTCCCACGACGCGCTCGAAGTCGCCAGCGTCATGCGAGGTGAGTACGGTCACCCCGAGCAGCGCCATGTCGCCCGCCGCCGCGCGGGCTGCGGCGAGCATCGCCGGCCCGCCCAGCGTGTGTACCGTGGCCATGCCGACGCCCAGCTCGCGTGCCGCCTCCACCGCGCCGGCGACGACGCTCGGAATGTCGTGCCACTTGAGATCGAGGAACACGCGCACGCCGCGCGCCGCGAGCTCGCGCACCAAAGCCGGCCCCCCCCCTTCTCGCACGTACAGCACGGGGCCGATCTTGACCCAGCGCAGGCCGGGAAGCCGGGCTGCGAGGGCGAGCGCCTCGCGGCCGCTCGCGAGGTCGAGCGCCACGACGAGCTCAGCCACGCGCGAGCTCCCGCGCGACGCGCTCCGGCACTCGCGGGTCTGCGAGCGCCGCCGTGCCGATCGCGACCAGCGTCGCCCCGGCGGCGAGGTACTCCCGCACGTCTCGCGCCGTCCGGATGCCGCCCACGCCGATCACCGGCATACCCACCCGCGCGGTCACGCGGCGCGTCGCCAGCACCCCGATGGGCAGCAGCGCGGGGCCGCTCACGCCGCCCGAGCCGTTGCCGAGACGGTGGTCGAGCGCGCCCGGAATCGTGTTGACCAGCGTGACGGCGTCGGCCCCTTCGTCGCGCGCCACCTGTGCCAGCGCGGTGAGATCGGGGACGACGGGCGAGAGCTTCACCGTGATGGGCTTCGGGGTCGCGCCGCGGCAGCGGCGCACCAGCTCGCGTACGCCCTCCGGCGTCGCGCCGAACTCGAGGCCGCCGGCGCTCGTGTTCGGGCAGGACGCGTTGAGCTCGAATGCGGTGATCACCGCCAGGTCGGCAAGATCCCGGATCACCGCGACGTAGTCGTCCACCGTGGCGCCGGCGACATTCACGATCACGCGGGCCCGCCGCAGGTGCGTGGCGAGCCAGGGCAGTTCGTGGTCGCGCACCGTGGCGAGCCCGGGGTTCGCCAGGCCGACGGCGTTGAGCATGCCGCCCGGAAACTCGGCGACGCGCGGCGCGGCGTGGCCGCGGCGCGGTTCGGGGGTCACGGCCTTGGTGACGATGCCGCCCAGTGCATCGAGATCGATCACGTCCCGCACCTCCCGGCCGAAGCCGGCGGTGCCGGAGGCGAGGAGAACGGGATTCTGGAAGGTGACGCCGAACAGCTCGGAGGCGCGCGGGGTGGAGCGGGGGGCCGTCACGTGGAGTCCGGCGGCACGACCGGACGCTGGCCGCGCGGAGGTGGAGCGGAGGGCGGGCGCCGTTGGCGCGGCCGCTCTTCGGGCCCGGGCTCCGCCCGCCGGGCGGCCGGCGCGAGCGCGGCCGGCGGGGCGGGGGAAGGGGGGGGGCCATCGAGCAACGGACCGCGCGGACCGGTCACCGGGGGCGGGACGCGCGAAGCGAGCAGCACCGTGGGTCGCGCCACCGTGAGCCCGAGCGCCCGAGCGAGCGAGTCTTCCGCCGCGGCGAACGCAGGACTCGGCTCCCCGCGCAGCGCCAAGGTGTAGGGCGAGCCGGCGTACGCCGAGTCGAGCACGGCGCGGATCGAATCGCGCCGCTCCGGCCACAGGGCGGCCGCGGCGACCAGCGCTTTGGGGGCGAACAGGGCGCGGGGCCGCTCGCTCGCGAAACGCAGGAACAGGCGCGCGGCGAGGCGCGGTGCGCCCAGGGAGTCCCGCACCGCCTCGGCGAGCTGGAAGCGACCGGTCTCCGGCAGGTCGTCCCATTGGCGCACTCGCTGGACCTGGGCTGCCAGGGTACGGCCATCGCTCGCGGCGGTGCCGGCGGCGCTGCGCTGCAGCAGGCGTTCCAGCTGATCGCTCACGGCAACGAGATCCCCCGCGCTCTCGGCCTGGACGGCGCGCACGCGAATCGCGCGGACGCGCGCGAGTTGTCCCTCACTCGAGTCGGGGACCAGGGCGGCGACTTGGGCGTAGCGCGCCGCGGCGTCCGCCGTCCGGCCCGCCGCGAGCAGGGCATCGCCGTCCGCGAGGAGGAGTCGCGCCCTCCCCCCCCGCGGGGGGTTACGCCGGGCGAGCATGCGGTCGAGCGTCGCGCTCGCGGTGTCGGCGCCGGCCGCGCGCCGCACGTCGTCGAGCATGGCCGCCCATGCCTCGCCCTGGAAGGAGCCCCGAGCCACCGTATCGGCGAAGGACAGGGCGCCGCTCACCCGGCCGGCCGCGAGCAGGGCGCGGACCCGCGCCGGGCCCGCGGCGGGTGCGTCGGAGCGGCGAAACCAGCCGGCGGCGCCATCCGCGTCGCCGAGCTGCGCGGCCGCCCGGCCGGCGAGCAGCGCGGCCTGCGAGCGCCGTCCTCCGTCTCGCGACTCGGTCACCCCCGCGACCGCGCGGCTCGCCCCCACCGGATCGTTGGCCTCGAGGGCGCATTGCGCCGTCGCGAGCCGCGCGCGCTCCCGCAGCGCCGCGTCCCGCACGCTGTCCACGGCCCGCGCCAGCGGCGCCGCCGCCTGGGCGCAGGCGCCGCTCCGAGCCAGCGCCTCGCCCTCGAGCACCAGCGCGGCGTCGGCCCAGCGGCTCGTCGGGTGTCGCGCCACGACCGACTCGGCCTTCACCGCGGCCTGGGCCCAGTAACTCTGCGCCTCCGCCACCCGATTCTGCCCCTCGAGCTTGCGGGCCTGGCTCGCCAGGTGCTCCGCGTTCCACATGCCGTTGTAGTACGCACACGCGGCGACGCCCCCCGCCCAGCACGCGAGCACGACGACCGCGGTGCGGGTCACGGCGTCCCCCGCTCCCCCGCGGGCGCCGACGCCGCGCGCTTGCGCTCGAACTCCTGGAGGTACTTCGTAATCCCTTCCGCCACGGCGGAGGCGATCTTATGCTCGCCCAGGCTCGAGGCCAGGAACGCGCCGTCGGTGGGATTGGTCGCGAAGCCCGTCTCGACGAGGATCGCCGGTCGGCGCGCGGTCGTGAGCACCATGAAGGCGGCCTGCTGCACGCCGTGGTCTCCGCCCGGGTGGATATCGGCGACGCGCTGCTGCACCAGCTGCGCCAGCTGCGCCGATTCGCGCAGGTACTCGTTGAGCTGAAGATCCTTGAGGATGAAATCGATCGGACCCTTGACCCCGGCCGCCGGAGCCGACTCGAACCGGATCGCGTCGTTTTCCATGTTGGCCACGCGCTGCTGATCCTCGGTCTTCGCATCCGACAAGAAGTAGGTCTCCACCCCGCTGGTTCGGGTCGCGCGGCGGCCGGGCGGCATCGCGTTTACGTGAATGCTGACGAACAGGTCGCAGTCGGCCAGGCAGAAGCCGCCCCGGTCCGCGAGGTCGATCAGCGTGTCGGTCGAGCGGGTAAGTGACGCCGCGATGCCCCGTCGCACGAGCTCGGCGCGCAACAACCGCGCGATCGCCAGCGTGATGTCCTTCTCCACGAGCCCGTTCGGAAAGTAGCGCCCGGGGTTGCCGGGGTCGGCGCCGCCGTGGCCGGGGTCGATGACCACGGTGTGGCGGAAGCGGAGGCCGCTGATCGGGTTCGGTGTCGTGGCGGCGGTCGGTGCGACGGGCGGTGGGCTCGCGGCCACCGGCCCGGCGACCGGCAGCTCCTCCAGCCGCGCGGCGCCCGCGTCCCAGCGGTAGCGCGGTCCCAGGGCGCGCGGCACGCAGTCCGCGAGCCAGCTGAGCGGCAGGAACACGGTGTCACGCGCCGTATAGGGCTCGCCCACCAGGCCGTACACCGTCCCCCCCGCGCGCACGAAGGGCGCGCCGAGCTGGAACACGAACGCCGCGCCGCCGACCGTCACCGCCACGCGTGAGCCCTCGATGGCCACGGTCAGGCCGAGCGGCTGCGCCAGCAGCGGCACCGCGACCGCCGCGCCGCCCCGCTCGAGCGTGATGGGCACGCTCGTCTGGCCCCGCGGGGTCGCGATCACGACCGCCCCCGGGAGCCCCGGCACCGCGAGCAGGCACCAGAGCAGCGGCGCGATCATGCCGGCTTCCTCCGTACCCCTCGCGCGAGCTCACGCTCGGCCACGCGTCGCTTCAGATCTTCGCGCTTGTCGTGCAGCTTCTTGGCTTTGGCGAGCGCGATCACCACCTTGGCGATCCCGTCCTTGAAGTACAGCTCGAGCGGCACGAGCGTCAGTCCCTTGCGGCTCGTGCCGCCGATCAGCTTGCGGATCTCGTGCGCGTGGAGCAGCAGCTTGCGGGAGCGGGCGGGCGGCGGATTGTTGTAGCTGCCTGGAAGGTACGCGGCGATGGTCAGGCCCTCGAGCCACACCTCACCGTTGCGCACATGCGCGTACGCTTCGCCGAGACTCGCCTTGCCGCCCCGCAGCGACTTGACCTCCGAGCCCGTAAGTACGAGCCCGGCCTCCCACGTTTCCAGGAGATGGTAGTCGTGACGCGCCCGCGGGTTGCGCGCGATTGTGACTTTGTCCACCGGGCAAGGCCAAGATAGAAACCGCGTTGGGAGCGGTCAAGCCAAGAGTTGACTTGAAGTTATACCGCGGCCTATATTCGCCGTTCCAACGGGCCGAAGTGGTGGAATTGGTAGACGCGCTGCGTTCAGGGCGCAGTGGGCGCAAGCCCGTGGGGGTTCGAGTCCCCCCTTCGGCATGGCGGCAGGCGGCTAGCCGGTTAGGCGGATAGAAAAGGCGGCGAATAAATCGCCGCCTTGCGCATTCTATCCGTCTATCCGCCTATCCGCCTAGTATCTCGGCATCTCCCGCTCCACGTTCACCGCCCACGCGTCGATCCCGCCGCGCAGGCTGCGCACCTTCGCGAACCCCGCGGCCTTGAGGATCTCGAGCGCCTTGAGCGAGCGGGCGCCGTGGTGGCAGTACGTGACGACGTCGGCGTGGTCGTCGAGCTCGTTGAGGCGTGCGGGCAGCTCGCCCAGCGGGATGAACTTCGCGCCGTCGATGTGCGTGATCTCATACTCGTGCGGGTCGCGCACGTCGAGGAGCACGAGCTCCTTGCCCGCATCCAGCTCGTCCTGCACCTCGTCGGCCGTGACGTCGGCGCCGTCGTACACCGGCTCCGCGCCGATGCCGCAGAACGCCTCGTAGTCGATCAGCTGGGTGACCGTCGGGTTGCGGCCGCACACCGGGCAATCTGGGTCTTTCTCGAGCTTCAGCTCGCGGAATTGGAGCTTGAGCGCGTCGAACAGCAGCAGCCGGCCGATCAGCGGCTCGCCGGCGCCGACGATCAGCTTGATCGTCTCCATCGCCTGGATCGAGCCGATGATTCCCGGCAGCACGCCCAGCACGCCGCCCTCCGCGCACGACGGCACCAGTCCGGCCGGCGGCGGCTCGGCATAGAGGCAGCGGTAGCAGGGACCTTCCTTGGCGTAGAACACCGACGCCTGGCCTTCGAACCGGAAGATCGAGCCGTACACGTTCGGCTTGCCCAGCAGCACGCACGCGTCGTTGACCAGGTAGCGCGTCGGGAAGTTGTCGGTCCCGTCCGCCACCACGTCGAATTCCCGGATGATGTCGAGCGCGTTCTCCGACGTGAGTCGCGTTTCGAACGTCTCCACCTGCACGTTGGGGTTCAGGTCCTGGATGCGCGCCCGCGCCGACTCGAGCTTGGGCGTCCCCACCGCGGACGTGCCGTGGAGGATCTGCCGCTGCAGGTTGGTCTTGTCGACGACGTCGAAGTCCACGAGCCCGAGCGTGCCCACGCCCGCCGCGGCGAGGTACAGCGCCGCGGGCGAGCCGAGCCCGCCCGCGCCGACGAGCAGGACGCGGGCGGCCTTGAGCTTTTTCTGCCCCTCGACGCCTACGTCGGGCAGGATCAGGTGCCGCGAATAGCGCAGGATCTCTTCGTGCGACAGCTTGGGCCGCTGGTCCGCCACCGCCCCCCCCGTCCCTCCCGCGATGCTCGGGATGATGGACACCGTGTCGCCGGGGCTCACCCGGGTCTCCTGGTGCTCGAGCCGCCGGATGTCCCGGTCATTCACGTAGACGTTTACAAAGCTGCGCAGCCGGCCGTCCGCTGCAAAGAGGTGCTGCTTCAGGGCGGTGTGCTCGCCGGCCAGGCGCTCCAGCAACTCCCCGACGCTTGCGCCCTCGAGCTCGAGCGTGTCGCGCCCATCTACATAGGGGCGCAGCGGCGTGGGGATCAAGATTTTCACTGCCATACGGCCTTCCGTTCCTCGATCGTGATGGCTTCTTCGTCGAACGCCCCGCGGTCGTCCGCGAGGACCCAGCTCTTCAGCTCGCCGGCGCGCCCCTGCGCCACCGCCACGATGGCGTACGAGAGCCACGGCCAGGCGTGCTCCCGGTCGAACGCCGACGGCGCGGGCGGGTGATCAGGATGGGAGTGGTACACGCCGATTACCTCAAGGCCGTCGCGGTCGAGCCTCTCCTGCGCGCGCCGGAACGACTCCGGGTCGATCAGGTAGCGGTTGCGCGCCGAGTCGGTACGCCCGTTCGCGAGCGGCACGAGCTGCACGGCGATCTTGCGATCGCCCTCGATCGCGCCCCCGATAAGACCGCAGGCCTCGGCCGGATAGTCCGCCTCGCCGTGCCGGCCGATCGCGGCCGCATGCCGGGGATCGAGCACGAGGGTCATCGACGCTGCTCGCTCAGGTAGCGCGTCCCGGAGTCGGGAGCGATGACGACGACGACCGCATCGGACGGTCGGACCGTCGGACGGTCGGACAGTAACCGCGCCGCCGCGACGACCGCCGCACCAGCGGACCAACCGAGCAACAGCCCCGCGTCTTGCGCCAGCCGCCGTACCACGTCTTCGGCCTCCTCGGTCGTCACGAACTCCGTGCGATCGGGGACCCCGGGATCGTAGATCCGCGGCACGATGGCGGTGGCGAGGTGCTTCAGTCCCTCCAGCCCGTGGAACGGGCCGTCGGGCTGCACCGCGACCAGCTCGATCCGCGGATTCAGCTCTTTCAAGCGCCGGCCCGTGCCCATCATCGTCCCGGTGGTGCCGAGCCCGGCCACGAAGTGGGTGATCCGGCCGGCGGTCTGGCGCCAGATCTCCTCCGCCGTCGTGACGTAGTGAGCCCGCGGATTCGCGGGATGGCCGTACTGGTCCGCGTACCAGTAGCGCTCTGGTTGGCGCGCGGCGAGCTCGCGCGCCTCCCGGATCGCGCCGTCCGCGCCGTCGAGCGGATCGGTGAACACGACCTCGGCGCCGTACCGCTCGAGCAGCACCTTGCGCTCGACGCTCGCGTTCGCGGGCACGCACACCGTGACCCCGACCCCCGCCGCGGCGCCGAGCATCGCGTACGCGATGGCGGTGTTGCCGCTCGACGCGTCGAGCAGCCGCTTCCCGGGCAACTCGCCGCGGGCGATCCCGTCCCGCAGAATGAACAGCGCTGCACGATCCTTGACTGATCCGCCCGGGTTAAGCCACTCGGCCTTGAGATACAGCGACGGAAGGTCGGAAGGAGGGAAGGACGGAAGGGGAATCAGCGGCGTATTGCCGACTAGCCCCCACAGCATCGGCTCCGCAAGGGCTCTGGTTTCCGTCCTTCCGTCCTTCCGTCTTTCCGTCGCCGTCTTCATTCCGCTCCCTTCACGATCGGCGCCCCGACCAGGTTGCCCCACTCGGTCCACGAGCCATCGTAATTGCGCACCTTCTTCACGCCCAGCAGATACTTGAGCGCGAACCAGGTGTGGCTGGACCGCTCGCCGATGCGGCAGTAGGCGATGACCTCGTCCTTCCCGTCGATCACCTTCGCGCCCTTGTAGAGCTGCAGCAGCTCCTCGTGCGGCTTGAAGGTCCCGTCCGGCGCGACGGCCTGGGCCCACGGGATGTTCTTCGCGCCGGGAATGTGGCCGGCCCGCTGCGCCGTCTCCGTCATCCCCGGCGGCGCGATGATCTCCCCCACGAACTCCGGCTTCGAGCGCACGTCCACCAGCGTGATCTTCTTCGCCTTGAGCGCCTTCTCAACATCCGGGCGCTTGGCGCGGATCGCGGCATTCACCTTCTTCGGTACCGGGTAATTGCTGGGACGCACGGTGGGGCGGTCCGTCACCAGCGGTCGCCCGTCCGCCACCCACTTCGCGCGGCCGCCGTTCATCAGCTTCGCGCCCGCGTGTCCATACAGCTGCAGCAGCCAGAACGCGAAGGCCGCGAACCAGTTGTTGTTGTCGCCGTACAGGATCACCGTGGTCTGCGGCGTCACGCCGGCAGCGGAGAGCAGCTTGGCGAACGCCTGCTTGTCCGGGATGTCGCGGCGCACCGGGTCGTTGAGCTGCGACTGCCAGTTCCAGCCCACCGCTCCGGCGATGTGCCCGGAGTCGTAGGCGGTCGTGTCCACGTCCACTTCGATCAGCCGAATGCCGGGATCGGAGAGGTGCCCTGCCACCCATTCGGTGGAGACGAGCACCTCGGGATGCGCATACGCCACGGCTTCCTCCAATCGGGTTAAACCCGACAACGCGACTCGGGTTTCAGTTCAAAAAAAACAATCGGGATGGCGGGACTAGTTCCCGGCCATGACCCCGGCGATGTGGTACAGCTCCGGCTCGTCGTGCGTCAGGTCCGCGAGCGAGACGCTGGCCAGCAGCTCGTTGATCCGCTGCTCCAGCATCCGCCAGACCGGCCGGATGCTGCACGACGCGTCCGGACTACATCGCTGGGGATCGACCGGGTGGAGATCGCAGTTGACTTCGAAGGTGACGTGCTCCGAGGCCTCGATCACGTCCTTCACGCTGATGTCTTGAGGTGGACGCGCGAGGTGATACCCGCCTTTGGCTCCGCGCACCGAGTCCACGAGCCCGGCCCGCCGCAGCCGCAGCAGGATCTGCTCGACGTAATCGTGCGGAAGCTTTTCCTGCTCCGCGAGCTCGCGCGCCGCGACCGGGCCTCCCCGCCCCGCCGGCCCCTGCCCCGCGCGCTTCGCGAGGTTCACGGACACGATCAGCCCGTACTCGGCCCAGGTGGTGACGCGCATGGAAGCAATATGCGAGCTTGGATAATGGGATTCAATGGGCGGCAGAGACGGCAGGGGCGGCAGCGCAGGTCCGTGCCGCCCTTACCGCCCTATTCTCGGGCTCACGCTCACCCCCACCTGCACCCCGAACACGTTCTCCCCATTGCTCCGCTGGAGCCACAAGAGCCGGGAGTTCAGGTTCCACATCACCCGTCCCCCGAAGAGGTCCACGCCGATGCCCCCGTGAGCGCCCTGGGCAAGGCCGCGGTCTGGGCCCTCCGAGTAGACCCCCGCGAGCAGGAGGCCTAGCTCCCCGTACAGTCGCCCCCAGGCTGGGCGCGCCGACGCTTCGTAACCGGGCGCGAACAAGACGGCGCTCTCGTCGCAACCCGACAGTGGGCAGGAGCCGGTGATCCGGAGGGGCGCATAGTCGATCTGGAGCCCCACGCTGCCCGTCTTCTTGGTATCGCGTCGGAACCGCACCCCGACGAACGGGGCACGCCCGCGGAGCGAGCCGGCAATCGGGATCATGAAGCTCGCCGCCGGACCCAGGGTGCCATCGAGAAACTCGCCTGTGTGGGGGCTGCCGAACGCGAGCGAGACGTTGGCGCGTGCTTCGAGCCCCTGAATGGCACTGTTCGGCACCTGCAGGAAGCGGCCTTCGACGAGCGCGGCGACGTCCGACCCCGCATTTACCCGCACACCGAGCCCGAAGCCGATCGCCAACTGGCTGGTGGGCTGGGCACTGCCACACAGGCCCAGCAGGCCCTGATCGGCGTCAGTGACGCGGGCGAGGCCGAGCTCGCCCGACGCGAACGGCGCCACGCCGCGCGTGCCCACCGGGTAGTAGTACGAGTCCAGTGCATAGAGCGTGAGGGACCGCTCGCAGCTGTTGAGCGCCAGGTCGCCGTAGCGGGCGACGGTCAGGCCCGTCTCGCCGTCGTCGCCCGTGATCAATGCGATCGATCCCCCCCACGCGGTGAAGCCGTGGCCGGTCCCGCTCGCGTCCTCGAGCGAGAGAGACGACAGCATCGGGCCGAGCCGGAAGCGTCGCTGCGCGTGCACGGATGAAACACTCGCGAGGGCGAGCGCCGCGACGACGAAGCATGTCATTCGCATGTACGATGGGTACAACGAGGCAGAGGCTCGAGGCCGTGACTGGAATCACGGCCTCGCACCCCGCTGGATCACTTCACGAGCAGTCCGACCAGCAATCCGGCGACGTTCATCCGGACGAGCCACGACCAGAACGTCGCATTGTTGAGCCTCCGCACCTTGTCGTACCAGATGCTGCCGCCGATGGTGGACAGCGCGATGGTCGGCAGCCACAGGATCGTGGCGAACTCCATGCCGGCGAGCGGGCCGCCGCCCTGCACCCACAGCCCGCCCTTCAGCCGTCCATAGAACCAGGCGAGCAACACGCCGAACAGCAGCGCCAGCACGGCGGACTTGGGGAGGTTCGCCGCCATCATTTTCTTCCCTTCCTCGGGCGAGGGCGGGAACGTGCCGAACGCTTCCATCCCCTTCGTAAACACCTTCCCCCACATGACGTAGTCAGCGAAGAACGCGCCGACGCCTCCGATGAGTCCCGCGACGACCCAGCTCATGAGTGCTCCTCCCGTGTGCGGTTCACTTGCGACGTCCCGGAACGCCCAGTTCGGTCATGGCGAGCAGATCGAGCACCTCCGCGAGATCCTTCCCCTTGAGCACCCCCTTTTCCATCACCAGCTGCCGCACCGTGACGTGCTTCGCCACCGCCTCTTTCGCGAGCTTCGCGGCCTCGTCATAACCGATCTTCGGGGCGAGCGCGGTGACGAGGGCGGGGCTCTGCTCGAGCCAGTGCTCGCATTGGGCCGGATCTGCTTCGATGCCCTCGACGCACCGCTCGGCGAACACGCGGGAGGCATTCGTGAGGAGCAGCATGGTGACGAGCAGGTTGTGGGCGATCACCGGCATCATCACGTTCAGCTCGAGCTGACCGGCCTCCGCCGCCGCGGCCACGGTCACGTCGTTGCCGAGCGCCTGGTAGCACACCATGTTCACCATCTCGGCGATCGACGGGTTCACCTTGCCCGGCATGATGCTCGAGCCGGGCTGGACCGGCGGCAGGACGATCTCGGCCAGCCCGGTGCGCGGCCCCGAGGCGAGCAGCCGGATGTCGCTCGCGATCTTCCCCAGGTCCACGGCGTAGGTGCGCAGCGCCCCGGAGAACGCCGCCGCGTCTCCCAGCGACTGCATCAGCTGAACGCGGTCCTTGCCCTCCCGCAGCTCCAGCCGGGTGATGACGCGCAGGTGCTTCACCATCAGGCCCGGGTAGGCGGGCTCCGCGTTCAACCCCGTCCCCACGGCGGTCCCGCCGATCCCCAGATCGCGGAGCGCGTCCGCCGCCTGGGCGATGCGATCACGGTTGCGCTCGACGGAGTGGCCGTAGGCGGTGAATTCCTGGCCGAGTCGGATCGGCGTGGCGTCCTGCAGGTGGGTCCGGCCCGCCTTGAGGATCTGGTCGAACGCCTTGCCCTTCGCGAGGAAGGCGCGGGCCAGTCGGGTGAGCGCCTCGAGCAGCACCGGCAGCTGGGCCAGCGCCGCCAGCCGGATCGCCGTCGGGATCACGTCGTTCGTGGACTGCGCCATGTTGACGTGATCGTTGGGGTGCACCGGCTGGTACTCGCCGCGCCGGCCCCCCAGCAGCTCGTTCGCCCGGTTGGCGAGCACCTCGTTCGCGTTCATGTTGTGCGAGGTGCCGGCGCCCGCCTGGTAGGGATCGACGACGAAGTGCTCGCGATGCTCCCCCGCGAGCACTTCGTCCGCCGCCCGCACGATGGCGTCGGCGCGACGGGCGTCGAGCCGCCCGGTCTCCTTGTGGGTGAGCGCGGCGGCCTTCTTGATCCAGACGACCGCGTCGATGAAGGGGGCGAGGGGGAGGAGGTGGGAGATGGGGAAGTTCTGGCGAGCCCGCTCGGTCTGAATGCCGTACAGCGCGCTCCCGGGCACCGGCAGCTCGCCCAGGGGATCGCGCTCGATGCGGGTCGCGCTCATCGGCTCCGTCCGCTCGGTCACGGCGCCGTCGGTCTCGAACCAGGAATCGCCCATGACGGACGAATTCTAAGTGCGGAATGCGGAGTGCGGAATGCGGACTGGGCGGCAGAGGCGGCAGGGGCGGCAAAGGCGGCAACGAGATCCCGTGCCGTGATTGCCGTCCTTGCCGCCCTTGCCGCCCTTGCCGCCCTCACTTGGTCGGCTCCACCCTCAGACTATCGTTGAATCGATTGAAGTACTCGGTCATCCCAATGACGAGGGTGATTTCGACGATCTGTCCCTCATCCCAAGATCCCCGCAGTCGCCCGTACAGCGCATCGGTCACCTCGTGGCCCGACCGCTGCACGACGTCGGCAAAGTCGAGCGCCGCAAGCCAGCCGGGCTCGAGGCGGTCGAGCAGCCCCCGATCGCCCCGGTCCTGAATCGCCTCGATCAGCTCGGCGCTCGCGCCCTTCTGTCTCGCCAAGACAGTATGGGAGCCGAGTCAGTAGCGGCAGCGGTTCAAATGGGAGATCCGCACCCAGAGGAGCTCCTTCAGGAGCGGCGGCACCGTGCCCTCGTTCATGACGGCGCGGAAGTGCGCGATCATGGTCCGCAGGTGCGCGGGGCGGAGCGCGACCGTGCGGAACATGTTGGGGATGTTGCCGCGCTCCTGCAGATAGGTCTCGAAGATCGGCCGCACGTCGGGCGCGGCCTCGTCCGGCGTCAGCGGTCTGATTCGCGGCTCGGTCATGTCTTCTCCCCCGTTCGCTTCCCCCAGCCGATCTTGAACAATTGCACCGCCGCCGGCAGCCCGAGCTCGCGCACCAGGGCGTAGGCGCCGAGCACGGTGAGCAGCACGGCCGTGTAGAAGCGCCACAGCAGGAGCATCGTCACCTGGTGCGACCCGAAGTCGCCGGCGAAGCCGTTCAGGAACGCGACCTCGAGTCCCCCGCCGCCGGACGGCAGCGGGACGACGAGGGGCGCGTGGATGAGGGCCAGCGCGCCGAAGAACATCTGGGCGAATGGCGGGTGACCCTTCATCTCCCAGGCGAGTGCCGGCAGGATGAGCGCGCGCGCCGTGACGCTGACGACGGTGAGCAGCGCGCCCGCCCCCAGCACCCACCAGGGAGCCCGGCGCACGTGCGCCCACGCGACGCGCCACTGGCGCCGCACGCGGTGGCGGATCATGCCGGAAAGCGCCAGCCGTTGCAGCAAGTAAATCGTGAGCAGCACTACGAGCGCGATGATCTCGATCGTGACGAGCTCGCCGGCGCGATGGCGGCGCAGCCAGGTGTGCGCGGCGTCGCGCCAGTCCGGTACATAGTAGGCGAACAACGCAGCCCCGACGATCAGGAACACCGGCCACTCGGCCGCGACCTCGACGCCGATCGCGACCAGTCCGGTGACGGGCCGCACGCGGGCTTCATTGAGGCCGAGGAACCGCGCGGGTTCGCCGCCCAGCCGGTTGGGCGTGACTTGCGAGGCGGCCTCGCCGTACAGGTTCAGGCGAAACGCGTGCCTGAACGACACCCGGCCACCGGCCGTCCACACGGCGAGCTGGATGCGCCACGCGCGCACTACGCAGTCGACGGCGAGCAGCGCCAGGGAGAGGAGGTGGCCCACAGTACGGGGGGGGGACGGGGGACGGGGGGGCGGTGGTGGCTCAGTCGGAGCAGTCGCCCAACGGGTAGAGGAACCCGCAGTTGGGACAGGGATTCTTGCAGCCCTCGGGCTTCGCCCGGACCTCGGCGCCGCACCGCAGGCAGGAGGGACGAGAGGGCCGCCGCTCAGGCGAGACGGTAGGCGCCGGTGAGAAAGGGGTTGGTGCGGCGCTCTCGTCCAACGGTCGTCTCCGGTCCATGGCCGGAGTACACGATGGTCGAATCGGGCAGCGTAAGCAACTCGCGCTCGATGCTCGCGATCAGCGTCCCGAAATCGCCGCCGGGAAGGTCGGTCCGGCCGATGGAGCCCTGAAACAGGACGTCGCCCGCGAACGCCGCGCCCTCCCCCTCGAACACCACACTGCCGGGAGAATGGCCGGGCGCGTGCCGCACGCGAAACTCGAGCTCGCCCACACGCAGCAGCTCGCCGGCAGCGAGCGCCCGGTCCGGCTCGGGCAGCGCCACGGCTCGCAATCCGAATGCCGCGGCCTGCTCGGGGACGTGGTCGTAGAGGAGCCGGTCCGCCGGGTGGAGCCACACGGGCGCGCCCGTCTCGGCCTTGAGGCGCGGCACGCCGAGCACATGGTCGACGTGCGCATGCGTGAGCCAGATGCCGACGGGTTTCGCGCCGGTGGCGGCGAGCTTGTGGACGATGAGGCCGGCTTCTTCACCCGGGTCGATCACCACACACGCCCCGCTTGGCTCGTCGATGACGAGATAGCAGTTCTCGGCGAACAGCCCGTTCGGGATCGTGACGACTCTCACGACGCGACGCCCGCCTTCTCTTTTTCGCGCGTCGCGGCCAGGTATTTCTCCACGGCGATCGCCGCCGTGGTCGCGTCGCCGACGGCGGTGGTGATCTGGCGGGTGAGCTGGCTACGCACGTCCCCCGCCGCGAACAGCCCGGGCATCGAGGTCATCATCCGCTCGTCGGTCACGAGATACCCGCCGGCGTCGTGCTTCACGTGCCCCTCGACGAGCCCCGTGTTGGGCTTGAAGCCGATGAAGATGAACACGCCCCCGATCTGGAGCGTCGAGCGCTCGCCCGTCACGGTGTCCTCGAGCACCAGGTGATCGGTGCCCCGCTCGGTGCCTTTGATCTCCAGCACCTGCTTGTTCCAGACCACTTCGATCTTCGGATTCGCGAAGGCACGCTCCTGGAGGATTCTGGACGCGCGGAACCGGTCCCGGCGATGGACGATGTACACCTTGCTGGCGTAGCGGGTGAGGTAGTCGGCCTCCTCGACTGCGGCGTCGCCCCCGCCCACCACGGCGAGCACCTCGCCCTTGAAGAACGCGCCGTCGCATACCGCGCAATACGACACGCCCTTCCCCGCGTGCTCCTTCTCGCCCGGCACGCCCAGCTTCACGGGCGTCCCGCCGGCCGTGAGGATCACCGCGGGCGCGCGATATAGCCGTCCCCGCGCGGTGGCCACCTCGAACCAGCCGTCGTCCGCCTTGCGGATTCGCTCAACCGTGTCGGTCGCGAGTTCGGCGCCGAATTTCTTCGCGTGTTCGGTCATCTTCTGGGCGAGCTCCCACCCCTTGATGCTCTCGAACCCGATGTAATCCTCGATCAGGTCCGTGTTGAGCAGCTCGCCCCCGGGCGCGCCGCGCTCGATCGTGAGCGCCCGGAGCATGCCGCGGCCCGCGTACATCGCGGCGCACAGTCCGGCCGGCCCTGCGCCCACGATGATCACGTCGTATCCGTTAGTCACCGTGTCCGTCATCGGTCTTCCGTTCTCCATCACCCGCGCGGAACTCGAGCCGCGGTGGATTGGCGTGCGACGCGAGCGCCCGCGCGAGCTGCTCCTGGAATCGTACCGTCTCGAACTCGACATCCGGCCGCTGGGAGCCGGCCAGCTTCGCGAGCGCCGACCGTCCGACGACCTTGACGCCATGTCGGTTGCCGCGGCGTTGGTGCAGCAACGCCGCAGCGGCCTGGATCAGCCCCTGCCACACCTCGGCCGCGCCGGCGTCGCCGTCCCTAATAATAGAACGCCAGACGGTTTCCAGCGCTTCGTGAGCGAGCCAGTACTCGCCGGCGTTGAACAGGTCGCGGGCACGCGTCAGGATCGCTTGACGCTCTTGAGGCGTCATCCGTCGTCCGTCATCCGTTTTCCGCCACACCCCCGGACGACGGATGACGGATGACGGACAACGGCCCCAGTCTCAGCAGATTCACCGCCCCGTGGCAGCTCGAGATCGTCCCCACCAGCACCGCCGCCGCCGCGCCGCTCGCCCCCGCGGCCTGCACGATCTCGTCACCCTCGAGCACCGCATCGACGGCGAACGTGCCGACGCCGAACACGTGGTGGCGGCACACGAACAGCGCCGGGCCGTGTACGGGCTCGCCCGCCGCGCGCAGCCGCTCCGCGAGCCCGCGCACCGCGTCGCCCATCTCCCAGGTGCGCGCACTGCCGATCGCCGGGCAGATGGCGGGTTCGACGCAGTGCGTCGGGCAGAGCCAGTCCGCAAAGGAGACGTAGCGGGCGTGGTCGGGCGGGGGGGCGCTGCGGTCGTACGGCGTGCCAAGAGATCCAGGGACGGGTGCCACGGCGACCGCGCGCTCGGGCCAGCGCTGGCGCGCCCGCGCCAGGACCCATTGAAACATGAGGTGCGGCATCAGCGGCGAGGGGACGATGTAGTCCTGCGGCTCGCCCGGCCGCGCCCGGGCGGCGGCGCCGAGGAACGTGGCGAAGTAGACGTCCCACGGCGCGACCGCAAACGTCCGGTCGGGCGCCTCTCCGAGCTCCGCCCGCGCGCGGCAGGCGGGGTCGCGGTCCACGACGATCACCCGCCGGAATCGGGCCTTCCCCTTGTCCTGCGCCCTGGCGAGCTGACCGGCGTAGAACGTGCCGTAGCAGCCGCCCCCGACGACGACCACGTCCCGCATCACGACGACGTCGCTCACCGGATCAACCGCCCGCCGTCCACGACCAGCGTCGTGCCGGTGACGTAGTCGCCGCCCTCGAGCAGATAGCGCACGGCGCGCACGACGTCCTCGGGGCTGCCGAGCCGCTTGAGCGGCGTGGTTTGCGCGAAGTGCTCGCGGGTGGCGGCGTCCCAGGCCTCGGGGAGCAGCACGGCGCCCGGCGCCACCGCGTTGACGGTGATCTCGGGCGCGAGCGCGCGGGCCAGGCCTTTCGTCAGCATCACCACGCCCGCCTTGCTCACGCAGTGCGGCACGTACTGCGGCCACGGCTCGAACGCCGCCTCGTCGGCCATGTTCACGATGCGGCCGCGCGACGCGCGCAGATGGGGGATCGCCCCCTGCGCCACGAAGAAGTACGCCCGGAGGTTGAGATCGAACGTCGCGTCCCAGCTTTCGGGCGTGACATCCTCGACCCGTTGCTGCACCATGATCGCGGCCGAGTTGACGAGGACGTCGAGGCCGCCCAGGGCCGCGGCGGCCTGATCGGCGAGGCGGCGGGCGGCCGCGGGGTCGCGCAGGTCGGCCGTCACGAGCTCCGCCCGGCGCCCCAGCGCGCGGATCTCGCGCGCCGTTGCGTCGGCGCCGGCGCCCGAGCCGTGGTAGTGGACGGCGACGTCACACCCGGCCTGCGCCAGCCCGCCCGCGATCGCTCGCCCCACCCGGCGGCCGGCGCCCGTCACCAACGCCCGCCGGCCCGCAAGCTCCACGCTAGACGTCCCCGGCGACGGGGAGTACCTCGCCCGTCACGGCGCGCGCCGCGTCGCTGGCGAGGTAGAGCACGGCCGCGACCAGGTCGTCGAGCTCCACCCAGCGCACCTTGGCATCCTTCATCTGGGCGACGTTGTCGGCGGTCTTCATCGTCCCGGGGGCGACGGCGTTCACCCGCACGCCGCCGTCCCGGAATTCGCGGGCCAGCGCGCGCGTGAGACCCGCGACGGCGGACTTGGCGGCGATGTAAGAGGCCATCTGGCTCTGGGGCTTGAGCACCGCGACCGAGGCGAAATTGACGATCGCCCCGCCGCCCCGCTCGAGCAACATAGGGATGGCCGCCTGGGACACGTAGAACGTGGTCTTGACGTTGACCGCCAGCTCGCGGTCGAGCTGGTCCGGCTTCAGGTCCAGCGCCGACCCGTAGTTCAGCAGCCCGCCCGCGACGTTCACGACGACGTCGAGCCCGCCGAACTGCTCCCGGGCCGTCGCGACGGCGCGGCGCGCCGCCTCCGGGCCGGTGAGGTCACCCGCGACGGCACGCACGTCGCAACCGTCGTCAGCGAGCTCCTTCGCCCGCTCCGCCAGCGCGGCCGCGTTCACGTCGGCGACGACGAGCTTCGCTCCCGCACGACCGAAGGCGCGCGCCACCGCCTGTCCGATCTGGCCCGCGCGGCCGACGCCCGTCACGAGCGCCACCTTCCCGCGAAAATCGGGCATGCGTCAGGAGAGCGGCGCCACGATGTCGTCCACCGCGGGCGCGCCGCGCTGCGCGCAGGCGATCGTGCCGTCCCGCCGCACGACGTACACGGACCGCTGGATCCCCTGCCCGTCGTCCTTGAGCGCGTGGTAGGCGCGCGCGATCGCACGGTCGGGATCCGACAACAGGGGGAAGTTGAAGCGGAACTTGCTCACGTAACTCGCGTGGCTCGCCACGCCCGCCGGATTGACGCCGAACGGCTGGATGCCTGCCTTCTCGAACTTCGCCATCTCGTCGCGCACGGCGGAGAGTTGGCGGTTTCAGCCGGGGGTGTTGTTGCCCGGATAGAAGACGAGCGCGACGTGCTTGCGCTTGAGCACGTCGGCCAGCTCGTATGTCTTGCCGTCGGAGGCCGGCGCTGTGAACGGCGGCGCTGTACTGCCGAGCTGCAGGAGGTCGCTCATTGGCTCACGGTTCCGCGTGACGAGTCTGCGCGACGAGGTTCGCGCGACGTCGTTCCAGTGCGTCCAGCCATTCCCCCGGGATGTCCTGCCCGCCCAGCGTCGAATGGGCATCCCCGAGCTCGGTGTCCCCGTGCCAATCCGAGCCGCCGGTCACGGCGAGGCCGAGCTGCTCGGCGATCCGAGCGAGCCGCCGTTCGGTGGCGGGCGAATGGCTGGGGTGGCGAACCTCGAGGCCGTCGAGGCCCTGTTCCTGGAACTGCCGGATCTGGCCTTCGCCGCCGTGCTCGCCAAGATGCGCCGCCGCGACGATCCCGCCGACCGCGTGCACCAACGCCCCAACCTGGCCCAGCTGGGGCAGCGGCTTTTCCACGTACCCCGGGCGGCCGCGGCCGAGGTAGCGCACGAAGGCGTCGTTGATGTCGGCGCTGGCGCCCCGCTCCACCAGCACGCGGGCCACGTGCGGCCGCCCCACGGCGCCGCCGTCGGCGGCGCTCACGACGTCGTCGATCGCGATGTCGACGCCGAGCCGTTGCAGCCGCCCCACCATCTGCTCGGCGCGGCGGCGGCGTGCAGCTCGGGTCCCGGCGAGGAACTCCTCCAGCTGCGGATGACCCGGCGGCAGGAAGTAGCCGAGCAGGTGCAGCTCACCCCACGGCGCCTTGACACTGAACTCGCACCCGGACACCACGCGGACGCCCAGCGTCGCACCCTCGCGCTCCGCCTCCGGCACGCCGTCTGTGGTGTCGTGGTCGGTCAGTGCGATGGCCGCGAGGCCGGCCGCCCGGGCGCGCCGCACGACCTCGGCGGGAGCGTACTCCCCGTCCGAGGCCGTCGAGTGACAGTGCAGGTCAACGCGCGCCGTAGGCGCCCTCCGGGGCCGTCCACGCCGGCTGCGACTCGCGGAACAGCTGTACGAGCTGCCGCTCCGACAGCTCGACCAGCGCGGCATCGGGGCTGCGGTTCCCAACCGGTGCATAACGCGTGAAGCGGCGGCGCCGCTCGGGGCCCGTCCCCTGCTGGAACATGAGCCCGAACTCGTCGCGCGGGTACGTCGTCACGCGCCCGGACGGGTACACCTCCCAAGTCTCGTCGTCGACTACGATCGTGCGGCGCGCCATCTACGCCTCCGCCGGCGCCGCGAGCGAGACCTCGGTCCACAGCTCCCAGGCGTCGGAGGCGTAGGTGCCGAGGCTCTGGAGGCGCCGCTCGAGTTTGATCTCCTCGGGCAGGCGCGAGGCCTGCGCCCGGTGGGACATCTCCGTCGCGCTCTCGGAGAACTCGGTGAAGAGGTGCGGGTCCTTGGCATTGCGGAACAGCCAGATGCGCTGGCCGCGCGCCTCGGCGAACTGGCACAACTCGCGCAGCGTCGCCAGGTAGTCGGCCTCGTGCGTCGGGGGCACCCGCACCCGGGCGGCCGTGAGCACCTTGGGCATGGCTAGATCGCTCCCTCGGGGAAGTCCTCGAGCGTCCGCTTCACGTCGGCGAGGAAGCGGTCGGCATCGGCGCCGTCCACGATCCGGTGGTCGTACGACATGGCCAGCATCCCCATCGTCCGGATCGCGATCGTGTCGCCGCCATCGGCCAAGGTCACGACCTTGGGGCGCTTCTCGATCGCGCCCACGCCGAGGATCGCGACCTGGGGCTGGTTGATGATGGGGGCGCCGGCGTAGGAGCCGAACACGCCGGGGTTCGTGATCGTGAAGGTGCCGCGCTGGATCTCGTCGGGCGAGAGCTTCTTCGTGCGGGCCCGCTCGCCCAGGTCGTTGATCGCGCGCGCTAGCCCCGAGAGCGACAGCTCGTCGGCGCGCTTCACGACCGGCACGATCAGCCCCCAATCGAGCGCGACCGCGATCCCGATGTTGACGTCGCGCCGGTAGATGATGTTGTCGCCCGAGACCGCGGCGTTCACCACGGGATGCGCGCGCAGCTGCTCGGCGCACGCCTTGGCGATAAACGCGAGGTACGTGAGATTGACGCCGCGCTCGGCGTAGGACGCCTTGTGTTTGCGCCGCAGCTCCGCGACCCGGCTGTAGTCGACCTCGAAGAAGCTCGTCACGTGCGCCGACGTCCGGCGCGACATGATCATGTGGTCGGCGGTGATCTTGCGGATCTTGGAAAACGGCTCGACCCGGTCGCCCGGCCAGGGCTCCACGGGCGGATGGACCACGGGGCCGGTGGATGGGACGGGGGACGGCGGACGAGGGACGGGTGCGATCGCCGGTGCCCTCGCTCCGGTCTCGATGAAGCCCAGGATGTCCTGCTTGGTCACCCGGCCCGCGAATCCGGTGCCCGGAATGGTCGAGATGTCGAGCTGGTGCTCCGCGGCGATCTTGCGCACGAGCGGCGTGGATCTGCGACGCAACCGTTCCTCGGCGGTCTCGGTCCCGTCCCCGCCCTTCCCCACCGGGGCAGGAGAGGGCGGTAGAGGGCGGGCAGGGGCGGTGGTCGGCGGCGGCGAGACCGCGGTGCCCCCGGGAGCAGCGGGTGCCCGCTGGGCTGCTGCGACCGGGGGCGCCGCGGGCGCAGCCGCCGTGGCGGGGGCCCCGGCGACCGCTGCAGCCTTGTCGGTCTCGATCACCGCCACGAGCGTCTGCACCGGGACCGTCTGGCCTTCCTGCACCTTGATCTCCGCGAGCACGCCCGCGGTGGGCGCGGGAATCTCCGCGTCCACCTTGTCGGTCGAGATCTCGAACAGCGGCTCATCCCGCTTCACCTCGTCGCCGAGCTTCTTGAGCCACTTGCTCAAGGTTCCCTCGGCGATCGACTCGCCCATCTGGGGCATCAACACGTCAACGCGCGCCATCGGATCTCCTCAGTACGCCGCCAGCCACCTCGCCGCCTTGACGATGTCTTCCGTCTGCGGCAACACGAAATCCTCCAACGTCGGGGCATACGGCAGCGGCACGTCGTGCGCCGTCACCCGCATGATCGGCCCGTCGAGCCACGCAAACGCCTGCTCATTGATGCGGGCCGCGATCTCGCCGGCTACGCCGCCGGTGCGGGTGTCCTCGTGCACGAGGAGCACCTTGTTGGTCTTCTGCACCGTGCGCATGATCGCGGCGTCGTCCATCGGCAGCAGCGTGCGGAGGTCGAGCACCTCGGTCGACAGGCCGTCCTCCTTCTCGAGCTGCTCCGCCGCCTCGAGCGACTTCCACACCGTCGCCCCATAGGTGACGATCGACAGATGCTTCCCTTCGCGCGCCAGCCGCGCCTCGCCGATCGGCGTGAGGATCTCCTCCCCCTCGGGGACCGGCTCCTTGATCCGGCGGTACAGCCATTTGTGCTCGAGGTAGATCACCGGATCGTCGTCGCGGATCGAGGCCTTGATCAACCCCTTCGCGTCGCGCGCCGTGGCGGGGTAGACGATCTTGAGCCCGGGGGTGTGGAAGAACGCCGCCTCCGGGTTCTGCGAGTGAAACGGCCCGCCGCGCACGTAGCCGCCGCACGGCCCGCGCACCACGATCGGGGTGGCGAGGCCGGCGCGGTAGCGGGCGGTCGCCACATAGTTCGTGAGCATGTCGTAGGCGCAGGAGATGAAATCGATGAACTGCATCTCCGCCACCGGCCGCAGGCCCATGTGCGCCGCGCCCGCCGCCGCGCCCACGATCGCCGCTTCCGAGATCGGGGTGTCGATCACCCGCGACTCGCCGAAGCGCTTCACGAATCCGTCGGTGACCTTGAACGCGCCGCCGTACAGCCCCACGTCCTCTCCGAGGATGAAGACGCGCGGGTCGCGCTCCATTTCCTCCCACAGCCCCTGGCGCAGCGCCTCGAGGTACGTGACGTCGGCCATCAGGGAATCCGATACCAGTGCCGCGGCGCTGCCGGCGGGTCGACGTACACGCCGGCGAGCGCCGTATCCGCCGCCGGCAGGGGCTCGTCGACGCAGGCGTCGGTCGCCTCGTCGATCTCCACCCGGGCCCGCTCGTCGATCTCCTTCAGCTCCCGCTCCTCGACCCACTCGTTGGCGAGGAGCTGCCTCACGTAGCGATCGACTGGATCGTTCTCCTTCGCCCAACGCTCGAGCTCGTCCCGCGGAACGTAGTGCTGGTCGTCGTGCTCGGCGTGCCCCTTGCGTCGGTAGGTCTTTACCTCGATGAAGTGGACGCCCTCGCCGCGCCGGGCGCGCTCCACGGCGGATCGCGTCGCCTCGTACACCGCCAGCACGTCGTTGCCGTCCACGGTCGTGGCTGGGATCCCGTAGCCCTGCGCCTTGTCGGCGAGGTGCTGCACCGCGAATTGCTTGTGGGGCGGCGTGGAGTAGGCCCAGCGGTTGTACTCGCCGATCACGATCAGGGGCACCTTCTGCACGGCCGCGAAGTTCAACCCCTCGTGGAACGTCCCGGTCGAGGTCGCGCCATCGCCGATATAGACGAGCCCCACCCGCGCCTCGCCCCGCAGCTTGAACGTCAGCGCGATCCCCGTCATCACGGGGATCATGTCGCCCAGGTGCGAGATCTGACCCAGAAACCCGCGCTCCAGGTCGTTGAAGTGGACGTTCATCTCCCGACCGTGCGTGGGACTCCCCGCCTTCGCCATGTACTGCCGCAGGATCTCGGCCGGCTGCGCCCCCATCACGAGCATCGAGCCGAGGTTGCGGATCAGGGGCGAGAGCACGTCCCGGTTGGGGCCGCGCTCGAGCGCGTACGCCGAAGCGACCGACTCGCCTTCCTGCCCGAGCGAGCGGAACAGGCCCCCGATGACCTTGCTCTGGCGGTACAGGGCCGTGAGCCGCTCCTCCAGCGTGCGCGTGAGCCGCAGGAAGCGATACATTTCGAGCAGGTGCGCACGCGCCAGCCCCGCCGGGATAGGCGGGGACTCTCGGGTCGGAGCGGCGCGCGATGCCATGACGTAAATTGTAGTGGGCGTGAAACTTGGCGGAGCGGGGCGGGCAAATCAAGCGCGCCCGCCGGTAGTCGGGGTGGACCAACCCCGGGGACGCCCCGGGGTCACGCAGGAGGCAAGCATGGCGACTCTCAAACTGCGCGTGACCGGCATGACGTGCGGCCACTGCCAGATGAAGGTCGAGAAGGCGCTGCAGGGAGCGAGCGGCGTGTACTCCGCCATCGTGGACCTGGCGACGGGCGAGGCCGAAGTCGACTTCAACGACGATACCGCGACGAGCGAGCAGCTGGTCCGCGCGGTGGAAACAGCGGGGTACGGGGCGAGGATCGCCGGCTAGTACGCTCCGCGAAGCTCGTGCGCGGGCTCCACCTGCTTGTGCACCTCCGCGAGGAAGCGCTTCGCCAGCCTGTCCAGCTCGGATTCTCCCACCTGGTCCGTGCTCACCTCCACGAACGTGTAGTGTCCCCCCTCGGCGCGCGCCGTGATCGCGACGCGCCCCAGCGCGCCCGCGTAGGCGCGCCGCCGTGGGGCCTCGTCGGCGGGCGCCATGCGGACGCCGAAGAACGCCCGGGCCTGCGCCAGGACGGCGTCGGGGCTCAGGGTCGTGCGATGGAAATACTTCACGGAATCGTCCCCCCGAGATACGCGCCCTCAGAGGGCGCGCTCGGCCTGGGGTGCGCCCTGTAAGGGCGCACACGCGCCGAGCCGGGGCTCTCAGCCCCGGGATTGGTGATCAACTCCCCCACGCGGGTCGAAAGCGTCGCAGCGTGAGACTGTTCAGCACCACACTGAGGCTCGACCACGCCATCGCCGCGCTGGCGAGCACCGGCGAGAGCAGGACGCGGAAGAACGGATACAGCGCCCCCGCCGCGACCGGGATGCCGATCACGTTGTAGACGAACGCCCAGAAGAGATTCGCTCGGATGGTGCGCATCGTGCGCCGGGACAGTTGGATCGCCGTCACGACCGCGCGCAGGTCGCCCCGGATGAGGGTCACGTCGGACGCTTCCATGGCGATGTCGGTGCCGGTGCCGATGGCGATCCCGACGTCCGCCTGGGCGAGGGCAGGCGCGTCGTTGATGCCGTCGCCCACCATGGCCACGTGCCGGCCCTGCTGTTGCAGCTTCTTCACCAGCTCGGCTTTCTGCGACGGCAACACCTCGGCGAGCACCTCGTCGATCTCCACCTCCCGCGCCACGGCCTCTGCGCCGCGCTTCGAGTCTCCCGACACCATCATCACCCCGAGGCCGAGCTTGCGGAGGTAGTGAATCGCCTGCTTCGCCGTCGGCTTGACCGGATCGGAGATCGCGATCACGCCATAGACGGTGTTGTTCACCACGACGATCACCGGCGTGCGGCCCTGGGCGGCCAGCCGATCGCCGTCCGGGCCGAGGCCGCCGAGGTCGAGGCTGCGCTCGCGCGCGTGACGCAGCGAGATCACCTCGATGATGCGGCGGTCCACGGTGCCGCGCACCCCGCGTCCTTCCATCAGGGCGAACTTGTCGACGGGGAGGAGCTGGACCTGCCGGTCCTGCGCCGCCTTGATGATCGCCCCAGCGAGCGGGTGCTCGGAGCGCTGTTCCACCGACGCAGCCCACTTGAGCGCCTCGGCGGCCGACAGCGGCGTGCCATCGGGACGCTTCGCCGTCACGATGTGGGTGACCGTCGGGCGCCCCTCGGTGATGGTACCCGTCTTGTCGAGCAGCACGGTCCGGACGCGCGAGAGGCGATCGAGCGCTTCCCCGCTGCGGATCAGGATGCCGTGCTCGGCCGCCTTCCCCGTTCCCACGAGGATCGCCGTCGGCGTCGCCAGCCCCAGGGCGCACGGGCAGGCGATGATCAGCACCGTGACGAGCGCTACGGTCGAGAACACGATCGCCGGCGCGGGGCCGAAATCGAACCACGCGACGAACGCCGCGATCGCGAGGGCGATCACGATCGGCACGAACACACCCGCCACCTGATCGGCGAGCCGCTGGATCGGCGCCTTGGTGGCCTGGGCGTCCTCGACGAGCCGCACGATCTGGCCGAGGGCCGAGTCCTTGCCGACGCGCGTGGCGCGGAACGTGAGGCTGCCGGTGGTGGTGAGGCTCGCGCCGATCACGTCGTCGCCGATTTTCTTCGCGACCGGCAGCGGCTCGCCGGTGAGCAGCGACTCGTCCACGGCCGAAGCCCCCTCGGTCACCACGCCGTCCACCGGGATCTTCTCGCCGGGCTTCACGACCACGAGATCGCCCGGCACGACCGCCTCGACCGCGATCTCCAGCTCCCGGCCCTCCCGGATGACGTGCGCGGTCTTGGCCCGGAGCCCGGCGAGGCGGCGGATGGCTTCGGACGTGCGACCCTTGGCGCGCGCCTCGAGCAGCCGCCCCAGCAGGATGAGGGCGATGATCGCGGACACGGCCTCGTAATAGACGTCCGCGGGACGGCCAGCGCCCGTGAACGCCACCGGCGCCACCGTGGCGGCGAGCGAATAGAGGTAGGCGGCCCCCGTGCCCACGCCGATGAGCGTGTTCATGTCCGCGGTGCGGTGTTTGAACCCGCTCCACGCCCCGCGATAGAACTGCCCGCCCGCCCACACGACCACGGGCAGCGTGATCACCGCCAGGCCGGCCTTCAGCCACTGCGCGTCGATCACCGCCCGCCCCGCGACGAGCTCCTGCAGGCGAAGCGCGAGCGGCATGAGCAGGCGGCCCAGCAGGTCGATCTGCTTCATCGTGTCGTCGGGCTGCTGCGCCATCAGGAGCATGGAGCCGAGCATGCTCACGACGGCCACGCCGGCCGCCAGGGCGAATTTCCAGGTGAGGGTGCGGATCTCGCGCTGCCGCGCGATCCGCTCCCGCTCCACCGGATCTTCGGCTGCGATCGGCTCCGCGACCCGGAAGCCGGTCTGCGCGACCGCGGCCTCGAGCGCTTCCGCCGTGGCGGCGCCCGGGATGTAGTCGACCGTGACGGTCTCCGTCGCCTGGTTCGCGGCCGCGCGGATCACCCCCGGCACCCGGCCCAGCGCCTCCTCGAGCGGCGCGACGCTCGGCGCGTAATGCAGCTGCTCGACCCCGAACGTGACGCTCGCCCGGCCGCAGTCGTAGCCCGCGGCGCGGACGGTCTTGATCAGCTCGGCGACGTGCGTCTGCGCGTCGTCGTAGTCCACGGCCGCCTTGCCGGTGGCGTAGTTCACGGTCGCGGCCACGACGCCCGAGGCGCTCCCCAGCGCCTCCTGCACCGTCGCGGCGCAGGAGGCGCAGCTCATGCCTTCGATCGGGAGGACGATACGCGCCTTACTCATGGAACTTGTGCGGCGAGGCGGACGGCCGCCGGTCGGCGGTGGCGGGCTCCACCACGAGCAAGCCTTTCAGCATGTTCATCCCGCAGCGAAACCGGAACTCGCCTGCCTCCTCCGGCGTGAACTCGACCGTGGTCGTCTGGAACGCGGGGAGCGCCACGTCGAGGCCGAAATCCTCGAGCACGAGCCGCTCCGAGCAGTCGGCGGTCTCGTCCCGGTAAAACTGCAGGCGCACGGGCTTGCCCGCTTGCACCACGATGGTGTCGGGGGTGTAGCCGCCCTTCACCGTCACATGCACCTCCTGGACGCCCTCCGCCAGCGACGCGGCCACCGCGGGCCCCCCCCCTCCCCCGCGCGTGAACAGGAAGTACCACAGCACCCAGGCGATGGCGCCGAGGCCAGCGGCCGTGACGACGTACTGCGCGACGCTCACGCCTTCTCGTAGTACTCGATGCCGAGGTGGGTGATCTGCTCCTCGCCCTTGAGCCAGCGCAGCGTGTTCTTGAGCTTGGTCTGCTGGATGAAGAGGTCGTGCTCGGGGTACAGGCCGGGGGCCGTCTGCGGGCTCTTGAAGTAGAAGGAGAGCCACTCCTGGATCCCGGAGAGCCGGGCCCGCTGCGCCAGGTCGAAGTACAACGCGAGGTCGAGCACGATGGGCGCCGCCAGGATGGAGTCGCGGCACAGGAAGTCGACCTTGATCTGCATCGGATAGCCGAGCCATCCGAAGATGTCGATGTTGTCCCACCCTTCCTTGTTGTCCCCGCGGGGCGGGTAGTAGTTGATCCGCACCTTGTGGAACACGTTGCCGTAGAGCTCGGGGTACTGGTCCGGCTGCAGAATGTATTCGAGCACGCCGAGCTTCGACTCCTCCTTCGTCTTGAACGACTCGGGGTCGTCGAGCACTTCGCCGTCGCGATTGCCGAGGATGTTCGTCGAGTACCAGCCGGCGAGGCCGAGCATCCGCGCCTTGAAGGCGGGCGCGAGCACGGTCTTCATCATCGTCTGCCCGGTCTTGAAGTCCTTGCCCCCGATGGGGAGCCGGCGCTCTTCAGCCAGGCGCTCCAGGGCGGGGATGTCGACGGTGAGGTTCGGCGCGCCGTTCGCGAACGGGACGTTCTCCATCAGGGCCGCGTAGGCATAGAGCATGGACGGCGCGATCGCCGGATCGTTGCACTCCATCGCGCGCTCGAACGCCGCGAGACTCTGGTGCGCGGGGCCCGGGGTGAGGAACACCTCGGTCGAGGCGGCCCAGATCATCACGAGCCGGTCCGCGCCCGAGCGCTGCTTGAAGTCGCGGATGTCCTGCCGCAGCTCCTCGGCGAGCTCCCGCTTGGTCGGGGCGTTCTTGACGTGTGTGCCGTTCAGCCGCTTCACATAGTTGCGATCGAAAGCGGCCGGCAACGGCGTGATGCCCTTGAGGAAGTCGGCGATCGGCTCGAGATGGTGCGGCTCGAGCACGCCGGCTTTGCGGGCGGCGGTGTAGGCGTCATCGGGGATCGGGTCCCAGGCCGTGAAGGCCAGGTCCTTCAGGTCCGCGAGCGGGAGGAATTCCTTGATCTTCGGCGCGCGGTGATCGGTGCGCTTGCCGAGGCGGATCGTCCCCATTTGGGTGAGCGAACCGATCGGCAGGGCGGTGCCGCGTCGCACGTTTTCGACCCCCGCGATGAACGTGGTGGACACCGCCCCCAACCCCACCAGCATCACGCCGAGCGTCCCCTTGGCGGGCGCGATGTCCCGGCCGGCCCCCCCCTGCTGTGGCACGATCACGGTCCTTTCCGCGATTGCAGCGCCGGGGCGTGACCGGGCAGCGTGTCCCGCCGGAGGGGGGGGACACGCCGCGCGGCCGGCTCGCCGGCGGCGCGAGCGACATAGATCACGCGCTGCACCACCGTGACCGAGGTGGCGAGCGCCAGAATGACGACGATCCAAAAGAACAACACCCCGTGGTTCCCGGCGCCGAAGAACATCGTCGGCGCGCCCAGCAGGAGCACCCGCTCGGCGCGCTGCGCGATGCCCACCTTCGCCGTGAGCCCGAGGCCCTCGGCGCGCGCCCGCGTGTACGAGACCAGCAGCGACGCCGCGAGCGCCACGAAGCACGCCAGCACGGCCGGCGTCAGCCGGTTGGCGGCGACGCCGCCGCGCAGGAAGTAGGTGGCGATCCCGCCGAACAGCACCGACTCGCCCACCCGGTCGAGGGTCGAGTCGTAGAAGGCGCCGAACGTCGTGACCATACTGCCCTGGCGCGCGACGCGACCGTCGACCATGTCGAACACGCCCGAGAACAGCAGCAGAAACCCGCCCCAGCGGACCGCGCCGAGCGCGAACGCGGTGGCGGAGGCCACGACGACGAGCGTCCCCAGTGTGGTGATGACGTTCGGCCGGACGTGGACCCGGATCAGCATTTGAGCCAGGGGATCGAGCGTCCTGCCAAAAGCGTCCCGCACCCTCTGGGGGATCAAATTCATAGCCGGGGGAAAGTAGCCGGACGGGGCCGGAGTCTCAATAGAGCAAGTACTTCCCCCGCTCCCGCCGAAACCGCGCGAGCGCCGGCTGCCACGCGCGGGCGATCGCCCCCACGGACCGCCCCGCGAGAATCGCCCGACGCAGCGCCGGCCCCGCCGCGAGCTGGTCGAAGCGTGCCACGTTGAAGCGCAGCGAATCACGCTGGGCCGCACGGATCGCGACGAGTAGCGCCACCGCCGTCGCCGCCGGATCGTAGCGTTGCCGGTCGGTGACGCGTAGCCGCAAGCCCGGCAACGCCACGCCGTCGTACTTGCCGTCGGTGGGCGCGCGCGGCGTGAAGGTCACGGAGTCGAGGGCGACACCAGGAGTCGGCCCGAGTCGCGCGAGCACTTTGGCCGGGTCGAGCCACGGCGCCCCAATCGCCTGAAACGCGAAGTCCGTGCCGCGCCCCACCGACAGGTTCGTCGCCTCGAACAAACAGGTGCCGGGGTAGTGGATCGCGCTCTCCAAGTCCGGCATGTTGGGCGAGGGCTTCACCCACGGCAGGCCCGTTTCATCGTAGTACTGCGAGCGCCGCCAGCCTGCAGCGGGCACGACGGTCAGGCGGGCGTGGATGGCGTAGACGGCGTTGGCCATCCGCACCATCTCGCCGAGGGTCGTGCCGTGGCGCATCGGCATGGGCAGGAAGTCCGCGACTCCCGCCAGCGGACCGCGCGTCGCCGGAGCGCTCCCCTGTACCACCGTGCCCCCAAGCGGATCGGGTCGATCGAGCACGACGACCGGCTTGCCACGGCGCGTCGCCTCCCGCATGAGCAACACGGCCACCGTGGGGTAGCTGTAGTACCGGGCACCGATGTCCTGAAGATCGACGAGCACGACGTCCGTCGAGTCGAGCGCGGCGACGTCCGAGAGGGGCGTTCCGCCATAGAGGCTATAAATTGGTAGGCCCGTCGCCGAATCGACGCCATCGGGGAGGCCGGGGCGGTCCTCGACGCCGCGGAAGCCATGCTCGGGACTGAACAGCAGCCGCAGCTCGACCCCGGCCGTCGAGCGCAACAGGTCGACGTCGCGCCGGCCCTGCCGGTCCACCCCCGTCTGGTTGGTGAGCAGCGCGACGCGCTTGCCGGCCACGAGGTGGATCGAGTCGGCGAGCAGCACCTCGATCCCCGGCCGAACCTGCGCGGCCAGCGGTCCGACGCCGGCCAGCAACCCCAACAGCGAGAGATGATGCGGACGCATTGGCTCCTGGTCTTGGCGGTCGTTCTGGGATGTGCCGGCGGTCCGGCGGTCGGGCGGTCAGCCCCACCCGTCCCTCCCCCGTCCCCCGTCCCTCCGTCCGTCGACTCCCTGCTTGCGAGCCTCACCGTCCGGCAGAAAGTCGCCCAGCTCGTGATGCCGCGGCTCTCCGGGAGCTACACCGCGTTCGACGATTCGCTCTTCCAGGTTGCGGCGCGCTGGGTGGACTCGCTCGAGATCGGCGGCGTGATCGTGTTCACCGGCTCACCCTTCGACATCGCCACGAAGCTCAACGCGCTGCAACGACGCTCCCGGGTGCCCCTGCTCGTCTCGGCGGACCTCGAGTGGGGCGCCGGCATGCGCGTGGTGGGCGGCACCTCGTTCCCCCACATCATGGCCGTCGGCGCCACCGGCGACCCGCACGACGCCTACACCATTGCGGCGGCCGCGGCGAGCGAGGGGCGCGCCGTGGGGATCCACATCAATTTCGCTCCCGACGCCGACGTCAACAACAACCCGGCCAACCCGATCATCAACACCCGCTCGTTCGGCGAGGATCCGCGCGCGGTGTCACGCCTCGTCCGGGAGTATGTGCGGGGGCTGCACGAGTACGGGATGCTCGCCACGATCAAGCACTTTCCGGGACACGGCGACACGCAGACCGACTCGCACATCGGCCTGCCGGTGATCGGCGCCGGCTACCCCCGGCTCGACTCGCTCGAGCTGGTCCCGTTCCGCGCCGGAATCGCGGCCGGGGCGGACGTGGTGATGAGCGCGCACATCGCGTTTCCGGCATTGACGGGGTCCAACGATCCCGGGACGATGTCGGCCGCCGTGCTCACGGGCCTGCTGCGCGACTCGCTCCACTTCAGGGGCCTGGTCGTGACCGATGCGCTCGACATGGGCGCGATCGTGACGGCGTACGGCGCGGGCGAGGCTGCCGTGCGGGCCTTCCTCGCGGGATCGGATCTGTTGCTCATCCCCGCCGATCCCGACTCGGCGGTGAACGCGATGGCCGCCGCCGTCGAGAGCGGGCGGATCGCGCGGGCGCGGCTCGACCAGTCGGTGCGCCGGTTGCTCGACATCAAGCAGCGCCTCGGCCTGTTCGGGCGCCGCACCGTGCCGCTCGACTCGATCATGCTCGTGGTCGGCGGCAAGCGGTGGCAGGACGCCGCCAACGATCTCGCCGTCCGCGCCCTCACGCTGGTGCGCGACGCGGGCGGGCGGCTGCACGCGTTGCGCGCGAGACGCTCCCGCATCGCCCTGATCGCGTACGCGGACGAGCTGAGCGGCGGCGCCGGCCAGTATCTCACCGACCTGTTGCACCGGGGCGGCGACACCGTGGAGTACTTCCGGCTCTGGCCCATGTCGGGACCGCTCTCCTACGATTCGGCGCGCGCGGTGATCGCGCGGTCGCCCGCCACGGTGTTCGTCGCGAATGTGCGGCCGCTGTCCGGGCGCGGCACCATCGCACTTCCCGACTCCCTGGCCCAGCTCATCACCGCGACCGACGCGGCCCGCCCGACGGTGCTGGTGTCGCTCGGCAGCCCCTATCTCCTCAACCAGACCCCGGCGGTGAAGTCGTATCTCATCGCGTGGAGCGGCGTGCGGGCGAGCGAGCGCGCCGTCGCGCTCGCGCTGCTCGGCCGCGTGCCCATCACCGGCCACCTCCCGACCCGCATCCCACCCGACTATGGCGTCGGCTGGGGCGTCAAGGTGACGGATACCCGGCCGTGAGCCGGCAGCTCTGGCGGGGGAGCGCGCTCGCCGCCGTGGCGGCGGCGTGCCACGCGACGGCACCTGCCCCGCCGGTCCCGGCGAGGAGCGCCGGCATTCCGGCGGCGGCGCCCGCGAGCCTTGGCTTCGACAGCACGCGACTCGCGGCCGTCGTCGCGTACCTGCGCGCGCAAGTGGACAGCGGGGCGTTTCCGGGCGCGGTGGTGGCCGTCGGGCGGCACGGGCGCCTCGCGCTGGTCGCCCCGGTCGGGCACTACGGCGTGGACGACCCGCGGCCGGTCGAGGCGGGAACGGTGTACGATCTCGCCTCGCTCACGAAGGTCATCGCCCTGACGACGGCCTGCATGCTGCTCGTGGACGAGGGGCGGCTCGCCCTCGACGCCCCGGCCCAACGCTACGTGCCCGAGCTGCGGGGGTCCGAGAAGGACCGCGTCACGATTCGGCAGCTGCTCACTCATTCCGCGGGCCTAGCCGCGGATCTCCCGCTGTACGATTCGACGGCGACGCGCGGCGCCGCCCTGGCGCTCGTCGACACGGCGCCGCTCCTCGACCCGCCGGGAACGCAATACCGCTACTCGGACTTGAGCGCGATCGTGCTGATGCAGGCGGTCGAGCGCATCACGGGCGAGCCTTTCGACCGCTTCCTCGACGAGCGCGTGTTCGGACCGCTCGGGATGCGGGCGACGCGGTTCCGGCCGCCCGCGGCGTGGCGCGACCGGATTGCCCCGACCGAGCTCGACACGGTGTTCCGGCACCGCATGCTGCGCGGCGAAGTGCACGACGAGAGCGCGGCCCGACTGGGCGGCGTGTCGGGGAACGCCGGGCTGTTCTCGAACGCGCTCGACCTCGCGCGCTTCGCGGCACTGCTCCTGAACGAGGGCTCCTGGGACTCGCTCCAGCTCATCCGCTCGGAGACGGTGGCCGAGTTCACGCGGCGGCAGGCTGGCGTGCCGGAATCGACGCGCGCGCTCGGCTGGGATACACCGTCGGATTCGGGGTATTCGAGCGCGGGCGCGAAACTGTCGCGGCGCTCGTTCGGCCACACCGGCTTCACGGGGACGTCGCTATGGATGGACCCGGACCGAGACCTGTTCATCATCCTGCTCACGAACCGGGTCCATCCCACACGCGCCAACACGGCGATCCTGCGCGTGCGGCCCCGCGTGGCCGACCTGGTGGTGGACGCGCTCACACGACCGGAGCTGTGAGGCGACTCACTCTACGACGCTGCCCCAGCCGCGCCGCGACAGATCGCGATAAATAACCGCTCCGGCGATCGCGCCGACCCCGAGCAGCACCACGCCGGGAAGCGTCTCGTGCAGCAGCAGCTTCCCCACCCCGAACAACGCGCCATAGATCAGCACGCACCCCGCGGCCCAGTCGAGCAGGTTCGCGAGCCCGTCCGCGGAGGCCCGGACGTCGGGCGCGAGCGCTGCCACCGGGCCCCACCCCGCGCGGGACGGCCGCGTGCGACGGTAGAACGCCACCAACGTGCCCTCGGGCTCGGGGCGCGTGAGGAACGTGACCGCGAGCCACGCGCCGGTGGTGATGGCAACGGTGATGAGCATGATCCAGGCGAAGTCGACCGGCCGGTCGCTGTCGAAGCCTCCGGCGGTCTGCAACAGCACCGACACGGCGAACGCCGCGATCATGGCGGACACCTCGCTCCACGCGTTGATGCGCCACCAATACCAGCGCAGCAGCAGCACGGTGCCGGTGCCCGCCCCTGTGACGATCAAGAGCTTCCAGGCGCCGGCGATCGAGCCCATGTAGAACGTCGCGACGGCGGAGACCACGGTGAGGAGCACGGTCGCGACCTGCGACGCCCGGACGTAGTGCCGCTCCGTCGCGTCGCGCCGCAGGAAGCGGCGGTAGCAGTCGTTCACGAGATAGCTCGCACCCCAGTTCAGCTGCGTGGCGATGGTGGACATGTACGCCGCCGCGAAGGCGGCCACCATCAGGCCGCGCAGCGACGAGGGGAGGTAGTCGATCATCACCCGGACGTAGCCGGTCTCGGGGTCGGCGAGGCCGGGAAACAGGATCAGCGACGCCAGCGCGACGAGGATCCAGGGCCACGGGCGCACCGCATAGTGCGCGATGTTGAACCACAGCGTCGCCAGGACCGAGTGCTTCTCGTCCTTCGCGCTGAACATGCGCTGCGCGATGTAGCCGCCGCCGCCCGGCTCGGCACCGGGGTACCAGGTGGCCCACCAGTTCACGCCGATGTAGACGAAGAACGTGATCAAGGGCATCCACGCCGATCCGACGTCGGGCACGAAGCTCAGGACCGATCCGTGGCCCGGCAGCAGCGCCAGCTTCTCCTTCATCGCGTCGATCCCGCCGACCGCGTGCACCGCCACGACGGCGAGGACGATCACCATCCCCATCTTGATCACGAACTGGAACAGGTCGGTCACCAGGACGCCCCACAGACCCGAGAGCGTCGAAATGGCGGACGTCAGCGCGATCAGACCGAGCACCAGCGCCAGCGCCTCGAGCTTGCCGACGCCGAACAGCAATTGCAGGATCTTGACCATCGCGAGGTTGACCCAGCCCAGGATGATGCAGTTGATCAGCACGCCCAGGTACAACGCCCGGAAGCCGCGCAGGAAGGCGGCCGGCCGCCCGGCGTAGCGGATCTCGGAGAACTCGATGTCGGTCATGACGCCGGCGCGGCGCCACAGGCGGGCGTAGAAGAACACCGTCAGCATGCCGCTCGCCAGGAGATTCCACCACAGCCAGTTCCCCGCCACACCGTTCCGCGCCACGAGGCCGGTGACCGCCAGCGGCGTGTCGGCCGCGAACGTCGTCGCCACCATCGACGTGCCGGCGAGCCACCACGGCACGTTGCGCCCCGAGAGGAAGAACTCCGCCGTGTCGCGGCCGGCGCGGCGCTTGTAATACAGGCCCACGGCCACGTTGAACAGGAAGTAGAGCGCGACGATCGACCAGTCGGCGGGCGTAAGTCGCATGAGCGCGCGGTCCTAGGTGGCGAGAGAGTTGACAGGCTCGACGGGCCTTTCTAAGTTCGCATGTGACTGGAGGATCGCAATGGCCACGACGCAGCACACGACGCCCGTCACCCTCACGCTGACCGAGCAGGCGGCGGTGGAGGTGCGCAAGTTCATGGCGGAAGAGAAGGTCTCACCCGAGACGGCGGGGCTCCGCATCGCGGTGCTCCCCGGCGGGTGCTCGGGGTTCCGCTATAGCCTCAATATCGAAGACAAGCCGGGCGAGGACGACGTCGTCATCGAGAGCGCAGGTGTGCGCTGCTTCGTGGACGGCTTCAGCGCTCAGTATCTGAACGGCGTCACGCTGAACTACAAGAGCAACTTCCAGGAGTCGGGGTTCGCTTTCGAGAACCCGAACGCCACAGGCGGCTGCGGCTGCGGATCGTCGTTCACGGTCTGAGGCCGTTGGCCCCCTTACAATCGGCATTCCAAGCCCGCGCACGTCGCGGGCTTTTTGCTGTCCGCCCGTGCGCCCCCTCGACGTAGCCGTCATCGCGGCGTACTGCGTCGCCGTCGTCGTCTTCGGGCTGGTGCTCGCAGGCCGCCAGCGCGACGCGAGCGACTACTTCCTCGGGCATCGCGGGCTGCCGTGGTGGGCCCTGATGCTGTCGATCGTGGCCACCGAAACGTCGGCCCTGACGGTGATCTCCATTCCGGGCATCGCCGCCCGGGGAGACCTCACGTTCCTCCAGCTCACCTTCGGTTACCTCGTCGGCCGGATCGGCGTCGCCGCCCTGCTCCTCCCGGGCTACTTCGAGGGCACGCAGGAGACGGCGTACCAGCGACTGGAGCGCCGCTTCGGGACCGCGGCGCGCCGCACCGCGTCGGGCGTGTTCCTGCTCACACGGGCGCTCGCCGACTGCGTGCGCATCTTCGCCACCGCGATCCCGCTCGCGATCATCACGCATTGGAGTCTCGCCGCCGGCATCCTCGCGATCGGCGTCGTGACCCTGATCTACACGTGGGTCGGCGGGCTGCGGGCCGTGGTGTGGGTGGACGTGATCCAGCTGGGCGTGTATCTCCTGGGCGGGATCGCGACGCTCATCGTGGCAACCCAGCTCGCGGGCGGCGCCGGCGCGTTCGCGCGGGCCTGGCACGAGGGCAAGCTCGTCACCCTCGACTTCCGGCCGTCGCTCACGGCGCTGTACACGTTCTGGGGCGGCGTGGTGGGCGGGGGTCTCCTCTCGGCCGCGTCGCACGGGACCGACCACTTGATCGTCCAGCGACTGCTCGCGGCCCGCGGCCTCAAGGACGCGCAACGTGCGCTCGTCGGCTCGGGGGTGTTCATCATCCTGCAGTTCGCGCTGTTCCTGCTCGTGGGCACGAGCCTCTGGCTCGCCGGCGCGGACGACGGCCGGATGCGGGGCGACGCGATCTACCCCTCGTTCGTGATCACCCAGCTCCCCGCGGGCCTCGCCGGGCTCGTCGTCGCCAGCATTCTCGCCGCCGCGATGAGCAGTCACGCCTCCGCCGTCAACTCGCTCGCCTCCGCCGCCACTCTGGATTTCTATGCCCCGCTCGCGGGCCGGCACGAGCCCGGGCATCTGCTCCGGGTGGGCCGCTGGCTCACGCTGTTCTGGACGGCGGTGCTCGTGACCGGCGCGATGGCGTTCCGCGATCAGAACACGCCCGTCGTGCAACTGGCCCTGAGCATCGTCTCGATCACGTATGGCGGCCTGCTCGGCACCTACCTGCTCGGCGGGCTGTGGCCGCGGGCGCGGCAGCGCGACGTGATCGCCGCGATCCTCGTGAGCGTGGCCGTCATGACCCCCATCGTGCTGGGCGTGCCGTGGCGCGCCCTTCCCGGGCTTGCGTGGTGGTGGTACGTCGCGCTCGGGACGGGGGTGACGGTGGTCGTGGGGATGGGAGCGTCGCTGGTGACGAACGGCGACGGAAGGACGGAAGGACGGAATGGGGATGAGCACTGACCCACCCACCCCCGTTCCGTCCTTCCGTCCTTCCGTCGCCTTGCTGGGGGCGGATGCCGGGGGCTCCCACTCGACCGTCGTCATCGGCCTCGCGGACGGACGCCTGCTCGGTCGCGCGGAGGGCCCCGGGGCCTCGATGAAGCCGGGCAATGCGACGGCATCCGCGGCGGTCCTCGCGGAAACCGCGCGGCGCGCGGCGGCGCAGGCCGCGCTCGCGCTCCCGGTGGACCGGGCCGTGGTCGGTGCGGCGGGGGCGGGCCGGGCGCAAGAGCAGGCAGAGCTCGAGTCGGCGCTGCGTGACGTCGGGCTCGCGCGGCGCGTCCGCGTCCTCGCGGACGCCGAGGTGGCGCTGAGCGCGGCGTTCGGCCGCGGCCCCGGGGTCCTCGTGAACGCCGGTACGGGTTCGATCGCCTATGCACGCGACCCGCACGGCGGCCTGCATCGCGCCGGGGGGTACGGCTGGCAGCTGGGCGACGAGGGCGGCGGCTACTGGCTCGGCCGCCGGGCGCTCGAGGCGGCGGCCTGGGCGCAGGACGGACGGGGCGAGGGCTCCACCCTGCTCGCGCGCCTGCTCGCGGCGCTCGGCCTGCAGCACTTCGACGATCTGGTCCGCTGGACCGCCACGGCCACGCCGGCGCAAGTGGCCGCCCTCGCACCCCACGTGCTCAACGCGGCGCGCGAAGGAGAGGCGGTGGCGCAACGCGCCCTGGACGACGCGGCGCGGGAGCTGGTGGCGCTCGTGGCGGCGCTCGAGCAGCACTTCCCCGGCTCGACGCCCGTGCCCGTCGCGATCGCCGGTGGCCTGCTCTTGGTGCAGTCCCCGCTCACCGCAGCCTTTCGCCAGCGGCTCGCTGTCTACGTGAAGCGGGCGCGGCTCGTGCCGAACCGGATCGATCCGGCCGTCGGCGCGCTGAAGCTGGCGACGGAGCTGGAATAAGGCTACGCCGCCGGGGCGAGCCTCACTTCAGGGCTGACGGTTCTCGGATCCCAATCCGTTTCCGTGCGTGCCACATAGACCGCTGCCGTCAAGTCCCCGCACACGTTGATCGTCGTGCGGCACATGTCGAGGATCCGGTCCACGCCCAGGATGATGGCGATCCCCTCGGCCGGCACCCCCACCGTCGCGAGCACGACCATCAGGAGCGGGAGCGAGCCGCCGGGGACGCCGGCGGCGCCGACCGCCGTGATCACGCTCAGCACGAGCACGACAACCTGCGTGCCGAGGTCGAGCGCCACCCCGAACACCTGCGCGAGGAAGAGCACGGTCACGCCTTCGTAGAGCGCGGTGCCGTTCATACACATGGTCGAGCCAAGGGGCAGGACGAAACCAGCGATCTTCGGCGGGATCTTCAGCTCCTCCTCGGCCACGGCGATGTTGGTGGGGAGGGTCGCGTTGCTCGAGCTCGTCGAGAAAGCGGTGACGATGCTCGCGCGGATCCGGCTCCAGAACACACGTGGCGACAGACCGCCGAGCAAGCGTACCAACAGGGAGAGGCTCACGGTCCCGTGCAGCAGCAGCCCGAACAACACGACCAAGACGTATTTGGAGAGGCTCTTCAGAATCCCCCAGCCGAATATCGAGGTGGTGAAGAAGATCAGGCCGAACACGCCATACGGGGCGAGCTTCATGGCAAGATCGATGATCTTCACGACGGCATCGCCCACCGCCTCGAGCACGCGGACGAGCGGCCGCGCGCGTTCCTCCGGGATGAGCGTCAGCGCGGCGCCGAACACGAGCGAGAAGAAGATCACCCCGAGCAGGTCCATGCCGGCGGCCGCCTGAATCGGGTTGCGCGGCACCATGTTCACGAAGGTGTCTACGCCGAAATGGGTCGTACCGGCCGCCTGCAGGCCCTGCGCCTGGGCACGGTAGGTCGTCATCAGCTGCTCGCGCACTTCGGGCGGGAGCCCGGCCCCCGGCTGGAAGACGTTGACGAGCGCGAGCCCGATGCCGGCAGACAGCGCGGTCGAGATCAGGAAGTACGCCAGCGTCCGGCTTCCGACCCGCCCCACTTTGCGAATGTCACCGATCCCCGCTACGCCGAGCGTAATCGACGTGAACACCAGCGGGATCACCGTCATGAGGAGCATCCGCAGGAACACCTGGCCCACCGGGCCGGCCACGTTGTCGCTGATCCAGCGCACGACGGGAGCAGCCGCGGCCGGGTCGACGTGCATCCAACGCATCCACCATGCGCCACCGGCGAGCGCGTTGGCCAACACGCCGCACGCCGCGCCTGCGACCAGCCCAACGACGATTTTGGTGTGGAGCTTCACTGCGGGTCGAGGCCGAGCCGCCGCACGCGACTGTGGCGCACGCTGTACAGGAAATAGATCAGCCCGCCGACCGCCAGCCACGCGACGAATCGCAGCTTCGTCAGCAGGGGCAGGCTCAGGATCAGGTAGACGCAGAATCCGATCGACACGATGGGCAGGAAGGGGACCCAGGGAGTGCGGAACGGCCGCGGCCGGTCGGGGTCCTTCCGCCGCAGGACGATGATGCCGAGCGCGACGAGCATGAAGGCGAACAGCGTCCCGATGTTGGTCAGTTCGAGCACGACCCCGATCGGAGCGAGGGCCGCGAACAGCGCGACGAACACGCCCGTGATGATCGTCGTGATATGGGGCGTTCGGTACTTCGGATGGAGCTGGGCGGCCCACGGCGGCAACAGCCCGTCACGCGCCATGGACATAAAGATGCGCGCCTGGCCAAGCTGGAACACCAGCAGCACCGACGTCATCGCGGCCACGGCGCCGAGCGCCAGGACACCCGCGGCCCAGTCGGCGTGGATGTACTTGAGCGCCACCGCGAGCGGGTCCGGCACGTTCAGCTGGTCCCACGGGATGATGCCCGTGAGGACCAGGGCAATCGCGATGTAGAGCACGGTGCACACGATGAGCGACGTGATGATGCCGAAGGGGATGTCCTTCTGCGGGTGCTTCGCCTCCTCGGAGGCCGTGCTGACGGCGTCGAAGCCGATGTAGGAGAAGAAAATGATCGCAGCGCCGACGCTGATCCCCTTGAACCCGTTGGGTGCGAAGCTGGGCGTGGTCCACTGCTCAGGGCGCACGTACTTGAGCCCCACGATCAGAAACAGCCCGATGATCCCCACCTTGATCGCCACCATCACCGTGTTCACCCGGGCCGATTCCTTCGTCCCGATGACGAGCAGCCACGTGATGACGGCGACGATGGCCAGCGCGGGGAGGTTGAAGATCACGGGGATCGGGCCGAGGTGGGGCGCCGCGGCGACGAAGGCGGGGTCGCGCACGGCGCTCCACAGGTCCGTGACCAGCCAACGCGGTAGCTCGACCCCCAAGCCGCGCAGCAACGAGTCGAAGTATCCCGCCCACCCGATCGCCACGGCGATGTTGCCGACCGCGTATTCCAGGATCAGGTCCCAGCCGATGATCCACGCGACCAGCTCCCCCAGCGTCGCGTACGCGTACGTGTAGGCGCTCCCCGAGATGGGGATCATCGCGGCGAACTCGGAATACGTGATTGCGGCGAAGGCGCTGGTGGCGCCGGCGAGAATGATCGACACGACGATCGCCGACCCCGCGCCCACATGTCCCGCGTCGCCGCTGATCGCCGTCCCGATCGCGGCGAAGATCCCGGCACCGATGATGGCGCCGATGCCGAGCGCGGTGAGCTGCAGCGGTCCGAGCGAGCGATGCAGGCCGCCCCCGGCCTCACCGTCGGCGATGCACTGGTCGACGGTCTTGCGGCGGAACAGCGGCGTGGCGCTAGACAAACAGCGGCGCCAGCACCAGCGTGACCGTGCTCAGCAGCTTGATGAGCACGTGGAGCGATGGGCCGGCGGTGTCCTTGAACGGATCGCCGACCGTGTCACCCACGACCGCCGCCTTGTGGGCGGGGCCGCCCTTCCCGCCGTACTCACCCGCCTCGATGTATTTCTTGGCATTGTCCCACGCCCCGCCGCCGTTGTTCAGCATCGTGGCGACCAGGATGCCGCCGATCGTGCCCACCATTAAGAACGCGGCCACCGTCTCGGCGCCGACGTGAAACCCCTTGAACACGAGGCCGATGGCGATCGGCATCCCGACCGCGAGCAGGCCCGGCGCCACCATCTCCTTGAGCGCCCCGATCGTGACGATGTCCACGGCGCGGCCGTAGTCGGGCTTGGACGTCCCCTTGAGGATGCCGGGGTCGGCCTGGAACTGGCGACGCACCTCCTTGATCACGTTCACCGCGGCCTTGGTGACGGCGCCGATCGCCAGGGCGGAAAACCAGAACACCAGCATCGCGCCGAGCAGACCGCCCACGAACACCTCGGGCTTCGAGATGTCCACCGCGGCGAGCGGTGAGCCGAGCGCGGCGACCTCGTCCAGATACGCCGAGAACAGCAGGAACGCGGCGAGCGCAGCCGACCCGATCGCGTACCCCTTGGTGAGGGCCTTGGTCGTGTTGCCCACGGCGTCGAGCCGGTCCGTGCGCCGGCGGATGGCCTCGGGCTGATGCGACATCTCGATGATGCCGCCGGCATTGTCGGTGATGGGCCCGAAGGTGTCCATCGCGAGGATGTAGGCGGCGGTGCCGAGCATGCCCATCGTGGCCACCGCCGTGCCGAACAACCCCGAGTGCTCGAGCCCGCTCGACGCACCCAGTTTGTACGACGCGATGATCGCGACGCCGATGGTGAACGTGGGCAGCGCGGTACACTCGAGCGCGACGGCGAAGCCCGCGATGATGTTCGTCGCCGGACCCGTCACGGACGCCGCGGCGATCGACTTTACGGGACGGTAGCGGTATTCGGTGTAGTACTGGGTGATGTAGACGAAGGCGACGGACGTGAGCACGCCGATCACGCCGCACAAGAAGAAGTGCCACCACGCGTCGGGTGCGATCGCCGGGTTCAGAAGCCACCGCGTGGCCACGAGGAATCCGACCCCCGCGAGGAACGCCGTCCCCCAGTAGCCGCGGTTCAACGCGTGCATCGGATCCTCATCCTCGCGCGACCGCACCACCATGATGCCGATGATCGAGGCCACGAGGCCGAACGCGCGTGCGACGAGCGGGAACAACATCACCCCGAGCGCCGCGACGCCGCCGAACGCCGTGGGGTTCCGGGTCGCGAGCCCGGCACCGAGGATCATGGCGCCGATGTTCTCGGCGGCCGTCGACTCGAACAGATCCGCGCCGCGCCCGGCGCAATCCCCCACGTTGTCCCCCACCAGGTCCGCGATCACCGCCGGGTTGCGGGGATCGTCCTCCGGGATCCCCGCCTCGACCTTGCCCACCAGGTCGGCGCCGACGTCGGCGGCCTTGGTGTAGATGCCGCCGCCGAGCTGGGCGAACAGCGCCACGAACGACGCGCCGAACCCGTAGCCCACGATGAGCAGCGGGATGCGCTCGGGCGGAACCACGTTCGCGGCGTGCACGATCGTGTACAGCCCGCCCACGCCGAGCAAGCTCATCGCCACCACGAAGAGGCCGCTCACCGCCCCCCCCCGCAGCGCGATCTGCAGCGCCCGGTTGAGACTGGAGCGCGCCGCACTCGCCGTGCGGATGTTCGCCCGCACGGCGACGAACATGCCGATGAGCCCGGCGATCCCCGAGCAGACCGCGCCCAGCACGAACGAGAGCGTGGTCCACAGCGCCATCGTCGTGGCGCTCGGCTCGCCGGGATGCGGCGTGCGGAAGAACGCGTACAGCACGAAGATCAGCACGGCGAGGACGACGCTGAGCGAAAAGATCGTCCGGTACTGGCGCCGCAGGAACGCGGCGGCGCCCTCCTGAATCGCGTCCGAAACGGTGCGCATCTGCGGGGTGCCGTTGTCCTGCCCGAGCACCCAGCGTGCGAGACCCACGGCGACGGCCAGGGCGAGAACACTCAGCCCCAGGACGAGGGGGATCAGCATAGTCGGTTGTCGGCTCCTTGGAGCCCGCGCGAGGGCGGGCGGGTAACTGATCTAGTTACCGAGTGAGTAGCGGATGGAGAAGACGCTCGCGACCGGCTGCCCGTTCTTGCGCGCCGGGTAGAACCGGGTCTCCATCATCAGGTCCACGAACTGCTGTCGACAGCGCGCGTCCGGCGGAGCCGGCTCGACCTCCACCCGCGTCGGACTCCCGTCGGCAGCCACCCAAAACCGCACCTCTATCGGCCCGCGGGACGCGCACTTCGGAGGCCAGGGAAGCACCCGCCGGGGTTGGGCGGGAACAATGTAACCGCCTTCGCCTCCCGTTCCAGGCCCCACGTCGGCCCCGGCGCCGGTCCCGGCGCCGGGCCGTCCCGCCCCCGCTCCTCCGGCGGGCCCCCCGGCGACCACGACCGCCCCGGGGGCCAGCGTCACGCGCGGCAGCTCGATGCGCGGCAGGTCCACCGGGATGTCGTGCAACGCCCGCAGATCGGACGGCGACACCCGCGGCGCCTCCGGCACGGCGACGGCCGCTGGCGCGGCCGCCGGGGGCAGGGTGAAGAAGTTCACGGGGGGACGTCCGCCCGCCGCCGCCCCGCCGCCGCGCTCGCCCGGGGCCCCGCCCCCGGCGCGCTGGAGCAGCTCGCGGCCGCGCAGCACCAGGAGCGCGATCACGCCGGCGTGGACGAGCAACGAGAGCGCAGCGCCGCCGCCGAGCCGCCGGCGGGCGACCGGGAGCCGCAAGCCGGGGAGGAGAGTCGGTGTCGAGGTCGGAGGAGCCGCCATCCGGGGATACAATACACCGCAAACAAGGTCGGGGCGCAGCACGCTGCGCCCCGACACCGGCCACCCTCGCCCCTCACGGGGCGGGCTACTTCTTCGCCTGCTCGGCGGGCGTGAAGCCGATCACCTGGACACCCGCACCGTGGGCGATGTCCATGGCCTGCATCACGTCCAGGTACTTCCGGTTCGGCGCCGCCTTGATGAACAACAGCTTGGCGGGCCGCACGTCGTAGATCTGGTGGAACGCCTGCTCGAGCTGGTTCAGCGCGTACGGCTGGCCGTTGATCGCGTAGGAGCCGTCGCTCCGCAGCTCCAGCACGATCTGGGACGAGGGCTGCGACTTCTGCTTGGTCGCTTGCTCCGGCGGCACCTGGACGTCGAACGCCTTGCGCGACAGCGGCTGCGTGATCATGAAGATGATCAGCAGCACCAGCAGCACGTCGATCAGCGGCGTGACGTTGATGTCGGAGCTGAGCCCCTCACCCCCGCCCGTGGAGGTCATCGCCATCGGTCAGCTCGCCTCCTTCTTGCGCGTCAGCGACTGCTTCTGCTCGGTGATGGCGCCGACCACCCGGACGCCGGCCCGCCGGGCGATCTCGATGGCCTGCTGCACCCGCGCGAAGTCGAGGTTCTGATCGGCCTTCAGGAACAGGATCTTGTCCATCGTGCGGCTCGCGTACAGGGACGCCAACCGGTCGGGCAGCTCGGCTTCCGAGATCAGCTTCGGGCCCGCGCCCAGGTCGAGGAAGAACTTCCCGTCCTGGTCGATGCCGAGCCGGATCTCGTCCGGCCCCTCGGGCCGGTTCTCCGGGTTGGCTGAGCGCGGGATGGTGGCCTGGAAGCCCTTCGCGATGATGGGCGTCACGATCATGAAGATGATCAGGAGCACCAGCATCACGTCGATCAGCGGCGTGACGTTGATGTCCGCCTTGACGGCCGCTCGGGCGCTAGTGGCTGATAGGGCCACTGGTCGACTGCGCCTTCTGCGTCTGGAACTCCTTCGTGAAGATCGAGCGGCCGAACTCCGACCCAACGCTCTTGATCAGGTAGTCGATCAGCTCTTTCGAGGTGTAGGTCATCTCGACCGAGAGGAAGTCGATCTTGGTGGTGAAGTAGTTGTAGAGCCACACCGCCGGGATCGCGACGATCAGGCCGAACGCGGTCGTGATCAGCGCCTCGGCGATGCCGGCCGACACCGACGCCAGCGAGCCGCCGCCGCCCGAGGCCGCCATGCCGGTGAAGGCGTTCACGATCCCCATCACGGTACCGAGCAGGCCAACGAACGGCGCCGTCGAGCCCGTCGTGGCCAAGATGCCGAGGCCGCGCTTCAGCTCGGCCGCGACGATGAGGATCTCGCGCTCCACCGCCCGCTCCACCGAGTTGATGTCGGCCGCGGTGATCGTGGCCCGATCGCGCAGCAGCGGCTTCACCTCGGAGAGCGCCTCGCCCACGACGCGGGCCACGTGGCTCCGCTTCTGCCGCTCGGCGAGCTTGATGGCGCCGTCGAGCTGCTCCTCCTGCAGAAAGCGGGAGAACTCGGGCGCGAACTTCCGCGTCTCCCGCTCCGACTTGACGATCTGGTAGAGCTTCTGGAAGGCGCTGGTCCACGAAAAGATGGACATCACCGCCAGCACGACGACGATGAACTTCGCGAACGGGCCCATCGACACGAACAGGTCGTAAAGCGAGAGACTCATGTGGGCAGGCTCCTTTGGGCCGGCAGCGGGTGACGGGGCTCAGCGGCCCGGGGTAATCTTGTAATCGATCGGAATGTTGATCAGGACGCGCACCGCCCGGCCGTGCACGCGCGCGGGACGGAACAGTGTCTTGAGCACGTAGTTCCTGGAGGGCTGGTCGAACCCCGGGTTGGGGCTCTGCAGGATCTTGATGGTGTTGGGCTCGGCGCGACCCAGCGTATCGATCACCGCCTGCACGATCACGCGCCCCTGGATCTGCGCCTGCTTTAAGAGCTCGGGGTACACGGGGACCGGCCCCGACAGCACCGACGGCTTCTCCTCCACGATCGCTTCCATGTAGACGTCGTTCCCCGTCGGCACGATGCCGGTGCCGAGGCCACCCTCGACGCCCGTGCCCGAGTAATCCTTGGGATCGAAGTGCTCCTGCAGGTTCACCGGTGGGAGGTTGGTGGGCACCACATCGGGCGCCACCACCGTCTGAAAGCCCTTGAGCGGAATGTCGAGCTGGACCGGCTGCTGCTCCGGCGGCTTCTGCTGCTGCTGCTGGAGGTAGACAACGGTGGTGTCCACCTTCACGCTGTTGTCGGTCTGGCCGGCGTTGAGCGTGGCGTACACGGCGCCGGCGATGATCACGGTGTGAATCGTGAGCGACATGAAGCCGACGCCGAACAACCGCTTGCTGTTGCTCTTCCGCTTGGATTCGATCAGGGTGTCGAACACGGGCCGTCCTCCGGGGCGCGATCGGTGACGGCGTATGAAATACAGCGGATGCACCCTACACCGCTAGTGGAAGCCGCATTACAAAACGATGACAGCCGGGGCGAGGGCTCGATGCCCTCCGGCCGCGCCGCCGGCGCCGGCTCCCAAGTGAAGGCGATCGGCCGGGTTATGATTGTGGCGGCTGCGCCTCCCGCGGCAGCGTCACCGTGAACGTTGTGCCCCGTCCCGGGCGGCTCACGACCTCGATCTGGCCGCCGTGGGCTTCGGCGATCCACTTGCAGATGGCGAGCCCGAGGCCGGCGCCGGAGCGTTCGCCCGTGCGCGTGCGCGCCGAGTCCGCCCGCCAGAACCGGTCGAAGATGTGGGGCAGGTCGCCGGGCGCGATGCCGATCCCCGTATCGGCGACCGTGAGCGTCACGCGGCCGTCTGCATGGACCAGCTGCATCCGCACGCGGCCGCCGGCGGGCGTGTACTTCACGGCGTTGGTCAGCAGGTTGAGGATCAGCTGGCGAATGCGGCTCGCGTCCACCGGCACGATCACCGGGTCGGGCGGCGTCGCCACGTCCATCTTCACTCCCGCCTGCTCCGCGAGCAGCTCGCCCGTCTCCCGCGCCTCTTCGATGATGGTCCGCAGGTCCACGGGCGCGCGATGCAGCGGTGCCGTCCCCTCGTCGGCGCGGGCCAGGGTGAGCAGGGCGTCCACCAGCTCCGTCATCCGCTTGATCTCCTGCAGCGTCTCCTCCAGCGCGGCGAGCGTGTCCTGAGGCATGTTCGGGGTGGTGATGGCCCGCTCGACGCCCGCGCGCAGCACGGTAAGCGGCGTCTTCAGCTCGTGGCTCGCGTCGGCGGTGAAGCGCCGCAGCGCCGCGAAGTTCCGCTCCAGGCGGCTCATCATCTGGTTCAGCGTCTCCGCCAGCCGCCCCAGCTCGTCCTTCACCATCGGCTCGGCGAGCCGGCGGTGCAGGCTGCGGCCGTCCGAGATCTCGCGGACTTCCGTGATGATCCGGTCCACCGGCTCGAGGGCGCGCCGGGAGATCCAGGACCCGACGAGTAGGGCCGACACGAGCCCGAGCGGCAGGATCAGCGCAAAGGTGGAGAGCAGCTGCTCCGGCCCGAGCTCCGCGGAGCGCACGTTGGCACCCGCGAGGATCGCGCCGAACTGGGGCCCCGCCTCCACGACATAGTGGACGGCGTAGTGCATCCTCGGCCCGTCCGGCTCGAGCCGCACCGTGCCGGCCGCGCGTCCGGAGAACGGTGCCCGCGCGAGCCGCCCCAGCTGCTCGACCTGCTGGAACGTCAGCGCCCGCGCATCGGGGGACGCAAACAGCAGGCTGCCATCGCGCGCCGTAATGATGAGAAAGTCGGGTACGGCCTCGAGCAGCCCCGCGACGTCCGCGATCAGCACCGGCCGCCCCGACGTGTCGGCCCGCACGAGCGACCCGCGGGCCCGGTAGCTTTCGGCGAGAATCCCGGCGGTCAGCGTCGCTTCCGACTGGATGCGCTGGTCGAGATCCTGGTAGGACGCGCTCCGCCGGTCGAGGTACAGGAGCACCGCGAACGCGGCCAGGGTCAGCGCCAATGCCGCCGAGTACGAGGCGGTGAGCCGTCCGCGCAGGGTCTGCATCTCACGCCTTCACGATGTATCCCACACCACGCACCGTGTGAATCAGCTTCGGCTCGCCGGCGTGGTCGATCTTCTTTCGCAACCGCGTGATCACCACGTCCACGATGTTCGTGCCGGGGTCGAAATGGTAGTCCCAGGCGTATTCGGTGATGAGCGTCCGCGGCATGACGCGCCCCTGGTGCCGCATCAGGTACTCGAGCACCGCATACTCCTTGGGGGTCAGCTCGATGAGCTTGCCCCCCCGGCGCACTTCGCGACTGCCGCTATCGAGCGTCAGGTCCGCCACCTTGAGCACCGGTGGCGCGATCGCTTTGGGGCGCCGGCCCAGCGCCTCCACCCGGGCCAGCAGCTCCTCGAGCGAGAACGGCTTCGTCACGTAGTCGTCCGCGCCCATTTTCAGCGCCTGCACCTTGAAGTCGACGGTGTCCTGCGCCGTCAGCACCAGCACCGGGATGCCGTTCTCGCGATCCCGCAGCGTCCGCAGGACCTCGAGCCCCGAGAGCTTGGGCAGTCGCAGGTCGAGGACCAGGAGGTCGTAGTGCCCGCCGGCCGACAGGCGCAACCCCTCGGCCCCGTCGCCGACCAGGTCGGCATGGTAGCCGGCCTCGGCGAGCCCGCGCTTCACGTACTGCCCTACGGTCTTGTCGTCCTCGACGACCAGGATCTTCATCCGAGCGGAAGATACACCTTGAAGTTCGAGCCGACGCCGACCTGCGACTCGACGTCGATGCGGCCGCGGTGCTCCGCGATGATGCCGTAGCAGATCGACAGTCCAAGGCCCGTTCCCCGGCCCTGCGGCTTGGTGGTGAAAAACGGCTCGAAGATCTTGGGCAGGTCCTCGCGCGTGATCCCCTTCCCCGTATCGATGAACTCGAGCAGCACCTCGTCCGCGCGGTCGGGATTCTTGCCGCTCCGGACCGTCAGGGTGCCGCGCGAATCCATCGCGTCCATCGCGTTGAGCATCAGCGCCATGAAGCTCTGGATGAGGCGCTCCTGGTCCGCGCGCACCGCCGGCAGCCCGGGCGTGAGCTCGCGCACCACCTCCACCCGCTTGAAGCGGGCGTGATGCTTCAGGAGGAAGAGCGTGTGCTCCACCACGGCGTTCACGTCGACGGGCTTCTTTTCCCCCGCCTTCGGCCGCGAGAAGTCGAGCAGGCTCTCGACGATGCGGCGGCAGCGCTGGACCTCCGTATCGATGATCTTGAGATACTCGTCGTAGGCGTGCCGCTGCGGCGCCACGAGCGTCTCGCTGCGCAGGGCCAGCGCCTCGCAACAGGCGAGGATCGTCGCCAGCGGATTGTTGATCTCGTGCATCACGCCGGCCGCGAGCTGCCCCACGGCAGCCAGTTTCTCCGTCTCGGCGAGCCGCTGCTGCGCCTCGTGCCACTCGGTGATATCCTCGCCGATCGTGATGACGTGGGAAATGGTAGTGCCGTCCTGCCGCATCGGGATCTTGGTGATCCGGTAGTGGCGCACTTCGCCGCTCGCTCCCGACTCCATCTCGACCTGCTGGAGCTCGCCCGTGTCGAACACGCGGTCGAACTCACGCTTCAACAGCTCGCGCGGCTGGCGGTCCAGCACGTCGAAGATCTCCTGGCCCATCGCCTCCTCGCGCGACACGCCCTGCGTGCCCGCCTCCCGCTTGCGGTTCCAGGCGCGGATGCGGTAGCTGCGGTCGATCACGTACAGCCCGACGGGGAGCGAGTCGATGATCTGGGCGGCGAAACTGCGCTGCGCTTCCATCTCGTGCGTGCGCAGCGCCACCTCGGAAGCGAGGTCCTGCGACAGCTCGGTCGTGGCGATCAGCGGGGCGAGGAGGCGCGCCACGACGACGACGACGTCGTGCGCGATCCCCTCGTAGCGCCCCGTGGGAATGATCACTTCGAGCGCGCCGAGCAGCTCGTCCTCGTGGACCAGGGGCAGCCGCATGACCGAACCGCCCGGGACGCCCTCGCGTTGCATGCCGCGCCGCACCCACTCGGCAACGGGTGGCTCGTACCCCGGGAGCTCGGCTTCGTCGCCGGGGCTCGTCACGGAGGTGTAGCGGGTCCCGTCCGGCGTGCGCAACCAGAGGCGGCAGCGGCGCAGGTTCAGGCCGCGCCGCAGGGCGCCGACGACCCCGTGCAGGGCCTCGCCCGATGCGAGGCCCGACTGGAGCACCGATGCCACTTCAGCGATGACCCGGATACCGGGATGCTCGGTATCGAGGGAGGGAACGACCATCGTCCGCTAACCTAGGGACGGCGCTCCTGGCGCGCCAGCGGCGCCTCGAAGCGGAGCCCGAGAAACGGCCGCACCTGGGTGATCGCGCCGAAAAACACCGTCGGACCGACCACCAGGGCGTACTGCGCGCCGTTGGGATCGCCGACCCGCAGTCCGAGGAGCGGCGACACGGCAGCCCACGGTGACCCCACGGGCAGCGGGTTGCGCGACCCGGCGTATCCTGTCGCCTCGAGCGTCAGGTCGAAGCCGACCTGCGTGGCGGTCGAGTCCGCGCCGAGATCCGCGAGGTGCGCCATCGGCGTGCGGCCCGCGACCGTCACGCCAAAGACGACACCGCGCGCGCCGCCCACGATCGCGCCCTCGTCGATGAAGGAGCCGACGCGCGCCGTGAGCGCGAGCACCGAAAGTGGCCCCGCGTGCAGCGCGCGCGCGTAGCCCACATCCGCCCCCTCCACCTGCCAGCCCCCGCCCACCGTCCATGCCAGGCCGGCCGTGACCCCGCCCGACTGGGCGAGGAGCGGCGTAGACAAACCCGCCAGGCCCGCCAACATTGCAATCATGGACCGTCGCACGTTCGTGCTCCTCACTGGAACCGTTTCCCTGACCGCCTTCGACCGCCCTCGCCCGCCCGGGGCGGTTCGGGCCGGACGGATGCGCTTCGAGCTCGACGACCGCCGCCGCTGGTCCCTGTGGTATTACGGCGACGCCCAACCCGTTGCTCTCCTCCGGGACGCCGAGGTCGTCGCCTGGGTCGGGGACCAGCCGGTCACGCTCGCCGAGCTGGAAGATAGCACGGTCGGAAGTCGCCGTCCCCCGGGTGGAACGGCGGTCGTGGTGCGGGGGCGCGTCGCCGGTGTGTGGGTCGAGGCGGAGTTTCTGGCCGGGGAGATGGCAGGATCACCCCAGGCCGTGATCACCGTGACGATCTTCCCCGACCGCTATCTCCCGACGGTGAAGGGCGTGCGCTTCTTTCGCGTTCCCGAGGTGGCCGCCCTCCCGGGAGACGGTCCGCTCGTCGCGCTGGTGAACGGCTACCAGTCGCGCGACGCCTGCCGCCTCGTGGCGGTGGGCACCCGCGAGGCGCAGGACCTCGCGAGTCACGGCGCGCTCGGCCTGACCCGCGGCGGTCGCGGGCTCGGCCTGGCGTTCGACGCGGGAGAGCCGGGCGAGGCGAGAGTCGCGCTCTCGCGCGACGGACTCGAAGCCGTGAGCGCCTGGCTGCCAACTCGTCCGCTCCGTCCCGCGGGCGACGCGTCCCGCCTGCGGATCGGGTACGCGCCGGACGGCGACGGTCTGGACGCGCTCCGCGCCGTGTTCGCCCTCCCCTCACCGCTCGACCAGGAGCGGCTCGCCCAGGCGGTCGCGCCCGCCGGGTGGTGCTCGGCGAGCGGGCAGGAGAGCGCGGTCACCGAGGCGGACGTCGTCGCCAACGCGGAGTTCTGCGCCGCGCATTTCGACCGCCGTTTCCTGCGCTACATCCGGGTCGACGACGGCTATCAGAAGGCCGCGGGCGACTGGGAGACGAACGAGAAGTTTCCGAGCGGGCACCGCGCCCTCACTGACAGAATCCATGCGAACGGCTTCAAAGCCGGGTTGTGGATGGCACCGTTCGCCGTCTCGGAGCGCTCAGGAGTGCCGGCCGCGCACCCCGACTGGCTGCTGCGAGACACGGCGGCAGGGCCCTTGGCGTGGGATACGCGCGAGGCCTGGGGCGGCAAGCTGTACGCGCTGGATGGCGCGCACCCCAAGGTGCAGCAATGGCTCACCGAGCTGGCGCGCCTGGTCGTGCGCGATTGGGGCTACGACTACCTTGAGATCGACGCCCTCCATTGCGCCACGGCCGGGCCGGCACATTACGGCGGACTCACTCACGCCGAGGCCTACCGCGCCGGGCTTGCTGCCCTGCGCGACGGCCTGGGCACCGAGGCGTTCCTGCTCGGCGGCGGCGCGCCGCTGCAACACGCGGCGGGGCTCGTGAACGGCATGCGGATCGGCCCCGACGCGAACCCCACGTGGGCGGGCGTCCAGGCCGCCGTGCGCGCCGCGGCGCTGCGCAGCTTCTACCACCGCGCCTCGTGGCTCAACGATCCCGCCTGCCTCGCCGTCGGCCCGCCGCTCTCCGCGTCCGAGGCCCGCGTTTGGGCGTCGGTCGTCGCGGTCTCGGGCGGACTGACGCTCTTCTCCGACAACCTCCCGAAGCTCCTCCCGGAGCGCGCCGCGCTGCTGCAGCGCGTGCTCCCGGTCGCGCCCGTCGCCGGGCGCCCGGTGGGCGGCACGACGCTCGAGCGGGACCTGGCGCCCGCGCTCGTGCGCGGCGACGCCGTCTACCCCATCTCCGGGCGGTGGCACTTCCGTACCGGCGACGACGCCGCGTACGGTACCCGAGAGTTCGACGAGGAGGCGTGGGAGACGATCACCGTGCCACAGCGCTGGGACGAGGCTGGGCACCGGGACTACAGCGGCTTTGCGTGGTATCGCACGCGCTTCCAGCTACCGAACCAAGGCGACGGAACGAGGGAAGGACCGAAGGTCTATCTCGAGCTCGGGAGGATCGACGATGCGGACGACACCTTCCTCAACGGCGTGAAGGTTGGGGAGACCAACGCACGGCAGGCCTACCGACGCTATCGCGTGCCCGCCGAGGCGCTCAACTGGGGGGGGGAGAACGTACTCGCGGTGCGCGTTTCCGCCGGCGGCGGGTCGGGGGGGGGCGGCATCTGGAGCGTGCGGCGCGACCGGCCGCCGTCGAGCTGGGTGGCGGAGGGCGCGCCGCGCTGGTGGACGGTCGTGCTCGTGAACTGGGAGGACGACCCGCGCGACGTGGCCGTTCCGCTCGCAGCGCTCGGTATCAGCGGCGCGCGATTCGCCGCCTACGACGTGTGGCGCGAGGCGCCGCTCGCCGACCCGAAAGACTCCTTGGCGGCGACGCTCGAGCCCCGCAGCGCACTGGTCGTGGCGGTGCGCCCGGCGGCAGCGCGCCCGCAGGTGATCGGCACCACGCGCCACGTCGTCCAGGGCGCGGTGGATCTCGTGGACGAAACGTGGGACGCGACAACCCGCACCCTCCGCGCGAAGGCGGTGAACCTGGACAGCCGCGCATACGCCGTGACGATCGCGGTACCGAAAGGAATGAGGACGGGGGCGTGCAAGGCGGACGTCCCGTGTACAGTGAAGAGGTTGGAGAGCGGCCACGCGGTGATGGAGTGGGCTGCTGGTGGAGATGGGCGAGACATCAAGTGGGAGTTAAGCTTCCGGTCCGCTACCGGCAAGAGGAAAGGCAAAGACTAGCCGTGGCCTCTCCTCTTCACTCGACACCTGTCAACTGAATCCCACGGATGAAATACTTCTGGGCAACGAAGTACAGCACGACCGGTGGCAGGACCGCCACCAGTGCCGCCGCCATCTGATACGGCCCGTTTCCCGCGTACAACCCGTGAAACGTCGCGAGGCCCACCTCCAGGACGCGCATCTCGGTGGACCGGGTCACGATGAGGGGCCACAGCAGGCTTTTCCATTGATCGACGAAGCCCAGCACGGCGAGCGCGGCGAGCGCGGGCCTGGCGAGCGGCAGCATGATCCGCCAGAAGATCGTCCACTCCCCCGCCCCCTCGAGCCGGGCCGCGTCTTCCAGGTCCGGCGGCAGGGTCCGGAAGAACTGACGCAGCAGGAAGATCCCACCCACCGATACCAGCTCCGTCGAGATCAGCCCCTGATACGTGTCCACCCAGCCAAGCGCGCCCATGATCAGGAAGCGAGGGACGAGCAGCACGATGCCCGGCACGGCCAGCACGGCAAGGTACCCGAGCAACACCCGCTCGCGCCCCGGGAAGCGGAGCCGGGCGAATGCATAGCCCGCCATGGCGCTCGTCAACACCTGGCCCGCCACCACGCCCGCCGCCATCAGCCCCGAGTTGAGGACGAAGCGCGCGAACGGCAGCGCCCCGAGCGCTGGCGCGAAGCTCGTGGCATCGCTCGCCGCCGTCGCCACCATATAAAGGAATGGCGCCACCATGATGGCGGCGACGAGCGACATGATCGCGAGCAGGAGCAGCCTACGCACGCGCCCCCCCCGCCGCCCCCGCCCCCCCTGCCCGCCGCGCGAGCAGCCGGAACTGCACCCACCCGACGCCGCCGAGCAGCACCAAGACGAGCAGCGCCAGGGCGCTCGCGGAGCCGAACTGCGCGAACTCCCAACCCGTCTGATAGATCCGGTACACGGCCACGTCGGTGGCGTGCAGCGGACCACCGCCGGTCAGCACGTACACGTAGGTGAAGACCTGGAACGCGCCGACGATCCCGGTGGCGAGCACCCACAGGGTCACGGGCCGGAGCAGCGGGAACGTGATCCGCCAGAACCGCTGCCAGGCGCCGGCGCCGTCCACCCGCGCGGCGTCGAGGTAGGCCTGTGGGATCCCCTCCAGTCCGACCAGGAACACGGTCATCTGATAACCGACGTGCGCCCACACGGACACGATCATCAAGGCGACCAGGGCCGCCTTCGCGTCGCCGAGCCAGTCCACCGGGCTCACGTGCGCGCGCGCCAACAGCGAGTTGAGCAGGCCGCCCTCAGGCCGATAGATCCATTGCCACACGAGCGCGACGGCCACTGCCGACGCCACAGACGGCAGAAAGAACGCGGTGCGCAGCGCCCGCACGCCGCGCGACCGGCCGCGCAGCGCCAGGGCGACCGCGAGCGCCAGGGCCGCCGACACGGGCACGTACAGCACGTACAGCACCGTGTTGCGCAGCGCGGCCCACACGAGAGGGTCGCGCAGCAGGCGTGCATAGTTGTCGAGCCCGACGAACGGCCGCACCGGCTCGATCAGGCTCCAGCGGTGCACGGAGAGGTAGCAGGCGAAGAGGATCGGGACGAGCGAGAATACGGCGAGGTGGAGGGCCGAGGGCGCGAGGAACCCCCATGCCGCCGTGGTCTCGCGGAGGTAGCGCGGCCGCGTCGCCGCGCGCGCCCCCCACGCCGCCGCCGCCACGCCCACGGGCCCCAGCAGCGCGAGCCCGAAGGCCGCCGCGAACCACCCCCAGGCCCGCGCTTCGTCCGGCGCGGTGCGGACCTCGGCCCAGCGCCCCGGGGCGAGGCGCACAGCCACGCTGGCGCGCGGCACACCGGCCACGTCGCGCCGCCGGGCCCGCGCGCCGGCACTGTCTCCCACAACCACCTCGGCATCGCGCGCGATCGGCGCGAGGCTCGCGGGAGCGGAGCGCAGCTCCGGCAATCGCGCCGCCGCGTCCTGCATCAGCACGCGCGCGTCGGCGAGCCATAGGTCGGTCGTGTCGCGGGCGATGGCGCGCACATCGGCGCCGGCCACAAAGCCGAGCAACCCGGCCGCGGCCGCGTAGCGCCGGAACGCCGGCCGCAGCGCGTCGGGGCGGCCGCCCAGCGGGCGGACCGCGAGCACGCCGGCGACCAGCGTGAACACTACGGCGACCGCAAGCCAGGCGGCGAGTAGCGCGTCGGGCACGTCCGCCCGCGCCGCGACGGCTCCCACCACGTCCCATCCCTGGCGGTCGAACAGCGGCGCGAGCGCGACGCGCCCCCCCCTCGCCGCCCCCGCCCCCGCCCCCGCCCAGGGCACATCTGCCCGGCGGCGCAGCGCGTCGAGCGTCTCGGGCGCCAGGCCCGGCGCGGTCGCGTGCACCAGCGGCGCCGTTCCGTGATAGACCTCCACTCGGGCGTGCAACCCCGGCAACTCGTCGAGCGCGCGGGACCGGATCAGCAGTCGGGCGAGGTCGTACCCGGCTCCGCCCGGACCGGCAGGCGTCACGAGCTCCAGATAGGCCGCAGTGGACGCGGCGCTGCGCGCGGCGAGGGCCCGCTCAGAGCGGAGGCGCGCCCACCGGGTCACCCCAACCGGCAGGAGCGCGGCGACGCCCACCGCCGCGAGCGCCCCGACGCGCCACCCCGTGCCGCGCGGCGTGGCGCTCATCCCAAGCGTTCCCCGGCGGCATCGAAGAGGTGAAGGCGGGAGCGATCCAGCGTCACGCCGACCCGGTCCCCGCGGCGGAGGTTCGGGATGCCGTGGACGCGCGCGACGAGCGTCTGGCCACGGGCGTCGAGATACACGAGCGTCTCCGGCCCGAGTGGCTCCACCGCTCGCACCTCGAGCGACCCCGTTTCGGGATTCGCCGCCCCGAGCGTGACGTGCTCCGGGCGCACGCCGACGTGGATTTCCCCCTCGTAGTGCTCCAGCGCCACAGCGACCGACCAGCCACCGAGGTCGACCATCCCGCTCCCCTCCTCCGTCCCGCGTCCCCGCCCCTTCAGCACGTTCATCCCGGGATTGCCGACGAACCGGGCCACGAACACGTCGGCGGGTCGCTCGTACACCTCCGCGGGCGTCCCCACCTGACGCAGCTGCCCCTGGTGCAGCACGGCGATCCGTTGACCCATCGTCATCGCTTCGCGCTGGTCCTGGGTGACGTAGATCATCGTGGCGCCGAGGGTGGCGTGCAACGCCAGCACCTCGCCCCGCAGCTCGCTGCGGAGCGGTGGGTCGAGGCTGGAAAGGGGCTCATCGAACAGGAACACCTGGGGCTCGCGCACCACCGCGCGGCCGAGCGCGACGCGCTGGCGCTCGCCGCCGGAGAGCTCTCCGGGACGGCGATCGAGGAGCGTGGCGATGCCGAGGCGTGTCGCCGTTTCCTGCACTCGGCGCGTGACCTCGGCGGCGGGCACCCGCCGCACCTCGAGCCCGAACGCGATGTTCGCCCGAACGGTGAGGTGCGGGTACAGGGCGTAGTGCTGGAACACCAGGGCGACGTCCCGCGCCGCAGGAGCGAGCTGCGTGACGTTCCGCTCCCCGATCAGAATCTCGCCTGCGCTCGGCTCCTCGAGCCCCGCGATGCACTTGAGCAGGGTCGTCTTGCCGCTACCCGACGGCCCCAGCAGCGCCAGGAACTCCCCGTCGCGCACATCGAGCGAGAGGTCCCGCAGCACCGGTCCGGCGCCCCCCTCCGCGTAGGTCTTGCTCAGGCGCCGGAGAGTCACCGAAGCCATACCCGCCCCGCCCTCTAGTCGCGGCTCGGCAGTCGGAATTGCTGCGGAGACGGGGGCGGAGGCACGAACGACGGGGACCCGCACGCTGCCGCCACGACGGCGAGGCCCGCTATCGTCGAGCGTCTCACGCGGCGCTACGTGGTCGGCGTCCCGAGCACGGCCTGCGCGATGAGATACATGACCGCGGCGGTCACGATCCCGGTCACGATCACTCCCCGGATTGTCTCGATCGGCTTCTTGGTCGGCCCGGCGGTGCCCACCAGCGCGTTGAGCTCGAGCAACGCGAGCACGACGAGCAGCAGTACGCCGTACAGACCGCGGTTGCCGGCGGGGTTGAGCGTGAAATGCGACGCCGCGCCCATGAAGAAGAGCATCGGGAACGACATCACGACGTTGGTGCGGGACGCCAGGAACGCCCGCCGGGCCGCGCCGGCCGCCGCTGGGTTCGCCGCTTTACCCCCGGCAGTCGCGACCGCGTTGGCGATGACGGTTCTCTGATTGGGCCAGATCACCCGCCACACGTTCACGAACATCACCGTGCCGAACGCCGCGCCGGTCAGGATCGTGATCCCCCAGGGATCGCTCCAGCTCGCGCGCCGCAGAATCAAAATCGTGAGGCCGGACAGAAACGTCACCATCGCGCTCCAGCGGAACCACCAGAGCGCTCGCGGCACGAGCTTCTGCGTCGCGACGCTCCGGGTCGACGCGTCCGCCTCGGCGAAGAACGGACCCTGCACGAAGTTGAAGTAGTAGAGGAGACCGATCCACGTGATGCCGGCGAGAAAGTGTAACCAGCGGAGCAGAAACTGGATTCCCGCGGCCGAAAAGAGCGCCATCGTGCGCCTCCCATGACAGGGGAACGGAGCAACCGGTTCGGGAAAATACGAGCGCTTCAATTGGAATCAAGCGGGAACATTCGCCCCACGCCGCTGGTTCACCCGGTCGACAGCCTCAACGCCAAGGAGGGCATTATGGCTGGAACCGCCACCGCGAGGGAGCGCGTCAAGAAGCACGCGCTGCCCCCCTTACCGTACGACTACGCCGCGCTCGAGCCGCACATCGACCGGCAGACGATGGAGATCCACTACACGAAGCACCATCAGGCGTACGTCAACAACCTGAACGCCGCGCTCGACAAGCATCCCGAGCTGCACCAGCAGACGCTCGACGAGCTGTTGCGCGGCATCACCGGCGTCCCGGACGACATCCGCGCCGCGGTCCGCAACAACGCCGGCGGCCATCACAATCACTCGCTGTTCTGGACCATCATGGCGCCCGCCGGCAGTGCCGGGGGCGGCGCGCCGAGCGGCGTGCTGGCCGACGCGATCAGGAAAAGCTTCGGCGACTTCGCCAAGTTCAAGGAGCAGCTCTCCAACGCCGCCGCCACCCGATTCGGCAGCGGATGGGCGTGGCTCGCTCTCGCGGGCGGCACCCTCGAGATCTTGAGCACCGCGAACCAGGACAGCCCGTTGATCGAGGGCAAGATCCCGCTCCTTGGGCTCGACGTGTGGGAGCACGCCTACTACCTCAGGTACCAGAACCGGCGCCCCGAATACATCGCGGCGTGGTGGAACGTGGTCAACTGGGCAGAGGTGGCGAAGCGGTATCAGGCTGCCACGAAGTAGGACTCCGCGTGCTCTCAGCTCCCGGGCGCGATCTGTTGGATGGCGCGCAACATCGCCTCCGGCGCGCCCGGGCTCATGAGCACGGCGTACCCCGCTCGCGTCGGAACGTACACGACGTGGGTCCAGTCGGTCAGGAAGAGCAGCGCCTTCTCGCCGTTGCGCAGGCGAAACCATCCGGCGGCATATCCCGGCAGTCCCGTGCCGAACGTGCGCCGCCGCGGCCGATGCTCCGCGTCCGAGCGCAGGTCGATGATCCGCGCGGCCGCGCCGCGCAGCTGCGACGCGGGGATCAGGCGCCCGTACACGTCGCCCCGCAGCCGGAGACCGGCCGGGGAGACCTCGAAGCTGGCGCGCTGCGAGCCGTACCACGCACCCCCCAGCACGGCCGCGCCGAGCGCGAGCCCGCCGAGCAACAACATGAACACTGGCACGAGCACCCACAGGATCCTCGTCCCGGCCGGGAGGATGGCGAACGTCTGCGTCATGGGGACTCCGTGCTGGTCAAGGTGTCCAATATGGCCTGATGCAGCGGTCCGTTGGAGGTCACGAGACTGCCCCCATAGATCGATCGCTCGCCGGACAGCGTCGTGGCCCGGCCACCTGCTTCCTCGACCACGACCTGCACCGCCGCGATGTCCCAGGGCTGCATCACGGGATCGATGGCGATCTCACCCGCCCCTTCCGCGACGAGCATGTGCTGGTAGAAGTCGCCGAACCCGCGCGTGCGCTCGACCCCGCGGATCAACTCGAAAATCCCCCGCGGCGGGGCGCCCTCGGCCGGGCCAAGGTTACCGTGAAACAGCAGGGCGCGCTCGAGCGCGCGCACGCCGGACACGGCGAGGCGCGCGCCCTCGCGGAACGCCCCGGCGCCCCGGGCGGCGTGCCAGCGGGTTCTGAGCGCCGGCGCGCTCACCACGCCGGCGACCACCTCGTCGCCGTCTTCGATCGCGAGCAGGGTCGCGAAGACGGGAATGCCCCGAACGAAGTTCCGCGTCGCGTCGATGGGGTCCACGATGAGGCGCGCCGCCGCGCTGCCCGCGGACGCGCCCTGTTCTTCCCCCAGCAGTCCCAACTCCGGGTGCCGCTGACGCGTCACCGTACGCACCGTCTCCTCGATCGCCCGATCCGCGTCCGTGACGGGACTCCGGTCCGGCTTGTCCTCGACCCGGAGCCCTTTCTTGCGGAAGCCCCGGAGCGCGATCTCGTCCGCGCGGTCGGCGAGGACGGTGAGAAACGGCAGCCAATCAGCGGGGGCCATGTGATGCTCAGCGGCGCTCCCCTCCCAGCGGGATCTCGAGCCGCGACTTGAACACTAGCCGGTCACCTACGGCCGTCGCGCCCACGCCGACGCCGAGGTCCACCGACAGCTCGTCCCCGAGCCGGAGTTCCACGCTCGGAAAGAACTGGTGGACCTGGGATTCGGCTGGCAGGATCGCCCCCAGATGGCCCAGGGCGCCGTAGTACTCGAGCGCGAGCGTGACCGTCCGGCTCGCGGTCACGGCCGCGCGCGCTCGAGGCTCGAACTCCCAGCCCTCCGACGCTTCGGGCCCGGAGAGGTCACGCTCGAAGGCCGGGTCAACGGTGAACTGCCACCGCCCGACGCGCCGCTGGAAAATGGGAACGAGCTCGAGGGTCAGGGGGCTGTCGCTGAACGCCGGTTGCGTGGCCTCGAGCTCGAGGCTCAACCCGAGCTGCACCGGGAGCCGCCACGTCTCCGGTGCGCGGAAGCGCGAGCGCATCCGCCACCCGGCGAAGTCGACCCCCGACGCGGAGCGATGGGCGGCGAGCAGATACGCCGAAAGCTCCCAGTGGTCGGTGAGACCATGGGTCAGCTCGGCGGCGAGGCGGGTCTGACCCTCCGTCGGCGCCACACGGCCGTCGAACGCCGTCGTTCCGACCTGCGTGTAATTGAGGTGCGTCTCCAGTTCCCACTCGCCCCGTGCCGCCGTTTCATACGGGTACACCTCGATCTCGAACCGGTCTTGAGCGACACCTCGGCCTGGGAGAGCAGCGAACAGAGAGAATACGGCAAGCACGGCACGGAGGCGGGTCGGTGGCTGTGACATCGGGGCCCGTCGGAGTTAGGAAACCCGACTTTAACTATCGGGATTCCTTGAGACAAGGGGTCAGGGCATCGCCTCGGCCACGTGGTTGCCGCCGCGCCCCTTCGCGAGGTACAGCGCGCGATCGGCAGCCACGAGGAGCTGGGCTTCTGCGGCAGAGGGGGCGGCGAGGGGCAATTCGGCCAGGCCGCCGCTCACCGTGACCCTGGTCGAGGCATCCGGCACGTTCCCTTCCCCGCGGGACGCCTGCACCTTCGCGCAAATCCGTTCGGCCACGAGTCGTCCCGCCCGCGCGTCCGTGTCGGGCAGGATGATCGCGAATTCATCGCCCCCGTGGCGGGAGGCGATGTCTGTGCCGCGCAGGCTGGTCTGGATCGCACGCGCGACGCGGCCGAGCACCCGGTCCCCCGCCTGGTGGCCCCACCGGTCGTTCACCGCCTTCAACTGATCGACGTCCATGAGCAACAGGGAGAGCCGCGTCCCGTAGCGCGTGCAGCGCGCGACTTCCCGCCTCAGCGTCGCTTCGAAGTGATACCGGTTGAAGAGCCCGGTCAGCGGATCGGTCACCGAACGGCGTTCCACGACTTCGAGCACCTCGTGTTCGACGATCGTGGGATCAGCCAGATCGCGGCTGATATTCAGCAAGTAGTCGAGCGCCGCGACCGAGGGGCCGACATCCCGGCCGATGCTCGTGTCGAGTTCCCTGCGGTGTACTGCGATCGCCGCCAGGCGCTCCGCGGCTTCAGCGTCGCTGAATTGCGCATGGGGGAACAATCGGCGGAGGGAGAGGCCGCCGGGTTCCGTGCCGACCCAAATCGACCGGTTCAACAGGCGATGACCTGCGTCCGTCGTCCGGCGGACCTCAGCCCGGCGCTCCGACGGCGAGCGTCGCTCCCGGCCAGTGCGCCGATCGAGCCCGCTGCGGCGCTCGTCGGCCGGGCTCAGAGACGTGTCCTCGCTAGGGCGCGACATGAGAGCTTGCTCCCGTCCGCCAGTCGGCGGGACCGCCGCTCCGGCGGCGGCCACTGCGTTCTGAATCCTGTGGCTGAGCAAGCGAGGTCAGGAAGGCCTTGTACACATGATCCGACCACAGCCCGCAGCAGCGCTCGATCTCCGCGCGCGCTGCTGCTGGCGAGAACGCCGGGCGGTAGGGGCGCGTGGTCGTCAGGGCGTCGTAGACGTCCGCGATCCCGACGACCTGCGCCGACAGCGGAATCTCGTCTCCCCGTAGCCGATCCGGGTATCCCGTCCCGTCGTAGCGCTCGTGATGCCAGCGGATGATCGGCTTCAAGTCCCAGGGGAACTCGACGTCGGCGATGAGCTCGATCCCCCAGATCGGGTGCATCTGCACGACCTCGAACTCGTCGCGCGTCAGCGGGCCTGGCTTGCTGAGGATCTCGTGGGGGACGCGCACCTTTCCCAGGTCGTGGAGGTAGGCGCCGAGCCGGACCGTCGTCTGGGCATGTTCGTCCATTCTGAGCGCCCGCGCCACGGCTACGCTGCGACGTGCGACGCGCTCGCAATGGCCGAAGGTGTAGCTATCGCTCGACTCGATCGACTGCCCCCACTCGCGCACCACCGCCAGGTAGGTGGCCTCGAGCTCAGCCACCTTACTGGCGACGTGGACCAAGTCGACGCGCGCCTGGAGCCGCCCGAAGAGGCGGTGCGCCGTGTTCAGAAGGGTGAGCGCATCCTGATTGCGGCCCATCGCCTGGTAGAGGAGGGCGAGTTCGCGCGACGCCTCGGCCTTGTTCAGCCCCGAACCTGCGCGCCCCGCCATCTCTATTGCCGACCGGAGCCGCGATTCGGCGAGCGCGGCGCGGCCCGTCTCGCGGTACACCACTCCGAGGATGCGATAGGCCTCGGACTTGTCGCTCAGCGCGTCGAGCTGATCGAAGATGGCGAGCGCGGCTTCCGCCTTGCCCTGCGCGTCTGTGTAGCGCTCCCGCAGGACGTGCACGTCGGCGTGGTTGACCAGGCACAGGCCCTGCAGGTGGACGTCCCCTGCCCGTTGGGCGATCTCGTAGCTCTGCCGGAAATAGCCCTCCGCTTCATCCAGCTGTTGGAGGTCCGCGCTCACCATGCCGAGGTTGTGATAGGCGATCGCGCAGCCGTGCTCGTCGTTCGCCGCGCGGTAGGCCTCGAGGGATCCCCTGTAGCGTGCCTGCGCTTCGTCGAAGTCCCCCTGGATGTTCGCGAGGACGCCGAGGTTCTGCTCGACGCGCGCGCGGAGTGCGCGGCTCTGCCCGCCCAGCTCTAGGGCGAGAAGGAAGTTCTGGCGGGCGTCGGCGATGGCGTCCGTCTCCAGGTCGATCCCGCCGAGGGTGTTGAGGGCCTCGCCGGCGAGCACGCCGTTACCGGCGCGGCGCGCCACGGCGTGGCTCCGAAGGCAGAGCTCCCGCGCACCGACCGATTCGGCCCGGCGGTGGCGCACGACGGCGAGACGGCGGAGCGCTTCGGCTAACACGGCCTGCTCCCCCGCGATCTCCGCCACGGCGATCGTCGCCTCGTACGCCGCAACCGCCTCGGTGATGCACGCCGCCCGCTCCCGGGCGCGGGCTTCGTGGAGCAGGTCCGCCGCGGGGCGCGCAGCGGATCGCAGCACCGTCATCCCGAGCTCACCACGCGACGGCATAGTTAGAGAAATGGCTTAGCAGCCCCGTCACCAGCTTGGCCGGCGGGGCGTCAGATGAGGGCACGTATTGCAGGATCGCCAGCCAGTCGCTCGTGTAGGCGACCTGCTTCGACTGCGGGACCACCTTGCAGTTGCCGTAGAACAGCGTGAGCAGCGCGGGCTGGCCGAAGGTGAGACCCTCCGGCCGCAACACGACCCGGTTCACCGTGTCCGAGGGCGCCACCGCCGTGATGCTCACCACCGTGCTCAGCGCGCCCGCAGGAACCACCAGGTTGTGCTTGCTGACCTTGACCACCCCACCAGCAGGGCCGAGTGTCTGCGTGACGGAGTCGTACCCGAGCGGCTTGCACGAAAGCAATCCCTCCGTCGTCGCGACATTCCCGCGCAGGGTCGGGCCGGCGAGGTCCGAGCGACAGCTCGTGGCCAGCGCGATCGCGCCAATGGAAAGCGCGACCACTGCGCGACGGCGCATCGGTCGCCTCACCATGCCACCGCGTAGTTCGAGTGCTGCGCCTGCAGTCCGACCGTCGGCTGCACGCAGGGCGACCCGAAGGTGATGGTCTTCCCGGTGCGCCCGATCCTGTACGTCACGGACTCGGCGGGCAGCGCCGAGCAGGACAGCAGCCCGGTCGGCGCGCTCTGCGAGCTCGGCGCCGAGGGTCGCGGCGCCTCGGTCGGCAGGCGGTCGCACGCGGACCCGCCCACCAGGGTGGCCAGCGCGACTACGAGAGGACGGACCGCCCTCATTACCTGGCCTCCTTCCGCCCCCGGACCGAGACGTCCGGGACGCGCCTCGCGGCGCCCTGGTTCGAAACAGCCAGCGGGCCCGCCCCGGGGGTCCGCATTGCCAGCAACGCGTCCAGCTTGTCGATCTCCACCCTCGCTCCCAGCCGCTCGAACGTCGCGCGCGCCGCCTGCGCGACCTGTTTCGCGCCGGCGCCGTCGCCCGCGAGCGCCAGCATGTTGGCGAGATCGCGCTGAGCATTCGCGACGAGCAGGGGGCGCTCATGCTTGGTGGCGCGGTCGATGACCTCCCGCAGCAGCCCTTCGGCCTCCCGCGTCTTCCCCGCGAGGCCCACTGCCACGGCCAGGATCCGCTGATCCTCGGTCTCGAGGACCTCGTCCTGGAGCTCACGATGCACCGCCAGTGCGCGCTCCGCTTCCTGGATGGCGAGGTCGGCCTCCCCACGGGCGACCTGGATCTCGGCCAGGCCCGCGAGGGCCTGGGCCCGGAGCCCCCGGTCGCCCAGCCGCTCGGCGGCTCCCAATGCCTCGTTCGCCGCGTACATGGCGTGGTCCAGCTGTCCTTGCTCGCGGTACGTGATCGCGAGGTTGTGCTGCGACTCGACGATGCCGCGGTCGTAGCCGACCTTCTGGTAGGCGTCGATCGCCCGGGTGTACGCTCCGATCGCCCGGCGGTAGTCCCCCTGCATGTTGGCGATGATGCCAAGGTTGTTGGCGCACCGACCGGCGGTGGCCATATCGTTGTCCTCTGTCGCCTCTTCCTGCGCCCGCGTGAAGAAGTACGTGGCGTCATCGATGCCGCCCCGCTCCAGCGCGATGGCGCCGCAGACGTTGAGCGCCCGCACTTCCAGCGTCCGATCCTTGAGCGCCCGCGCCCGCAGCTGCGCGACCATGGCCCAATGCTGGGCCATCTTCAGCCGACCGAGCCGGCTGTGCGCAATGCCGCAGAGGAGGGTCAGCATGGGGGACTGCTCCAACTCGTTCTGCGAGCGCTCGCCCAGGTACCTGAGCAGCTCGGTGTAGTGCCCTGCATCGGCCAATTCCTGAGCCACATGGAGCGGCGCCAGCGACCCGCGCAGCTCGGCCGCAAAATCCTCGTCCCAGTCCTGAGCGGCCAGATGGCGGATGTCGCCCTCGGCGCCTAACCGGGTGAAGAGAGCCTTCGCCGTCCGCGCCGCCGCCTGGGCTTCGGCGGTGCGCCCGGTGCGGCGCAGGACCTTGACGAGGTCCCGCGTCGCCTCGGCCAAGAGGTACGGCCGCCCGTGCGACTCCGCCCGCCCGATCACCTCGCGCAGCGCGCGCTCGCCAGCCGCCAGGTCGCCCTCGGCCACGAGCAGCGACGCCACCGCGCGCAGATCCTCCGCCTCTACCACAGGATTGACCAGCCCGCGGCGGATTTCCGCCACCCGGTCCAGCTCGCGCCGAGCGAGCTCCAGCTCGCCCGAGACCACGCGGATCTCCGCGCGTCCCCGGAGCGCTTGCGCCCACAGCGTGCGATCCCCGGCCGCCTCGGCTGTCGCGACAGCCTGGTCGGCCTCGGCCAGCGCGCGGTCGAGGGCCCCCTGCTCGCGATACGTGATCGCGAGGTTGTGGTGGCATTCCGCGACGCCCTGCTGCATCTCAGCGCGACCGAAGGCCGCCACGGCGATCTCCCAGGACCCGATCGCCTCGGCGTGCCGCCCCCGCAGGTGGCTGATGATCCCCAAATTGTTGGAGCAGCGGGCCGTCGTGGCCAGGTCGCCGTCGCGGCTGGCCGCCATGAGGGCCCGCGTGAAGTAGTCCGCGGCCTCGTCGATCCGCCCGCTCACCAAGGCGATGGCGCCCCGCGCATTGAGCGCGTGCCGCTCGACGGCCTGCTCGTCCCGCTTGTGCGCCTGGTCCAGCGCCAGATCCACCCAGCGCAGGCCTTCCTCGTGCCGGCCGAGCCGCGCCTGCGCGGTCCCGTACAGCAGCGCGAGGCTGGGCGAATCCGCGAGCTCAGTCCCCTTGCGCGCGCCGAGGTAGGAGACGACCTCGGCGTGCCGTCCGGCCGCGGCGAGCTGCTGAGCCTTGTCGACTACGAGTGACGACGTGTCCATCGTATAGTCCTCCGCCTACCAAGAAGCCGCGTACTCGGAGAAATGCCTCAACACTCCGGTGACCTTCCGCTGCGAAGGGTCGTCCACTGACGGCACGTACTCGAGGATGGCCAGTGAGTCGTCCGTGTAGGCAATCTTCGTCCTCCGTCCGGCCGACCCGGTCTCACAGTTCGCGTAGCTCATCGTCAGCGTCGTGAACTTTGCCGCCGGCCGGAAGACGAGTCCCTCCGGCGCGAACCGGATCCGATTCACGGTGTCCGATGGGACGACCAGCGTCACCCTGACCGGCTGGCTGAGCGCTCCGTCGGGAATGACGAGCAGGTGCTTGCTCACCCGGATCGACCCACCCTTCGGTCCGATCCTCTTCGTGACCGAGTCGTAAGCAAGCGGCCTGCACTGGAGCAGACCGGTCGGCGAATAGATGGCGCTGGCCTGCAGCGGGGGGACCAGACGGTCGGGAGCGGTCGGCGCGGGTTCCCGGCAACTCAGCACGACGGTGGCCGTGCCGACGAGCATCGCGGAGAGCGCGCTCCTGAACCCGGGCATATGGTCCGACACAGTTCGTGCCTCTACCAGGAAATCGCGAAGTCGCAGAAGTGGGGCAACGCACTCGTGAACGACTTGTCCGAGAGCGACTGGACTGCCGGGACCCTCTCCCACGCACTGTCCGCGCCCTCGCGATACCACAGCCCCAGCAGCTGGCTCTCGATGTAGGCGTCGGCGTCGTCCACCACGCCATCCCCGTTGAGGTCGCCGGCGGCGCCGCCGTACGCGATCTGCAGCTGGGCCGGCTCGCCGAACAGCAATCCGGTCGGCTCGAGCGAGATCTTGATGTTGTCTGGGTCGATCGTCAGCGTGATCAGGACGGAGTCGCCGGGCGCGAGGTCGCCTAGACCAGGGACGAAGGCCGGATCCGTGGTGTCGAGCCGCAGGAACGGCGCGCTGGTATCGCCGGTGGCGCTTAGGTAGTTGATCTGGAGGCCGCGCTGTTCCCCGCGCACCGCCCAGAACGACGCCGAATACTGATTGAGACTGAGCCCACCCGTCATGGAAGCCAGCGCGACGCCCTTAACCGTCTCCCCCCCCGAGAGCGCGCCGGTCACGGTGAACTGCGGTGCGGATCCCCCAGCCCACTGGAGGAAATGCGGTGCCGGGGTCAGCGGCTGCACCGCGGTGGGATGCGGTCCATCGGAGCATCGGGCAGCGAACAGCGCGAGGACCAGCGGGATCAGGGAACGGCGCACGAGCATACGATTCTCCGAGTCCATGTGAGTCCTCACCAGGCGATCGCGTAGTTCGAGAAATGCGGCAGCTCCCCCGCGACCCATTGCTGCCCCTGACTCCAGAGGTTCTTGTTGACCTTGGACCAGATTTGCAGGTAGCCCAAGATGGTCAGGGAGTCGCTGACCTGGGCGATCCGGACCGTATCGCTTGTCGACGCCCCGCAGCCCTTGTAATTCGTATAGAGGAGCGCTCCTGTGCTCAGTCCGTAGGAGAGGTCCACGGCGCTGGGCGGGAAGACGAGGCCCTCGGGCCGGAAGCGAACCCATCTCACGGTGTCCGCTGGGGCCACGGCGGTGATCGCCACCGGGACGCTCAGCACCAGCGAGTCGACCCACAGAATGTGATTGCCGACCTGCAGGGTATCTCCCCTGGGGCCGATCACCTTGGTCACGGAGTCGTAGGTTTGGGGACAGACGACCAGCCCCTTCTTGTTGCTGGTGCCGGTGGGCTGCGACTTGTCGCTGGAGCGCGCCGCCAGCAGGGGTGCGGTCGGCACGGCGGTCGGCGAGCGGTCGCAGGCGAATGCGATGGCGCCGACGACCAGCCCGACTACAGAAGCACGCACGGCTCTCATGGCCTACTCCTACAGGGCGCGGGGAGTCGCGGCAGGGAATGACGGTGGGGCGTCTTGACGGCGGCCTTCACACTCGACAGCTTGTGTGCAGCTGGGCGTCCCACTACCAGGCGATTTCCGCACGATTATGTCACTAAGGTAGGCCCAATTTGCGATCTGTCAATACCGGAAAAGGATCCCGAAGGAGCCCCATAGCGGAGCGGCTTGCGATCCTGCTGGACGCCTTCAGCCCCTGGGAAGGTATCTCCTTGACCTACCGGCAGTTTGCCGCGGAGCTGGGCGCGCCGGTCACGGAAGCGGCCGTCAAGAAGTGGCCCCAACGCAAGAAGTTTCCAGCGGATGTGGCGCGGCTGATCGTCGCCAAGGCAAGGGAGCGTGGCCTGATCGGGGCCACCCTGGAGTGGGTCCTCTGGGGGGACGGTTATGGGCCACAAAAGGTGTCAAAGGCGGCACCGACTGGTCCGGTAGTGCAACCACGTGCACCCGCCGAGCGGGTGGACGAACCCCTTGGCCGATTCGCCGTGCGCATCGCCAAGGCCCTGGAGGCAGACCTCAGCCACAACGAGTTCGGCCAGTGGTCCTCGGTCGAGGTGCAGCACACGGTCATCTGGGCGCTCAAGGACCTCGCCCGGAGGCTCTGGGTGTTGCGATTCGACATGGGGAAGACGTTCGAGCTCACGGACGACTGGGCCGGCAAGATCGGCCTACCCGTTCGCCCGCAAGACCAGGCACCCGCCGAGCGGGGCCCGGATGAGGCATAGGCAGGAAGTGGAGCGGATGGGATTCGAACCCACGACCCCCTGGTTGCAAACCAGGTGCTCTCCCAGCTGAGCTACCGCCCCGTCAACAACGGTAAGATAGCAAACAGGGATGGGCGAACAGGAGAGGTAACGGCGACATTAGCGGTGTGAAATCCCTGTCGCTGGTCTGTCTCGTCGCCGCCTGCCACGCCGGCCCGCCCTCGTCCCCCCCGCTGCGGCTCGGCACCACCTACACCGTCCAGCAGTCCGGGGCTCTCGCCGTGCTCGAGTCGCTGTGGACGAGCACGTCTGCGCCGCGGGTCGCCACCGTCATCGCCCCCTCGGGCCAGATCCTCCATGCCGCCGCGAACGGCGACCTGGACGTCGTGATCACGCACGCCCCCGCCCTCGAGGAGCGGCTGCTCCTCGTGCCGGGGCGCACCCTGCTCACCTGCCCGCTCGTCGCCAGCCGGTTCGCGATCGTCGGACCCGTCACAGACCCGGCGCAGGTCGCCCGCGCCGCGACGGCCGCCGAGGCGTTTCGCCGGATCGCGCGGGCCGGGAGACCGTTCGTGTCGCGCGGCGACTCCTCGGGCACGAACGTGAAGGAGCTGGCGCTGTGGCAGGCGGCCGGCGTGGCGCCGGCGCACACGTGGTACATCGAGTCCGGGGCGGACCAGGTGACGACGCTACATCTCGCCGACGAGCGCGACGCCTACGCCCTCGCCGACCTCCCCACCTACGCGAAGCTGCGCGACCTTCGGCTCCGCGTCCTGTTCGCCGCCGACACGGCGCTGACGAACCCGTACACCCTGTACGTGGTCCGTCAGGCGGCGCCCCATCCCGCGGCGCGGGACTTCGCCGCGTGGGCGGTCCGCGCCGGGCGGGCCGCGATCCTCGGCATTCATCTCCCGGATGGTACGCCGGCGTTCGTCGCCCGGGCGGGCGACTGCGCGCCTTTCGTCCGCACCGAACCTAGGGAGCGACCGTGAGCGCGCGGGTCCCCGGAGGCAGCTCGGCGAACGACGAGTCCGCGACGTCGAGGACGGTGCCGCCGTAGAGGCTCGCGCTCGCCTTCCGCGGGACCACGAGCTCCGCGACGACGCCGTTCACCAGATTTCCCGTGACGATCACGCGCCACAGGTTGGATCCGCGGCGCTGGGCAAGCAGTTGATACGCCCCACCGGGCGCCGCCATCACCGTATCGATCGTGGCGCTCGTGTCGCTGCCCGCGAGTTGCAGCAGCATCGCCCGATCACTACTGCCGGCGTTCACCAATTGCACCGTGAGCTGTACGGACGCCGGCGCAGTGGTCTCGCCGCAGGCGCCTAGCGCCACAACGAGCGCGATGCGGAGCGCGCGCGTGTGCCGGCTCATGGCCGCCTCCCTGCCAATTGCAGGCGCGCGACCGCACCGAGGTTGCCGGTGCGCTGCAGCCAGCGGAGCACGTCCCCGATGTCGAGCATGCCGTTGCCGTTCCCCTGCAGGTCGAGGTAGCGCCGCAGATCGTCGCCGGCCGGGAAGGGCCCGGCAAAGGCGAGGTTCAGCACCTGTTGCAGGGTGAGCGACGGCTCAGCGACCCGCAGCGTCATGGTGCGCCGCGACGTCGCAGCGCCATCGGTCACGCTGACTCGGAACACGTACGCTCCGGTGTCGGTCGGCGCGCCACTCAACAGGCCCGCGCTCGAGAGCGCCAGACCAGGGGGTGGAGCCGCGGAATCGACGACCCAGGTATACGACCCGGCACCGCACGCGGCGTTGAGGCCTCGGGAGTAGGTGTATCCCCACCGGCCGCCGGGCAATTGCGGCACCGTGGTCACCGAGACCGAGTCCCCTCCCACGATCAGCGCGAAGCGTATCTCGCCGTTGGGGACCTGGCTGATCGTATCGACTCTGAAGCCCGAGCACGCACCGGTGTTGAGAACGTTGCTGGGTAGCGTAGAGATCGCAAGCGTCGCCTTGCCTTTGGCCCCCGGGTAGACATCGCCCGCGTCGCCGTAGTCGTAGCACCCGGACGTCGGGCCCGCACAACCAGTGAGGCTCGCATCGAGATTGCCGAAGCCGTCAGCCTGGACGACCTCGACGCCGTGGATCGGCCCGCTGTTCACCGTGTTGTCCAGCTCGAGGCCGTGCTGCGCGATCTGTGTCGAGTCGATGTGGTACACAAGCAGCCCACCGCCGCAGGTTGCGGGTGGCGGGGAGGGTTGATACCACACCTGACAGTTGCGCGCGATCATGACGCTGTCGGACTGTACGCCCTCGCGGTTCTCGAGCAGGAAGTACTCGCCGCGGGGGTTCGATCCAGACACCGGCACGTAAAACGCCGTGTCCGAGGTGGGCCCCGGGCCGGAGCTGTAGGTCCCCGCGCTCGCGAGTGGTACGACCGTCACCCAACCCAATTGACTGAGCGACCACGCATCCAGGCGCGCAGGGCTGAACCCGGAGAAGTAAGGCCCGTATCCCATGAGGCTGTACCGCCCGATCCCCGGGGTGAGGTAGTTGACATCGTACAGGTCGGGGAGCCCCAACCCGTGGCCGGTCTCGTGCGCCACGGTCCCGATCGGCATGATCTGGGTGCTGTCACAGGCGCTCTCGCCGCCGACGCCGCTCTCCAGGATGTAGTCCGCGACCTTGATGTGCACGCCGCTGCTGTTCACGGAGTGGGTCGTGTACGGCACGACGTTGCCGAACAGGTCTGCGAGATAGTAGCGGTGTGACCAGAGGTGATTGTTGCCCGCCGGGCCGCACGCGCCGTCGAGCGCCGGCTGGATGAACGCCACCAGGTCCACGTAGCCGTCGCCGTCGTTGTCGTACTGCGTCCAGTCCACCTGGGTGTCGATCTTCGCCAGCGCCAGCCGCAGCCCGCTTTGCATCCTGGTGAACGCGTTGTTCGAGAACAGGCCGTTGCAATCGGTTGACTTGAACGGGCTCCCCGAACAGGTGCCCGCCGTACCTGTATAGCTCACTTCGTTGGAGTCGAGCGCCGCGTAGCCGTAGCTCGCGCCCTGAATGCTCAGCAGCCCGTTCGAGAGCTGCGCGTACCACGAGCTGTAGGTATACGGGCGACCGGCCGAGGCACCTGTGGGTGACGCCGCGAACAGCACCTGATTGTATTGCGTCGTGTTCCGCAGCTCAGTGTTCGGGGTGTTCTTGAACTTGAAGAGCACCGCAGGGACGCGTAACACGCCCGAAACGGCGGCCGCGCCGGCGAGCGGTGCACCGGCGGAGAGCGGCCCACCGCCAGCCGCGGCTACGGCCGCGTTGAGGGCGCCGAAGCTGCGCCCGGCCAGCAACCGGGCGCGTTGAGCGCGCACACTGCGCGCCTGGCGGCGCCACACCCCATCCTTGCGGAAGTCGAAGCCGGCGATTTCCCGGCGCACCGATGGCGCAGCCTGCGCCCGGATCGAGGCGGGGAGAACGAGCGCGGCGGCGAGCGCCACGGCGAGCGAGCGGGGCTGGATCACGGCCACCATGTAGCCTAGGCCGACGGCATCGCGGAGGCTGTGCGCCGCCTCACACCGCGCCCGGCGAGCAGCACCCCGAGCGCCATGAAGCCGATCACGCCGCCGACCACCTTCGTCTCGTACAGCACCGGGTGCGCTTCGTCCGCCGGGGGGACGAAGCCGAGCACGATCGAGAACGCCACCGCCGCGAGTCCCGCGACGCCCACGAGTGCAGTCCACAGGGTGCGCCCGCGGCGCAGCCGCAGGTACGCAGCGAAGAGATAGACGTACGGGATGAAGAAGAGGATGAGGGTCGTTTGGGTGAGCACGAGGTAGGCGTTCTTGACCGTGGCTCCGACGAGGCTCGCGACGATGAACACGGTGGCGATGGCGCCCTGAACCAGGATCGCGAGGTGCGGGGTCTGCCACCGCGGGTGGATGCGGCCGAACGCCGGCGGCAGCGCGCCGTCCACGCCCGCCACGAACGGCAGCCGCGCCGAGCCCGCGAGCCACGCGCCGACGCCGCCGAGGTTGCCGAGCACCAGCAGCAGGGCGACGGCCGCGGCGAGCGGCGCCAACCAGGGCGCGCCGAGCCGTTCCACGAGCGCGGCGGTCGCCTGCGGGACGCCGTTGGTGATGCTCACGGTGTCATGCGGCAGCGCGACGAGCATCGCCGCGGTGCCAAGCACGTACATCGCGACGACGGCGAGGCCCGAGACGGCGACGCCGCGCCGCAGCGTGGCCGCCGGATCGTGGATCTCATCGCCCAGCGTCGGCGCGAGCTCCAGCCCCGCGAAGGCGAACGTCATCGTGGCGAACAAATTGATTGACGGGAGATCGAGCCGCGCCGGTAGCAGCGCGCGGGCGCTGAAGGGCGTCGCGCTCCCCCGCGCGACGAGCGACCACACGGCCAGCAACACGAAGATCAGGGCGGGAAGCCACGTGGCGTAGCCGCCGAGGTTCTGGAGCCGCTTCCCCACCGCCAGCCCGACCAGGTTCATCCCTAGGGCGAGCCACAGGCCGGCGAGCGACACCAGCGCGATGAAGACCGTGTCTTCGCCCAGGTGCACGAAGCGGGGGCCGGCCGCGTAGGCGGCGATCGCGGCGGTCGCGACCAGCAGCGAGGGAAAGTAGAACAGGTTGTTCACCCAGTATCCCCACCCCGCCACAAAGCCGTGCAGCGGTCCGAACGCCCGGCGCACCCAGCGGTAGACGCCGCCCGCGCCGGGATCGATGTCGGCGAGCTCGCGCACCGCGACGGCCGACGGCAGGAAGAAGACCAGCATCGCGAGCAGCCACAGGCCCAGGCTGGCCAGGCCGAACTGGCTCGCGGCCGTCGTGAGCCAGCGCAATCCCACGATCGCGGTGATGTTGAACAGCACCACGTCGCGGAGCCGCAAGACGCGAGGGAGCTGGCTCACGGAGTCCTCGAAACGCGGAAGTGCGAACGCGTTCCGCTGCGTCTCATGGCACCGTGGCGTGGATCGTCGCCACCAGCCAGCCGATCCCGGCGCCGAGGGCGGCCCCACCCGCGACATCCGTGGGAAAGTGCTTACCCCCGGCCACCCGCAACGCCGAGATTCCCACGGCGCCGGCGTAGAGCAGCACGGCATTGCGTGTGCGGTGTGGCAGCCGCTCGCGCCCCGCCAGCACCGTGTAGGACGTCGCGGCGGCGAACGCCAACGCCGCGTGGCCCGACGGAAACGACCGCCGGTTGTTGGGATCGGACTCGGCGGCGGGCGCGGCCGCGGTGTAGAGCACCGGCCGGCTGCGGTGCACCAGCACCTTGAGCCACTCAGTCGTAGCGAAGGTCCACGCCAGCGAGTTCGCGAGCACGGCCGCGTGACCGCGCGCCGCGTCCACCGTGGCTCCGTCGAGCGAGGCGAGCCCGGCGAATCCCGCGACGCCGGCGAGCAACACCGTGCTCGCCGTGCTGGCGGGCCCCGAGAACGTGTGGAGCGCCGCGCGATCGATCCCGGGCAGCGACGACGGATCGCACGGCGCGCACGGGGGAAGCCCGTGCGGGAGGCCCGCGGCCTCGGGGATCACCGCGAACGCCGTTGCGGCCGCGACCGACGCCGCGTCCCACCAGGTGACGCGATACGGCTGCTGTCCCGGCGCGGGCCGGCCCGCGAGGACGATGAGCGTCAGAACGAGGGCGGGTCGTCGCATGGCGGCCTACAAGTTACGCGACCAGCACCCAGTCGCGCATGTTACGTGGCCTTGCGGTATTAGGGCCTCGCCGTTACCCTGTAGGCTGCCCGATTCCCCCCACACTGCCCGAGGGCCCCGTGACCACCGAGACCCTGCAGCACGTTGCCTTATTCGACAAGTGCAAGAGTTTCACGAAGGCCCGGGAGCTGCAGGCCGTCGGCCTGTACCCGTATTACCGCCCCATCACGCATTCCGAAGACACCGTCGTCGTCATCGAAGGCAAAGAGCGGATCATGATGGGCTCCAACAACTATCTGGGGCTCACCCATCATCCCGAGGTCCTCGCCGCGGCGAAGCAGGCGCTCGAGCGCTACGGCTCCGGCTGCACCGGCAGCCGGTTGCTGAATGGGACGCTGGACCTGCACGAGCAGCTCGAGGTCGAGCTGGCCCAGTTCTTCGGCAAGGAGGCGTGTCTCGTCTTCTCGACCGGCTATCAGGCCAACCTCGGAGTGGTTTCGGGCTTGGTGGGCCGCGGCGACCTCGTGTTCCTCGACAAGCTCGACCACGCCTCGATCGTGGACGGCGCCAAGATGTCCTACGGCGAGACGATCCGGTTCAACCACGGCGACCTGGCGGGTCTCGAGCGCAAGCTGCAACGCGTGCCGGCGGGCACCGGCTTGATGATCATCGTCGACGGCGTGTACTCGATGGAAGGCGACATCGCCGACGTGCCGGGCCTGCTCAAGATCGCGCAGAAGTACGGCGCCGCCCTCGTGCTCGACGACGCCCACGCGGTGGGCGTACTGGGGCCGCGCGGAGACGGCACGGCGGCGCATTTCGGCCTGACCGACGACGTCGACCTCATCGTCGGGACGTTCTCCAAGTCGCTCGCGTCGATCGGCGGGTTCGCGGCGGCGGCGGAGAGTGTCATCCACTTCCTGAAGCACAACTCGCGGCCGATGATCTTCACCGCCGCGCTGCCGCCCGCCAACACGGCGGGCGTCCTCGCCGCGCTGCACCTGCTGCAGCGTGAGCCCGAGCGGCGCGAGCGCCTGTGGGAGAACACGCGCCGGCTCCAGGAGGGGTTGCGCTCCCTGGGCTACGACATCGGGCCGAGCGAGACGCCGATCGTGCCGGTGGTTATCGGACCGCTCGAGAAGACGTTCCTCTTCTGGCGGAAGTTGTTCGAGGCGGGCGTGTTCACCAACCCCGTCGTGCCGCCCGCGGTGCCGCCGTCGCACTGCCGGCTCCGCACGAGCCTGATGGCGACCCACACGACGCAGCAGATCGATCACGCGCTGGAGGTCTTCGCCCGGCTCGGCAAAGAGCTGGGGGTCGTCTGAACGCGGTGGAGATCGCGCCCGTCTCGAACGGGCGCGGTCTCAACCGTTTCATAGCCTTTCCCTACCAGCACTACCGCGGCGACCCGCTCTGGGTCCCACAGCTGCGGATGGACGTCCGCACGCTGCTCTCCCCGGCCAAGAACCCGTTCTTCCAGCACGCCGAGGCGCAATACTTCGTCGGACAGGCGCACGGTCGGACGGTCGGACGGATTGCGGCCATCAAGAACGACGCACATACCCGCGAGCACGGGGACCGGGTCGGGTTCTACGGCTTCTTCGAGTGCGTGAACGATCAGCGGGCGGCCAACGCGCTGTTCGATGCGGCCGCGCGGTGGCTGCGGGACAAGGGCTTGCGCGTCATGCGCGGGCCGATGAGCCCGTCGATCAACGACGAGTGCGGCCTGCTCGTGGCAGGCTTCGAGACCCCGCCCACGCTGATGATGCCGCACAACCCCGCCTATTACGTCGCGCTGCACGACGGCTATGGCTTCACGAAGGCGAAAGACTTGCTCGCGTTCGAGAGCACCGACGTTAGCTTGCCCGAGCGGATCGCGCGTGCGGCGAAGGTGATCGCAGAGCGCAAGGGGATCACCTTGCGGGCGCTCGACATGAAGCGCTTCCGGGAAGAGGTGGAGCTGGTCAAGGCGCTCTACAACCGGGCGTGGGAGAAGAACTGGGGGTTCGTGCCGCTCACCGAGCCCGAGATCGATCACCTCGCGAAACAGCTCAAGCCGATCGTCGTCCCCGACCTGGTATGCTTCGCGGAGCGCCACGGCGAGGTCATCGGGTTCGCCGTGGCGCTCCCGGACTTCAACGTCGCCCTGAAGCACAACCCGTCGGGCCGGATCTACGGGCTGCCGAGGATCCTGTGGCATGCCCGGCGGATCGCGCGCTGCCGCATCCTGTTGCTCGGCACGCTCAAGGAATATCGGATGACCGGCGTGGACGCGCTGATGTACCACTGGATCTGGACCAAAGGACTGGAGCACGGCTATCACTGGGGCGAGGGCGGCTGGATCCTCGAGGACAACGCGCCGATGGTGAACGCCGCCCTGGGGCTCGGCTTCCGTCCCTACAAGACGTACCGGATCTACGACAAGCCGCTGTGAAGGCGTTCGTCACGGGCGGCACCGGGTTCGTCGGTGCGCACCTGGTGCAGGCGCTGCGGGCGCGGGGCGACGCCGTCACCTGCCTCGTCCGGAACCCGGCGAAGGCGCGGGCGCTCGGCTGGACGGACGTCCGGGTGGTGCGCGGCGACCTCGACGATGGCGCCGCGCTGCGGCAGGCGTGCGCCGGCGCGGAGGTGATCTTCCACGTGGCGGGCCGCATCAGCGCCCGCCATCGGGACGACTTCCTGCGCGCCAACCGCGACGGCACGGCCAACGTGCTCGAGGCCGCGTCGCAGGACCCGCCGCGGCGCTTCGTCCTGGTGTCGTCCCTTGCCGCCGCCGGGCCGACGGTGCGGGGACAACCGGTCGACGAGACTCGTCCCCCGTCGCCGGTCACGCCCTACGGCGAGAGCAAGCTCGCGGCCGAGGTGTTGGTGCGAGCGATGTCGTGGCCTTGGACCATCGTGCGGCCACCTACCGTGTACGGCGAGTGGGATCGGGAGGTGTTGAAGGTGTTCAAGCTGGCCCGCGCCGGCGTCGTGCCGGTGTTCGGTGACGGGACGCAGGAGCTGTCGGTCCTGTACGCCGGTGACCTCGCCGACGCCCTCATCGCGGCGGCGGCGGCGCCCGCCGCGGCGAACGGGCTGTATTACGCCGCGCACCCCGCGGTGACGACGAGCCGCGAGCTGGTGCGCGCGATCGGGCGCGCGGTGGGGGGCGGGGAACGGCGCGAGCCCCGCATCGTGTCGCTGCCCGGACCCCTGGCGCGGGCCCTGCTCTGGACCATCGGGTCGCTCGCGCACCTCGCGGGCCGGGCGACCGTCCTGGCCGGCGACAAGGCGGCCGAGTTCCTGGCGCCCGCGTGGACCTGTCGCGCCGACGCGCTGACGCGCGACACCGGCTGGCGCGCCCGCGTCGCCCTGGACGACGGGCTGCGGCGCACGGTCACCTGGTATCGCCGGGAGGGATGGCTGTGACCACGTCGCCCGACGGCCCGACGGCACGTCTCACGAAACTGCGGGCAACGTTTCGTCGTGCCGTCGTGCAACGGTTAACCGCCGTCGACCTCGCCACGCTGCTCTACGTCACCATTGCCACGGGCGCCGTCCTCGCGTTTTCGGGCGCGGACCACGACGGCTGGGACTGGCTGCTCACCGCGCACGCCCTGCTGGTGGTGCTCGTGCTGCTCGCGCCGGTCGCGCGCGAGTCGGGCCCCGTCGGCCGGTTCCTCGGCGAGTGGTACCCGATCCTGTTGCTCCTCGGGCTGTACGCCGAGGTGGGCGTGGTGAACGTGGACCTGGGCTACCAGCACGACCAGGCCATCCAGCGCCTCGAGCTGTGGGTGTTCGGCTCGCAGCTCTCCTACCGCTGGATCCGCGAGATGCCGAGCCCCGTGTTCTCCTGGGTGATGCACGCCTGCTACCTCGCGTACTACGCGATCCTATGCGCGTCGCCGCTCGGCCTGTGGTTCAGCGGCCGTCGCGACCCGGCCCGCCGCACGATCTTCGCCGTGATGGTGACGTTCTACGCGTGTTACGTGGTGTTCCTCTTCTTCCCCGTGGCGGGACCGCGCTACACGTTCGAGCTGGCGCACAATGCGGCCACGGCCGTATGGCCGGCGCGCGCCGCCCAGTGGGTGCTCGACCAGGGCGACTCGTGGGGCGCCGCCTTCCCGTCGTCCCACGTGGCCGCCGCCGTAGTCGCCGTGCTGTGCGCGCTCCGCTACTGGCGCGCGCTGGGGTTCGTGCTCACGCCATTCACGATCGGGCTGGTGCTGTCGGTCGTGTACGGGCAATTCCACTACGCGGTGGACGCCGTGGCGGGGTTGATCGTGGCGTTCGCGGTGTTCGCCTCCCAGTACGTGTACGGCGCCGAACGCGAGCAGGCGCGCACGCCCTTGCCGGCGGGAAGCTGGGAGCGGGCCTAACCCTCCAGGGCCGCCGCGCGCGAGGCGACCGTGTCCAGATCCCCCCCCAACGCATCCATCTTCAGCTGGAACTTGCAGTCCACGACCAGCAGGGCCACGACGTATGCCGCCAGGTTCACGAGAAAGATGACCGTGAAGATGAGCGGATAGGGAAGCCAGACGCCGAAGTAGAGCGCGAACCGCTTCACTCCCGGATCGACCCCCGAGCGGTCCGCAATGCTGGTCATCAGGAGGATGGCGGCGAGCGCGAGCAGCACCAGCTTCCAGGGCACCCAGCCCGCCCACCCGATGCCGGCGAAGATCGCCGCCTCCGACGCCCGATCGAGCCGCGTGTCCAGCCGCCGCCCCGCCTCCGAAGCGAGGCCGTACTGCCGCGCGATCCCACCGTCGATCCCGTCAAGGACCTGGCCGAAGGCCGTGAGGCCGAGACCCCACCCGAGACGCCCCATGGCGAACGCGACCCCGGCGGCGGCGCTCGCACCGAAGGCGGCCCACGTCAACTGGGCGGGCGAGAGTCCCAGCGTGACGTGGCAGAGCCGCAGCACGGGGCGGACCGCGCGGTCCAGGGCCCGCCCGACTGCCGGCGCGAAGTCATACATGACGTCGATACCAGAAGAGGAGTGCGTTCCCCACGAGCAGCGCGGCGAACACCACACCCTCCTTCACCTTGTCGGGGATCGTCGTGAGCCATCCCCGGGTGACCCAGGGCGAGTAGGGATAGAACGGCATCTTTTCGAAGCGCACGCTGTAGTCCATCGCCACGTGGATCGAGAAGAAGATGATCGGCACGACGGTGCCGAGAAACAGGCACAGCGGCACGATCCACAGCAGGGCGACCGGCTCCTGGAGCGAGGAGCGCCAGTAGTAGCCGCGCTTGTCCCGCAGCCCAACGTGCTTCAGGTAGAACGGCGCCTTCACGGCGTGATCCACGTCCACGCCGAGCCCGAAGGCGCCGGCGAGCACCAGGTCGCGGCCTTGGAGATCCAGCGCCTGCGCGCCGAGAGCGGTGGCGAGGAGATGCGTGACGATGGTCATGGCACGGCGGCTCGCTCGGCGGCCGGGCGGCGGCCCGCGAGCCACACCAGGCCGATCCCGGCACCGATCCAGACCAGGTCTCTCACCCGGCTCACGATCGCCGTGTAGACCCCGAGCGCCGGGTCGAGACCGAGCAGCTGGAACAGCAGGTAGAGCGTACCTTCCTTGCTGCCCACTTCGAACGGCACGAAGAACACCACATTCTGCACGAGCTGCGTCAGTCCGCCGATCACGTACGCCCGGAAGTAGCCGATGTGCAGCCCCACGGACAGCGCGATCAGCAGGTACTCGGCCATGAACACGCAGCGGCTCACGTATTCCAGCGTCAGGGCAGCGACGAAGCGGCGGGGATCACGGTGAAAAAAGTCCGTGATTTGTTCGTCCATGAGGGCGAGCGTCGCGCGTTTGGGCTCGAGACGCCGGGCGACGCGGTCGAGCAGGGGGACGCGGTGCAGCAGGTTCAACGCCTGCTCCAGCAGCCCGCGGCGGTGCCCGGTGAGGAGCAGCAGCGTGAGCGCGAGCAGGACCGCGAAGGTCACGCCGAGCGCCGCGAGCAACGCCGGCGTGGATGGCAGGAACACGGCACCCAGCACGACCGCCGTGAGAAAGCTGAGCAGCATCCCGAAGGTGTGCAGCATCTGGTAGAGCACGACCGACCCGGCGGCGCGCCGCACGCCGAGCCACGGTGCGACCGCGGCGATCTTGAACGGCTCGCCGCCGACGTTGACCATCGGCGTCAAGAAGTTGAGCGAGAAGCTCGCGACGGTGATCCCGCAGGCGCGCCAGAACGGCGGGCGACTCGGCTCATCGGCCATGATCAGCCACCACGCCCAGCCGTTCGCCACGTACACCACGCCGTAGAGCAGCAGGATCGGCACGAACATCCAGCCGGTCCGAACGGCGTCCGCGACGAGCGTCCCCGGCCCGATGCGCGCGACCAGATAGCCGAAGACGCCCAAGCCGCAGAGGAACAGCAGCAGCTGGAGCTTGCGGCTCACGCGTCGTCCGGAATCGCGACCTTGGAGCCGGTGTGCGCAGCCTGGTAGGCGTGCTCCACCACCGCGGCCACCCGCCGGATGTCGGCCAGGTGCGGCGCCGCCGCGGCGGCCGGATCGTCCCGGTCGAGCGCAGCGACGAACGACTCGAACAGGCGGGCAAACCAGCGGTGGTAGGCCGACTTCTCGAGCTCGACCGAGTAATCGTGGCGCTCGACTTTGCCGCCGCGCTCCAGCCGCAGCTCGCCGCCCACCCACTCGATCGCGCCGGCGTCGCCGATGAAGCGGATGCGGTTCTCGCGCACGCGCCCCGCCCACGTGAAGAACATCGTGACGAGCCGCTCGGGATACTCGAAGTGCAGCGACGCCGTGTCTTCTACGTCGTAGCCCTGGTGGCGCAGGCGTCCGGTCCAAGCGCTCACCGCGGCCGGCAGCCCCGCAACGTCGAGCAGCTGGTAAATGAGATGGGTGCCGTGGTCGAGCAGCACGCCGCCGCGTCCGGCGGCGCTGGTGCCCCGCCACGGTGCCCCCCCCTCCCCCCCCTCCCCCCCGGTCGCGCGGCCCGGGTCGGCCGCCAGCCGATGCACCGAGAGCTCGGCCAGGTGCCAGCGCCCGATCGCCCCCTCGCGCAGCCACTGCTTCACCCGCATCCACACCGGGTTGTAGCGGTACTGGTGGCACGGCATCACGATGCGACCGTGCGCCCGCGCGGCCAGGGCGATCCGGTCCGCCTCGTCCCGCGTCAGCGCGACCGGCTTCTCGCACACCACGTGGTAGCCCCGCTCGAGCCCCCACAGCGTGAGCTCGAGATGCGACGCGGTGGGCGTGCAGATGTCGATGAAGTCGATCGGCCCCGCCCGGCGGAGTTGCTCGCGGCCGGAGAGGAGCGGGATCCCGTCCACGGGAGGCACGTCGGGTGCGCTGTCCACCAGCGCGACGACGTCCACGCGGGCGCTCACCGTGGGGGCGTCGCGCAGCGCGGGGAGATGCGACTGCCGCGCGATGCCGCCCGCCCCGATGACGGCGCCGCGGTACCGCCGCACCTCAGGTGACGCGGGCGTAGGCATCGCGCTCGCTGGCGAGCATGTCGCCCAGGGCCGTGGCGTTCCACTCGTGGATCCACAGCAGCACCACGAGCAGCAGGCTCATCCACACCGCCTCGACCCAGAGGAACACGGAGATGCGGGCCGCGACCGCGGCGACGCCAACCAGCAGGAAGCGGATGTTCTGACCGAGCCACGCGCACAGGGGGAGCACCACCTCCTGGCGCGCGCGATACTCGGCGCGGAACGACTCCGTCACGCTCGTGCGCCGCAGCAGGCGGATCAGCTTGACCGAGCGGGGGAAGAGCTGCGCCTGCCGCAGCACGTAGTCGCGATACACCCGGGCCCCGAAGCGCTCGAGCAGCGTGCCGCGCGGGCCGGCGTCCAGATCCTCGGGGAGGTCCAGCTCGCCGCCGTCCCCCACGCCGATCCGGAGGAACGCGTTGCGCACGAAATCGATCGCCGCGCTCTGGAACGTGTGCGCCAAACCCGCGGCGCAGACCAGGAGAAACGCGCCGGGCCACCACCACCCCGCGTGGATCAGCCGGTAGATGAGGTGGAAGTAGAGGTTGACGAACCGGAGGTTGTCGTTGATGCCGTCGAGCGCGCGCCCGAACCGGGTCGACGTGCCGCGCAGCCGCGCGAGCTGGCCGTCCGCCGAGTCGAAGATGTCGGACACGATGAACAGCAGGAACCCGATGAAGTTCGTCCAGCGGTCCTGGTAGGCGAAGAGGTGACCCGCCACGAGGCCGATCAAGAGCGACCACAGGGTCACCTGGTCCGCCGAAACGCCGCTGGGGAGCAGGCCCCGCGCGATCCGGATGCCGATGGGACGGAAGAAGTGGAGGTCGACCCACTCCTCCACCGCCCGGCCCTTATGCGACAAGTCGCTCTGCGGCTTCACCGAGCACGTCCTTCATGATGGCGAGGGCGCTCATCGCCTGATCCTCCTCGATCACCAGCGGCGGATTGATGCGGACCTCCGGATTGTAGATCATCGCGAGCACGCCGCGAGACAGCAGCGTGTCGAAGATCCACCGGGTGGTCTTCTTGTCGAGCAGGGTACGCGTTCCGGGGACGACGAGATCCATCCCGATCAGGAGGCCCCGGCCGCGCACATCGGAGACGATGGGCAGCTCCGCCTCCCAGCGCTTCATTTCGGCGAGCATCGTCTCGCCCAGCCGCCGGGCGTGCTCCACCAGGTTCTCCTCGACGATCGTCTCCACCGTGATGCGTGCCGCGGCCGCCGCGAGCGGGTTGCCGCCATAGCTCGACGAGCTGCCGCTCGGGTTGGCCCAGGGCTTGGAGAACGCGATCTCCTCGCGGGCGATCACGCCGCTCAGCGGGAAGCCGCCGCCGAAGCCCTTCCCCACCGTGAGAATGTCCGGCAGCACGCCCTCGTGCTCGATCGCGAACATCCTCCCCGTGCGCCCGAAGCCAGTGATCATCTCGTCGCAGATGAGGAGCGCGCCCAGCTCGTCGGCCAGCTCGCGCAGCTGCTTCAGGTAGCCGGGGGGCGGGACCACGTTGCCGGCGGTGCCCTGGATCGGCTCCACCAGGATCGCGGCCACGTCCTTCGTGGTCTCGACCTCGACCTTCTTCCGCAGGAACTCGACGCAGTGCCACTCGCACGACGGGAACGTCTTGTCGAACGCGCAGCGCGCGCACCCGGCGTAGGGCGAGAGGTAAGCGCCGGGCATCAGCGGCCCGAGCGCATGCTTGAAGCTCGAGCCGAGCACCGGCAGCACGCCGCCGGTCTTGCCGTGGAAGCCGCCCCAGAAGCCGATCACCTCGGTGTGCCCGGTGCGGGACTTGGCGAGCCGCACGGCCGCCTCGACCGCCTCCGCCCCGCTCGAGTAGAACTGCGAGCGGTTCAGATCGCCGGGCGTGAGCTCGGCGAGCAGTTTGACGAGCGCCGCCCGGTGCTCCGACGTGAAGCTGCCGACGTGGATGCGGGCGATCTGGCGCTGCAGCGCCGCCACGTACTTGGGGTGCGCGTACCCCAGGCTCGCCACGCCGACCCCCGCGAGCAAGTCGATGTAGCTGTTCCCGTCGACGTCGTACAGCACGGCCCCTTCGCCGCGGTCGATCGTGAGCTGGCTGAACAGCGCCACGCTCTGGGTGCCCGGAGCGAGGTAGCGGGCCTCGGCGTCGAACAGCGCCTTCGACTTGGGCCCGGGGATCTGCACCTTGCGCAAGGTATGGGTCACGAATATTTCCGATGTGCGAAGCGATGAGTGATATAGTCGGCAATAGCGCGCGCGGCATCCTCACGGAAGGGCGCGAAGCTTGGCCAGTCGTTGATGTCGATCAGCACCGGACGGTCGGGCTCCGGGAACGCGACGTCGCCCCCGAATACCTCGAGCCCGAGGATCGCCGCCGCCTCGAACGCGAGCGCCTTCAGCCGGTTCTCGTCGATCGCCGGGCGCGCCCCCGCGAACCCCGCGTCCGCCCCGTACCAGTTGAAGAACCGGCCGTCGGTCACCCCGTAGAACTTGACGACCGGTCCGGGGATATGCTCCTGCAGGGCCACCCACGGAATGCCCCGCGCCCGGAACGCCTGGAGCGTGTCCGCCACCTGGTCCAGCGGCGACGCTAGCACGTCCTCCGGCCGCTCGGCGTGCACGTCGCCGCGCTTGATCCACACCCGCTGGCCATCGGGACTCAGTGCCTGGAGCTGGGAGCGGGGCGGCAGTGGGGCGGAGCTGGCGAGTATCAGCGTGCGGGGGAACGCGAGCATGCTGTCGCCGATCCGCTTCACGAGCCGGTAGCGGTGGCAGTTGAGCGCGCTCGACGGGCGATTCACGACCACCACGCCGTCCGACTCGAGCGGCATGAGTTGCTCCGCGGCGAGCGAGCCCTGGCACATGTTGAGGTACAGCTCGGCGGCCGGCAGGCGCCCCTGCTCCACCGCGAGCTCGGTCGTCTTCGTGGTGCGCCACCCCCGCGCGGCCAACTGTGCGACGGTCGCGTCCAGGATCGCGGTGTCGTTCACACCGTGCTGGAGCGGCGAGTACGACGGGCTGCGGTAGATCGCGACCAGTTGGGGCAAGGGTTACCTTTCGCGCGCGGCAAGCCACGCGTTGGCAGTCTGGAGATCTGATGGCCGATCGATATCGATGATGCGCGCCACTTCCACCGCCGCCACCCGCCGCCCTTCGTCCACCAGGGCCTTGAGGAATCCGCGCATCCTCTGCACGCCCCGGCCGAGGGCTTCCGCGGCCGCGCGCCGGGCTCCGGCGCTGAAGCCGTATACGCCGCCCGTGACGCAGCGCGGCTCGGTCGGCGCGCCGCCGACGGCCCGGACGGCGTCGCCCTGCCGGCTGACGTACACCGGAGACTCATCGTCCACGTACGGCGTCACAACCAGCACCGCGTCCACTCCGTTCTCGAGCTGTGCGCCGGTCGCCCGATAAACGCTCCGCCAATCTTCCGGCCGCATCACCGTATCCACCATACTGCAGAACACCGGGCCGGCGGCGACCGCCGCGAGGCCCTCCACCAGCGTGTGCAGGGAGGACGGGGTCCGGCACTCCACCATTGTAAGGGGGAGTCCGAACCGGCGCCCGTCAAGCAACCGCCGGACGGCCGGGAAGTCGGCCCGCACCGCGCAGGTGAGACTGGAGCATCCGAGCGCGGCCAACGTCTCGAGCAGGCCCACGATCTGCGGCTTGCCCGCGACCTCGACCAGCGGCTTGGGCACCGCGATCCCGCCGGCCGCGAGGCGCGAGCCCTCCCCGCCCGCGAGAATCAGACCGTGCACGTCAGGCCAGCACCCTTTCGAGATCCGCGAGGCGGCTGATACGCGCCGTGGCGACCAGCCCGGCGGGCGCCGCGCGCTCGGGCGGCGCGATCCAGCAGGTGCGCATGCCGAGTGCGGCGGCCCCACCGATGTCGGCCTCGACGTTATCGCCCACCATCCACGTGCGGTTCGCCGGCACCGCGAGCGTCGTCAACGCGTGCTCGAAAATGCGCCGGTCCGGCTTGGCCCAGCCGACCACCCCCGAGTCGCTGACGGCCGCAAACAATCTCGCCAGTCCGAGCTCGTCCAAACAAGGCTTGAGATTGCCCGTGAAATTGGAGACGAGCCCGAGGCGGTGGCGCCGCGCCAGCCGCTCGAGCACGGGAAGGTTGCGCCGCACCGTCGCCACGGCGTCGCCGTGAAACCGCTCGGCCACCGCGCGCGGGTCGATCCCGTCGCCGTCGGGGAGCAGCGCCAGCAGCAGCCGAGCCTGCGCGTCGACCGTGGCGCGGAAGCCCAGCGCCGTTACGCCGGGGAGGCGGCCGACCGCCTCGTCCGACGCGCGGAACAGCGGGTCGAAGGCGGCGAACTCGAGCGCGCCGCCGGCGTCCCGGTATGCCGCGTAATAGCGCGGGCTCCAGTGCACGCCGTCGGCGTCGAGCGTGCCGCCGAAGTCGAACAGCACGCCTTCGGCGGGCCTAGTGCGCTCCCATCTTCATGTGCATGGGCATGGGCATCGACTGACCGGCCATGGGCATCCCGTGTCCACCTTCGAGCCGCATGTAGTGCCGGTAGTCCTTCTGATAAAGGGAGTCGCGCGGATCGGCGGCGGGCCACTCTCTGCCTCGGTCGGGCACGAACAGACCGCCCACCACACCCATGCCCCCGTCGGGAATCGGCTGCCCCGTGGGGTTGTCGTAGTACACCGTCACCCGATACCGGTGACTCGGCACGACGTGCACGCCGATCCCGCTCCAGCCGTAGAGCCGGCTCACCGGGACGGACGCGATATGTCCCGCGGAGTCGGCCGCAGGCGCGGCGCGATAGATGACCTGGCTGGTGGTCGCGTCGGTGAACTCGATCAGCTGACCGTGGTCGTGCATGTGGCCGCCCAGCCCGACGATCTTCCCCGGCACCGCCGGACTACCCTCGTACGACCGTGAGGAGCGTCCCGGCGGCAGCGCGAACGACTTGTCGCCCACCGGAAAGGCGACGTCCATCTGCCACGGCGACGCGGCGAAGAGCGGCCACGGCCGTCCGGCGGGCGTGAAATCCATGACGAGACGCACACGCGCCTGGCGATACGCAACCGGTGTCAGGTTCTCGACCATCGCGCTCGCGACGACGTGTTCGCCGCGCTTGAGCGGCAGGCCGAACAAGAGCCACGGCAGCCGGATGGCGCCAGTCTCGTGCCCGGCGGCGAGCAGGCGGCGCGAGATCGGCAGGAACAGCTCGCGATGATCCGGGTCGATGAGGTTGAAATGGTGGATCAGCTCGTCGGGCAGGACGCGGCCGGCGCTGTCCACGACTTCCGCGCGGAACCCGTAGATGTAGCCGGTCACCGGGATCTCGAGCGTGGCGACGGGCGGTTGCGCGATGCCGTGATGCGGCGTGTTGGCCGGCAGGTCCATGGGCGCCAGATCGATGACCAGGGCGTCGCGCGCCGGGTCGGTGAAGATCCGGGCGGCGGGATCGCCGTGACCGGGAACGTGTGCGACACTGACGACGAGGACACCGATGAGGCCGAGGGGCCAAATGGAATGGGGGCTCACAGCGGCGAATTGTAACGGGGTCCGCATGACGCCGACAAGGCGGCCCCGGCACGCGGGAACGCGCGGACCTTGCCGTCAGGTCGTGAGGATGAACCAGTCCATGCTGACGCCGACAACCCAGTGCAGCAGTGCGACGTACCAGATGGAGCCGATGCGCAAGTCGATCGCGCCGAATACGATCCCCGCTGGCGCGGCGGCCAGCGTTTCGTTGATGGCGCGGCCGAAGTGCGCCGTCACCGACAGCGCGGTCTGCACCACGTTGGACGACGCGGCGCCGAGCGGCGCACGCAGGCCGAACAGCAGCACGCCGCGGAACAGCACCTCCCAGGAGCCGAAATAAAGGAACTGCAGCGCCGCGTACCGGATGAACGCGCGCGGCTCCGCCGCCAGCGTGGGGTCGAGGGGATACACCGCACGGATGGCGGGGGCCAGGGCGGCGATGCGACCGGCCAGGATCGCGAGCGGCAGTCCGACGGCGAGCCAGACCAGTCCCGCTCGCCAGCGCCCGAGCCCGAGCCCCAAGTCGCGCGGCGTGAGTCCCGCGAGACGCCAGGCGGCGAGCACCGGGATCACGGCCAGGAGCAGCGTGGAAGCCGCGAAGTGGAGCGGCGGGGCCAGCGGCGCTCCCGTAAGCGCGAACCAGCCGCGCGGGCGCGAGTACACGCCCACGGCGTCGGCGCGCGCCAAGTAATAGAAGCAGACGAGCGCGAGCGTCGCGACGCCGAGCAACACCGTGGGGCGCCCGGGCGCCCAGGTCAGGCGGCGAGCTGCCACCGGCGCTCCCCCCGCAACCAGGCAATCGTCTCGGCCACCCCCACGCGGGCCGATCGCGGCTCATATCCCAGGTCGCGGCGCGCGGACGCGATATCGCCCGGCCGGTCCTCGAGAAACACGCGGATCCAGCCCGGGGTGATGGGGGTGGCGCCGCCGAGCCGTCCCCACAGGAGGCCGAGGTAGCCCGCGGCCAGCGCCGCGCGCCGTGGCAGCGCCACGACGCGCTGTCGCGTCCCCGACAGCTCGCCGACGAGGTCGAGAAAGGCGCGGAACGAGAAGTTCTCGCCGCCCAGGACGTAATGAGCGCCGGGTCGGCCTGCGTGGGCTGCGCGACGGATGCCGTCCGCCACGTCGGCGGCGTGCACGTAGCTGCCCAGCACGTCGCCGTCCTGGAGGCGCACCCGGAAACGGCCGCGGAGGTAAAGGTCGATCACCCGGGTCAGGGCGTTGGCGTCGTTACAGGGGCCCGGGCCGTAGACCCGCGCGGGGTGCACGATCACCGCGTGTCGGCCGGAGAGGGCGTACGCCTCCACCAGGCGCTCCCCGGCACGTTTGGTCGCTTCGTACGGCGTCGGACGGGCCGCGAAGCCGCGCACGGGCGCGGGCCGGGACGGCGGCAGGGTCAGGATGGTGGACACATGCACCAGCCTCTCGACGCCCGAGCCCGCGGCGGCCTCGAGCAGGTCTTCCACCGCCTGCACGTTGACGGTCGCGAACTCCGTCGGATCGCGTGACCACGCCCGGGCGCACGCGGCGAGATGCAGCACGGTGTCCGCTCCTCGAACGGCGGCGACGAGCGCCGCTCGATCGCGCACGTCGCCCTGCACCACCTCCACTTGCCCCCGGACCTCGGACGGCAGCAGCTCCGGCCGGCGCACGAGGACCCGGGTGGGCACGCCGTCAGCGACCAGGTGGCGTACGACGTACCCCCCGATGAAGCCCGTGGCGCCAGTGACGAGGGTGACGGCGCTCATCGGTCCTCCACGAACGCGAAACGGGGCAGCACCGGGGCCGGGACCGACGGCCGTCGCTCGAGCCAGCGGACGAGCGGCGGCGCGACCGCCGTCTGGAGCAGCAGCCCCCACGCCAGTCCCGCCAGCGCGTCGATCGGGAAGTGATTCTGCGTGTACACGGTGGACACGAGCACGCCGACCGCTTCGGCCCAGAGCAGCGCGCCGATCCAGCGCGGGGTCCAGCGGGCGGCGGCGAAGGCGATCGTTATCGCGCCGGCCACGTGCGAGCTCGGGAACGCGCAGCCGGGCGAGTCACCCGCTCCCAGCGAAGCGCGCACCAGCCGGTAGAACAATCCGTCGGTGAGCGGGCCGGAATAGCGCGGCAGGGTGAGCCCGGGGCCGTACACCGGGTACACGATGAAGATCACAAAGCACGTCAGGTATGTGAGCATCATGCGGAACACCACGTCCCGCAGGGCAGCCGTCCGCCCGAGCGCGGCGAACGCGAGCGGCGGAATGCCGATCAGCAGGTAGTAGGCCCAGTAAGCGAAATGCATCGGCTCGCTCAGCCAGCGGTAGGGCATGCGCCACATCCAGACCAGATCGACGTGCGTCCCACGCACGCCGAACAACGCGAGGTCGAGCGCCGCGATCTGATGGTCGAACGTGGGCGGGATGTGCAGCTGATGCAGCAGGTCCAGCTCGGGCCAGAAGGCGCCGAGCCAGATCAGGGGATACAGCTCGCGGAGCAGGCGCACCGGCGGCGACAGGTCCGGCGCCCGCCGCATCAGGGCCGGGAGCATCGCGGCGACGACGTGCGCGAACGCGAGCCAGGGCGCGTACGGAGCACGCGCGGCGGAGGCGATCCAGAATCCGGCGAAGATCGCGTTGTACAGCGCGACGAAGCGATCCACCGGCAGGACCCGGAGGGGATGCTTCAGATCCATCGGGCCTCCCGGTACCAGGCGGCGGTCTCGGCGACGCCGCGGGCGACGGGGTATTGCGGACAGAACCCCAGCTCGGCGCGCGCCCGGGAGGGATCGCACACCCAGCGCTCCTGCACCAGCTCGCGGACGCGCTCGCGGTTGAGGATGGCAGCCGCGCCGCGCAGCCGCGCGCCGCCCTCTGCGGCAACGGCGATGACCCACGCCACGGCCGGGGGCACGCTCACGAGCAGCGGCGCTCGCCCCAGCGCCTGCCCCACCGCGCGCGCGAAGCCGCGCCACGTTACCCGTTCCGGGTGGGCGATGCAGTACGTGCGGTTCACGGCCCGATCGCAGTCGGCGGCGGCGAGCAATGCGTGCACCACGTCGCCGACGTGAATGAGGCTCACTTCCCGGTCCCATGAGCCCACCGAGAGCGCGATGCCGCGCCGCACCAGCCGGAACAGCTTGAGCACGCCGCGTTCGCGCGGTCCGTAGACCGAGGGCGGCCGTATGATTGTCGCAGGGACGCGATCGGCGAACGCGTGAGCCACCGCTTCGGCGAGCAGCTTCGAGTGGCCGTAGTGGGAGATCGGGTACGGGACGGTGTCGGGCGACAGCCGGTCACCGTTGCGGCACGGCCCCAGGGCGGCGAGCGACGACATCAGCACGACCCGTGGCGCGCCGCCGTTGTGAGCGGCCGCGGCGCGGAACAGGCGTGCCGTCCCTTCCGTGTTGACGGCGTAGAAGTCGCGCGGCGAGCGGGCCTCGGTGAGCCCCGCGAGGTGGAACACGACGTTCGCGCCCGCGAGCGCAGCGGCGAGCTGCGCCACGTCTTCGAGCCCCGAGTCCCGATAGCACACGTCGAGCCCGTCGAGCCAGCGGCGAGACGCGCCGGGACGCTCGACGCACACGACCTCGTCGCCGCGCTGCACCAGCGCCTCGATCAGATGACTGCCGATGAACCCGGCTCCGCCCGTGACGACCGCGCGCATAAGGACCTCCGTGACCGTTGCGCTCGGTGCCTAACCTCGCGCGCGCAGGTCAAGGCGCGGTCAAGGCAGGGTGGTGGCGGCTGCCCGCGCGGCGTCCAGCCGCACGACCGCCGCCACGACGGCCTCGGGCCGCTCCTCTTGGACGAAGGCCCCGACACCGGGTACGGTGTCCACCGTGAACGCCGGCAGCGACTCGGCCAGCTCGATGACCTCGCCGGGCCGTGGGCCGCCGTCGTGCGGCGCGCCGCCCAGCAGCAGCAGGACCGGACAGGCGATTTCGCTCAAGTGCGGGCGCAGGCGCTCATGCTCGCGCGCCCGGGCCATCGCGATGACCGCCTTCAGCGTGCCGTCCAGGTCGCGGGCGGCCCCCACGGTGTAGCCGTCCACGACCGAGTCACTCACCCACGACGCGTCCCCGGAGACGGCGACGAGGTTCTTGCGGATCGCCTTCCGGACGAGCCGCACGCCCCCGAACAGCTTGATCCAGGGTGCGAGCTCCATCGCACGCCGCATCCCGGATGTGGCCAGGACCTCCACGGGTCCGCCTTCGATGGAGACGATCCCCCGCACGAGGTCGGGTCGCCGGTAGGCGAGGCGATACGCCATGGATGCGCTCGTTGAGTGTGCGACCACCATCGCCCGCGTGACCCCCAGCCGGTCGATCGTCGCGGCGAGCCGGTCGGCTTGCGCGGTCAGCGAGTAGTCGGCGCGCTCGGGCCGCCCCGACCCGCCGACGCCGAGCGGCTCGATCACGATCGCGCGGTAGCCGGCCGCGGTGAGGCGTGGAATCACGTTGCGATAGGTGAAGGCCGACCCGAACAGCCCGGGAACGAGCACGACGGGCTTGCCCGCCGCCGCGCCCGCCACCGTGACCTGGAGCGACTCGGCGGGCGACAACACCACCGGAAAAGCCTGCGTGCTGTCAGCCAGCGTCAGGAAAGCGAGCAACCACATGGATCCTCCTCGACGGGATGATCGGGCTCCCGGGTCAAGGCTCGGTCAAGCCCGCCCGCTGCAGGCGTCGCCAGCCGAGGCCGGCGAGCACGATACCGACGCTCGCGAGCACCAGCAGCGGCAGCGGAATGCGCAGCAGTGCGCCCGACGAGGCGACCAGCAGGAGCCGCGGGTAGCGGCCCAGGGCGACGGCGCCGAGATACCGCGGCAGCGGATACTTGCCGAGCGGCGCCAGCACGCGCACGGCGGAGTCGGGGATCGGCGAGAAGATGACGAGCACGGTCGTCCAGAACGGCGCGCGCAGGAATGCCGCGACGCTCCACCGTGCCGCCTTCCCGGCCCGCAGCGCGGCGAGTTTCGGCAGCTCCGCCGCCCAATCCACCAGGCGGTAGTTCACCGCCTCGGCGAGCGAGGCGCCGGCCGTGCCGACGAGCGCGAGCAGCCAGGGCGGATAGAAGCGCGCGTAGTAGAGCAGCGTCGCTTCGAACGCCGTCGGCAGAAATGGCGACAGGGGCCCGTGCACAAACACGGCGAGCGCGAAAAACGCCACCAGCTTCACGAGAGGTAGACCGCGTAGCGCCACGCCACCACGGCGAACACCGCGCACTCGAGAATCCAGGCCCACGGCTGGCGGTAGTAGCCCGCGTACATGGCCCGGCCCCAGTAGCCCGTATTCTTCCAGAGATTGAGCGTGAAGCGCCGGCGGTTGAACGGCAGCAGCAGCGGGATTCCCGTATCGGTGGGAAGGTCGGCCGCGACGTGAGCGACGATGCTCGCGAACGCGAGGCAGCCGAGCCAGGGCCCGAACAGCAGGGCGGCGGCCGCGCCCACGGCGACGCAGAACGCCAGGCTGTGGCTCCATGTCCCGTGGAATTCCGGGCGCGCCCAGCCAGCACGGATGACGAGCGAGTCAGCGTTGGGAAGAAACTGCGCCGCGGTGACGACCGCGAACGTCTCGGGCCGCGGATCGAGCGACGCGATCGCAAGCGCGATACCGAGGTGGCCGAACTGCATCGTGTCTCCCGGTCGAAGAGTCGGGGACACGATGCGTGCATCGCTTCAAGCCGACTTCAAGCCACGGACTCGTCTCGGTATCGGCGAGCCTGCCCGGGGGTGATCATCTCCTGCAGCACGATGTCGCGCTCGATCGGGGCCGCGAACACGTAGCCCCGGGCATCGGCGGCGAGCCAGCGTTCCCACTCGAGCACGTCGAGGGCTTGAGCGACGGCGGCGTGGTCGAGCCCGGTGGCACGCGCCAGTCGCCCCGCGTCTACGCGCCCGCCCAGCGCGGCCGCGGCGCCGAGCACCCGCTGCGCGATGGCGGGCAGATTGCGAAACCGCAGACACACCGCCCCGACCACGGCAGGGGGCAGGTCCCCGGGGAGCGAATCGATCAGGGTGCGCGCGGCGGACGGCCAGGCGGTCGCATCGGGCGAGAGCCGGTACCCCGCGGCCAGGGCTTCGAGCATGGCGACGGCGAGGAGGGGAATGCCCGCCGTGTCGCGCTCCACGCGCCGCACGAGCCGATCCAACTCCTCCGCTCCGTACGCCGGCACGGCCCACGCGGCCAGCCGCCGGAGCGCGGCAGCGTCCAGGCGCCCCAGGCGGACCACCGAGCCCTCGAGATCGCGCCCCAGCCGGGCCCGCAAGACGTCGAACCGCTCCCCTCCCTCCGGAGCCCCCCGCGCCACACCCAGGACCAAGAGCACCCGCCGGCGCGCGCTGTCACGCGCCAGGGCGGGCAAGGCGGCGAGCGTGGCGTTGTCCAGCCACTGCGCGTCGTCGAGCGCGAGCAACAGGGGACGCTCCTCCGCCGCCGCCACCGCGGCGGCGACGAGGGCGTCGCCCAGGGGCACGGGAGGCTCGGCGGTGCGGAAGCGGGCGCCCAGCGCGGGATCGAGCGCACCCAGGCTCGCGAGCGCGGCGGGCGCCGCGCTCGCGAGCCCCGGTGCATCCGTGAGTCCACCCGCGAGGAGCCCCGCGACGGCGCTCCACTCCCGCTCTCGATCCGCCGGCACGGCGCGCGCGGCGGCGACCGTCGCGTCGTCCAGGCGGGCCCGGCCGGCGAGCTCCTCCAGTACCCGGGTCTTCCCTTCCCCCGGTTCTCCTTCGACGAGCACCACCTGTCCCCGTCCGGCCTTCGCGCGCTCCCACGCCGCCGCGACGTCCGCGAGCTCGGCCGAGCGACCGAGTAGCGGCGGGCGCGGCCGGGCCGCGAGCGGCGCCGCCAGGACGCGCCGCCCCACACGCGCGTCGCGGATCCGCTCGACCAGGCGCATCGTCTCCGGGCTCGGGGCCGCGTCGAGGGCGTCGCGCAACGCGCGCGCGAGCGCGTCAGCCGCACGCAAGGCGGCGGCGCGGTCGCCCGCGAGCGCGAGCGCGCGCATCGCGGCGCGCGCCGCCAGCTCGGACGTGGGATCGAAGGCTGCTGCCCGGAGCGCCGCGCGCGCCGCGCCGGCCGCATCGCCCCGGTCCAGTGCCGCCTCCGCGGACTTCACGAGCGCGTCGAGCGCCAGCGCGCGCCATAGCGCCCGCTCGGTCCCGAGCCAGCTCTCGAATTCGTTCGCCCCAGGGAGTGAGAGCCCTTCGAGAAACTCCCCCTCCACGAACGCCGCTGCGGCGTCCCACTCCCCCCGCGCCGCGAGCTCCGCGAACCGGTCGCAATCGAGCGTGACGCCGTCCGCCGCGAGGCGCACCTGATCCACGTCGGCCTGCACGCCGGCATCGCCCAGCACCCGCCGCAACACGCGCAGCGCCTCGCTCAGAGAGTGCCGGGCCTGCTTCTCGTCGCGGTCGCTCCACAGCAACCCGACGAGGTGCTCCCGGGTGCGGCTCTTGCGCGGGCTGCGCGCGAGGTAGACGAGCAGCGCCAGGTGCTTGCGCCACAGGAGTTCAGGAGGGGGGGGCGCCTCGGCGCCGCCCACCGTCACGCGCGCGGGGCCGAGCACTCGGAGCGACAGCTTTGGGGCGTCGGGCATCGCGCCCCGATTATCGGGCCCGGTGCGGCGCCCAGCAAGCGCGGCTACATTCCCCTCCCGCATGCAGCCCCCCGCTCTCGCAGACGTCCAGCGCGCCGTCGGCGACCGGTACGAAGTGTTGAGCCTCGCCGGCGTCGGCGGCATGGGCGCCGTCTTCCGCGCCCGCCATCGCACGCTCGGTCACATCGTGGCTGTGAAGGTGCTCCCCCCCGAGGTGGCCGCCAGCGGGATGCGGCACGAGCGCTTCCGCCGCGAGGCCACGCTCGGCGCCTCGCTCGACCACCCCCACATCGTCCGCGTGTACGATTTCGACACCCGCCACGGGATCACCTTCCTCATCATGACGTTCGTGCGCGGCGTGACCCTGGAGGAGCGGCTGCGGAGCGACGCGCGTCTCACCACCGACGCGGTCCTCCGCATTGTCAGCGAGATCGCCGACGCGCTCGGCTACGCCCACCGGCGCGGCATCGTGCACCGGGACGTGAAGCCGTCGAACATCCTGCTCGACGAAGACAGCGGGCGCGCCCTGCTCGCCGACTTCGGCATCGCCCGGGTGGAGGGCGCGGGGGACAGCCCGCTCACGCAGCCCGGAGCCCTCATCGGGACGCCCGGGTACATGGCTCCCGAGCAGGCGACGGGCGGGCACGTGGACGGCCGCGCCGATCTCTACGCCCTCGGCGCCGTCACATTCGAGGCACTCGCCGGCGCGCCGCCCGATTTCCGCGCGGATCCCACCGCGCTCGCCCGCGCGCTCCGGGCCGCCCGCCCGGAGGTCTCCGGGCGCGAAGCCGGTGCGCTCGTCGCCCCGCTCGCCGAGCGGCCCAGCGAGCGCCCGGGAACGGCGGGCGCCTGGCTCGCCGCACTCGCGGGCGCCAAGCCGCCACGTTGGCGCTGGGCCAGCGCCGCCGCGGTCGTCGTCATCGCGGCCGGCGTCGCGCGCGTCCTGTGGGGACCCCCCCCGGCGCCGTCCGAGTCGCCGCCGCGCCTCGCCGTGATGCCGTTCGCGGTGCTCGGCACGCCGCCCTACCCGGCCACCCAGCTCCCCGAGTACTTCGTCTCCCGCTTCCGGCCGGTGGAGCGCGTCATCGAGGTCGTGTCCTTCGGGCGCGTGGTCGCGCAGATCGGGACGCAGCCGCCCGCGGCCGCGGAGGCCCGCGATCTCGCCGGGCGGCTGGGCGCGCGCTTCTTCGTCCAGGGCAGCGTGTCCTTCGGCGGGCCGACGGTAACGCTCACCGCCACGCTGTACGAAGGCAGCCGCGCCCGGCGTACCGGCACGGCCACCGGCCGCGTGGGAGCGGACGAGTCGGACGTGATGGATCGCGTGTGGGCGCAACTCTATCCGGAATTCACGCCGAGCCCCGACGTGACGCTCCCGAACGGCGGCCCCGAGGCGCTGGCCGCCTACCTCAACGCCGAAGCGGCATTCCGCCGCGGCGACTACCGCACGGCGCGCGACGAGTACACGCGCGTGATCCGCGCCGACACCGGGTTCGCCATCGGGCGGCTGCGGCTCGCCCTCGTCGCGGCCCAGGTGGACCCTACGGAGCAGGGGTTTGGCGCATCGCTCCGGGGCGCGGTGCTGCACCAGCGCGGCCTCTCCTCCGCCGACAGCCTGTTGCTCGACGGCTTCGCGGCGCTGCTCTCCCGCGGCGACGGCCTCACAGCCCTCGCCCGCTTCAAGAGCGCCACCGAGAGCGCCCCGGCCTATCCCCAGGCGTGGTACGTGCTGGGCGAGTTCTACTATCACTTCGCCGGCCTGTTCGACCAGAGCGTGGGCGAAGCGCGCGTCGCGTTCAACCGCGTGCTCGACCTCGATCCGCGGTTCTCCCCCGCGATCGGCCACCTCATCGCCCTCGCGCACCAGGCCGGCGATCGCGCCGAGACGGAGCGGCTGATCCGGCAGTACCTCCGGATCGATTCGACGTCGGTGGTGGCCGAAGCCGTGGGGATCGCCGACACGCTCATCCTGGGCTCGGCCGCCGACCAGCTCGCGCTCTTGAAGCACGTGTGCGGGCACAGCTTCCTGGCGCTCCAGTACCTCGCGTTCCAGGCCGCCGCGTTCGGCACGAAGGCGCAACGTGAGGGACCGGCGCGGGCAGTGCTCAAGTGCCTCCCCCAACGCGGCGCCGGCGACCAGGAGCGCGTGCGCGCGCTGCGCATGGGACTCGCGGCGGACCTGGCCGCCGGCTGGGTGGACAGCGCGCGCCATCGGCTCGCCGGGGTCGGAGGCGAATGGGCGGAACGGGAGCGGGATCTGTGGGTGCTGACGGCACACGACGCCGGGCTGCCGGCGCTCGGCGATTGGGAGCGCGCCGCCGCCCGGCTCTCGGCCCGGCCGCGCGCCGTGCAGGACACGGACGTGACGGCCCACTGGGCGCTGGCGCGCGCCGGCGTCGAGCGGCGGCGGCACGCGGCCGCGCTGGCGCGACTCGCCGCGGGCGGCGCGCCGCTCCCGACCAGCCTCGCGGCCGATCTGCAGGCGCACGCGGCCCTAGCCCGCGGCGATTCGAGCGCGGCGCTGCAGCTGTGGGACGGCGCGACGCGCCGTTACGCCGTGCTCAGCGCGCCGCTCGAGCTCGTCGCATCGCTCTGGCCGCTGCGCCTCGAGCTGGTGCGCGTCGCCGTGGCGCGTGGCGACAGCACCGCCGTCGCGCGCGGGTGCGCGTCGTTCGACGCGCTAATGGGTTACGCGGACCAGGTCGCCCAGCCGCAAGTCGAGGAGCTCTGCCGGGCGACCCCGGCGCGCTGAGGCGCCCGGCCTACTGCGCCGCCTGCGACGCTCCTGCTCCAGGGACGTGGAACGTCCCCACCACACCCGCATGATCCGACGGCCAGAGGCCCGCGGACGTGCGATCACCCGGCCGGTCGCCCACGACCTCGCGATGCACGGGCACGGCACCATCAGGCAGGTTGCGCGTGAAGACGAAGTCGAGGCGCTGGTCGAACGTCTGCTGCGGATTGAGGAGATCGGCTCGCTCGCAGCACGTGAGGCCAGGCGCCTCGCGGTCCGGTGCCTTCCAGTTATCCGCGAACCCCGCCCTGAGCACCATCCCGTAGGTCGGCGTGGCACGCGTCGGGTCGGCGCCGTACGCGTCGGAGTTGAAGTCACCGACGAGAATCGTGGGACGTGACTCACCCGCCAGCAGGCCCAGCAGCTGCTCGGTCTGGGCCAGTTGGATATCCTGGACCTCCTGGCCGGCGAGGTGTGTCACGACAAAGCGGTAGCCCTGACCCGCGATGGTTGCCTCCACGGAGCTCCAACCCTGGTACACCGCCGTGGTCACGTCGCCGATCGCGACGGGCAGATAGGCGTCGTACACACCGAACTGCGCGTTCGCAGTGGGAACGTCGCCGCGCACCAGGACGGCATCGCCGTCGGTGAACCGCACGCCCGCGAAGATCGGCAGCCCCGAGGCGTCGAACCCCGCGATCACCGGAACCTGAATGTCCGTGGTGCGGTCCACGGCGGCGGCCGTGTAGTCGAGGCCGCGGGCGTGCAGCGAATCGAGCACGAGCTGCAGGAAGTCGTAGGCGACGTGCGTCGCCAGCTCCTCGAACGGCTTGTCCGTCGTGCGGTACAGCGCCAGCTCCTCGAGGCCCACCAGCTGGGGCCGCCGTCCGGCGATCGCCGCCGCCAGCGCTCCCGCGCGCGCCGGGAAGTTCGTGGCCTGCACGTTCGCCCACTGCTCGGTCGCGATCTGGATCGCCTCCTCGGGAGAGCCCGCCTGGACGACGCGCTCGATCTCCGCGCCGACGTAGACGTTCCACGTGAGCGCCGTGAGGCCCGGAGCGGCGGACGCCACGGCCGCCGCGTCGCCCAGCAGGCGAGCAGCGGGGAGGCCGACCGGAGTGGAGTCGGCGCACCCACCCAATAGGGTGCCGACGAGTGCGACGGGGACGAGAGCGCGGGAATGCATGTGACCCTCCTTGGGGGACGGGCGACACGTTCGCCCGGTCCCGTCAAGGAGTGGTCAAGCAGGCCGGCAGCTGATCGGGGAAGCTCGTCGCGAACGCGTTGCCGCTCCAACAATTCCCCGTGCCGGCCTGGATCCAGAGGAGATCGACTGCCGGCAGGAAGGGGATCGGGGACGGCGCCGCGCCGTTCCCGGTCACGACATTGTCCCGGACGCGATCGAAGTCCGGATCGGGTTCGATGTCGCCGAACGCCTCCGGCGGCAGTCCCGCGAGCTCCCCGAGCACGAGGGTGCTCGCCACGCCGATACCGACGAACTGATTGCCGGTCACCGTGTTGTCCTGGACTTTCACGCGGTCCGCGCCGACGACGAGGATCCCCGAACCGGTCGGCACGAAGGACGCGAGGTCGCCGGGCGGCGCGAAGTTCGAATGGTTGTTGTCGTGGACCCGATTCCCGGAGACGAGCACGTCGCTCGAGGTCTTGACGTCGAGCCCGGGCAGCAGCACGACCAGGATGCCCACGACGTTGTCGTACGCTTCGTTCCCGAGCGCGCGCACGTGGTGCGAGTTCTCGAACTCGATCCCGTTCACGTTCGCGAACGTGACGCTCTGGCGCACGGTGACCCCGGTGTCCTGGCCGACGTAGATGCCGGTGTCGTCGTGACCGGACGCGCGACACCGCTCGATGACGCCGTCCGACGAGTGCACCGGGAAGAGCCCGTACTCGCCGTTATCCTGCGCCGTGACCTCGGACAGCAGGAAGCCGTGGATCCCGGAGAGAAAGACGCCGTTTTCGGCGAAGCCGCGCACCGTGACGTTCACCAGCGCGAAGCCGTCGCTCCCGGGATCGACGCTGATACCGTTCTCCTCGCCCCCCGGGTTCACGATGACTACGCCGTCGCCGCGTTTGGTGCGCTGCCCGACGAGCTTCAGTCCGGGTACGGCCACGTGCACGGCCTCGGCGTAGATCCCCGGCTCGATCTGGATCACCGCGCCGGGGCCCGCGGCGTTCACCGCCGCCTGGATCGAGCCGCCCGCGGGAACGATGATGTCGGGCCGCCCGAAGCGGTCCGGCGCGAGGGGCGGCGCTGAGAGCGACTGAGCCCCGTCGCACGCAGCCACCGCGAGGAGTGCCAGGACAGTCGTCCGGTACGTCATAGGGCCTCCTTCGTTGAGTCCTTGATCCGCTGGCGCTGCCCCTCCGTGACCATGTCGCGGTCCACGACGTCGCGCATGATGCGTGCGACGAATGCATAGCCACGCGGCTCCGCGGTGAGCCACCGCTGCCACTCGAGCTCGTCCAGGGCGGTGGCGAGCGCCTCGCCGGCGAGGCCGGCCCGCTGCCCCAGGATCGGTCCTGGCACGCGGCCGTTCAGCACCGCGGCGACGACGAGGACGCGCTGCGCGTCCGGCGAGAGTCGCCGGAACTCGATCCGGATCGCCGCCACGATCGCGTCCGGTAGGTCCCCCGGCAGCGTCTGGTCGAGGGTGTGCAACGGCTCCGGCCAAGCGCCCCCGGTCTCGCGCAGGTCGAGTCCCGATGCCACGGCGTGCAGCAGCTCGACCGCGAGCAGCGGGATGCCGGCCGAGTCGGTAGCCACGCGGCGCGTGATGCGATCGAGCTCCACGTCGCCGAACGCGGGCAGCGCCCAGCGTGCCAGCGTGCGCAGGGCGTCGGGGGCGAGCGGGCCGAGCCGCACCGCCGTGCCGGCCAGCTCTCGCCCGATGCGCACCCGCAGCTCGTCCAGCTCGTCCCGAGGCGGCTGCGCGGCCGCAGTCAGCAGGAAGAGCACCGGCGCCCGCGCGAGATCGCGGCCCGCCGCGCCGAGCGCAAGCAGGGACTCTCGGTCGAGCCAGTGCACGTCGTCCGCGAACACCAATAGCGGCTGCTCGTCGGCGACGGCCTGGAGCACGTCGGAGAGGGCCCGGCCCGGGGCCGCCGCCGGCGCCGCCGGGGGCCCACCGCGCAGCTGCGTCAACGCCGGCGGGGGAGCCGCCGCCACGCCGGGGGCGTCGAGCAGGCCGCCGCGCGCCAGGCCGAACACGCCGCTCCAGGCATCGCTCCGGTCGGCTTCGACCGCCCGGACAGCCGCCACGACGGCGCCGTCGAGCCGCGCCCGCGCCACCAGCTCCTCCGCGAGTCGGGTTTTGCCCATCCCCGCGTCGCCTTCGACCACCGCTACTGTCGCCCGCCGCTCCCGCCGGCACGCGGTCCAGGCGTCCACGAGCCGCTCCAGTTCCGCGGCGCGCCCCACCAGCGGCCCGCGGCGGGCTTGCGTCGTGCCCGGGCCGACGGTCTGCGGCAGCCGCCACGCCTTTTCGAGCCTGATACGCTCAGCGAGCGCTCGCGTCTCCGTGTCAGGCTCAGTCCCGACGTCCGCCTTGAGGCGCGCGGCGAACCCTTGGAACTCTTTTAACGCTCCGGCCCGGTCGCCGGCCAGGGCGAGACAACGCATCACCGCCCGCACTGTAGTATCAGAATGGGAGTCGCGCTCGAGGCCCCCTTGGGCCGCCTGGGTGGCGTCGGCCAGCGCGCCGGTCGCGAGCAACTGGTCGCAGCAACGGACGAGCACGTCAACCGAGCGGCGTTTCCAGTGCGCACGCTCCGCCGTTAACCAGTTCTCGAACTCCGACGCCCCCTTGATGCCAAAGCCTTCGAGGAAGTCCCCCTGGATGAGGGCCGCCGCGCGACGGTGATCCCCGGCGGCGACGAACCCCTCCAGCAGATCTACGTCGAGCTGGACCGCGCCCGGGTTGAGGCGCACTTGCGCGGCGTCGGAGTCGAGTCCGCCCTCCCCCATGTAGGGGCGGAGCGTGCCCACCGCCTGGTTCAGCGAGTGCCGCGCGTCGTCCTGGGGCTTGTCGCCCCAGAACACGCCGATGAGGTGGTCGCGGGTTCGCGCGCGCTTTGGCGAGCGGGCGAGGTAGACGACCAGCGCGATGTTCTTGCGCCACATCAGCTCAGTCGGTGCGCCCGCGCCATCCACTTCGACGCTCACCGGGCCGAGCGTGCGGCACACGATCATGGTGCCCCGCAGTGCAGCTGCTTCACCCGCTGAGCCGCGCTGTCGGCGCGGGCGCGGAACGGCGTGTCGCCACCCGCCCACGCTCCAGCCACGGCCGCATACGCTCGGCACGCGCCGGTTTCCCCCGCCTGCTCCAACAGGACGGCCTGGTGCCAGCGCGCCAGCGTGCCGAACGCCCAGTCCATGTCCCCCACCTGAGGGGGGCCCCCCGGCCGGTCCCACGCGTCGTTGTTCTCGTACCAGTCCAGCTCGGCCACCGCGCCGGCGACGTCGTGACGCCGCTCGTGCCAGCCGGCCCGGAGCAGGTGCAGCACCACGCGGAACAAGGGATCGGCGCTCACCGGGTCGCCCAGGCTGTCCGCCGGCAGCGTCGTGAGGGGGTCCGTGGCCGCGAGTGCAAGGTCCACGTGGCCCGCCCGGGCCAGGGCGTCGGCGGCGAGCACGCCAGCCAGCGGCCGGCGCCCGGATTCCCCGGTCACCATCCGCACATACGGGGCCGAGTCTGCGTGCGCGCCGCAGTGTCGGGCGAGTAGCAGCAGCATCCACGCGGCGCGGCGCCGCGTCGCGTCGGTGCTCGCCCGGGACCTCGCATGCTCCGCCAGCGCGCGGCTCAGCTCAGCCCAGCGCGCGTCGCCCTCGGCGCAGTCCGCGTCCACGAGCAGGAGCGCGCCGTCGAGCTCCGGCGCGAACACGTTCAGCTCCGGCCCGCCGCCGCGCAGCTCGCGCGCCGCCGCGCGCGCCGAGTCTGCGAGCCCCAGGGCGACATACCCCGAGACCTGCGCGATGAGGCCGGACCTCGCGAGCTCGGGCTGGTCGCGCAACGCCGCGAACCGTCGGCCGAACTCGATCGCGCCCCAGGGCGCGTCGAACGTCATCAGATAGCGAGGTCCCGCAGCCAGGTCCGGATAAGACCCCGCTCCGGGCAGCGTCTGGTCCAGGGCGTGACGACAGGCCGCACTGCCGTCAAACCGGCATGCGAGCCCGACCTGGAACAGCGCCCGGAGCTGCTCCGAGAACGGGTCACGCGGGGGTCCAGACCGCTGGAGGCTGTCGTACGCTGCCTTGGCGGCCGCCTCCTGGCCGTCGGCGGCGAGCACCCAGACGAGGTGTTCCCAGGCCGGCATGAAATCGGGCCGCAGGTGCACGACCCGCTGGAACGCCTCGATCGCCTCGCGACGCGGATGCCCGACCAGCGGCCCGCGGTGGTACAACTCGTCCGCCAGCATGAACTGAGCGGGCAGGAAGTCCCGCCGCTCATGAGTGAGGGAGATCAACATCTCGAGGCGCTCGAGCAGCGGGCGGCGGGAGGCGCGCATGAGCCGCCGGTAGTGCGGCGGGAAAGAATCGATGTGGCCGAGGTACCGCGCCGCTCTGGCCTCGTCGAACTTGCGGCCGAGCCACCGGTCCACGTCGGCGTGGCGCCAGGCGCACAACCAACAGGTGGAGTCGATCCGCTCGGCCTCCTCGTAGGCGCGATCGGCGTCACCCCAGCGGCCCTGAGCGAGCAGCCGTTCCGCCGCGAGCCACGCCGCGAGACCAGCCGCCGTCTGGGGGAGCGCGGTCCGCGGCAGCACCAGGTCCAATGGGTTCTCGCGATTCCAGATGTCACGCACCAACCCGTATGCGAGCGTGTCGGCCACGCGTTCGAGGTGGCCGGTCTCGCCCTGCGCCGTGATCACGGTGGGGTCTGTCGCCTGCCGGCCCACCTGCGTACCCACCGCGATGCGCAGCGAGTCCCCGCGCGCGCACACCGTCCCGCGCACCACGACCGTCGACCGGGTTCGAAACCACGACGGCGCGGAGGGCCCTTGGGCCGTAAAGTCCAGGTACCCTTGCAGCTCGCGCACCAGCGTCTGGGCGACGCGCTCGCCGCTCCGCGACGCGGGGCCGCAGATACTCTCGAACGGCGCCACGACCACGTCGAGGGCGCCCGGCGGGCGGAACGGCCAGACCCCTTCCTGCCAACGGTGCAACAGCCAGACCGCGCCCACCGCGCCTGCGACCAGTCCCGCGATTGTGAGCCCGAGGGTGCGCCACTGATACATTCGCTCGCGCGTGTGCCAGAGCGCGCGCCGGAACGCCGTCGCATCGGGATAGCGGCCCTCCGGCGCGAACGCGAGCGCATGCTGCAGTACGGCCGCCACGCCGCGGGGAACGCCCGACCAAACGGCGCGCTCCGGCCGATCTGTGATCTCCCAGTGCCGCCCCGTGTATGCCTCGTAGATCACCATCGCCGCGGCGTACAGGTCGGTGGCGGCGGTGATCTCCTTCCCAGCGAGCTGCTCAGGCGGCATGTAGTCGACCGTGCCGACCAGGGCTCCTGCGACGGTGATCGGCTCATCGGGCCCGACCAGACGCTTGGCGACGCCGAAGTCGGTGAGGACGGCGCGGCCGGGGAGGAGAAAGATGTTTGCAGGCTTCACGTCCCGATGCACCACGCCGGCCCGATGTGCCGCCCCGAGCGCGTCCAGCAGATCCCGGCCGAGCTTCAACGCCTCGCGCTGCGACAGCGGCTTGACGGCAAGCCGGTCCGCGAGCGTCTCGCCCTCGAGGTAGTCCATCACATAGTAGTAAATGCCCCGCGACTCGCCGTAGTCGTGGATAGGCACGATGTTCGGATGGCCGAGACTGGCGAGTGTGCGCGCTTCGCGGTGGAATCGCTCGGCGCCGTCGGCGGTCGCGAGCTCCGGGCGGAGCACCTTGATCGCCACGAGCCAGTCGAGCGCAACCTGGCGGGCCAGGAACACTGCCCCCATGCCGCCGCTCCCCAACTCGCGGAGCACGTCATAGCCCTTCGGTGCCAGCGCCGCACGCACCCGCTCGAAGAAGGCGGACATGATCGAGGAAGCCCCCGACCGGAGAACATCCGAAGCGGGGGCCGGAAAGTCAAACGGCCCCGGGATTTCCCGGAGCCGTTGCGCAGTGCGACGCCGTCGCGCGCTTACTTCACCGTGATCGCGATCTTCATGCCGAGCGCGACGTGCGGCAGGCAGTAGCCCTTGTACGTGCCGGCCGGGGCGCCTGCGAACGACACGTCGTACTTCTCGTTCGGCTGTTGCAGGAACGGGCTGGCGAGATCCATCATCTGGTTCGGCATCCCCTTCTTCAACACGTCCGCGGCGCCTTTCGGAATCGAGTCGGCGTAAAACGCGATGTCGTGCGGCCCGCCCGAGACGTTGATGAACCGTACCGTGGTACCGGGCGCGATCGTCAGCGTCGCCGGCTCGAACGCGGCCTTGGTCGTGCCGTTGCCCGTCATCTTCACTTCGACGACCGCCGCGGCAGGGGCCGCCGGCGCCGCGGGGGTCGCCGCGGCCGGCGCCGGAGTCGCGGCCTGGGCCTGAGATGCGTCAGCCTTCTTCTCGCCGCCGCACGCGACGGCACCGAACGCGACGAGGGTGGTGAGCAGGGTCAACCGCATTGCTGATCTCCTCCGAGACTATGGCTGGATAACCTTGTGAACGCGTTCACAATATACCCCCACGTTTGAAAAACGGGAGACCTGTGAACCCCGCCCGCCGTTGCGCTTTTGCACGCGCCCGGTAACACTGATCCCATGCCGGACACCGAACTGCCGCAGATGCCCGCGGCCGACCTCGCGCAGCGGCTCGACGGCGGCGAGCACGTGCAGGTGCTCGACATCCGCAGCCCGGAGCGCGTGGCGCAGGGACGAGTCGCTTTCGGCGCGACGCTCGACTTCCGCGCGCTCGCGGCGTCCGAGATGTACCGCTTGCCGAGCCTCGCGCCGCTCGGCCTCGAACGGACGGCGCCCGTCGCGGTGATCTGCGGCCACGGCAACTCGAGCCAGCGGGCGACCCGCTTCCTGCGCGAGCGCGGCTTCGAGGCGTACTCGGTGACGGGCGGCATGGCCGCGTGGGAGACCGTCTATCTGGTCCGCCGCCTCGCCCCCACCGCCGCGCTGCACCACGTGCTGCAGCTCGACCGCGTCGGCAAGGGCGCACTGTCCTACGTGCTGGTGAGCGACGGCGACGCCGTGGTGGTCGATCCCGGGCGCCATCTCGACCGCTACGACGCGCTGCTCGCGGAACTCGACGCGACACCCGCCGCCGTGATCGACACGCACATCCACGCCGATTACCTGAGCGGCGCCCCCGCGGCCGCGGTCCGCTGGCAGGTGCCCTACTTCCTGCATCCGGACGACGCCCGCTCGCCGTACGACGACGCGCCGGGGCGCCTCGCCTACCAGCCCATGACCGACGGCGACACGATAGCGTTCGGACGAGCGGCGCTGCGGGTCGCGCACGTCCCGGGGCACACCCTCGGCAGCGTGGCGCTCCTCGCCGACGGCACGCTCGCGCTCACCGGCGACTTTCTGTTCGTCCGGTCGGTGGGCCGGCCCGACCTGGGCGGGCGGCGCGACGCGTGGGCGCGCCTGCTGTGGCGCAGCCTCGAGCGCGCCCGGCACGAGTGGCCCGGCGACCTGGTGGTCCTGCCGGCACACTACGCTGGCGAACGGGAGCGTCGGGCCGACCGCAGCGTCGCCGCGCGCTTCGACGTCATCGCGGCGACCAACGAAGCGGCAGCCCTGCAGGAGGAGCGCGCGTTCCTTGTGTGGGTGGCCGACCACACCGCGACCCCTCCTGAGAGTTACCGCAGCATCAAACTCGCCAATCTCGGTCTGGCTGAGATCTCGGAGGCGGAGGCGGAGGCACTCGAGTTCGGCCCAAATCAATGTGCGGTGGGCTAAACGTCATCCGTTGTCCGTCTTCCGTCATCCGTAACCGCATCTGCGGACCACGGAGAACGGATGACGGATGACGGATGACGCCTCACTCGACCGGCGCCTGCAGCACGACGTAGATCCAGTCGGTGCCGCCGAGTGTTTGCATCCCGTACGACACGCCCGGCGGAATGTGCACCACGTCGTTCGCCCCGACCTCGATGCGGTCGCCATCGAGCAGCATGACGCCGCGGCCCGAGAGCGTGAAGATGAGGATGCCCGCCTCGTCGTCGACCGAGATCGGCACGGCCGCGCCGGGCTCCATGACCGTGTGCTCGAAGCTCAGCCCCGCGAGCATGCCGGGGAGGTTGAGAACGGTGTGGCGACGAAGCTCGTCCGCTGACGTCGGCAGCCGGGTGAGGCGGCGGTAAGTGTAGCGCGGCACGATTCCCATCCAGTAGGGCGCGGACCCTTACGGCCGGTGGTGGCGCTGCGGCGCACCCAAGATGGGCACGTGCGCGCCCTCGCCGCAACCCCTTCCGGCGTCGTCGTATGCCCGGCATGTGCAACTTCCCCCCCATGGAGCGTCTCTCCTGGCGTCCCTCACAGGAATGCGTGCTATGCGGTCGTTCGAGCGTCACCTGGCGGTACCGCTCGCCTTGCTCATCATGCCCCTCTCGCGCGCGGCCACGCAGGGGTGGATCGAGCCGATCCGTCCCCTGCCCCGGGGAGCGATCGAGAAGGTACGGAGCGCGGTCCAGGTCGCGGTGACGGGGCGCGTGGCCCGCGTGACGGTCGAGGAATGGTTCAGGAACGGCGGGATGCTCCTCGACGAGGCGAGCTACCTCTATCCGCTGCCCGGCGAGGCCGTGTTCAGCGACTTCTCGCTCTGGCAAGGTGACCGCGAGCTGAAAGGCGAGCCCATGGATGCCGCGCAGGCGCGGGCGATCTACGAAGACATCGTCCGCCGCAAGCGCGACCCGGCACTGATCGAGCTCGCCGGCCACGGGCTCCTCCGCGCGCGTGTGTTTCCGATCGCTCCGGGCGAGACCCGCAAGATCACGCTGCGCTACACGCAGCTGCTCGACCGCGTAGGCGACGCCTGGCGCTTCCGCTACGCTGCGGGGGCGGGGGGAGGGGCGGCCGTTGCTCAATCACACGGCTTCCGGCTCCAGGTCGACAGCGCCGCGCGCTTCGGCGATCCCTACTCGCCCACGCACCGACTCACCCTCAACCGCAGCGGCGACCGGCTCGAGCTGACGCTCCCCGACACGGCGGCGGGCGGCGATCTCGAGGTGTTCCTGCCGCTGGCTCGCGGCCTCCTGGGGATGTCGCTCGTGGGCGACCAGCCGGCCGGCGAGGACGGCTACTTCATGTTGCTGCTCGCGCCCGGCCGGGCGGCGCAGACGGTGACGCTGCATCGCGACGTCGTCGCCGTGCTCGACGTGTCGGGCTCGATGTCCGGGGAGAAGCTCGACCAGGCCAAGGCGGCGCTGGTGCAGCTGCTCGGCACGTTGCGCGCAGGGGACCGGTTCCGGCTGATCACCTTCAGCAGCGATGTGCGGCGGTACGCGCCCGCGTGGACAGAGGGGTCGACCGAGCACGTCCGCGACGCGCAACAGTGGGTCCGGACGATCTCGGCCGAGGGCGGCACGAACATCGCCGGGGCGCTGGCGGAGGCATTCGCGACGTCCCCCGCCGAAGGCGCGCTCGGCGTCGTGGTCTTCTTGACCGACGGGATGCCGACGGTGGGTGAGACCGATCCCGAGCGCATCGCCGACCAGGCAGACCGCGGCCGTGGCGCGTTTCGGGTCTTTGCGTTCGGTGTCGGGTATGACGTCAACACGTACGTGCTCGAGCGGCTCACAGAGCGCGCCCGCGGGGTCGCCGAGTACATCCGGCCCGGCGGCGACATCGAGCAGGCCGTGGGCGCCCTGGCGGCGAAGATCTCGTCGCCCGTGCTCACTGACGTGGCGCTCCGCGCCGACGGCGTCGAGCTGTACGATTTGCAGCCGCAAGGACTCCCCGACCTATTCGCCGACGACGAGCTCGTGGTGTTCGGGCGGTACCGCGGCGCCGGAGGTGGAGAGCGGTCCGTGACGATCACGGGACGGAGAGGCGGCCATGAGGAGCGGTTTACGACGGACGCCTCCTTCAGCGGTGACGCCGGCGCCCGCGGGTACATCCAGCAGCTCTGGGCCGCCCGCAAGGCGGGCGCGCTGTCGCGCGACATCAGGCTGCACGGGCCGAATCCCGAGATCCTGAGCGAGCTGAAGCGGCTGGCGCTGCGCTACGGGATCCTCACCGACTACACCTCGTACCTGGTGCAGGAGCCGCCGACGGTGGCGTTCGGACGCATGCCCGTCCCCCTCGGCGCGGTGACCGTCACGGCGGCGCCCCGCGACCAGACGGGCGACCGGGCGGTGCGGCGCGCGGAGCGCGATTCGAAGCTCATGCGGTCGGAGGTCGTGGTCGAGGCCGACTCCAGCGTCGCCGCACCGGCTGCTCGCACCGGCGCCACCCAGCGCGTCGGCGCTCGCCTGTTCGTGCTGCGCGACAGCGTATGGACAGACGTGCGCCACGGCGACTCGCTGCGCGTCGTCCGGGTGGCGCCATTCAGCGACGCCTACTTCGCACTGCTGCGCGCGCTCCCCGAGCTCGTGAAACCAGCGGCGTTGGCGCCGGCAGTGCTGGTGGCCGGACGGCGCGTCAGCATCAAGATTGAATCCGGCGGTAAGACGGCGTGGGCGGACGGCGACTTGGAGCGGCTGGTGCGGGAGTTTCGGGGATGAACCGAAGGCGGAACGCGGAACGCGAAACGCGGAACAACACGACGAACTCCGCGGAGGGAGGCCTTGCTGTTCCGCGTTCCGACTTCCGCGTTCCGCGTTGACGTCCGTGCCCGACGATCTGGCGGACGTGTACCGGACCACCTACCGCGCGCTCGTGCGGTTCGTGTACCGCAAGGTGTGGGACGTCGAGCGCGCGGAGGACCTGGCGCAGGAGGCGTTCGCCCGAGCACTGGTACACAAGCCGGAGAACGCCCGGGGGTGGCTCTTCGTCGTGGCGGCGAACATGGCGCGAGACGATGCTCGACGCTGGGCGCGCGAGCGGCGTCACCTGACGCTGCTCGGGGCCGAGCCGCAGGACAGCACGCCGGCGGTGGACGAAGCGCTGCACGCGGAGGGCGAGCGGTCGCAAGTCCGCGCCGCGCTCGAGCAGCTGACGCCGCGTGATCGCGAGGTCCTGCTGCTGTGGGATTCGGGGCTCTCTTACGAGGAGATCGCCGCCCAGACCGGGCTGGCGCGCGGCGCGGTCGGTACGACGCTCGCCCGCGCGCGCCGGCGGCTCGTGGACGCGTACGAGGCGGGAAAGAAGGGTGAACATGTCGCACGTGGATGACGGCACGCTGCACGCCTACTTGGACGGCGAGCTGCCACCGGATGAGGCCCGGGGCGTCGACGCGCATCTCGCACAGTGCCCGGACTGCCGTACTCGCCTGGAAGAGGAGCGCGCGCTAATCGGACGGGCCGACGAGCTGCTCGGCCGAGCCGCGCCACCTGACCGAGCGCTGCCGCCGTTCCGTCCCGGCGACGCGAAGGCGCCGGGACGTCTGTGGTGGCAAGTGCGGCTACCGCTCGCCTGGGCCGCGACCGTCGTGCTCGCGCTCGGCGCGGGGCTGTACCTCGGCTCGGGAACCTTGAGACGCGAGCCGCCGGCCGAGAAGCGCACCGGCGACCTCGCCGCCTCCGAAACCATCGCGCCGTCGAAACGCCCGGCGTCGGTGCCGGCGCGGCCCCCGGCCGCGCTCCGGGTACGCGATAACGCCGCGGTCGCGCCGCGGGAGCGGGACCGGGCAATGGCGCCCGCCGCCGCGCCGGCGCCTCCCACGGGCCTCCTCGATGCTCGAAGCTACGCCCTGACCGGTCCGCCCCTTACCGTCGATAGCGCCCGCGTGCTGCTCGGTGCGGATCCGCGCGTCGTTCCCGACCTGCCGATCCGGAGCGTCCACCGGGCGCGCATGATCGGCTATGCCGCCGTGGTAGTCGTCGAGCAGCCGCTCGATTCGAGCACGGCGATCGCGGTGATCAACGGACGGCCGAGCCAGCTCATGCTGGCAGAGGTGGTCGTCGCCGGAGCGGCACAGCCCGACTCCCTTGCTCCAGCGGCCCGCAAGGCCAAGCCAGCGGCGGCGCCGGCACGCGCCGCTGCCACGGACCACGCGGACGCGGGGCTCTTCCTGGACGTCCGGGGCCCCGTGCCCGCCGATTCACTGGTTGCGCTGCGGCGCCGGCTCCAGCCGCTCCGGCCCTAGCGCCGCTGGCCGCTACTGCACGGTGATCGTGCCAGCCATGCCGGTCGGAGGGTTCCCGTCGGCGCCGTGGTACTGGCAGAAGTAGTGGAAGGTGCCTGCGACTGCGAAGGTGTGGCTGTAGGTCCCGGCCGGGGCGACATTGCCGCTATTGAAAGCTTCTGTCGAACTCGATGAGCTCGTTACGGTGTGCGTGAGGGTGCTTCCGTTGTCCCAGGATACCGCAGTACCGGTCGAGATCGTGAGGTTCGTGGGGCTGAACGATTTTCCAACCATACAGACCTTCGTGGCCGTCGGTGTGCAGCCCCCGCCTCCTCCACCGCCGCCGTACGTTGCATTGTTGCAGGACAGCAGCAACACCGTCCCGAGTAGACCTGCGAACCGTCGCATGAGACCCCCTGAATGAGCGTGTCGTGACAAGTACCCTCACAACGTCAAAAGCGCCTCGACCGGGTGCCGAGGCGCGTGCGGGAAGTGTCAGGAAACGGTGAGGGATTTAGTGGTGCTCGCGCTCCAGCGTGTCCGCGGCGAGACGCGGCGACAGCATCGGGTAGCGGGCGGCGAACCAACCGAGGGACAGGAGGAACAACCCGCCGAATAGCGCCGTGACGCCGAGCTCCGGGAGGCCGAGCGCGGGCCCGGCTCCCCCGTTGATGGACGGCACGATCTCGAGGTAGCGCTCGAGCCAGATCCCGGTCAGGCTCACGAGGGCGAAGAGCAGGAACGTGGGCGGGTGCTGCTTGGGCTTCACGCCGAGCAGGCCGACGAAGGGAATCACGAATACCATCAGGAATACCGCGACGCCGATCGGCTTCCACGGACCGATCAGCCGGTAGAAGATGAAGTAGGTCTCTTCCGGCAGGTTACCGTACCAGATGACGAGGTATTGCGCCCACATCAGGTAGGCCCAGAACACTGTGAACCCGAAGGACAGCTTGCCGAGGTCGTGGAGCTGCTTCGACGAGATCAGGGATGCGAGCCCCATCCGCCGCCGCACGGCGATCGCGATGACGGCGAGCGCCATGAGCGCGGCGAGGAAGCTGCCCATAAAATAGAACGCGCCGAACAGGTTGCTCACCCACTTGTGGGCGAGCGACATCATCAGGTCGAACGCGAGCAGGCTGTACCCGAACGCGTACCCCACGATGAGGATCGCCGCCTCGCGCGCGATCTTGTCACGCCCCGCGAGCCGCTCGGCCGGCCGGCCGTCAGCGAGCTCCTCCAGGTCGGGCGCCATGTCGTGTCGCACGAAGCGCCACGACAGCCACGCGAGGGCGACGTAAATCAGCCCATTCCGCACGAAGAAGAACTTCGTCGTGAGCCACACGCCGATGTCGGGCCGGGGCTCGTGCAGCCAGCTGAAGATCGAGAAGCGGCCGAGGAACAGCCCGACGTAGAGCGCGAGCGACACGATCAGGAACGCCGCCGCCGCCTCGGCGAAGCGGATCAAGAGCCCCGACCAATGGCCCTTTGCGAGCTTCTGCGTGGCTGCGAACACCACCAGCCCCTGCGCGAGCCCGGTCCAGAACATGAAGTTGACGTGCCATGCCTGCCACGCGCGGGCCTGCCGGCCGGCGGTGAGGATCGAAAGGAACGCCACGGCGCCGAGCAGGGTCAGCAGCGCACCCCACGTCACGAACGCCCGCGCCGGGAACCGCCGCGCCTTCTGAACCAGCTCGGACCGCGAGCCCCCCCCGCCCCCGGCCCCCCCCCCGCCCCCCGCTGCCGCCACCGCCGTCGCGCTCATCGTTTCCCCTGGCTCCGCGCCAGCGCCTGCAGGGTACGCACGTAGTTCACCAGGTCCCAGCGGTCGTCACCCCGCACCTTGTCCCCGTAGACCGGCATCAGGCCACGTCCCATCATCTGCCCGTTCACGATGACGGCGTAGACATAGCCGTCGGAGCGGCGCGCGATCGTGTCGTTCACGAGCGAGCGGACGCCGAAGTAGGGCCCGCCCGCTGCGGAGGAGATCGGCCCGTCGCCGCGACCCGACTCGCCGTGGCACACGAGACAGTACGTCTCGTACAGGAAGCGGCCGCGATTGATGGACTCCGACGTCCGAGTTCGCGCGTTCACGAGGCGGTCCGCGGTGGTCAGGGAAGGCATCACTTCGCCGCCGCTCACGGGCACCGTACCGGGCACGGGCGGGATCGGTCGGGCGTACGGCTTGATGCTGCGCTGGTGGCGCATGGTGGAGAACCAGCCGATGCGGTGCACGACATCGTCCGGATTGCACGCGAGGGCGGCGAGGGCGGCGAGGGCGGCAAAGACGGCACGCGGCCTACGCACGCCGCACCTCCTCGGCGCCGGCCCCACGCAGCAGGCCCTCGACCTGACCCTGCCGCGCCAGCTCCGACGGGACGAAGATGCCGAACTTGTCGTTCGTGAAGCGCGGGTCGTACGCCACGGTCCCGAGGCGGCGCGCGGCGAACAGCGCGTTGAACGCGATGCCGAGGATGGTGGAGAGCGCCCCGAACAGGACCGTCATCTCGAACATGATCACGACGTAAGGCGGGATCGACCCCACGGGCTTGCCGCCGAGCACCAACGGCCAATCGTACGACATATAGAGCGTGATCCAGGCGCCGATCGCGCATCCCGCGATGCCGCCGATCAGGGTGAACATCCGCACCGGGCTCACGGGCTGGTCCAGGGCGTCCTCGATCTCGTGGCGCGGGATCGGGGAGTAGACGGTGAAGTCGGTGTGGCCGCCTTTGCGCAGCTGGCCGATCGCGTCCACCGTGGCGTCGAGATGGCCGAACACCGCCAGCACGCCCGGGGTTGGCGGCGGGTGAAAGATCGCGGTCAGCGGGTTCACGAGCTTCATGCCGCCACCGCCTTCCCGCGGCGCGGTGCCGGCAGGACCTCCTTCACCTCCGAGATCGAGACGGCGGGGAAGTTCTTCACGAACAACAGGAACCACATGAAGAACCACCCGAAGCTACCCGCCATGATGCCCCAGTCGGCCCAGGTCGGATTGTAGACCGCGTTCGCAAAGCGCTCGAACGGCTCGCCCGCGAGCGAGACGACGATGATGACGTAGCGCTCGAACCACATGCCGACGTTCACGAAGATCGAGATCACGAACAACGCCAGGATGTTCGTGCGGATCTGCTGGAACCACAGCAGCTGCGGCAGGAACGCGTTGCAGATGAACATCGTCCACGAGGCCCACCAGAACGGCCCGAACGCGCGGTACCAGAACGCGGCCCGCTCATCCGGGTGCCCCCCGAACCACGCCGTGAAGAACTCGACGCAGTAGGCGTACCCCACGATCATCCCGGTGAGGAGGCACAGCTTCGCCAGGTTTTGGAAGTGGTGGACGGTGATCAGCTCCTCGAGGTGGAACAGCTTGCGGATCGGCACGAGCAGCGTGATCACCATCGCCACGCCCGAGTAGATCGCGCCCGCCACGAAGTAGGGGGCGAAGATCGTCGCGTGCCAGCCGGGCACGATCGCCATCGCGAAGTCCCAGGACACGACGCTGTGCACCGAGAGCACGAGCGGCGTGGCGAGGGCGGCGAGGTAGAGATAGCCCCGCGTGTAGTGCCGCCATTGCTCGTTGGTGCCGCGCCACCCGAGCCCGGTGACGGCGTAGAGCTTCTTGCGCCACCCCGTCGCCACGTCGCGTACCGCCGCGATGTCGGGGATCAACCCCATGATCAGGAACACCGTCGAGACCGTGAAGTAGGTCCCGATCGCGAACTCGTCCCAGATGAGCGGCGACTTGAAGTTGGGCCACAGCCCGCGCTCGTTGGGGTACGGGAGCAGCCAGTAGAAGTACCACTGCCTGCCGATGTGGATCAGCGGGAACAGCCCGGCCGTCATCACCGCGAACACCGTCATCGCCTCGGCGGTGCGGTACACCGCCGTGCGCCACCCGGACCGAAACAGGAAGAGGATGGCGCTGATGAGCGTGCCCGAGTGCGCGATGCCCACCCAGAACACGAAGCACGTGATGTAGACCGCCCAATACACCGGGTGGGAGTAGCCCGCGAGCCCGAGGCCGTAGCGCAGTAACAGGAGCAGACAGACGATCCCGACGCCGAGCAGGGCGACCGCCGTCCCCAGCAGGGCGTAGTAGCCCTTCCCCGGATGCCCCAGGGTGCGCGCGATGGCGCGGGTGACGAAATCGTAGGTGACGCGCGAGGTCTGCGTGCCGGCCATCGCTCACGCCTCCGCGGCCGCGCCCTGCGTCACGCGGGCGAGGTAGGTGATGGCGGGCCTGGTGTTGAGCCCGGCGAGCACGTGATAACCGCGCGGGTCCTGCGCCAGGGCGGCGACGCGCGAGGTCTTGTCGTGCAGGTCGCCGAACACGATCGCCTCCGACGGGCACGCCTGCGCGCAGGCCGGCGTGATGTCACCATCCTGAACGACCCGGTCCTCGAGCCGAGCGCGGTTCTGGGCGCCACGGATGCGCTGCACGCAGAAGGTGCACTTCTCCATCACGCCCTTCTCCCGCACCGTCACATCGGGGTTCAGGAGCATGTTGAGTGGATCGGGCCAGCTCTCCCACTCGCCCCCCGGCTCGGCGTAGTTGTGCCAGTTGAAGTAGCGCACTTTGTACGGGCAGTTGTTGGCGCAGTAGCGCGTGCCCACACAGCGGTTGTAGACCTGGCCGTTGAGTCCGTCGGGCGTGTGGTATGCCGCGTACACCGGACACACGGGCTCGCACGGCGCGTTGCCGCACTGCTGGCACAGCATCGGCGTCACGACCGCGCCCACCGGCCGGGCGGCGTCGCCGCCCGTGTAGTACCGCTCGATGCGGATCCAGCTCATCTGGCGGCGGCGCACGAACAGCTCCTCGCCCACCGTCGCGAGGTTGTTCTCGGCGTAGCAGGCGGTGACGCACGCCGAGCAGCCGGTGCATTTCGCGAGGTCGATGGCCATCGCCCAGCGCGGATGGGCACCGGCGTAGTTCCCGAGACTCGCTTTCTCGTGCTGCGCGTCGGCCCAGTCGGCGAGCGCCTTGTCGGCGTAGGCAGGCGTCTCCCGCTCGGCGAAGGGATGCGACCCGGACTTGAGCTCCCGCGCCCGGGCGAGCGCCAGGACTTCGATTACGCCGCGCCCCTGCTCGCGTGCGTCGCCCTCGATCGTGGCGAGGCGGCGATGTTCCGGGGTCTTCTGGACGGTGACGCTGACGGCAAAGGCGCGCCCGCCGAAGTCCGCCGGCGCATCGCTCAGCAGCTCAAACGGGTTGAACGACCGGTCCTTGGCGTAGCGGCCGTACGCCTTGTGCCCCTGCCCCGTTGGGACCGCCAGCACGTCGGGTCGGATGCCCGGCGTGATCCACACCGGCGCGCGCACCGCGCCGTGCGGGGACTTGAGGAGCAGGATGTCTCCGTTCGCCAGCTGCCACTTCGCCGCCGTCTCAGGGTGCAGCTCGACCCACGCGTGCCAGGTGATTTTCGACACGGGGTCGGGGAGCTCCTGCAGCCACGGCTTGTTCGCGCCGCGGCCATCGTGGAGCGCCAGCGACGGGAACACGACCAGCGGGAGCTTGTCCGCCGCGCCCGGTGCGCCGGCGACACCGGCCCCCAGCTGCTCGATGCGCGGGCCGAGGCGCACAGTCTGCGTCGCCGCGTCGGTGTAGATGCCGCCGTGCTGCAGCGCGTCGTTCCAGAACTGCTCGAAGTCCCGCCCCTTACCGAAGCGCTGGTGCAGCTCGTGCCAGCGGCCCTGCACGTAGTCCTTGAACGTCCCCGCCTTCCCGGCGGCGCGGAGCAGCACGTCGCCCGCGGCGAGGGCGTTCGGGAACACGGGCTGCATCACCGGCTGCTGCAGCGCGTAGATCCCGGCGCGAGGCCGCGAGTCGTTCCACTGCTCGAGCGGGTGGAGGTCGGGGAGCACGAGATCGGCCGCCGCCGTCGTCTCGTCCCAGTACGGCGAGAAGCTCACCTTGAACCCGACGTGCCCGAGCGCCTGGGAGAACGTGCCGGGGAGGGTGTGCACCGGATTCGCGCCTTGCACGAGCAGCAACGCCACCTTGCCGCCGGACAGGTCCGCGACGAGGTCGCCAAGTTGCTTGAACGAGCCAGCCTGCCCGAGGCCGTGATTAGGACCGAACTTGACGGTCTTTCCGACCTGCCCAGCCACGTAGTTCAGGATGTCCACCGCCGCGACGATCTCGGCGCCGTTGGGATACTGGGCCGCGACTCCGCCCGCCACCGCGAGACCGCCCTGCGACGCCGCGAACTCGCGCGCGAGCCGCGTGATGTCACTCGCCGCAATCCCGACCGCAGCTGCGACCTTCTCCGGTGCATGTGCCGCGAGCAGCCCTCGGAGCCGCGCCGCGTCGGCCGGCAGTGGAGCGCGCCGCCCGGCCACGATCACCTGCGCCATCGCGAGCGCGAGCAGGCCCTCCGATCCGGGGACCGGGGCGATCCACTCGTCCGCGCTCATCCCGGTGAGCGACAGGCGAGGGCCGACATACACGAACTTCGCGGGCGGCGCGGCACGGCCCGTCTGGAACGCGTGGGCGTGCGTGAACGCGTTCTGGTAGCCGACGGGCGAGAGCCACGTCTCCATGAAGTCGGCGCCGAACGACACGATGTAGCGCGCGGCGGCGAAATCATACCACGGAATAGCCGGCGTGCCGAAGGCGAGCCGGTTCCCCTCCCGCAGCGCCTCGAAGGCGAACGGCTCGTAGGTCACGTGCCGGCCGCCGGTCTCCCTCATCCAGGCATCGACCAAGTCGCCGAACGACCCCGTCTCGAGCCCGGTGACGAAGACGATACCCTTGCCCCGGGCCGCCTTGACCTGAGCGGCGAGACGTCCGATCGCCTCGTCCCACGTGAGCTTCTGCCACTCGCCGGTCGCCGTCCGGGCCATCGGGTCGGTGACGCGATCGGGGTTGTACAGGCCCTGAAGCGCCGCTTGGCCGCGCGCGCACAGCCGCCCCTGGTTGATCGGCGAGTCGGGATTCCCCTCGAGCTTGATCACCCGGCCTTCGCGGACCTTGGCGTGCAGCCCGCATCCGGCCGTGCACTCGCGGCAGGTGGTGGCGTAGTACGTGGCGACGCCGGGAACCTGGTTCTCGGGCGGGATGACGTAGGGGACGAGGTGCTCGGTCGGCTCGGGGCCGATGCCGCACGCCGACACAGCGGCGGCCGCCCCGCCCGTGGCGCCCAAGACTGTAAGGAACCGCCTCCGATCCATGCGCTCGGCTCTCAGTAGTGGCACACCGTGCAGTCGCGGCTCACGTTGCGCTGCACGTGACAGTTGATGCACCAGCCCATGCGGAGCGTCGCCACCTGGTACACCTGCGGCATGGTGCGCACGTCGCCGTGGCAGTTCGTGCAGCCCTCGGTGCCCAGGACTTTGATATGACGCTGGTGCGGGAAGCGCACGAAGCCCGGGAGCGCGTGCACGCGGATCCAGTGCGGCGGCTGTCGGTTCGCAAACGCCTCGCGGACCTTCTTGATCTCCGCCTGATGCGACGGCGTCGACCCGCCGATCATCTGGTGGCATCCGAAGCACGTCTGGAGCGCCGGAATCCCGGGCTCGCTCGAGATGGTCACCGTGCTGTGACAGTACAGGCAGGGGATCCGGTCCTGACCGGCGTGGATGTCGTGACGAAAGAAGATTGGCTGACGGGGACCCGGCAGCCGCCCCGTGTCGCTGATGACGGGAGCTTTGTACGGTGGCGCCGGCTGGCTGCTTTGTGCCACGGCCGGGGAGAGGGGGGGGGCGATGGTCACGGCTATCGCGACACCCAGTCCGGCCCAACCACTCCTCTTCGTCATCAATCGCGCTCGATGGCGAATGTATCGTGTGTGTATGGAACGGCTCGCGGGGCGCCGGAATGTAGTGCCGACGGCGAAGGAGGCACAAGTGCCGTGCGCGGCCCGGGTCGGGGCACGGCAGTGCCGTGCCCTTACTCCGGCCGCGCGAGCAGCTGGTGTTTCAGGTGGACGACGTGCACGAACGCGTCGACGGCCTCGAGGTCGGGGAATTCCATCCAGCACCAGCGGATCCCGTTCGCCACTCGGCCGTCGCGCATCGCCTGCCGCAGCGTCTTCGGGAGGCCGTTGGTGACCGCGAGCTCCCGCTCTTCGCTCTCGGTCAGCACGAACGTCCCGGAGAGCCCCGCCTCCATGGGATGCAGATAGCCGAGCTTGCGGCCGCCGACCTCGTACATCCACACCCACTTCCACGCCGTGCCCATGAACACGACCTGCTCCGTCACATGCTTCAGCGCGCGAATCCCTTCGCGCGCGCGCCGGAAGCGCTGACCGGCGCGCGGCGGCAGGTCCTTGAGCGGGCCGTCGGACTTGGGCCGCTTGCGAGGACTCGTGTAGAGATTCCTCGCCCAGTAGCCCGGTGGCTGGTGTTCGATCGGAATCATGGTCGTTCGTATTGTACGCCGCGGGTCGCCGAACGGAAGCTCCCCTGCAACTCGCGCCACCGTGCCAGGCGCTCAGCCAGGGCGCGCTCCAACTCCCGTACCGCGGCCACGGCCTGGGTCGTGGGCGCGGCATCCACGCCCTGAATCACCCCGTACAGCTGGACCAGCTCCCCGTTCAGCCGTGTCAGATTCTCCTCGCGCCGCGCCCCCGGGGCCGGTGCGGGCCCGCCCGTCTCGAGCGTCGCCGCGCGGGCGTCGAGCGAGTCGAGCGTCGCGCCGAGGGGTCCGGTGCCCGCCCGCTCGCGGACTGCCTTCAACTCCTTGCGCAGGGCGCGCACCTGCTCGAGCGCCGCCGAGTCGCCGCGCAGCGCCGCGACGAGGCGCGAGGCGAGTGCGAACTGGCGCGCGAGCGCGCCCGGGGGCAGCGCGACGCGGGGATCCATCGTCACCGTAAGCGGCTGCACGTACGCCTGGCCCGCGACCGTCAGTCGCGCCGTGTAGCGACCCGGCACGACCCAGGGCCCGCGCGGCTCCCGGGGCGTATTGCGATAGATCGCCGCGATGGGATACTCGTGACGCAAGGCCGGCGGAGGCGGGTAGTGCAGATCCCACACGAAGCGGTGCATCCCCGGAGCATCGCTCAGCAGTTGCGGCGGTCGGATCCACGAGGTTGGGATGTTCACGTCGGAGTCGGGCCGCTCCGGCTGGTCCGCGCTCGAGAAGCGGCGCACCACGTTCCCCCGCGCGTCCAGGACCTCGAGCGTCACGGGGCCGGACGCCGCATGCGCGAGGTAGTAATCGAGAATCGCGCCGTCGGGGGGGTTCTGCCCCGCCGGCTCGTCGGGGGGCAGCGGCGTATCGGTGTTCTCGTTCCACCGCACGCGTACGACGGGCGCCGGCCGGTAGAGGTACGCGTCCGTCGCCCGGGCCGCGGCGGCGATCTGCCGCAGCGGCGTCACGTCGTCGAGGATCCAGAACGACCGCCCGTGCGTCCCGACGACGAGGTCGTTCCCATGAACGACGAGGTCGCGGACCGCCGACGCGGGCAGATTGAGACGGAGCGGCTGCCAGCGCTCGCCGTCGTCGAACGACACGTACACGCTGCGCTCCGTCCCGGCGAACAGCAGGCCGCGCTGCAGGGGATCCTCGCGCACGGCGTTCACGACCTCGTTGGCCGGTATGCCCGCGACGAGCTCCCGCCAGCTCTTGCCGCCGTCTTTCGTTCGATAGACGTGCGGGCGCAGATCGTCGAGCCGGAAGCGGTTCACGGCGGCGTACGCCGCGAGCGTGTCGAAGTGAGAGGCTTCGAGGAGCGACACTTTGCTCCACGGGGTGAGGGCGGACGGCGTCACGTCGGTCCACGACCTGCCGCCGTCGTGCGTGACGTGGATCAGCCCGTCGTCGGTGCCCGCCCAGAGCAGGTTCACCTTCCGGAACGACGGTGCGATCGTGTAGATCACGCCGCGGTGCTTCCCCTGCTCGGGATCGAGCGTCGTGAAGGCGCCGAGGCCCGGGGGCACGTCGTACATCGCGCGCGTCAGATCGGGGCTGATCGTCTGCCAACTCGCGCCCCCGTTCGTCGTCTTGAAGAGCACGGTCGCGCCGAGGTACAAGACGCGGGGGTCGACGGGCGAGAACAGCACCGGCATCGTGCGCACCCAGCGATACTTCCCCATCCGCACCGGCTCGGGCGACACGTCCTGGACCTGGCCCGTGGCCCAGTCGAAGCGGCTGATCTTGCCGCCGTAAATCAGGTTGGGGTGCAGCGGGTCTGGGGCCACGTAGCCGTACTCCTCGACGCCCACGGGATGCCACTCCCGGACGGTGACCTGGCCGTCGTTGCCGCGGCTCGCGACGCCCGCCGATCCGCTCTCCTGCTGCCCGCCGTAGACCCAGTAAGGAAAACGGTTATCGGTGACGACGTGATAGAACTGGGCCGTGGGCTGGTTGTACCACGAGCTCCAGGTCGCGCCGCCGTTCACCGTCACGATCGCGCCCTGGTCGCCGGCGAGGAGGATGACGTTGGGCTTGGCAGGATCGATCCAGAGCCGATGGTAGTCGTCCCCGCCCGGGGCGCCGCGAAACGCGGTGAACGTCTGCCCCCCATCGCTGGACTTCCAAGTCACGACGTTCGCCACGTAGACGACGTCGGGATTGGTCGGATCGACCTTCACTTCGTTGAAGTCGCCGTCGCGACCCCACAGCCGCTCGTCGCCGTTGACGAACCGCCAGTGCTCGCCGCCGTCGTCGGAGCGGTACAGGCCGCCGCCCCGCTTCGCGCCCAGCACGGCGTACACGCGGCCGGCCGCGCTCGCGGCGAACCCGAGCCCGATGCGACCCAGGCCGTCGTCAGCGCCCGGCAGGCCCCCGGTGAGCTGCCGCCACGTGGTCCCGCCGTCCGTGGACTTGTAGAGGCCGTTCTTGGCCGACAGCGTCCACGAGCTGCCGATCTCCCACGGCGCCTGGCGCGCGGCCCACAGCACGGCGAACACCGTCTGTGGATTCGCGGGGTCGAGCGCGACGTCCACGGCGCCGGTATTCTCGTCGGTGTAGAGCACCTTCTCCCACGCCGCGCCCCCATCGCTCGAGCGGAACACGCCGCGCTCCGCGTTCGGGCCGTACGGGTGCCCCAACACCGCCGCGAACACCCGGTTCGGATCCCGCGGATCGACCACGATCGCCGGGATTTGCTGGCCGTCCCGGAGCCCGAGATGGCGCCACGTGGCGCCGCCGTCCGCGCTCTTGTAGATCCCGTCCCCGACCGACAGATCGGGGCGCTGCAGCCCCTCGCCGCTCCCCACGTAGATGGTCCGCGGGTCGGACGGAGCCACGGCGATTGCGCCGATGGAGCCCGTGGGCTGGTCGTCGAAGATCGGCGTCCAGGTGCGTCCGTAGTCGTCGCTCTTCCAGACGCCGCCGTTGTTCACGCCGATGTACAACACGTCAGGCCGGCCCGACACCCCGACGGCTGCGACCGTGCGCCCGCCGCGGAACGGCCCGATCAGACGCCAGCGCATGCCGTCGAAGAGTCTCGGGTCGTACTGCTGGGCGACGGTCATGGAGGCGAGCACGACGGCGAGGAGAATCGACCACACCACGCCACGCAAGGCAATCACGGTTGACCTCTCCGGATCATGAGGGGGAGGACGCTCGAGACCGGCCGGTGATTTCGCACGGCGACCGCGCGCCGTCAAGCGACGAGCCGCTTGGTCACCGCACGAAACCGCGCTCCGTCGAGCAGCCGGGCCACCGACACGCCGGGCACCGCGATGCGGCCGTCCTTGCTCATGCTCAGTTTGATGACATCGGCGCCCCGTCCATACCACCGGGTGCTGGGCTCGAGATCGGAGGGATAGACGCACCGCGGCAGCGCCGCGACGGCGAGCGCCGCCTGCGAGCCGATACCCGATTCGGGCATCGTTCCCGCCCACAACTCCGCTCCGTAGTCCGCGGCCGCGCGATACACCCGGCACACTTCGCTCAGCCCGCCGACGCGATGCACCTTGATGTTCCAGATCTTCGGGCCCGCGAGCGCTGCGATCTGCCGCGCGGCGGCGGCGTCCCGCAACGTCTCGTCGAGACAGACGGGCGTGCGGAGCGCCTGGGCCAGGCGGGCGTGCCCCACCAGCTCGTCGGGCGCGAGCGGTTGCTCGATGTAGAGCAGGCCGGCATCGTCGAGCGCGCGGAGATTGCGCTCGTGCTCGGGCCACCCGTATGCGCCGTTCGCGTCCACGGTGAGCGGGAGATCGACGTTCGCCATTCCGGCACGCGCCGCACGCACCGCCGCCTCGTCCCAGCCGGGTTTCACCTTGATCTTCACCCGCCGGTAGCCGAGCTGCAGTGCCTCGTACACACGGCGCGTGAGGGTGTCGGTCTTCCCGTCCTCGGGGATGCCGAGGGCCACGCCGCAGGGGACGCTCGTGGCGGGCTCCGCGCCGACCCGGGCCGCGACGAGCTGCGCGAGGCTGGTGCCGCAGCGGTGGGCCTCCAGATCCCACACCGCGGTTTCGATCCCGGCGCGCGCGAACGGATTGCCCCGGACACCGTGACGCAGCGCCTCGTCCACCGCCTCAGGGGAATCGAATTCTCCGCCCGTGATGCGGGGGATGAGCACGCGCGCGAGCAGGTCGCGCGCGCTGGCCAGCGTCTCCTCCGAATAGAACGGCAGCTCGAACGGCGGCGACTCGCCGTAGCCCGAGTGTCCCGCCTCGTCGTGCAGCACGACGATGAGCGAGCGGCGGGCGTCGATGCGGCCGCCCGAGATGATGAACGGCTCCACGAAGGGGAGGGTCAGCTCGTGCAGCTCAACTTTGGCGATGTGCACGTGCGGCCACGTCGAGGAAGTGCAGCTCGCCGCCCCGGCGCTCGAGCGCACCTCGTGCCCCGAGCTCGAGCATCCCAGCGACGAGTCCGTCCTCGGGGTGAAACACGAGCGCGTGGAGCGCGCGCTGGGTGCGCGAGCCCTGGGTCGCGGGATAGTCGGCCAGGGGAACCTGGAAGAACGTGTGGAGCTGGACGCTCTCGCAGCCGCCCCGGGCGTACTCGAGGATCATCCGGCCGGAGCAGATGTTGCCGGTGCCCGTGAGCCCCGGCCTGACGGCCGGGGCAATGTCCAGGACACGCAGATTCCGGTCACTCAGGTCCCATCCCCCGTACGCGACGCCTTGCTCGGTGTCGAACAAGCGATTGAAGCAGACGAGCGCGTCAGCACCCCGACAAGCGTCCATCATCTCGATCTGGAACGCGTCGTCGAAGCGCGCGTTCATGAGCTTCACGGCGAGCCGCACGGGGAGGGGAGACGCGGCGCGGATCCGCTCGGGCACGTCGCGCAACCAGCGCACGATCTGGGCGCGCTCCCCGGCGAGCGCGTCGCCGGCAAGCGTCGGGGAGAAGTCTTTCTCGACGAGCAGCGGTGGCTCGCGCCACGCCTCGGCGAGCCGGGCGGTCGTGTAGCGGTACTCGGGGTCGCGGAACGCTTCGGCGAGGCGCGGCAGGTGATACTTCACCGACGGCACGACGAGCAGCCGGCTGGCACGCGTCAGCTCCCGCCCCGCGCGCAGCAACGCAAGATATTCGTCGAGCGAGCGGTCCCAGCCCCGCCCTTTCCAGGTCACGGTCCAGCCGGCCCGCCCGGCGCCGGACTCCCGGCGCTCGACCTTCATCCTGGTCTCGTGGATCGCCCACGCGGCCATGGACTGCGCGCCCGCCTCGTCCTCCGCGATCACGGTCTTCAGGACCACGAACGCGAGTCCGGCCGCGGCGTCGTCCTCGAGCTGCCCGCCGTTGAGCGACAACTGCCCTGACCCCTTGCCGATCGGATGGGGGACGGTCTCGCCCAGGTAGCGCGCGGTCAGGTCGACCCCGTACGCGGCGCGCACGTGGTCCGGGAAGTCGCGCGGCAGCTCCCGTTTGAACCGCTCGAAGTCCCGCTCGAGCTCCGACCGCATGTGCGGGTGGACCAACCCCGAGGCCAAGCCCCCCCCGGGTCAGCGGCCCAACCGGGCCAACCGGAAGGTGGCGTCCGGCTCCCGCCGTCCCAGGACCGCGTCGGCCACCAGCTCGCCCACCGCCGGTCCGTGCTTGAAGCCGTGTCCCGAGCCGCCGCCCACAAGCCACGTGTTCGCGGCCCGGGGATGCCGGTCGATGATGAAGTGCTCATCGGGGGAGTTCTCGTACTGACACACGCGGGTCTCGAGCAGCGGCGCGCCGCGCAGCGCCGGGAACCGGAGGGCGAGGTATTCGCGCGCCGCCGCGAGCGACTCCGGGCTCGGCAGCCGCTCGCCGCTCGTCGGGTCGAACGCCGGCCCGCGCGTGTCGTCGGCGATCTTGAAGCCACGCCATTCGTTGCCCGGGATCCCGTACATGAAGTGGGCACCGTGGTCCGCCCACACGGGCAGCGCTTCTTCGGTAAAGCGCTGGTCACCCGCCGGCGTGCCGAAGAAGTACACCTCCTGGCGCGTGGCGCGTACGCGGTCGCCGATGACGTCGGGAAAGAGCCGGCCGAGCCAGGGGCCGCAGGCGAAGACGTAGTGATCGGCGCGCAGCGTGCCGCCGTCCGAGAGGCGCACGCCGCCGAGCTCGCCGCCTTCCACGGGCCCGGCCGGCTCGGCCGCGAGCTGGCGATATTCCCCGCCTGCAGCGAGCACGGCGTCGACGACCGCGGCGCAGGCGACGCGAGCGGTCAGGTAGCCCCCGTCCCGCTCGAAGATGGCCCAGCGCACCCGCTCGCAACTGATCTGCGGGTAGCGGCGCGCCGTCTCGGTGCCGGTCAGCTCCTCGAAGACGACGCCCGCTTCCTTGAGGAGCGGGAGTGCCGCGCGCTCGTACGCATCGTCGTCCTCCACGAGCCAGAGCACGCCGATCGGGTGGTACAGCTTGCGGCGCCAGCGGCGCTCGTGCGCCTTCCACAACGCCAGGGCGCGCGCCGCCAGGTGTGTGTAGATCCCGCGGGGCCCGTACGTGGCGCGAATCACGCGCGTCTCACCGCCCGAGCTGGCGCGCGCGTTCCCGGGCCCCCAGGCGTCGAGCAGTGTGACGCGGGCGCCGCGGCGCAGCAGGTATAGCGCCGTCCAGCCGCCGAACGCCCCCGCCCCTACCACCACCACGTGCGGTCGCTTTCTGGTCACCGGAACAAGGCCCTCGAACAAAGGCAAGGCGCCGAGCGTGCTGAGGAACGCGCGGCGCTTCATCGCCGTGCCTCGCGCGCCTCCCGCACCGCTTGCTGCACGGCGTCGCGCTCCGCCGCGCCGAGTGCCGGCCGCCAGGGGTCGTCGCACGCGTCGTCGGGGACGACTCCTTCGGCCGCGAGCGCCCAGAGCATGCGCTGCACGTAGCCTTCTACGGGGGCGGCAAACGCCGTCGCGCCAAAGGCGTCGCACAGCGACGTCAAGCTGAGAAACGTCGCGAAGTCCCGCCGGGCGTAGGCGGCGAGCAGCTCCGCCTGGAGATCCGTGAGCGCCGCGCCCATGCCGATCAGCGCCGCGCGGGCACCCAGCAGCACCGAGTACCCGAGGAAGCGATCCTCGCCCGTGATGAGCAGCTTGCCCGGATGGGCGCGGGCCAGAGCGGCGATCCGCTGGAACGTCACGGCCGAGTCGAGTGTCGCGACCTTGATCCCGATTACCCGCGGCAGCTCGAGGATCGCGTGCAGCGTGGCGTCGTCGTACGGTACGCCGCCCGCGGCCTCGTACAGATAGAAGGCGATCACGGGGAGCTCGCGCCCCAGGGCCTCGTGGTAGCCCACCACATCGTCGCGCTGCGGGAACGCGAGCAACAGGTCGGCGCCGCCCGCCTTCGCCTCCTGCGCCATTGTCGGCGAGGTGGCGCCCGCCACGATCACCTTGTCCGACAGCGCTGCGCGCCACGTCGCCAGTACGCACCGCCGCTCGTCGGCCGAGAGGTGCGGCCCCCGCCCGGTGTGGGCCCACACGGCGACGCCGGCGACCGGCTGACGCGCCATCCACCGGGCATAGGCGCGTTGCGCGTCCTCGGCCAGCGCCCGGCCGCGGAACGGGACCGGGACCGCAGGGAGGAGGCCCCACTCCAAGCGGCGGACGGGGTCAGCCCGCAAGCCCACGTGTCGCGTTCTCGGATTCGATCGCCGCGCGCTGCTCCGTCGCAAGATCGAGCAGGTCCAGCTTTGCCACGCTCGTCTCCGGCAGCCGCAGCGGCTGGCCGGTCCCGAACACGAACCGGTGCACGCCGATCGTCTCCAGCAGCGTCGCCAGGTGGTCCTCGGGTGGCCCCCAGATCCAGCTGACGTCCCACCAGAGGCGCGCGGCTTCCTCCGGCGTGGACCCGAAGTGCACCTCTTCGATGAAGGCACGGTCGGCATGCGTGATCACCAGCCGCACGTCTTCGTCGCTCCGGATCAGCGCGCGCACGGCGGCGGCGGAGAGTTCCGGGGCGCGGTCGTTGGGATGGCGTTGGCGCGCATCCTCGAGCCGCACGGACAGCATCAAGGGCAACCGGGCGGCGCCGCACGCCGCGACGAGCACTCGCATCTCCGGTCCCGTCGGCTCGAGCCCGTAATGCGTGGGATCGCAGCGCACCACCGGCGCGCCGCGATCGGCGGCCTCGCCCAGCGCCAGCTCCCACCCGGCGAGCCCGGGATGGACGGCCGGCACCGGTTTGAAGCGGGACTGCCGGGCCGTCGTCTCGTACAGCCACGCGTTGCCGTCGCCCGGCGCGCGCCAGAACAGGCTGGGCAGGTGACTCACCCACGCCTCGTCGATGGCGACGCGGTCCATGGCCTGGAGCAGCGCGTCGGGTGACGTGCCGGGGACCTTGCGGAACGGGTAGGCGCCGAGCAACGCGTTGACGTCGACGCGCATCAGTCGCTCGGAAACACGCCGTGGGGAAAGAGCCGCGCGGCGTTCTTCCACCTGACGAGCTCGAGCTCCTTGGGCGCGAGCAGCCGCTCGAGGTAGCGCAGCTTGGCCCAGCCAGTGTCCATCGTCAGATCCGTGCCCCACACGAGTCGCTCGACGCCCACCGCCGCGAGACAGCTCTCGAGCATGCCGCCGTCCACGCCGCTGCCCGACAAATCCACGGCGACGTTCGGGATGCGGGCAAGGGCGGCAAGCGAGTGTTGCCAATCGCCCCCGCCGCCGATGTGCGCGAGGATGAAGCGCACGTCCGGATGGCGCGCGGCGAGCGCACACAGTTCCACGGCGTCGGATGCCTCCTGTCCCGGCCAGTCGCGCCGCCGGTGCTGCCACACGTGATGCAGCACCGGCACGCCGCGCTCGCGCGCCAACTCGCAAATCGGATCGAGCAGCGGATCGCTGGCGCGCCGGCTCGCGGCCAGCTTGATGCCGATCATCCCGGCCGCCAGCCCGCGCTGGATCTCGACGCGGGCGTGGGTGGCGTAATTCGGGTTGACCGTCACGTATCCGCGGATCCGGTCGGGATGGGTGTGCTCCAAGCCGATGAGAGCGTTATTGCCGTACTCCAGGTCGGCCGGGGACGGAAAGTAGGTCGGCGACGTCCGGCCAAAACTCCCGAGGATCGAGGCGACGTGGGTCGTGATGCCGATGCGCTCACCAGCGCGGAGCCGGCTGGCGTTGCGCTCGCGCCAATCGGCGCGGAGCGTGCGGTCGTGATAAAAATGCGCGTGGACGTCGATCAGCATGGCTGGAATCTGAGGTGGTGTTGTATCTTGTGCCATCACCGAGCGACAGGACTGCCATGCGCACCCCGCCGCAGCCGCCGACACCACCGCGCCCACCGGGCGGACCACCGCGCCCACCGGGCGGACCGCCGCGTCCGCCGGGTGGACCACCGGGCCCGGGCGGTGGACCGCCGCGCCCGCCGGGGGGACCGCCGCGCCCACCGGGAGGACCACCGGTCGGGCCACCGCGC
>Ga0209266_1000016_pt1 | contig 150336 bp, 160 predicted proteins | sample GraSoiAngelo_132_FD_185889 | JGI IMG/M metagenome (GOLD analysis project Ga0209266, IMG submission 185889) | Grasslands soil microbial communities from the Angelo Coastal Reserve, California, USA - 14_0929_02_40cm (SPAdes) (version 2) | ecosystem: Environmental > Terrestrial > Soil >...
CCCTGCGCATGTCTGACGCCGAGAGACCATCGGTAAGCCGTGTGCCCGAAACGGGCACGCACGGTTTGAAAGGGGGGTGCTGGAGACGGGCCCGCTAACGGGTACCGCGCCAGCGTTCTACCAATGGGAGTCCGGGCCCTCGCGCTCGTCGCGCTCCTCCTCGCGCTCGCCGCCTGCGCGGCCACCGCGCGGGAGCAGCGGACGCTCCATGGCCCGACGGCGCTGGAGGTGTGGACCGCGAGCGTCATACTGCGGACGGGCCGGGAGCCGACCTTCGACGAGCGACACCAGTGGAACAGCCAGCTGGAGCGGCAGATCTCGAAATACCTCAGCGGGCATCCGGAGGTCGCGAACTCGCCCGAGGTGTCGAACTTCACCTTCCTCCGCCAGGTGGCGGTGGGCATGTCGAAGGAACAGGTCCTGCTCCTGCTGGGACCGCCGGCGGGCACGGCGACCGATCCCGCCGCGCTCGAGACGCTCGGGCGGGCCTACTGGCCGGCGATCAAGGCGGGCAACGCGACCGAGGCGTGGGTCTATCCCCTCGGCTGGCGGCTGTTCTTCGACGGGGTCCGCGTCGTCGACATCACGCAGTACCTGGAGACCCGCTGACGGAGTCCCGCCGTACCATGATCCAGTCCGAGCTCGTCGTGACCAAGCAGACGCCGCTCGCCCCGCGGGGCCTCGTGGTCGCCGAGCATCCCCTCGGCGCCCGCGTGGGCGCCACGATCCTCGAGGACGGCGGCAACGCCGTGGACGCGGCCGTGGCGACCGCATTCGCGATGACCGTCGTCGAGCCCTTCATGTCCACGCTCGCCGGCTCGGGCACGATGCTCGTCCATCTCGCGAAGCGTGGCGAGACCGTGGCGATCGACTTCAACGGCCAGGCGCCGGCGCGCGCCGACGCGACCATGTTCCGGCTGATCGACGGGATCTCGGACGGGCTCTTCGCGTGGCCGCGCGTCGAGCACGCGGCGAACGAGTACGGCCATCGGTCGGTGGCCGTGCCCGGGTCGGTCGCCGGGCTCGCTCTGGCGCTGGAGCGGTACGGCACGCTGGAGCTCGCCGACGTGCTGACGCCGGCGATCGCGCTCGCGCGCGACGGCTTCGTCCCCGACTGGTACCAGGCGCTGACGACCGCGCGCTCCCTCGAGGAGCTGGGCGCCTTTCCCGAGACGGCGCGCGTCTATCTGAGGAACGGCCGCGCGATCCACCGGCCGCCCTCGCTCGAGCCGGGCGAGCGCGTGACGTACCCGGACCTGGCGCGGAGCCTCGCCCTGATCGCGCGCGAGGGACCGGACGCCTTCTATCGGGGCGCGATCGCCCAGGCGATCCACGACGAGATGACCGCGGGCGGCGGCCTCCTGACGAAGGACGACTTCGCCGGGTACGAGGTGCGCGTGAGCCCGCCACTCACCGGACGTTACCGCGACCTCGATCTCGCCCTGGCCCCGGGCGCGACGGGCGGGATTACCGCGCTCGAGATCCTCAACATCCTCGACGACTTCGCCCCGCACTCCGTCGGGTGGCAGACGACGGGCGGCCTGCACGTTCGCGCCGAAGCGAGCCGGCGGGCCTTTCGCGACCGCTTCGCGCACCTGGGCGATCCGGCGGTCGTCAAAGCGCCTTGGGGGGAGCTCGCGTCGAAAGCCTACGCGCAGGCCGTCGCCGCCGACCTCCGCAAGCGCGGGGCGGGGGGCGGGGGCACGCCTGCCGTCAGCCCGCAGCGGAAGAGGCCCAGCGGAGGGCGGGTGGAACGAGGACGGACGGCGGGCATGCCGCAGAGAGGACCCGCCGCTCCAGACTGCACGACGCACATCGGCGTCATCGACCGGGGCCGCAACATGGTCTCGCTGACTCACACGGCCGTGTCGCTCTTTGGTTCGCGGGTGGTCGTCACGGGCACCGGGATCCTGCTCAACAACGGCATGATCTGGTTCGACCCCGAGCCGGGCAAGCCGAACTCGATCGCGCCCGGCAAGCGCGCGCTCGTCAACATGGTGCCCGTGCTGGCCTTCAAGCGCGGCGAGCCGTACCTCACGCTCGGCGCGCCCGGCGGTCGCCGGATCGTCTCGGCGATCCCGCAGGTGATCGCGACCCTCGTCGACGCGCGCGGCTCGCTCCAGGCGGCGATCGAGGCGCCGCGCCTGCACACCGAAGGGGGCGAGCTCTTCGTGGACACGCGCGTCGGCGACAAGGCGCTCGAGGGGCTCCGACGCCTCGGGCACACGGTCGTTCCGCGGGAGGAGACTTACGCGACGCTGAACTTCGCCAAGCCCGTCGGGATCCGGGTCGGGAAGAAGGGGCTCGAGGCGGGACTGGACCACCTGCGGCCGGCGGCGGCCGCCGGGTACTAGCACCCACGCCCCAGGAGGGGATGACGATGGCGACGCTCGAAGAAAAGGTCATCGCGAGCTGGAAGTACAAGAAGGGGGCGCTCGACCCCAAGACCGCGTACCTCTGCTACCTCGCGGCGAACCTCGCCGTGGGCAACACCCACTGAGCGAAGCGCGACCTGGCAGGTGCCAGGGCATCGGGCGCCAGCGAGGACGAAGTGCGCGAGGCGATCAGCTTCGCTATTCGCGCGAACGCGGCGAAGGCGCACGCGGACATCCTGAAGGTGTGGACCGATGGCGGAGGTTAGCCTGACGGCGGCGTTCTCCACGGTGCCGACGGCGGAGGCCGAGGAGATCAAGCGTGTCATCGTCGAGACCGTGCAGCAGATCGCCCAGGACGACGGCACGTTCAAGCGGGCGAAGCTCGTCTTCACCGAATCGGACGAGCGGTGCGGGTTGACGGCGGAGCTCGACGGGGTGAAGAAGGAGGGCGTGCCGCTCCAGCTCGACCTCGAGCAGCTCGAGGACGCGAAGACGGGTGCCGGCGCGCGCGCTCAGCTCAAGGAAGCCCTTCGCCTCTACTTCCGGAAGGTTCTTGGAAGGTAACGACGCGGGGCTGCTCCTCTTCACCTGGCGCGGCTCCGTGTTCCGGGTCGCGGGCGGAGTCCAGCCGCCGAAGGCGGGGTCGTTGTTCTTCTGCCGGCACCTCGCCGTTCGTTCCGGTGAGCGCGTGCTCGAGATCGGGAGCGGGCTCGGGCTCGCGGCGGTCCTGGCGGCCAGGGCCGGCGCCCGCGTGGTGGCCACCGACATCGTCCCCCAGGCCGTCGAGCTGATCCGGGCGAACGCCCTGGTGAACGGCGTGCGCGTGGACGCGCGGCTCGGCGACTGCTACGCGCCCGTCGAGGGCGAGCGGTTCGACCTGATCTGCACGAACCCGCCGCAGATGCCCACGCCGCCCGGCCGCGCGCGAGACGATCCCGTGGCCGCCGCCGACAACGGCGGCGTCGACGGCTGGGAGATCCTCGACCGCGTGATCCACGGTGCGCCCGCCCACCTCACGGCCGGCGGCCGGCTCGTCTTCACGATCTTCGCCTTCCTCGGCAGGAAGACCGCGTTCGCCAAGCTCGAGGCGGCCGGCCTCACGCCGTCCATCGTCGCGAGCGAGACACAGGAGTTCCCACGGATCGGCTACGAGCGTCTCGACCACATCCGCGCCCTCGACGTCGAGGCGACCCTGGGGCCGAGCGTGCCGACGACGGTCGAGCGGTTCGTGGTCCAGGGCGCGCGCGGGGGCTCGGCGGACCGATGACGCGCCGGCTGATCGTGAACGCCGACGACTTCGGTCTCACGCGAGGCGTGTCCGCCGGCATCCTCGCCGCGCACCGCCACGGGATCGTCACGAGCACGACCGTGCTCGTGACGGCGGACGTGGACAAGGAGACACTCGCCGCGGCGCGCGCCGCGGGACTCGGGCTGGGCCTCCACGTCAATCTGACGCTCGGCCGTCCGCTCACGGGCGCGCGCTCGCTGGTCGACGCGACCGGCCGACTCATCCGTGACGCGCGCCGCGCGGCGCAGCGCGCGGCGGTGAAGGACGTCGAGCGCGAGGTGGGGGCGCAGATCGAGAAGTTCCTGGCGCTCGTGAAACGCGCACCGACCCACCTCGACACGCACCACCACGTGGGCCTCTACGCGCCGGTGAGCGGCGTCGTCCTCGCCGCGGCGAAGCGGCTCGGCGTCCCGGTACGGAGCCAGAATGTGGCCGCGCGGGCCCGCGCGCGCGCGGCCGGCCTCAGGACGCCCGACCACTTCTTCGGCGAATCGGGCCCCGGCGCGTACTGGACTCTCGCGACGACCCTGGCGCGGCTGCGCGACCTCCCGCCCGGCGTCTCGGAGTTCATGGCGCACCCCGGCGTGTTCGACGACGCGCTCGCGCAGAGCCGGTACGCGCGCCAGCGCGAGACCGAGCTCGTCGGCGTCGGCACGGCGGCGGCGCGCTCCGCCGCCATGGCGCTCGGGATCACGCTCTGCGACTTCGGTCGTCTCTGACCGCCCATGACGCGGGACGCGCTCCTGCTCGGCGTGGACGTCGGCGGCACGACAACGGCCGCGGGCGCCGTCACGCGGGAGGGCGCGGTGCTCGTCGAGCAGCGCGTGCTGACCCACCGTGACGGCAGGGGGCGCGCGCCGGAGACGATCATCGAGCTGCTCGGCTCCGTCCGTGAGCAGGCGGAGCGCCGGGGGCACGCGGTCGAGGCCATCGGCGTCGGCGTGCCCGGGCCCGTCGACCCGACCGTCGGCCGGATCGGCGAGCACGTGCCCCACGTGCCGGAGCTCGCCGGCCGCGCGCTCGCCGCCGAGCTCGCCGAGCGGTTCGGTCGGCCGGCGTTCGTGGACAACGATGTCAACGCGCTCGCGCTCGGCGAATGGATGTTCGGCGCCGGCCGGGGCACCCGCTCGCTGGTGGTGCTGGCGCCCGGGACCGGCTTCGGCGCCGGGATCGTGCTCGAGAGCCGCCTCGTGCGCGGCGCGGCGGGGTTCGGCGGGGAGCTGGGCCACACGCCCGTGAAGTTCGACGGCCCGCCGTGCTGGTGCGGCGGGCGTGGCTGCCTCGCCCTTTACGCGAGCGGCCGGGGAATCGCCGAGGCGGCGCGGGCGCGCGTCGCCGGGCTGCCGGACGCGCCGTTGCTCACGGCGGCGGGCGGCGACCCGCGCGCGATCACGGCGCCGCTCGTCTTCCGGGCGGCGCGGGAGGGCGACGCGGTGGCGTCCGCGGTCGTCGACGAGGCGTGCCGCGCCCTCGGCGCGATGCTCGGCGCGGTCGTGAACGGCCTGAACCCGGAGCTCATCGTCCTGACCGGCGGCGTCGCGGAGTCGCTCGTGCCCCTCGAAGCGCAGATCCTCCAGCGGGCCGCCGAGTACGCGTTCCGCGCGGCGCTCGCCAGAACGCGGGTGACGATCGTGCCGGGCGACAAGCGAACGAGCATGCGCGGCGCCGCGGCGCTCGCGATCTACGAGATCGCCCGCGCCGGCGGGGGAACGCCATGATCACGGTGACGCGCCGGCCACGGAGGGTGTTCCGACGAGGCTGTCGAGGAGACGGGGCAGGCGTCTCACGACGGACTCGCCGTGGAGCTGCGCGGCCATCTCGCCTCGGCGGTCGACGACAACGGTGTAGGGTGTCCCCTTGAAGCCGAAGCGGTTCGCGAGCGTGAGCCGCGGGTCGAGCGCGACGGGGTAGGCGACCTTCTGCTCGAGAACGAAGCGCTGCGCGTCCACGGCGGTGTCCTGGACGTGGATCGCCAGGATCTCGACGCCGCGCGCGCGGTAGCGCGCCGCGACACGCGCCAGCGCCGCCGACTCTTTCACGCACGGCTTGCACCACGACGCCTGGAAGCGGAGGACCAGGACCTTCTTTCCGATCAGATCGCGCGAGTCGAGCACGCGCTGGCTGCCGAGGAGGCGCACCGTGAAGCCCGGTGCCGCGGGCGCGGCGGCGAGAGGCGCGACGACGCACAACAGGAGCAGGAGGGCCGGCAGGGCGCGCGCGACCACGAGGGTATAATAGCCCGCGTGAACGACCTCGAGCACGAACTTCGCAAGGTCGTCGCCGGCGACGTGCGCTTCGATCCGGTCTCCCGCCTGCTGTACTCCACCGACGCGTCCATGTATCAGGTCGAGCCGATCGGCGTCGTGATGCCGCGCGACGCCGACGACGTCCAGGCGGCCGTGGAGGTGGCGCGGAGGCACGAGGTGGCGCTCCTCCCGCGTGGCGGCGGGACCTCGCTCACGGGCCAGACCGTCAACCGCGCGCTCGTCCTCGACTTCTCCCGCCACATGAACCGCGTGCTCGAGGTCGACACCGAGGCGCAGTGGGCGAGGGTCGAGCCCGGGCTCGTCCAGGACGAGCTGAATCACCACGTGCGGCCGATGGGGTTGCTGTTCGGCCCGGACACGTCGACCTCGAATCGGGCGACGCTCGGCGGAATGCTCGGCAACAACTCGGGGGGCTCGCACTCGATCGCCTACGGGCTGACGGTCGACCACGTCGTCGAGGTCACGGCGCTCCTGGCCGACGGCACGCGCGTGGTCTTCGGCGACGTCACGCCCGAGGAGCTCGCGCGGCGGGGCCGGCTGCCCGGCCTCGAGGGGCAGATCTACCGCGAGGTCGGGCGGATCCGCGACGCGTACGCCGACGAGATCCGCGCGCGCTACCCGCATCACTGGCGACGGGTGGCCGGCTACAACCTGAACGAGCTCGTGGGCGTCGGGGTCAAGCCGGGGTCCCTGGCGGGCGGCGGCGGAGTCGCCTCCGACCCGAAAGGATCCGCGCGCGGCCTCAGCATGGCGCGCCTGATCGTCGGCTCCGAGGGCACGCTCCTGACGCTCGTCGAGGCGAAGGTGCGCCTGGTGCGACGGCCCAGGACGACCGCGCTCGACGTCATCCACTATCGCGACCTCCAGGAGGCGCTCGAGTCCTCGCAGTCCATCCTCGAGACGGGCCCGTACGCGGTCGAGCTCACCGACAAGCTGATCCTCGATCTCGCGCGTGACAACATCGAGCAGGCCCAGCGGATGGGCTTCGTCCAGGGCGATCCCGCCGCGATCCTCATCGTGGAGTACGCCGGGGACAGCGACGCGGAGGTCCGCGCCAAAGTCGCCGAGCTCGAGGCGCGGCGTGCGCGCGAGCGCTTCGGCTACGCCGCGACGCTCGCCTTCGATCCCGCCGAGCAGCAGTCGATCTGGAAGCTCCGCAAGGCGGGGCTCGGGCTCCTGCTCGGGATGAAGGGCGACAAGAAGCCCATCGCCTTCGTCGAGGACACGGCGGTCCACCCCAAGCACCTGGCGGAGTTCGTGCCGCGCTTCCGCGAGATCTTCGCCAAGCACGACGTCGTGGGCGCCTACTACGGCCACTGCTCGGTCGGGTGCCTGCACATCCGGCCGGTGATCGACCTCAAGACCCCGCGCGGGCTCGAGCAGGTGCGCGCGATCGCGGACGAGATCACGAGCCTCGTGCTCGAGTTCGGCGGGACGATCTCGAGCGAGCACGGCGACGGCCGGGCCCGGAGCCCGTTCCTCGCGCGCATGTACGGGCCACGGCTGATGCGAGCGTTCCGTGAGCTCAAGCGCGCGTTCGACCCCGAGAACCGCCTGAACCCGGGCAACATCGTCGACGCGCCCGGGATCCTCGAGAACCTCCGCTACGGCGTCGGCGAGCGGGCCTGGGAGCCGACCACCCTCCTCGACTTCTCCGGCCAGGGCGGCTTCGCCGCGGCGGTGGAGCTCTGCAACGGCGTCGGCGTCTGCCGCAAGAAGCTCGAGGGCACGATGTGCCCCTCGTACATGGCGACGAAGGACGAAGAGCATTCGACGCGCGGGCGCGCGAACGCGCTCCGGGCCGTGCTCTCCGGGCGGCTCCCGCCGTCGGAGTTCACCGGGCACCGCCTCTACGAAGTCATGGACCTCTGCCTCGAGTGCAAGGGGTGCAAGGCCGAGTGCCCGGCGAACGTGGACATGGCGAAGCTCAAGTACGAGTTCCTGCACCACTACTACGCCGCGAACGGGCTCCCCCTGCGCAACCGCCTCTTCGGGCGGATCGAGCGGCTGCACCGACTGGGCGCGCACCTGCCGGCCCTCGTCAACTGGGCCTCGGCCCTCGCGCCGAGCCGCTGGCTGATCGAGAAGCTCGTCGGCATCGACCGCCGCCGGCCGCTCCCGACGCTCGCCGCGAAACCATTCACCGCCTGGTTCGCGCGCCACGCGCCGCCGGTCGCGAGCCCGCGCGGCGAGGTCGTGCTCTTCCACGACACGTTCGTGACCTACAACACGCCCGAGATCGGTCGCGCCGCGGTGGAGCTGCTCGAGACCGCCGGGTACCGTGTGGTGCTCGTGGACAAGAAGTGCTGCGGCCGGCCGCTGATCTCGAAGGGCATGCTCACCGAGGCGCGCGCGCACGCGGCGTGGAACGTGGACCGGCTCGCCCCCCACGCGCGACGGGGCGTGCCGATCGTGGGGCTCGAGCCCTCGTGCCTCCTGACGTTGCGCGACGAGTCGGTGGATCTCCTCCGCACCGACGACGCGCGGACCGTGGCGCGGCACGCCGTCCTGCTCGAAGAGTTCCTCACGCGCGAGCGCGGGCGCGGCCTCGAGCTCCGGTTCACCGGCGACGGCCGGACGGCGCTCCTGCATGGGCACTGCCACCAGAAAGCGCTCGTCGGCACGGCCCCGACGGTCGCGGCCCTCCGGTGGGCCGGCTTCCGGGTGGAAGAGGTCGATTCCGGGTGCTGCGGGATGGCGGGCTCGTTCGGCTTCGAGCGCGAGCACTACGACATCTCCGTCGCGCTCGGCAATCGCCGCCTGGTGCCCGCCGTGAAGGCGGCGCCCGCGGACACCGTGATCGTGGCGCCCGGCGTCTCGTGCCGCCAGCAGATCGCGCACCTCGCCGGGCGCCGCGCGTTCCACCCCGCCGAAGTCCTCCGGGCCGCGCTATCGCCCTCCTCCTAGGCTCCGCCCTCGCCGTTCTCGTCGCCGCGTTCGTGAAGGGGGCCATCGGCTTCGGCTTTCCCACGCTCGGCACGCCGCTCCTGGCGCTCTTCCTCGACGTGAAGACGGCGGTCGCGGTCCTGGTCGTCCCGAACCTCGTGATGGACGGGATCCAGGCGCGTCGGCGGGGCGGGCTCGCGGCGACGGTCCGGCGCCTGCGGCCGTTGCTCCTCTCCGGCGCCGCCGGGACCGTCCTCGGCACGGCGGCGCTGGCGGAGCTCGGTGCGCAGACCGTGACGCTCGCGCTCGGCGGCTTCGTGGTGCTGTTCGTGATCCTGAACGCGATGCGCGTGTCGCCGCGGGTGGCGCCGTCGTGGGAGCGATGGCTGTCGGCGCCCGTCGGGCTCGTCGCGGGCGTCGTGGGCGGCGTCACGAACGTCCCGAGCCTGCCGCTGATCCTCTACTTCTACGCGCTCGGCATGGAGAAGGACGAGTTCGTCCGCTCGATCGCCGTCACGTTCCTCGCCTACAAGCTCGTCCAGCTCGTCTCGCTCGTGACGGTCGGCCTCCTCGACGGGCGGCTCTTCGGCGCCTCGCTCGCGCTCACGGCGGTGGCCGTGGGCGCGTTTGCGCTCGGGCTCCGGGTGCAGGACCGGCTCGACGCGCGCGCGTTCAACCGTGCCGTGCTCGTGTTCCTGAGCGCGATCGGCGTGTGGCTGGTGGTCCGCGCGCTGCGCTGACCCGCGTGACGCCCGGGCGCGCTGCGCCGGCGCGCGCTATACCGTCGCGCCGGAGAGGAGGGTGAAGATGCGCCGGATCAGCTGCTCGTGGTCCTCGATGTTGTGGCGGAAGATCCGGAGCTCCTTGAGCTCGGCGATGTCCACCGTGCGGATGGGCTCGCCGGTGCGGAGCGCCGCGAGGGAGAGGGCCTGGAAGCACGAGCGGCCCGTCTCCGGGCGCTCGGTGACGAGCACGAAGTAGAGCGTGGGCCAGTGGCGTCGGGCCATGAAGAACGCCGAGCGCTCGCCCCGCTGATTCTCGACGGAGACGAACTGCTCGATGGATGGCCGGTACTTCACCTCGACGAGGAACTCGCCGTCGGAGGCGCGCCCCGGCGCCGGCGACACGAGGAAGTCGGGCGAGAAGTCCTCACGGCCGAAGCGGAGCGGCAGCGCCTCCTGGCGGTACGGGCGCACCTCGTAGCGCGCGCGGCGGAAAATGGACTCGACGAGGGCCTCGGCGATCCGGCTCTTCGCCTCGAGTAGATCCACTGTTTTGCCTCCGGTGCACGCGACCTCACGTCGATGCGACGCACGCTCATCATACTATAGCGAGGAACCGGGCCGGCGCGCCCTCCGTGCCCGCGATCTTGTAGAAGGGGGCCGCGAACTCGACCCGTCGGCGTGGGAGCGCGCCGAGGTTCGTCAAGCCCTCCATGATGACCACCCCCGCGCCGAGGATCACGCGGTGCATCGGGAAGTCCTCGGAGGTGAAGTCGGGCAGACGCGCGCAGTACTCCTCGAAGAAGTCGAAGCCGATGGTCTTCGCCCCCCTGGCGACGAGCCACTCCGCCGACTCGGGCGGGAACCAGGGTGACTCGACGAAGTAGTCGGGCCACCTCCCGTACATCCGGTCGGTCCAGTCGGTGCGGAGCAGGACGATGTCGCCCCGCCGCACGTCGTCGGCGCCGCCGCGCCGGAGATCGTCGATCGTGATCGCGTGGTTCGGGCCGACGAAGGAGAGGTCGACGACGATCGCCTCGCCCATCACCTGGTCGAGGGAGATCTCCGCCGTGGTGATCCCATCCTTGAAGACGTGCAGGGGCGAGTCGATGTGGGCGCCCGTGTGCAGGCTCTGCCGCACGCTCGAGACCTGCCAGAAGCCGGGGCCGCGGCGGTGGGGCGTGATCTCGAGCCGCAGGTTGGTGGACGGCGGGCTGAGCGTCCGATCGTCCACGGTCACGGAGAGGTCGATGTAGCGCTTCATGGGCGCGGGTCCTCCTGGCGGCCCAGCCGCCGTGCGTGCATGCGCGCTCGGCTCGAAGGCCCTAGGCTAGCATTGGCCGGAGCACCTGTGCTATGTCTCTCGCGTCCGCGCTCCGTCGCGCAAGCGAACCTTCCCCAGGCCACCGGCGCCTGAGCCCTGGGAGACGAGGAGATCACGATGCGAATGAGACTCGGGATGGTGGTCGTCGCGCTGACCGCTCAGGCGCTGCTCCTCGCTGGCGAGCGCCCGACGTGGGCGCAGCGGGGCCCCATCAAAGTCGCGCTCCTGGTGCCCACGACCGGGCCGCTCTCCGCCAACGGCAAGGATATGGTCAACGGCCTCGAGCTCTTCTTCGAGGAGCAGAAGTACCGGCTGGCCGGACGGGAGATCAAGCTCATCGTCGAGGACGACGAGGGCAAGCCCGCCACTGGCCTCACCAAGGCGCGCGGCCTCGTCGAGGGGCAGGCCGTGCACTTGCTCATGGGCCCGCTGAGCGCCGCCGTCGGCTACGCCATAGCGCCCTACCTGGACGGCAAGAAGGTCCCGACGATCTTTCCGATCGTCTCGTCAGAAGACATCACCCAGCGAAAGCGTAGCCCCTACATCGTGCGCACCGGCTGGACGAGCGCCCAGCCGATGCACCCGTTCGGCACGTGGGTCTACGAGAACCTCAAGTACCGAAAGATCGCGATGATCGGCTACGACTTCGCCTTCGGCTGGGAGGTCGCGGCGGGCTTCCACCGGACCTTCGAGGACGCGGGCGGCCAGATCGTCCAGAAGCTCTGGCCACCGCTCAACACGCCCGACTTCGCCCCGTACATCGCCCAGCTCCGCCGCGACGTGGACGCCGTGTGGTGCGTGTTCTCCGGCGCCGACGCCCTGCGCTTCAGCAAGCAGTACGCCGAGGCCGGCCTCAGGGAGCGGCTGCCGCTCATCGGCAACGGAACGTTCACCGACGAGCACGTGCTCCGAACGATGGGCGACGAGGTGCTTGGCGTGATCACCGCCCATCAGTACTCGGCGGCGCTCCAGACCCCGGCCAACAGGAAATTCGTCGCCGCCTACGAGGCTAAGTTTAGGCAGGTGCCCTCGTACTACTCGGAGGGCACGTACGTGGCGGGCATCGCGCTGAAGGCGGCGCTGGAGGCCACCGGAGGCGACATCGAGAACGTCGACAAGTTCCTCGGGGCGCTTCGCCGCGCGGATCTCTCCGACGCCCCGCGCGGCGCCGTCCGGTTCGACGACTTCGGCAACCCGATTCAGAACATCTACGTGCGCAGGGTCGAGAAGGCGGGCGGCCGCCTCCAGAACACGGTGATCCACACCTTCCCGAGCGTCTCCCAGTTCTGGACGTACAAGCCCGAGGAGTACCTGAAAAATCCCGTGTACTCGCGCGACTACCCGCCGTGCAGGCACTGCTGATGGTCGTGCGAGCCGAGCGGCGGCCGCGGAGGCTCGGCGACGCGCGCCGCGAGGCGAGTCTGTGAACCTGTCCGTGCGGGAGGGAGCGCTCGAGGGATGACGACGGTCGGCGTCGTCGGGCTGGGCCTGCTCGGCTCGGCGGTGGCGGCGCGCCTGCGCGCCGGCGGCCACGTCGTCGTCGGCTACGACGTCGTCGCCGAGAAGGTGCAGGCGCTCGTGGCGGTGGGCGGGCGCGCCGCGCCGACTGCCGAAGCGGTCGCGGAGGCGGCGGAGGCGGTGTGCGTCGTCCTTCCGTCCCTCGCGTCGGTCGACGAGGTCGTGCTCGGGTCGCGCGGCCTCGCGGCGTCGGGCCCGCCCGGGCGGACCATCATCCAGATGAGCACCATCTCGCCCGCGCTCACCGAACGCCTGGCGCGCGAGGTCACCGCGAAGGGGCTCGCGTTCCTGGACGCTCCGATCAGCGGGACGAGCGCGATGGTGGCGCGCGGCGAGGGGATCGTGTTGGTCGGCGGCGAGCGCGGCGTGTTCGACCGCTGGCGCCCCCTGCTCGAGACCATCCTGCCGCACGCCGTCTTCATCGGTCGCGCGGGGCAGGCGATGGTCCTCAAGCTCGTGGCGAACCTCCTGGTCGCGCTCCACAGCGCGGCCGCGGCCGAGGCGCTCCTGATGGCTCGGGCGGCCGGGCTCGACCTCGGGCTCGTGCTCGACGTGCTCTGCCGGAGCGCCGCGAGCTCGCGCATGCTCGAGGTGCGCGGCCCGCTGATCGCGCGGGCGGAGTTCCCGCCCCAGATGAAGCTCGACCTCTTCATGAAGGACCTGCACCTCATCCAGGAGGCCGCCCGGCGCGTCGGCGCCCCGCTCCCGCTGACCGACGTCGCCGAGCGCCTCTATGCCGTCGCGATGGAGGCGGGACACGGCGGCGCGGATCTCAGTGTGGTCGTCAAGGCCTTCGAGGGGCTCAGGCGGATCTGACCGCGAGGTCGCGCGTCAGCCGGAGCTCGCCCAGATGGAGCGCGGCGTGCCGGATGCTCTCCACCAGGGCGTCACGGCGGGAGATCTCGTGCGGCGGGCCCGTGCCCCAGAGCGCTTGCGGCGGCACGAACCGCCGGTCGAGCTCCGAGGGTCCCAGCGTGGCGAGCGCCGCGCTGATCTCGCGCGAGAGCTGCTGTACGGCGGCGATGAGGGCGACGGCGTCGGCGTCGGAGACGGCAAACTCCGCCGCCCGGTTGCGCTCGACCTCCCGGCCGCACCCGAACCCGAGCGCGTACACGCGCGTGCTCCCCAGCACGTGGCCGGCGACGGCGGCCAGGCTGTTCGACGCCTCGGTCGCGGGACGCCACGTGAGCTGCGCCGCGGTCAGGCCGTCGAGGGCGGCGCAGACCTGGTCGAGGATCCAGCCGAGCTCGCGCGCGTAGGTCTCGATCTCCCCGTGCACGCGTGCGGTCACCGGATGAGGCCGGCGCGCCGGGGCAGCACGAGCGTGATCTCCGGGAACACGATGAGGAGGAGCAGGCCGGCGAACAGCGCGATGAGGTAGGGCCAGTAGGCCCCGAAGTGCCGGCCGACAGAGACCCGCGCGAAGCGGATCGCCATCAGGAGCCCCACGCCCATCGGGGGCAGGAAGAGGCCGATCCCCACGGCGGCGGTCAGCACGATGTCGAAGTGGATCGGATGGATGCCGATCCGCTTGGCCGTCGGGAAGACGACCGGGATCAGCACGACGGCGGCCGGCAGGCCCTCCATCACCATGCCGAACCCCATCACGAGCAGCGCGATGGCGACGAGGAAGAGCCCCGGGGTGCCCTCGAGCGGCTGGAGGATCTCGCCGAGCATCGCGGGCACACCGAGCATCCCCAAGAGGAACTGGTACACGCTCGCCACCGCGAGGAGGAACATCACGGCGGCGGTCAGGAGCGCGCTCTCGTAGACGAGCCCCAGCATCTCGCGAAGCGTGACGTTGCGGTAGTAGAAGAGGGCGGCGACGATCGCGTAAAAGGCGACGAGCGCGCCGGCTTCCGTGGCGGTGAAGACGCCGAAGTAGAAGCCCGCCACGATGACGACGGGCACCACCATGGGGACCAGCGACTCGCGGAACGCCGCCCAGAACGCGCGCCAGCTCGGACGCCCGTCCTTCGGCCAGCCGAGCCGGTGCGCCTGGACGATGATCACGACGAAGAGGCAGAGGGCGGTGACGGCCGCCGGGATGAAGCCGGCGAGAAAGATGCCCACGACCGACGTGTCGGTGATTTGCCCGAGGACGATCATGAAGATCGCCGGTGGGACGAGGATGCCCATCGCGGTCGCGGAGGCGACGAGCGAGGCGGCCTGCTCGGGCTTGTAGCCGGCGCGCAGCATGGGTGGCGTGAGCATCGCGCCGATCGCCGACACGTCGGCGATCGTCGAGCCCGAGATGCCCGAGAAGAAGTACTCGGCGACGACGACCGACACGCCGAGCCCGCCGCGGAGCCAGCCGACCAGCACGCGCGCCAGGTTCACGAGCGCGTAGGACATCCCGCAGCGCTCCATGAGGCTGCCGGCGAAGACGAACGTCGGGATCGCGAGGAGGACCCAGCTCTGCGAGCCCGCGACGAGACTCGACGGCAGCTTCTGGAGGGAGAAGTTGCCGAGGACGAGCCCGAGGAAGCCGGAGACGCCGAGGGCGAAGACGATCGGCATCGAGAGCGCCACGAGCACGGCGAAGAGGATCGCGACGGCGGCGAAGAACACGGCTCAGACGTCCTCGGCCACGCCGAGCCCTGGCGCGCGGCCCCGCCAGGCGTTCCGCAGCGCGACGAGGCTGTAGACGCTCATGAGCGCACCGCCCACGACCGCCGACAGGTAGATCCAGCGGAGGTTCAGGCCGAGGGCCGGGGAGGCGGACTGGCTGTTCAGCTCCGCGACCTGCCAGCCGAACACCGCGATGACCAGGCCGAACGCCGCGATCGTCGCGTAGTGGGCCGCGAAGACCCACCGGCGCACGCCGGGCGGGAACCGCTCGATCAGCAGGTGGACCGCGAAGTGCGTGCCGCGCGGGATCCCGAGCGCGGCACCGATGAAGGTCATCCAGCTGAGCGCGTACTCGCCGACTTCCTCCACCCAGAAGAAATCGACGCGGGGCAGGTCGAAGCGCGCGGTCAGCTGCGTCATCACGTAGCGCAGGAAGACGCCCGCCAGCATGTCGATCATCGCGACGAGCATGAGGACGGTGACGACGAGCTCGGGGACCCTGGCGATCCAGCGGAGACGCGTCAACGCGCGGATCGTACGGGCGCGCGCTGCGCGTTGTCAAGCCGCGCGCCGCTTGACATCGTACGCCAAAAGGCGCGGGATAGACGCCGCTGGCGCGTGCCAGGCGAGAGGAGGGGCTATGGTCCGAGTCGTCGCTGTGGGCGTGGCACTCGTGGTGAGCCTGCTCGCCGCCGGCAGCGGGACTCCGGTCCTCGCCCAGGCGAAGCCCCAGAAGCTCGATTTCGCCTACATTCTCGCGCCGCCCGAGTCCGGCGCGGTCGCGTTCAAGTGGATGGCCGAGGAGGTCACGCGGCGCTCGCACGCCACGCTGACCGTGGTGTTCCACGGCGGTACGCTCCTCAACAAGGAGCTCGAGATCATGGACGCGGTGAAGTCGGGAAACGTCGCGATCGGCAGCCCCTCGGGCGCGGCGTCCACCGTCTTCCCCGAGCTGGGCGTGTTCCTCGTGCCGTACCTCGTCCGCGACTACGCGCACGCCTACAAGATGTTCAACGGTGAGATCGGCAAGAGCCTCGACGAGCAGTTCCAGCGGAAGTACCGGCTCAAGATCCTCCTCTTCTTCGACTACGGCTTCCGTCACTTCTGGAACAACAAGCGGCCCATCGCGAGGCCCGACGACCTCAAGGGCCTGAAGCTGCGCGTGCAGCAGGGCAAGGTCTTCGCCGACACCGTGAACGGCCTCGGCGCGAACGCGGTGCCCATGTCCTGGTCCGAGGTGGTCCCGGCCGCGCAGCAGGGCGTGATCGACGGCGCGGATCTGCCGATCGTGAACATCAACGCGCTCAAGATCTACGAGGTGTCCAGGTACGCCTCGATGACCTTCCACAACTACGGGCCGTCGCTGGTCGTGATGAACCTCGACAGCTGGAAGAGCCTCGTGCCCGAGGCGCAGAGGCTGTTGACGGAGGTCTCGCGGGAGGCGCAGGCGAGGGTGCGCGAGGCGACCGAGAGCGTCGACAACCTCCAGCGGGCCAGGGAGATCCTCGAGGCGAAGGGGATGAAGGTCAACGCGAGTGACGTGGCCGCCTTCCGCAAGGTCGCCGAGGAGAAGGTGTGGCCGCAGTACCAGAAGCTGTACGCGGAGCTCTGGGATCGGATCGTCAGCACCAGATAGCGCGCGCCGAGTCACCGCCGCTTGAGCGCCCGAGGTTTGGGCGCCGGCGGCTCGAGCGGCGGCTTGGCCGCCGTAATCGAACAGGGGGGAGGTTTCGGAAGGGGGGCGAAGCTCCCTCCGAGGCCTAGGCGACGCCCAGATAGCGGGACTTGACCGCTTCGTTCGCCATCAGGTCGGCCGGCCCCGACGAGTGCACGATCTGGCCGCGGCTCAGGATGTGGACGCGGTCGGCCACGGCGAGCGCCAGCGGCAGGTTCTGCTCGACGAGCAGGATCGAGAGCCCGTCGCGCTTGAGCCCCGCGATCACGCGGCCGACCTCGCGCACCAGGAGGGGCGCGAGCCCCTCGGTCGGCTCGTCCATGAGGAGCAGGTCGGGGTCGGTCATGAGGGCGCGCCCGATGGCGAGCATCTGCTGCTCGCCGCCCGAGAGCTTGTTCGCACGGTTCCGGGCGCGGTTGCCGAGGCTCGGAAACAGCTCGAAGACGCGGGGCAGCGTCCACCGACCCGTCCGGGACTGGCGGGCCACCTCGAGGTTCTCGCGAACCGTCAGCGACGCGAAGACCCGCCGTCCCTGCGGCACGAGCGCCATGCCGCGCTCGACCATGCGGAAGGGCGGCCAGCGGGTGACGTCGTCGCCCTTGAACCCCACCCGGCCGCGCCGCGGCGGCGTGAAGCCGATGATCGAGCGGATGAGCGTGGTCTTGCCCATCCCGTTCCGCCCGAGGATCGTGACGATCTCGCCCGGCCCGACGGTGAGCGTGACGCCCTGGAGCACGTGGCTCGCGCCGTAGTAGGTGTGCACGTCGCTCAGCTCGAGCATCGCCGGCTCACGCGCCCAGGTAGATCTCGCGCACGAGCGGGTTCGCCTTCACGTCCTCGCGCGTCCCGTCGGCGATCACGCGGCCGTAGTGGAGCACGGTGACGTGCTGGACGATCTCGAGCGCGATGTCCATGTCGTGCTCGATCACGAGCACCGTCATCGCGGGGTCGAGGCGCTTGATGAGGCCCGCCATGAGCTGGGACTCCGCGGGCGAGAGGCCGGCGGTGGGCTCGTCGAGGAGGAGGACGCGCGGGCGGCCCGCGAGGGCGAGCGCGATCTCGAGCTGGCGCTGCTCGCCGTGCGAGAGGTGCTGCGCGGTGGCGCCCGCGCGGTCGGCGAGGCCGACCGCCTCGAGCGTCGTCCGCGCGCGAGCGTGGAGGTCGGCGTAGCGTCCGAGCGGACGGTGCATCGCGAGCTTGACGGGCGAGAGCGCCTGGACGGCGAGCAGACAGTTCTCGAGCACGGTGAGGCTCGAGAAGACGTTGGTGATCTGGAAGGTCCGCGCGAGCCCGAGCGCGGCGCGCCGATGGGCCGCCGCGCGCGTCACGTCGCGGCCGAACAGCGTGATCGTCCCCGACGAGGCCGGCAGCTCGCCCGAGATCAGGTTGAAGAGCGTCGTCTTGCCCGCCCCGTTGGGACCGATGAGCGCGCGGCGCTCGCCCGCGCGCACGGCGAGGGCCACGTCGTCCACCGCACGGAGGCCGCCGAACGCCTTGGAGACCGACCGGAGCTCGAGCGCGTACGCGTCAGCCAGCGCGCGCCTCGTTACAGACTCAGCAGTGCGGGCATGGCGGGTAGTCGCGCGTGTAGAGCGGCTGCTTCAGGTACTCGTCGGGGTCGTACCTCCAGAACTGGCTCACGGCCGGGAAGGTCGCGATCACGGAGTTCTGCAGCTTACCGCCGACCTTCTCCACCCTGCGGATGTAGATGTTCTGGACGGGGTTGCCCCAGCGGTCGATGCCGACCGGGCCGCGCGGAAAGTCCTTCAGCTCCACCCGGCGGAGCGCCGTGAGGAGCGCCTCGCGGTCCTCGACCCGGCCGCCGATCGCCTTCACGGCCTCGACGATCCACCGCGCGTTGGTGTAGCAGGTCTCGGCGTAGTAGGAGGGGATCTTGCCGGCCTTGGCCTCGAAGGCCCTCGCGAACTTTTGGTTGGCCGGGTTGTCGAGCGCCGCCGAGTAGTGGAGCGCGGTCATGACGCCGAGGGCCTCGTCGCCCATCTGTGGCAGCACCGACTCGTCCGTCGTCGTGCCGTTCCCGAGCAGCGGCACCCGACCCTTGAGGCCGGCCGTCTCGTACTGCTTCACGAACTGCAGCGCCGCGCGTCCGAAGAAGACCGCGAAGACCGCGTCGGCCTCCCGCTTGATCTGGGTCACGAACGGCGCGAAGTCGTTGGTGTTGAGAGGCGTCCAGATCTTCTGGATGATCTGGCCACCGCTCTCCTCGAAGGTGCGCTGGAAACCGCCGACCGACTCCCAGCCAAACGCGTAGTCGAGGCCGATCGTGACGATCTTCCGGTACTTGAGCGCCTTGGCCACCCAGTCGCCGAAGACGTGCATCGACTGGCTCGAGTTCCAGCCGGTCCGCACGACCCATTTCGCCGGCTTTCGCTGCGTGAGGTCGTCGGAGGACATGACCGGGTACGTCGTCGGGATCCGCTGGGCCTCCGCGAGCGGATGGAGCGCGTAGCCCGTCGAGGCAAGCAGCCCGCCGGTCAGGACGTGCACCTGGTCCTGCTCGACGAGCTTCCGCGCCTTGGTGAGGGCGGTCGCCGTGTTCCCCTCCGTGTCCTCCACGATCAGCTCGATCTTCCGCCCGCTCACCTGGGAGCCGATCCCGTCCAGGTAGAGCTCGGTGCCGTTCAGCATGTCCTTGCCGAGCGCCGCCGCGGCGCCGGTGAGCGGCGCCAGGAGACCGATCTTGATGGGCCCGCCCTGCGCCGGCGCCGTGCGGGGGGCGGCGAGCGACGCGGCGAGCGCCACGCTGAGGACGGCGGCGAGCGTGCGGACGTGGATGCGCGTCATCGGCGGGGCTCCTCTCCACAGGCTCGCCTCGGACGGCGGGGCCCCAGCCCCGCGACGTCCTGCAGCTCGCACGACCACTTCACAGGCTCGCCTCGGACGGCGGGGACTCGATCGCAGACTCGCCTCGCCTTCGGCTGCGGCTCGCACTGCGGCCCCGCGCACTCCTAAGGCTCGCACGACCACTTCACAGGCTCGCCTCGGACGGCGGGGACTCGATCGCAGACTCGCCTCGCCTTCGGCTGCGGCTCGCACTGCGGCCCCGCGCACTCCAAAGGTCCGCACGACCACTGCTCCGCTCGGGCGGGGGCCGCGCTCACGGCGCACCGCGGGGCTCCCGGCTGAATGCGCCCAGCACTCCGCGGGGCGCAAACAGGATGACGCCGATGTAGACGGCGCCGAGAATCAAGAGCCAGCGCTTCGTGTACACGCTGACGAAGTTCTTCAGAAAGACGATGGCCACGGCGCCGAACGCCGAGCCCGCGAGCGTGCCCGGGCCGCCGAGCGCGACCATCAGGAGCGTCTCGACCGAGGTGACGAGCTGGACGTCCGCGGGCCCCACGAAGCCGTTGTAGTACGCCCAGAGGACGCCGGCAAACGCGGCGAAGAAGCCCGAGATCACGAAGGCGAGGTACTTGTGGAGCCACACATTGTAGCCGAGCGCCCGCATGCGCGACTCGCTCTCGCGGATGCCCTTGAGCCCGAGCCCGAACGGCGAGCGTACGAGCACACCCATCGCCCCCCAGGCGAGCGCCGCCGCCCCGAGCGCGAAGTAGAAGAACGGTAGCGGCGCCGCGAGGCTCCACGGCAACCCGAGCTCCGGACGCGGCACGCCCGCGATGCCGTTGTCCCCCTTGGTCATCGAGACCCAGCGGAAGGCGAGCCCCCAGACGACCATGCCGAGGGCGAGCGTGATCATCAGGAAGTAGGTCCCGGTCGCGCGAATCGCGAGGACCCCGAAGACGGCCGCCGTCGCCGTCGCGAGCAGGAGCGCCGCCACGAGGCATCCCGCGAGGCCGATCTGGCGCTCGGTCGCGAGGATGGCGACCGTGTACGCGGCGATCCCGAAGTATGCCGCGTGGCCGAGCGAGGGGAGGCCCGTGTAGCCGAGGAGGACGTCGAGGCTCATCGCCAGGACGGCGATGATTGCCGCCTGCGTGAGCAGCGTGAGGGGATACGCCGGGAGAACGGGCGCGAGCGCGCCGGCGAGGACCACGGCGATGGCCCCGGCGACGATTCTCGAGTCGGGTGCCGCACGCCCGGGGTTCAAGCGCGGCCGAAGAGGCCCGTGGGCCGCAGCGCCAGGATCAGCGCCATCGGTGCGAAGAGCGTGAAGTAGGACAGCTCGGGGAAGAGCGCCTTGCCGAAGTTGTCGAGCAGCCCGACGAGGAGGCTGCCGACCATCGCCCCGGGAAGGCTGCCGAGCCCGCCGACGATGACGACAACGAACGCGTACGGGAGGACCTCGAAGTCCGCGCCCGGGTAGACGCCGAGGAACCCGCCGCCGATCACGCCGCCGAGCGCGGCGAGGGCCGCGCCGAGGGCGAACACGCCGAGCGACACGACCGGCACGTGGATGCCGACCCCCTGTGCCATCTCGCGATCGTCCACCGCGGCGCGGATCATCGCGCCCATGCGCGTCCGGTCGAGAACGATCCAGAGCACGGCGCCGACCAGGCTCGCGACCACGATGATGAAGATCCGGTAGGTGGGGAAGCGGAGCGCTCCCGCGGTGACGATTCCCTGGAGCGTGGCCGGCACCGGGATCGTGTACGGATCGCCGCCCCAGATCAGGAGCGCCAGGTCCTGGAACATGAGCGCGAAGCCGACCGTCATCAGCACCTGGCCGAGCGTCTGGCCGGGGAGCCGCCGGAGGAAGAGCCGCTCCATGCCGACGCCGATGAGCGCGATCGCCAGCGCGCCCGCGACGAGCGCGGCGGCGAAGCTGCCCGTCCGCCACACGACGGAGAGCCCGACGTAGCCGCCGAGCATGAAGTACGACCCGTGGGCGAGGTTGACGATGCGCATGACGCCGAAGATCAGCGAGAGCCCGCTCGCGAGCAGGAACAGGAGCGCGCCGTACGAGAGGCCGTTGAAGGCCTGGGTGATCCAGAACTCGGCGGTCACGAGAGCCGGAGGAGCCGGAGGGCGTTGCCTCCGAGGACCCGCGCCTGGTCCGCCTTCCCGAGCCGCGCATGCTTGGAGATGATGTCGCGCGGGCGGACGTAGCCCATGTCGAAGCAGAAGTCGCTGCCGAGCATGACGCGATCCGCGCCGACCGTCGCGATGAGATAGCGGAGGGCGTCCGCCGAGTGGCTGATCGTGTCGTAGGCGAAGCGGCGGAGGTAGCGCTCGAAGGGCTGCCGGGCGCGGTCGCGCGCCTCGGGCCGCACACGCTGACCGTGGCGAAGCCGCCCGACGAGGTACGGGAGCGCGCCGCCCGCGTGGGGCAGGCACACCTGGAGCTTCGGGTGGCGGTCGAGGACGCCGCCGAAGACGAGGTGCGCCGCCGCGATCGCCGTGTCGAACGGATTCCCGAGGAGGTTCCCCAGGTAGAAGGGCCTGAGGCGCTCGGCGCCGACGACCGAGATCGGGTGGAGCAGCACCGGGAGCCCCAGCGCCTCGCAGCGCGCGAAGACCGGAGCGAACTCGGCGGCGGAGAGGTCGCGCCCGTTCACGTTGGTCCCGAGGTACACGGCGCGGATCCCCTTGAGGGTCGCGACGCGCTCGAGCTCGGCCTGGGCGAGGGCGGGCTCGTGCATCGGCAGCGTCGCGCAACCGACGAACCGTTCGGAGTAGGCGCGGTGGGCCTCCGCCATGGCGTCGTTGACCGCCTCTGCCGCGCGCCGGGCGACGTCGCCTCGGGCCCAGTGGACCATCGGCGTCGTCAGCGAGAGGGCGTGGATCTGAACGCCCGCCTTGTCCATCGCGCGGACGCGGCGGTCGAGGTCCCAGTAAGTCGCGTCGAGCGGGGGTCCGGTGATCCCGCCGGTGGCGATGGCAGGGCCCTTCGGGTTCGCCCGGTCCACGCGCGCGCCGAAGGGCCCGCCGTGCTCCTCGATGACGCGGAGAAAGCTCTCGGGGAAGAAGTGGGCGTGAATGTCGACCGCGGGGGGCTGCGCCACGGCCCGTGATTGTACTATAGGCGCACCCGTCCGTAGGCCACGACGCTACCGAGGAGGCCCGCGTGAGACTGCCACACGAGCGCTTCGACTATTCGCCCATCACCGCCCGGCGCCCCTGGAGGCTCCCCAAGGGCGCGCGCATCGCCGTCTGGACCATCGTCAACGTCGAGGAGTGGGACATCGAGAAGCCGACCGCCCGCCAGTACCTCACCGCTCCGCAAGGGGTCACGACCGTGCCCGACGTCCCCAACTGGGCCTGGCACGACTACGGCATGCGCGTCGGCTTCTGGCGGATGCTCGAGGCGCTCGGCAAGCGAAAGATCCGCGCGACCACGTCCATCAACGCCAACGTGGTCCGCTCGTACGAGCCGGTCGCGCGGGCGATGCTGGACGCGGGCTGGGAGTTCATGGGCCACGGCGTCAAGCAGGGCGCGATGCACCTCCTCGCCGACCAGCGCGCCGCCGTCCGTGAGGCCATCAAGCTCCTCCGCGACTTCACCGGCACGCCGCCGCAGGGCTGGCTCGGTCCCGGGCTCACGGAGACGTGGGAGACGCTCGACATCCTCGCCGAGGAGGGGATCGCCTACGTGTCGGACTGGGTCAACGACGACCAGCCCTACGAGATCCGGACGACGGCGGGGACGCTCGTGTCGGTGCCCTATACGCTCGAGCTGAATGACATCCCGATGATGGTCATCCAGCACCACGAGTCAAGCTATTGGCAGGAGCGCGTGCGTGACCAGTTCGACCGGCTCTATCTGGAGGGGGCTCGGAACCCGCGCGTGATGGCGATCGCGGTCCATCCATACATCCACGGCGTCCCGCACCGCATCAAGTATTTCGAGGCGGCGTACGACTACATCCGGAAGCACAGGGGCGTGTGGCTGACGACGGGCGAGGAGATCTACGAGTGGTACAAGCGCACCGCTCAATCATCCGAGCCACCCCCAAGACGGGTTGCGCGGGCGGAGCCCGCGCTCGAACGGCGGCCACTCCGACGCGCTCGCGAGTGACGCGAGACTAGGTCACGCGCGCCTGGACCCAATCCCACAACCGCCCCGCGCGCTCGACGATGGCGTCGAGGTCCTCGGCGAGGACGTGTCGCGCCGCCACGAGCGCCAGCGCCGCCGCGCGGACTCGCTCGAGGTACGCCGCGCGCGACGGGTAGCGCTCCTCGATCGCGCGCCGCGGGTCACCCGTCGCGAGCCTTTCGGCACGCGTCCGCGGCAACGGAAGCGTCGAGCCCATCATGCTCATGAGATCGCCGGGCGCTCCCTGGGTCGGATGGCGCGGGTTCCAGCCGGTGAAGGTCGCGAGCGGGGCCAGCAGCTCGACGGGCCGGACGCCTGCGATCTCGTTGCCGTCGCCGTCCACGGCGGACACGAATGTGACGAACGGGGCGCCGACCTTCGGCGGCAGCTCGGTGACGATGCCGCGCGCCAGCTCGGGGCCGAAGTCGAGGCGCACCGGCCGGTCGATGCGATCCGGGAAGCGGACACCCGGGATCTTCGTGAACACGCCCGCGGTCACCTCGGCGAGCACCGCCGTCCCATCCGCCAGACGCGGCACGTTGCTCGCGGGCGGCTCGACCCCCTCGGTGACCCACCGGTCGAGGCTCACGAGCGCCGCGCGCAGGAGCGGCGCGTAGTCCACGACGTTGAACGGCTCCCGTCCCCGACCGCCCGTGTTCGGGTCGGCGTCGGGCGGCGGGAGGCTCCCCGGCGTGTGCTGAGTGCCGGCGAAGAGGTAGACACGGGCGGCGGGGTGCGGCTCGACGTCGCGCTTGCCCGGGATGTCGGTGTGGACGAGCGAGGCGTCGCCGCGCCAATACTCGGCCGACGTGTTGATCGTGAAAATCTTCGGGAGCGTCCCGCGCGCCTCGAGGCGCGCCAGGAGCGCCCCGCGCTCGCCCGTCAGCGGGTCGGTCTCGACGGTGTCGGTGAACGGGAACAGGCTGCCGACGGCGTGCGTCGCGTTCAGCGAGGGCTGACCGAACCGGTGGTTGAACTCGCCGCGCCGCGCTCCCGCGACGTGCGGGACCACGACGTCGAAGACGCGGCGTCCCGCCTCGTCCTCGTTCAGGCCGAGGTGGAGGAGGTGGCGGAGAAAGCGTCCGCTCTGCGAGACGCCGAAGGCGTACGCGCGGTCGAGGGTCTCCGCGCAGGGATTCCCGTCGACGGCGGAGGCGCACCTGAGCCACGCGGCGGTGTCGCGCACCGCGAGGAAGCCCAGGCCCACGAGCGGCGGGTTCGCCGCGCGGTACACGAGCTCGTAGATCTTCCCCGGCTCGAAGCCGTTCTCGACCGTGAGGCTGGAGGCGTCGGGGAATCGCCACGCGCCGCGCTCCACCTCGACGGCCGCGGCCTCCCGGCGCTCGCGCACGGTGAGGCGAGCGCCGGGGTCCTGGAGGTCGATGGTCGGATGCGGGATGTGGTAGCGGTCGGCGAGCGGCAGGGTCGTGACGCGGGTGTTCGGTCGCCACTCGCAGCGCACCAGCCCCGTGATCGCGGGGCCGTTCCCGCGCGCCGCCGGCACGGTCAGGGCCATGAGCCCGTCGCGGCGCGGGACGTCGTGCTGCCAGCCGCACCAGGCGACCGTGTAGCCGTGACGCATGAGGAAGCCGTTGCCGAAGTCGTCCGGGGTGGACGGGTCCGGTACGCGGGGCGTGCTGTTGAAGAGCCCGAGCGCCACCTTGCGGCCGCGGTTCGGGACGTCGAGGAGGAGGCGGCGGTTTCCGCGCGCGGGGTCCGCCGGTCGCAGCAGGTAGAAGTCGGCCCAGAACTCCACGTGGCCTCGGGCGTTCGCCGGGGCGAGGCCGAGGTCGGTGATGGCGTGATTCGCCGGGTTCGCTCGGTCCACCGCGAATCGAACGACGCCCGCGAGCTTCTCGTACGCCCCCGCGGCGCCGAACGTGTGGCCGTCGAGCACGACCGCGCGCTGCTCGATCTCGACGCCGACGACGGCCATCGGTGGCGCTTACCTGACGGGGGCGACGACGACGTCGGTCGGGCGCCCGGTGAGGAAATTCTCGACGTTCTCGACGGCGCGCAGGAGCCCGTCGCGGATCACCTCGGGCGTCTGGCCCGCGTTGTGGGGCGAGAGCACGACGTTCGGAAGCGCCAACAGTGGATCGCCGGGCTTGAGCGGCTCGTCGTGGAAGACGTCGAGGCCGGCGGCCGTCACCTTGCCGTGGGTGAGGGCGTCGAGGAGCGCGTCCCGCTCGACGAGCGCGCCGCGGCCCGTGTTGACCAGGATCGTCGTCCGCTTCATGAGGGCGAACTCGCGGCGTGAGAGGAACGCCCGCGTGTCGGGCGCCAGGCGCAGGTGCAGGCTCACGACGTCGGCGACCCGGAGGATCGCGTCCTTCGCCGCGGCCGTCCCGCCGCGGGCATTCCACGTCCGGACCTCCATGCCGAAGGCGCGGCCCAGCTCGGCGACGCGCATCCCGATCTTGCCGGTGCCGAACACGCCGAGCGTCTTGCCGAGGAGCTGCGTGAGCATCTCCCGCGGCCAGGCGCCCTCGCGCATCTCGCGGTCGATCCTCGGGATTTTCCGTGCCGCGGCGAGCATGAGCGCCAGGGTGTGCTCGGCGACGGCGAAGGCGTTCACCCCGGGCGTGTTGCACACGGTCACGCCACGGCGACCGGCGGCGTCGAGGTCGACGTTGTCCGTGCCGGTGCCCCAGATCGAGACGAGCTTGACGTTGCGGCAGGCGGCGAACACCGCGTCGGTGAAGCGCGCGTGGGCTCGGATGTTGACGATCGCGCGCGCGCCGTCGATGCGGCGGATCAGCTCGGCCTCGTCGTCGGCGCCGCGTGCGGTATAGACGCGCGTCTCGCCGAGCTTCTTCAGCCGCTCGTGGGCCGGCGTGCCCTCGAAGACGCTCGGGAAGTCGTCGGGGACGACAACGAGCGGCTCGGCCGCGGGGGCCACGGTTAGGTCAGGTCGGCGAACGCGGCCTGCGCGGCGGCGACGCCCGCGCCGGGCTCGCACTTGTACCCGAGGTCGCGCAGCGCCAGCTCGAGCGCCGACAGCGTCGGCAGCACGTACGGCGGGCTCGCCGTGACGCCCATGGTCCCGATGCGGAGCGTCGTCGTGCGCATCTTGTCGAGGCCCGTGCCGATCAGGATCCCGTACCGGTCGCGCATCTGCGCGACGACCGCGGCGGGCTCGATGCCCTTGGGGACCTTCAGACACGAGACGGTGTTCGACAGGATCGACGGGTCGGGGAACATCTCGACCCCCATCGCCGCGAGGCCGCGGCGGAGCGCCGTCGCGGCCACGTCGTGGCGGCGGAACCGATGGGCCAGCCCCTCCTCGAGGATCAGCCGCACGGCCACGCTCATGGCCGCGGTGAGATGCGTCGGCATCGACACGGGCTGACGCCGGGGCGCGCCGTCCGGCACCTGTCCTCCGCGTGACATCGGGATCCACCACTCCTTCCAGCGCAGGAGGTCGTACGCCCAGCTCCGCGCCGGCTTGCTCCGATGCTCCATGACCTCCCACGCCCGGGGACTCACGGCGACGAGCGCCATGCCGAGGGGCGCGGCCAGGCACTTCTGCGAGCCGGTCATGTTGAGGTCCACGCCCCACTCGTCCGTGCGCACGTCGATCCCCGCGATCGAGGAGACCGTGTCCAGGAGGAAGAGCGCGCCGACCGAGCGCGCGATCATCCCGACCTCCGCGGCCGGGTAGGTCGTGCCGGTCGACGTCTCGTTGTGGACGAGCGTGATCGCCTTCGGACGCGTACGCTCAGCCTCGCGCTGCAGGCGTGCCAGGTCGAGGCGCGCTCCCCACTCCACCGGGAACTCGGTCCAGTCGGCGCCGGTCCGGTTCATGATCTCGCGCATGAGTATGCCGAACTGACCCGCGCCGACCACGAGCACGCGGTCACCCGGCTCGATGACCGAGAGCGCTCCGGTCTCCAGCGCTGTCCGGCCCGAGCCCGGCATCATGATCACCTCGTTCTTCGTCTGGAAGACGTCGCGCAGGGCGAGCGTCGTCGGCTCGAGCACCCCCTCGTCGAAGCTCCGGTCGTACTGGATCGACGGCGGCTGGCTCATCGCCTGGATGACGGGGAAGGGAAGCTCGGTGGGTCCGGGAATCATGAGGACAGGACGCGTGTGGCACTGGGCCCAGTTGATCGTCAGGGACACGCTCGTCTCCTTTGTAGGGGGGACCGCGGAGCCGGTGCCAGTCGTGGGTGGCCTGACAAAGATGCGAGCCAGCCGGCTCCGTTACTCCAATCGTATCATCTGCTCCAATCCTATCATCTGTCGCGGGGGCCGTGAGGCCGGATCGCATCGTGGGTGGCCTGAGAGAGGCCCGACCCGGCTCCGTTCCTCCTCCTATAGGGGTGGGCGACGTCAGCCGTGGGCGAGGCGTTCGGGGCGGCGGTAGATGAAGTAGAGGTTCCGCGCGTAGACGAAGAGCCCGGCGGCTTGGCCGAGGATAAACACGGGGTCGAGTCGGTAGATCGCGTACGCCAGCAGCGTCATGCCGCCGCCCACCGAGAAGAACCAGAAATGCCGGGGCACGACGCTCTTCTGCGCGCGCTCCGACGCGATCCACTGGACGAGGAAGCGCGCCGAGAAGAACGCCTGGCCGAGCAGACCGATGCCGAGCCACACGTGTTCCGTCGTCATCGTGACTACCCCCGGGGAAGCGGTGACGCTAGGACGCGCGCCCGAACATCGCGCGCAGGACGTTGTACGCCTTGCGGATCTCCTCGGGGCGCCGGCGGGCGGCGACGAGCGCGAAGATCTTCTCGGCCTCCTCGCTGGGCACCGTGGCGGCCTTGTCGCCGACGTCGGTGAGGTCGCGGAGCGGGACCTCGAGGGCCGTGGCAACGTGGTACAGGCTGTCGAGCGAGATCGACTTCTCGCCCCGCTCGACCTCGCCGATGAACTTTCCGCTCAAGTTGGAGCGCTCGCCCAGCCGCTCCTGGCTGAGCGCCCGCTGCTTCCTGAGGGCGCGCAGGCGCTGTCCCAGAAACTTCCTGACGTGCTTCACGGCGCGTTCGGTCATGGCGTACGAGTCCTCCTACACTAGTCATTTTGCGGGCGCTGCGCAACCCTGGTGTGAGCGCATTGGGGAAGTCCCTCAGGCGGATTCGGTTCCTCCCGTCATGATCGCCAGGACCAGGGCGCCCTCGCGGCTCCACACACGGTGGACGCAGCCCGGCGGTCGCCGCGCGTAGTTCCCCCGGGTGCATGTCCCGGTATCGTCCGATACGGCGCCCTCGAGCACGAAGATCTGCTCGTCGCCCGAGTGCCGGTGGCGCGGGATCGTCGCGCCGGGAGCGTAGCGCATCAGCACGGCTTTCCGGTCTCCCTCCTCCCACAGGACCTTCCAGTGCACGCCCGGGCGCCGCTCCTGCCACGGTCGGTCGTCGGCCGTGACGTACAGGCTCCGCGGCGGCTCGCTCACGGGACGTCCACCTCGATCGCGGTGCCATTGACGCGAACGGGATAGACGGCCACCGCGAGGTCGTCGTCCACGCGACACCGCCCCGTCGTGAGCTCGAAGTCGTAGCCGTGCCAGGGGCAGACGACCGTATCTCCCTCGAGCCACCCCTCGGCGAGCGGACCCTCTTCGTGTGGGCAGACCGGGCTCGTGGCGAAGAACCGCCCGCCGCCCGCGTTGAAGACGGCGAGCGCGATCCCGTCGCGCTCGACGAGCGTGCCTTTCCCGACGGGGATGGCTCCGACCTCGGCGACCTTCACGAACGGCATCAGCGTCGCTCCTTCGACGCCGCGTCCAACGCGTTCTCGATGATCGAGCGAAGCTCCTCGAGGGAGACCAGCCCCTCGACCCGCCGCCCGTTGACGAACAAGGTCGGCGTGGCGAAGACGCCGAGCGCGACAGCCTGGTCCACGTCCGCCTCGACGTCGGGACCGAACCGTCGCTCCTCCACGCACCGGGCGAAGGCCGCGCGGTCGAGGCCGAGGGCGCTCGCGTAGGCGAGGAGATCTTCGTGTCCGAAGGCCGGTTGCCCGGTGAAGAGACGGTCGTGGTACTCCCAGTACCGCCCCTGGGCCCCCGCGCAGCGCGCCGCCTCGTGCGCGGCCCGCGCGCCCGGATGGATCGCGAGGGGGCGGTCCTTGAAGATGAGGCGGACCCGACCGCTGGAGTCCTGCAGCAGCTGCTCCAGCGACCGCTGGAGCCGACGGCAGAAGGGTCACTGATAGTCGGAGAACTCGACGATCGTGACCGGCGCGTCGGACGGGCCCTTCACCATGGCCGGCGTGACGGTCAGCGTGACCTGCGCCGGCGCGCCCATCGCCCAGGCGCCGACGAGCCCGAGCCCCGGGAGGACGCGTATCCAACTGTAGTACACTCGCCGCGCCCGGCGGGCCCGGCTCGTCACGGGCGTCACGCGGCGAGGATACGCTCGCGGGGAGGAACCATGCAAGAGCTCATGGACCTCGTGTTCGGCACGTACCCCTCCTGGTCACGCCTGGTCGTGCGGCTGATCCTGGGCGTGATCTTCTTCGCGCACGGCGCGCAGAAGGTCTTTGGCTGGTTCGGTGGCCGGGGGCTGTCGCAGACCATCGCGGGCTTCCGCCAGATGAACATCCCGGCCGCGGCGACCGTGACGGCGTCGTGCATCGAGTGCTTCGGCGGGCTCGCCATGATCGTCGGGCTCCTGGCGCGCCCGGTGGCGCTCGCGCTCATCGCCGTCATGCTCGTGGCGATCAAGAAGGTGCACGCGCGGCACGGGTTCTTCCTGAACTGGTCGCTGGTACCTGCCCAGGGCCACGGCTACGAGTTCAACCTGGCGCTGATCGCGATGGCCCTGTCGATCGTGATCGGCGGCGCTGGCGTCCTGTCGATCGACGGGCTGATCGTGCCGTGGCCCTAGGCCCGGCGCCGCGCTAGGCCGCGCGCCCGCCCTCCTCGACGAGCGAGGTGATGACGTAGGTGCCGCTCTTCTCGTCCCGCTCGAGCGTCACGATCCGCTGCTTGGCCGCCTCTTCGAGGAGCTTGGAGAAGGTCGAGAAGCCGTAGTACGACTCGTTGAACGCGGGGTTCTTGCGGATCATCGTCTGCTTGACCATCGACCCCCAGAGGGTCTCCTTGTTCTCGCGCTGGAGCGCCTGAATGGCGTCGATGAGCTGCGTCATCGCCTCGGCCTTCTTCTCGGGCAGGCCCCGGAGCAGATTCGTCTTCTTCGTCTCGCGGATCAGGTCCTCGTAGAAGATGAACTCGTCGCAGTTGGCGACGAGCAGGTCGGACGAGGACGACTTCACGCCGAGGCCGATCACGTAGCGGTCGTTTTCGCGGAGCTTGGAGACGAGCGGGGAGAAATCCGAGTCGCCCGACACCAGCGCGAACGAGTCGATGTGCGTCTTTCCATAGGCCAGGTCGAGCGCGTCCACGACCATGCGGATGTCGGCCGAGTTCTTGCCACTGTACCGGCTCTGCGGGACGTCGATCAGCTCGATCGCCCACTCGTGGAACGGGCGCTTGTACTCGGTGAAGCGGTTCCAGTCCGCGTACGCGCGCCGGACGATGATCTTGCCCTTCTCCAGTAATCGCTCGAGCACCAGCTTGATCTCGAAGGCCTTGTACTGCGCCTCTTTGACTCCGCGGGCGATGTTCTCGAAATCGATGAACAGCGCCAGCTTGCGTTCTCCATTCATCCGGGATGTCCTTTCGTGCGCCGACCCCGCGCGTCCCTCTCCATTATATGTCTCCGTCCGCGGTCGCACGAAAAGGTTGTGACGGCGGTGTATAGTGAAGCCTCGGGCATGCCCGACTCCTGGAGGTACGCATGACACACGCCGACCCCGCCCTCGCCGGGCGGATCCCCCCGGGCCAGACGCGCACGACGAAATGGCCCGTCCTCACCTACGGCCGCACGCCCCCCTTCGATCCGGCGCGCTGGACGTTCCGGTGCTTCGGACTCGTCGAGCGTGAGGTCGTGTGGACGTGGGAGGAGCTCCTCAGGCTCCCGCGCGTGACGCGCACCTCCGATGTCCACTGCGTCACGCGCTGGTCGCGGCTCGACAACCGATGGGAGGGCGTGGGGGTCCACGAGCTTCTCGCGCGGGTCACGATCCTGCCCGGCGCGAAGTTTGTGATGGTCCACGCCGACCCCGATTACACCACGAACCTCGCGCTCGAGGACCTCGCGGACGACGACGCGCTCCTGGCGCTCCGACACGACGGGCGTGACCTCGAGCCCGACCACGGCGGTCCGTGCCGCCTCGTGGTACCGAAGCTCTATTTCTGGAAGAGCGCAAAGTGGGTGCGCGGCTTCGAGTTCCTGGACGTCGACCCGCCCGGCTTCTGGGAGCAGAACGGGTACCATATGCACGCCGATCCCTGGAAGGAGGAGCGGTACTCCGACCAAGAGACGCGCGCGATGCAGACGATGCGCGCGGAGGCCGCTCGCAAGCTGCGGGACCGCTGATCGCGCCGCCGTGCTTGCGGCGGCCGCCCACGTCCGGGCATGAGATGCGGATCCTGGTGGTCGAGGACGAGCGGAAGGTCGCGAGCTTCATCCGCCAGGGGCTCGAGGAGGAGGGCCACGCCGTCGAGACCGCCGCCGACGGCGCCGCGGCGCTCGACCTGGTCCTGGCGGGCCCTGCGTACGACCTCGTGGTGCTCGACCTCATGCTGCCCAAGCGCGACGGCTTCGGCGTGCTCAAGACCCTCCGCGACCGTGGCGTCGGCACGCCGGTGCTCGTGCTGACGGCCCGGGACAGCGTCGCCGACAAGGTGGCCGGCTTCGACCTCGGCGCCGACGACTACGTGACGAAGCCGTTCGCGTTCGAGGAGTTCCTGGCCCGGGTCCGCGCGCTGCTCCGCCGCGGGACCGGGCAGGGGACGGCGCCGCTCCGGCTCGACGACCTGACCCTCGATCCGGGGACACGCACGGCGACGCGCGGCGGGCGGCGTCTCGACCTCACATTGCGGGAGTACGCGCTCCTCGAGTACTTCCTGCGCAACGCCGGACGCGTGCTGACCCGGCCGATGATCGCCGAGCACGTGTGGGGTCTCGGCTTCGACTCCGAGAGCAACGTCATCGACGTGTACGTCGGTTATCTCAGACGGAAGATCGACGCGTCGGGCGAGCCGCGCCTGCTCCACACGGTCCGGGGCGCCGGCTACGTGCTCCGCGCGGCCGAATGAGTCGGCGCGCGATGGAGCTCTCGATCCGCACCCGCCTGACGCTGTGGTACACCGCGATTCTCCTGTCGATCCTCGTCGTGATCAGCGGGCTCTCGTACTCGCTCCTGCGCTCCCGCCTCATGCAGGATCTCGACGCCTCCCTCCTGGCGGTGGGGCTGGTCGTCCGCGACACCGGCTGGTCGGGATCGGGCGCCGCCCTCGGCGTCGGACCCGAGTCGGCGCTCCGGGAGATCCTCGGGCCCGAGTTCTACGACAAGTTCTTCCAGCTCGTGGACCCCGAGGGCCGGCTCGGCGCGCGCTCGACCCACCTGCGCGAGGAGACGCTCCCGCTCTCCGCCCAGGCCCGAGAGAACGCCGCGCGCGGCGTGCGGACGTTCGAGACCGTGCAGCGCGCCGCGGGCGAGCCCGTGCGCCTGCTGACGCTGCCGATCACGCGCGACGGCCAGCTCGTTCAGCTCCTCCAGGTCGGCATCCCGCTCGAGCGGGCCGAGCGGACGCTCGGGCGCTACCTCGAGACGCTCCTGGTCCTGATCCCGCTCGGCCTGGCGCTCGCGGCCGCCGGGGGCGCGGTCATCGCGCGCACGGCGCTCCGCCCGGTGGACGCCATGTCCCGCACGGCACGCCGGATCAGCGGCGAGGACCTCGACGCGCGGCTTCCGCTGCGAGGAACGGGCGACGAGCTGGACCACCTGGCCGAGACGCTCAACGCGATGCTGGCGCGGCTCGCGGAGGCCTTCGCTCAGATGCGTCGCTTCACGGCCGACGCCGCGCACGAGCTGCGCACGCCGCTGACCGCGCTCAAGGGCACGATCGAGGTTGCGCTGCGCGGCGAGCGGTCCGGTGAAGAGTACCGCCGCGTCCTCACCTCGAGCCTCGAGGACGTCGAGCGACTCGTCCGGCTCGCCGAGGACCTGCTGCTCCTCTCGCGTCTCTCGGTCCCGGCGCAGGTGCCGCGCGAGCGCATCGAGCTCGCGCCGCTGCTCGCCGAGGTCGCCGACGTCGCCGCGCGGGTCGCCGACGAGCGAGGCGTGACCTGCGTCGTCAAGGAGCGCGCGCCCGCGACGGTGATGGGCGACGCGATCGCGCTGCGGCGCGCGGTGATGAAGCTCGTCGAGAACGCCGTGAAGTACACGCCGCGCGGCGGCCGCGTGGAGCTGGCGCTGCGCGTCGCCGACGGGCGGGCCGAGGTCGCGGTGACCGACACCGGCATCGGGATGGATCCGGCGGACGTCGAGCGCATCTTCGAGCCCTTCGTCCGACTCGACGCGGCTCGCGCCCTCGACACGGGCGGCGCCGGGCTCGGACTGCCGATCGCGCGCTCCATCGTTGCCACGCACGGCGGCACGCTCGCCGCCGAGAGCGTGCCCGGCGCTGGCAGCACCTTCACGATCCGCCTGCCGCTCGCCTGAGCGCCGTCTCCTTCGACCGTCGCCGCGGCTGAGAAAGTTCTCATCCTGCTCTCACCGGCCTCTCACGTTCTTCCGCTACCCTCGGGTCCATGAGGCGATGGTCGACGTGCGGGTGACGGACGTGGCGATGCTCGGCGCGCTGCGGCGGTTAGGGCGCTCGCGCATGGACCTCATCACGGGCGTCGTGATGCTCGGCTCAGTGGCCGTGACCGCGGGCGGCGCGATCGCGCTGGCCCGTGAGCTCCCGGCCTGGCGAGGCCGGCTGGCCGTGACGCGCGCCACGCGGCTGATCGACGATGGCGACTACACCGCCGCGATTCGGACGCTCCTCGGTGCCGTGGCGGCGACGCCGCGTGACGCCCGCGTGCACTACTACCTGGGCCTGGCGTACGCGCGGCTCGGGGTGCCGAGGGGCGCGTTGAACCAGCTGAGCGACGCCGTCCGGCTGGCCCCGGGCGATGCGCGGGTCCACGACGCGCTCGGCCAGGCCCTCAGGGCGGTGGGCGATCCGCGGGCGGCACGCCGCGAGTTCGAGGAGGCGGCGCGGCTCGACCCGGGCGAGGCGCGCTACCACGTGGACGTCGCCGGGCTCCTGCTCGACGCGGGAGCGCCGGCCGCGGCGGTGGCGCGGCTCGAGCAGGCGGTGCGCCTCAAGCCGCGCTCAGCGGAGATCCGTCTGCTCCTCGCGGCGGCGCTCCGCCGCGCCGGCGACGTGAACGGCATGGCCCGCGAATACACCGAGGTCCGGCGGCTGGCCCCGGCCGGCCCGCTGGGCGAGTTTGCCCGACAGGCACTCAACGAAAGGAGCGTCCCATGACACGCTGGATCTCAGGAGCCACCGCGCTGGCGCTTGCTGTCGCGCTGGTGGCCGTGATTCCCCGGTTCGGTTTCACGAAGCCCGAGGCGGCGCTCTGGACCGACCGCCCGGTGACGGGCGGGATCTCGGCGCCCGCCGCGTCCCCCTGGGTCGAGCTGGCGCGGGCCCTAAAGCCCGCCGTGGTCAACATCAGCACCAAGCGCGTGGACGCGGGCAACCAGTTCTTCGACCAGTTCTTCGGCGGCCGGCCGCGACGCATGGTGCGGAGCCTCGGCTCGGGCTTCGTGATCAACTCCGCCGGCTTCATCGTCACCAACAACCACGTCGTGGACGGCGCGACCGAGATCAAGGTGACGCTCGCCGACGGCCGCGAACTGCCCGGCCGGCTCCTCGGGCGCGATCCGAAGACCGACATCGCGCTCCTGAAGGTGGAAGCGACCGGGCTGCCGGTGATCCCGCTCGGGGACTCCGCGCGGCTCCAGGTCGGCGAGCCGGTGATGGCGATCGGCAATCCGTTCGGGCTCGAGCAGACGGTGACCACCGGCATCGTCAGCGCGACCGGGCGCGTGATCGGCGAGGGGCCGTACGACGACTTCATCCAGACCGACGCGTCCATCAACCCGGGCAACAGCGGCGGCCCGCTCATCAACGCCCAGGGTCAGGCCGTGGGGATCAACGCCGCGATCTTCTCGCGATCGGGGGGCTCGGTCGGGATCGGCTTCGCGATCCCGACCAATCTCTCCAAGCCCGTCCTCACGCAGCTCGCGGCCGCCGGCCACGTCGTCCGCGGGTATCTCGGGGTGACGATCCAGAGGGTGACGGCCGACCTGGCGAAGAGCTTTGGTCTCCCGGGCGCCCACGGCGCGCTCGTCGCGTCGGTCGCCGAGGGCGGCCCGGCAAAAGCCGCGGGCCTCCGGCCCGGGGACGTCATCGTCGAGTACGACGGGAGGAGGCTCGAGCGCTCGGACGAGCTGCCCCGCCTGGTCGCCGAGACGCCGCTCGGCCGTGAGGTCCCGCTGACCGTGGCGCGCGACGGCAAGACGCTCACGCTCCGGGCCACGATCGCGAAGCTCGCCGAGCCTCAGGAGCAGCGAACCGCCCAGACCGCCGGGAGGCCTGCGCTCGGCCTTGCCGTGCAGACGGTCACCCCTCAACTCGCCCAGGAGCTCGGTCTGCCGGTGCGGGCCGGGGTCCTGGTGAGCGGCGTGGAGGACGGCAGTCCCGCCGCGGGCGCCGGCGTCCAGCCTGGCGACGTGATCACCGAGCTCGATCGGAAGCCAGTGAAGAGCGTGGACGACCTCGAGCGGGAGCTCGCGCGCGTCAGGTCCGGCGCCCCGGTGCTCTTCTTCGTGCACAGGAACGGCGGCGACCTCTACATCGCCGTGGAGTCCTGAGCGAACCCATAGTCGAGAACGCATGGCCGCCAGCGCGCGGTCAGGGAGGGACACCGATGAGACACGTGGCGATCGGGGTGCTGGTCGAGGGCCCGCTCGTGCCCGGCGCCGGCCGGGCCGCGACCGCGACGCCCAAGCCGCGCCGAGTCAGCGCCGCGCCGGGCAAGTGAGCGGCGCCATGTGGAACGGCGAGCTCGCGTCGGTGTGTCGCCGGCATCCCGACCTCGTGGCGGTCTACGAAGCGCCCGACGGCGGGCTGGCGCTCCTGCTCCGCCAGACGCTCGTGCCGCTTCACGAGGAGCGTGGGCGCTGGTTCAACGAGACCCGGCGAGCTGCCCGCGCGGCGGTGGCGAGCCTTCGAGCGGCGGGCGTCATCGAAGACGTATCCGTGCTCCAGTGGCGGCCGCTCCCGGACGTCGCCGAGGTCCTCACGGGCTGGCTCTGCCGCTACCTCGGTGACCCGGCACGCTCGGCGCAGCTGGCCGACATCGTCGGAGCGCGCCTGGCCGACCGTGAGCCGGCGACCGCGGCCCCGCATCGTGCCGGCAGGCCGGGGCGCGCCGCCGCCGGTGATCTCTCCCCGACGCTGCTCAACTGGTACCGCGACATGACGCCGTGCTGGCTGGCCGTCGAGCCTCAGGTGCGTCGGCGACTGATCCTCCGGACGCACGAGTGGATCGTCGAGGGCGTCCTCTTGCCGATGGTGCGGGGAGAGCAGCCGGAGACGGCGGATCTCGGGCCAACCGGTCGGCTCGTTTGGCGGCTCGTCCGGGTCGTCCCGCCCGGCGAGCTGGACGTCTGGAAGGCGTGGATCAGGCTCACCGTCAACGATCTCCAGCGCGCGCTGGCCTGGCCCGCGAGCCGGCGCAGGGAGGCATGGGCGCGGTGGTTGTTCGCGATCCCCTACAGCATTCCGGTCACCGGGCGGCGGCCGAGGGACGTTGCGACGCGCTCCGCGGGCCGACACGGAGGAGCAGCGTAAGCCTCACGCGGACGACGGAGGGGGCCGCTCAACGCGCCGGCCGGCGGCTCAACGCGAGCGCCGCGCCGGTGAGCGTGGCGGCCGCTGCGCCGAGGAAGGTCGGCGCGAAGCCGACCGCCTCCACGCCGAAGCCGGCGCCGAGCGACCCGAGCCCGATGCCGAGCTCGAGGGCCGTATAGTAGGTGCCCATCGCTCGGCCGCGATTCGCCTCGTCCACTACGTCCACGCACCAGGCCAGCAGGGCGGTCGTGAGCGCGCCGAAGCCGGCGCCGTAGATGACACCGGCGGCCATGAGGCTCGACGCGTCGCTCGCGACCGCCAGAGCGGCGAGCGCGGCCGCCGCCAGCCCGAGACCTGCGGCCGCGACGCTGACGCGTCCGAAGCGGTCCGAGAGGTGCCCTGCGTAGTTGCGGACGGCGGTCACGACGAGCGCGAACACGAGAAAGAAGAGCCCTGGGTTCACGTCCTGCTGCCTGGCGTGGATCGGCAGGAACGTCACCAGGGCACCGTAGCCCAGCATCACTAGGAACAGGACCGCGGAGGGGACCAGGGCCTCGACGCTCACCAGCGCCCCCGGTGTGAAGGGGATCGTTGCGCGGCTCCGCGCCGGCTCGGGCAGGCGCTGGGTCAGGAGCAGCGCGACGACCGCGACGCACGCGGCGAGCTGGAAGAGTGGGACGAAGCCCAGCCGGTCGGCGACCGCGAGCCCGGCGATCGGTGCCAGGGCCATCGCGATGTTCGCGGCGGCGCCGAAGGTCCCCATCACGGCGCCACGCCGGGCGGGCGGGGCGAGGTCGGCGACGACCGCGCTCGCCGCCGTAGGGTAGAGCCCCATGCCGCAGCCGTGGAGCAGTCGCACGGCGAGGAGCCCGAGCGCGCCGGCCGCCAGGCTGTAGGCGAGCGAGGCCACGGCGAACACGAGCGCGCCCGCGAGCATCAGCGGGCGGCGCCCGTGACGATCGGCCGCCCAGCCCGCCCAGGGCCGCACCAGCATGGCCGCGAAGGCGAAGGCGCCCAGCACCCCGCCGATGGCGCGGTCGCCGACGCCGACGGCGCGGGCGTAGAGGGGCAGGACCGCCAGGAGCAGGAAAAAGGACAGGAAAAAGGCGAAGGCGCCGAACCACAACAGGCGCAGCGACGCGGTCAAGCGCCGAGGAACTCGGTGAGCAGCCGCTGGAATGCGGCGGGCTGTTCGCCCGGCACCGTGTGGCCCGCCCCTGGCACTTCGACGAGACGCGCGTGCGGATTCGTCGCGAGCATCCGCTTGGCGGTCTCCGGTGCGAGCACGTCGGACTCGGCGCCGCGCACGATGAGCGTCGGGCAGGTGATCGCGCTCCAGAGCGGCCAGAGGTCCACGGGATCGCGCCACTGCCCCGAGCGGACGGCGTCGCGGATCGCGCGATCGTACTTCCACACGAGCCCGCCGTTGGCCGGGCGCGTCCCGTGGGTGACCCGGTGGCGGAGCATCGTCTCGGTGTAGCGGGGATTCGCCGCCCGCGCCCACGCGACGGCCGCCGCGAAGTCGTCGAAGCGCTCGGGCGTGTGCGCCATCAGCGTGCCGACCCGCAGGCGCCCGGCCGGCGCGATGTCCGGGCCGATGTCCACGACCACCAGGCTGTCCACGCGTCCGGGGTGGGCGCCGGCGAAGGCGATGGCCACGCGCCCGCCCATCGAGAGCCCGACGAGGGAGAAGTGCCCGAGCCCGACCGCGTCGATGAGGGCCGCCAGGTCACCGGCCATCGTCGTTACGGTGTAGTCGCCGTCGGGCGCCGGGTCCGAGTCGCCGTGGCCGCGGGCGTCGAGTGCCAGGACGCGGTAGCGGGCGGCGAGCGCGCGCGCCTCGTCGTCCCAGGCGCGGGCGTGGCCCGTGATCCCGTGGAGGAGCACGACCGCGGGGGCGGTGGGGGCGCCCCAGTCCAGGAAATGAAACCGCTGACCATGCAGCACGAGCGATCGATCGTGGTGGATAACGGATTGTAGCAGGAAACCTGCTACGATCCGCGTCATGGCGCACGCGCACCGGCCGACCGCCGCCGCCCGCTCACGCCCGCGGCTCCTCACGACGCTCGGGCTGACGGCGGCATTCCTCGTCGTCGAGGTGCTGGGCGCGCTCTTCACGGGAAGCCTCGCGCTCCTGGCGGACGCGGGCCACATGCTCACCGACGTCGGCGGGCTCGCGCTGGCGCTCTTCGCCATCTGGATCGCCTCCCGCCCGCCGACGCCCGCCAAGACCTACGGCTACTACCGCGCCGAGATCCTCGCGGCGCTCGTGAACGCGCTCGTGCTGCTCGTCGTCGCCGGCGCGGTCCTCGTGGAGGCCTACCGGCGCCTCCGGGCGCCGCCGGACGTGCTCGGCGGGCCGATGCTCGCCGTCGCGGTCGTGGGGCTCGCCGCGAACCTCGGGTGCGCCTGGCTCCTGCACGCGGACGCGGCCACGAGCCTCAACGTCCGGGGCGCGTACCTGCACGTCCTCAGCGACGCCCTCGCCTCGGTCGGCGTCGTCGCGGCCGCGCTCGTCGTCGTGGCGACCGGCTGGACCCTCGCGGACCCGCTCGCGTCGGTCGCGATCGCGCTCATCATCGCGCCGCGCACCTGGGGGCTCCTCAAGCAGGCGGTCAACGTCCTACTCGAGGGGACGCCGACGCACCTCGACCTCGCGGAGATCGAGGCCGCGATCGTGCGCGTGCCTGGCGTGCGGCGCGTGCACGACCTGCACGTGTGGACGCTGACGTCGGGGCGCGAGGCCATGAGCGCCCACGTGATCGTCACGGACGTCGGCGAGAGCGACCGGCTGCTCCGCCAGCTGCACGAGGTCCTCCACGCACGGTTCGGCATCGACCACACCACCATCCAGCTCGAGATGGAGCCGACCGTCGTCCTGCGCATCCAGGGATCCAATCCGGTATAGTTGGGGGCCGGAGGGACGCCATGGCGATATTCCCGCTGACCGAGCGAGCCATCGTGCTGAGGTCCGAGGACGACGTCGCGATCGCGAAGAAGGAGCTCGCCGCGGGCACGATCCTGGAAGATGGCGCCGCGCGCATCGAGGTGCGCCAGGACGTCAAGCCCGGCCACAAGGTCGCGCGGCGACGGGTGCTGACGGGCGCCCCCCTGCGCCGCTACGGCCAGGTCATCGGCTTTGCCACGCAGGACATCGAGGCGGGCGACCACGTCCATACGCACAACCTCGGCATCGGCGAGCTCCAGCGCGAGTACGAGTTCTGTACCGATGTGCACCCCGTCCAGTACCACCCACCCGAGGCGATGCGCACCTTCGACGGGTTCAAGCGCGAGGACGGCCGCGTCGGGACGCGGAACTACGTCGCGATCATCTCCGGCGTGAACTGCTCGGCGAGCGTGAGCGAGTTTGTGAAGGGGCGGTTCGGCGACGTCCAGCGCGACTACCCGAACGTGGACGGCGTGATCGCGGTCACGCACAAGTCGGGCTGCGGGACGAAGCTCTTCGGCGAGGACCACCTGGCGCTCCAGCGCGTGCTCGCCGGCTACGCCAAGCACCCGAACGTCGCCGCCTACATCCTCATCGGGCTCGGCTGCGAGGTGAACCAGGCGGCCGTGATGGTCGAGCGGCAGCGGATGGCGGCGCCGGGCTACCCCGAGCGCAAACCCTTCATCGTCAACATCCAGGAGGCGGGCGGCGTCCGGAAGACGGTCGAGCGCGCCGCTGCCGAGGTCGCGAAGCTCCTGCCGTGGGCCGACGAGGCCCGACGGACGCGGCAGCCGGTCTCCGAGCTCGTGCTCGCGACGAACTGCGGCGGGTCCGACGGCAACTCCGGCATCACCGCGAACCCGGCGCTCGGCTGGGCCGTGGACGAGCTGGTCCGCTACGGCGGCACCGGCGTCCTCGCCGAGACACCCGAGATCTACGGCGCCGAGCACCTGCTGATCCGGCGCGCGATCAACGAGGGGGTCGCCAAGAAGCTCATCGACCGCTACAAATGGTGGGAGTGGTACTGCCGCGGCATCGAGGCCATGGACAACAATCCCGCCCCCGGCAACAAGGCGGGCGGCATCACCACCGTCTTCGAGAAGTCCCTGGGCGGCGTGACCAAGGGCGGGACGACGCCCATGATGGACGTCTTTCTCTACGGCGAGCCCATCACGACCCGCGGCTTCGTGTTCATGGACACGCCCGGCCACGATCCGGTCTCGATCACCGGTCTCGTCGCGGGAGGGTGCAACATCATCTGCTTCACCACCGGGCGCGGGTCGGTGTTCGGCTGCAAGCCGGTGCCGTCCATCAAGCTCGCGACGAACTCTCTCGTGTACCGCCACATGGAAGACGACATGGACATCAACTGCGGCGTGATCCTCGAAGGCACGCCGCTCCCAGTCGTCGGGCGGCAGATCTTCGAGGAGGTCCTCGCGGTGGCCTCCGGCAAGAGGAGCAAGAGCGAGCTCTCCGGCGTCGGCGAGGAGGAGTTCGCGCCCTGGATCATCGGCCCCGTGATGTGAGCGAGGGCGAGCAACGAGGCAGATTGTTTCTTCCAGATAGAGGTTGGAAAGCTGTCCGCGTTGAGCGTCGCCGACAACCTCGCCAATTCTGCTCTTTTAGGCATCCGCCTTGACCCCGGCGAAGTATCGCGATATCGTGGTATCGCGATGCCGCGACTGATCACGACCAACTTGCGCTTCCCGGAGGCGACGTATCGCGAGCTCCGTTACCAGGCCGGGCGGCGCAACGTACCGCTGGCGCTGCTCGTCCGTGAAGCGGTGGATCGCTACCTCGGCCGCACCGAGGAGGCTGCGGCCATGCCACTCGGCGCCGATCCCGCCGACGCGATCATCGGTTCTGTAACCGGCGGGCCTGACGACGAGTCGGTCAATCACGATCACTACCTCTACGGCTGGCCCAAGGAAACCGAGGATGAAACTCCTCGCCGACAGCAGCGCGATTCTCGCGCTCGTCCTCAGGAAGGATCGGAACCACGCGCGAGCAGTCGCGTTCGTTCGCGACAACCCGCAGACACGGTTCGTCGTGACGGAGCTGGTCCTCGCCGAGGTAGCGACACGGATGCGCGCTCGCGCCGGCGCGGAGCGGGCCGTCGCCGTCGCCCGTAGCCTGCTCGACAGCCGCCGCTACGAGCTGGTCCTCGTCGATGTCGAGGTGCTCCGTGGTGCGATCGACCGTATGGCCCGCCTAGCGGACAAGCGCCTGAGCCTCACCGACTGCGCCAGCTTCGAGCTGATGGAGGGCCTCGGGCTGGACTCGGCCTTCACGTTCGATCGTGACTTCCGCGACTGCGGGTACCGGATGCTGCCATGACGGCTGATCCGACGCCACCTGGCGCGCCGGCGCTCAGCTCTGAACGACGGTGACGACGAGGCCGATCGAGGCGAGGATGTTGCCGACGCGCACGCACTCGGCCTCGGGGCCGATCTTGACGACCGCCTTGCCGGTGTTGTGGACCTGCCAGGCGATCTCCCAGCCCTCGGCCTCGCTGCAGGCGATCGCCTTCTGGAGCTGCTTCACCACCTGCTCGAAGGTGTGACACTCGCAGTTGTGCAGGATCGTCATCCACGGCGGGGCGACCGCCTCGTCGACGACGTCCTCGGTCTCGGGCTTCGGGACGACCTGCTCCACCATGCCGCCGCCACCCCGGACTAGTTTACCCCTTGACCTCTTTGAGGAGCTCCCGCGCGATCAGGAACTTCATGATCTCGTCCGAGCCCGCGCCGATCCGCATGAGGCGCGCGTTGCGGAAGATCGCCTGCACCGGGAAGTCGGTCGTGTAGCCGATCCCGCCCAGGACCTGCATCGCGTGGTCCACGACCTTCCAGACGGCCTCGGCGGTGAAGAGCTTGGTCACCGCGCTCTCGCGCTGGGCCGGCACGCCCGCGTCGATCATCTTCGCCGTCCGATAGATCAGCTGCCGCGCGGCGTCGAGGCACGTGTACATCTCGGCGAGCTTGAAGGAGACGCCCTCGAAGGTCGCGATCGGCTGCTTGAACTGGACGCGCTTGGTCGAGTATTCCGCGGCGATCTCGAGCGCGCGGCGCGCGCTGCCGAGCGACGCCATGCAGTAGGTGACGCGCTCGGTGTCGAGCTCGTCCATGAGGACGTGGTAGCCGCCGTGGAGCGGCCCGAGCAGGTTCTCCCGGGGGAGGTCCACGTCGTCGAACTCGATCAAGGCGTTGTCCATCCAGTCGGCCATGATGACCTCGTCGAGCTGCCGCCGGATCGTCACGCCAGGATGGTCCATGGGCACGATGAACGTGGACATTCCCTTATGCGGGTGCGTCCCCGTGTCGGTGATCGCGAAGAGCGTCACGTAGTCGGCGAGGCCGCCGCCCGTGATGAACCGTTTCTGGCCGTTGATGACCCAGCGGTCGCCCCGGAGGGCGGCCCGCGTCTGCATCCGCGACGTGTCGCTGCCGATCTGGGGCTCGGTGATCGCGATCGCGGCGAGCTCCTCGCCCCTGAGGCGCGGCGGGATGTGCCGGCGCTTCTGCGCTTCGGTCCCGTAGCGGAGGATCGAGATGGTCCCGAGCGTGAGCGAGACCGACCGGATCGTGTCGGCGGGGTGGCCCGCGGCCGCGAGCTCCTCGTCGATGAGGCATTCGGCGACGACGCCCCGGCCGTTGCCGCCGTACGCCTCGGGGAAGAGCGCGCCGGTTAGCCCGGCTTCGCCGATGCGCCCGAGATAGGCGCGCGCCATCTCGCGCAGCAGGCGGCGCCGCTCGGGCCCCGGCGCGTGCTGGGCCTTGATCTCCTTCACGCGGCGGTGCGCCTCGGCGGACGTCGGCAGGATCTCCTGCTGGGCGAAGGCCCGCGCCGCGTGCATGAGCCGCTGCTCCTCCGGCGTGTAGAGGAACGTCTGGCCGCTCGAGACGGACCAGCCGCCGGGCATGGTCAGGTCGGGGAGGCCGATGGCACGGAACAGCTCGGGGTCGAAGCTCACTGGGCTACCCTCCCTGCGTCATTCGAGCGGGGACCGCGAGCCCGGGGCGGGCGTAGAACGGTACGCTCGAACGCCCGCTCGCCGAGGGGTCGCGTGGTTCTTCTTGGGCACGAGCGCCGTACGCCGGAAGGTCATGACGCGCTCGCCGCGCTGGTTCTTGACGCGCGTCTCCACGGTGACCGTCCCGCGGTCGCCGCGCTTCGACTCGCGCGTGTCGAGCACGGTCGACTCGGCGTAGAGCGTGTCGCCGATGAACACCGGCGCGTCGTGGGTGATCTTCTCGATCTCGAGGTTGGCGATGGCGCGTCCCGACACGATCGTCAGGAGGGCGAACCAGGTGCAGTCCGCCTCGCTGATCGTTCGCCCCGGCCAGTGGCGGAAGACCTCGCCGACCGTGAACTCCTCGAGATAGCGTCCGTAGGCCATCGGGCCGCTCAGCGAAGATGGGCCGCGAGCAGGAGGACGACGAGGCCGCCCGCGCCGAGCCCGCTCCGGATCCAGTGCAAGTGGCCCCAGCGACGGAGGAGCGCGCCCGCGTCTCGATCGTCGAGCGGGGCGCTCGCCAGGAGCCGGCGGGTGGTCGGCATGACCACGAGAAGTGTGAACGGAACCGCGGCACCGACAACGACGCCGCCGAGCGCCCAGGCCCACGCGGACGTCACGAGCGCCGCGGCGAGCCCCGACGCGAAGGTGAGGCTCGCAAACGCGGCCTGCCACGGCGCGGCGCGCCTGTAGCTCGAGCGGAACGCGATCCGCGCGGCCGCCGGCCCGGTCTCCATCCGTGCCGGGTGCTCCACGAGGGAGACGTAGAGCGCCCAGGCGGCGAAGAGCGCGGCGCCGGCGATCGCGAGGGCCTCGAAGGCTATGGCCATGCGGGATCGGCCACCGCCGGGCGGCGTGACGCGCGGACGAGCTCGGCGGCGAGCGCGCGGCGCTCGGCGTCGTTGCCCGTCGGCGCCACCAGGAGGTGCGCGGCGTCGCGGTAGTAGCGCTCGACCGGGAACTCCGCCGTGTAGCCGTAGCCACCGTGGATCCGCATGGACTCGAGCGTGACGTCATAGGCCGTGTCGGAGGCGTAGATTTTCGCCATCTTGAGGCGGTCCGCGTCGAGCCCGTGCTCGGTGGCCGCCTCGGCGAGGAGGCGCGCCGCGGTGATCCGCGTCGCCATATCGGCGAGCTTGAGCTGGATCGCCTGGTGGTGGGCGATCGGCTTGCCGAACGCGGTGCGCTGCTGCGAGTAACGGAGCGCCGCCTCGAAAGCCGCCTGGGCCACGCCGACGGCGGTGGCGGCGGCGCCGAGGCGCGCGAGGGCGAGGGCGGCGGCGATCGGCTCGTCGCCGCGCCCGGGGGAGCCGAGGACGTCGCGCGCGGCGAGCCGGGCACCGGCGAAGGCGACTGCGCACGGGTCCACGCCGCGAAGCCCGAGCGTGGCGAGGGGCTCGCCGAGCCGGACGCCCGGTGTGTCGCGGCCGACGAGGAGCGTGACGGAGCCCGACTCCGCGCGCGCCTCGACGAGGAACCCCGCCACCCGCGTCGCGTTGTCCGTGGGCGGTGCGGCGCCCTCGAGGCGCCAGCCGTCGCCGTCGCGGGCCGCCGCGACCGTCCCGCCGCGTTCCCACGTCCACAGCGCGGCGCCGCTTGCCATCGGCGCCAGGATGCGGTGCTTCTGCTCGTCGGTGCCGAACCGCGCGAGCGCGTGCGCGACCGCCGCGTGCCGGGCGACGACGGTGGCGAGCGCGGCCGAGCCGCGCGCGAGCTCCTCGACGAGCATCGCGTAGGTCCGGACGTCGAGCCCGAGACCTCCCCAGTCCTGCGGGATCATCGCGCCCAGCACGCCGAGGTCGGCGAGCGCCCCGACGAGCTCTGCGGGGTAGGCCCCCGCGCGATCCAGCTCCTGGCACACGGGGGCCACGTCCTTGTCGACGACCTGGCGGACGGCGAGCACCATCTGGCGGCGCTCGGGGGCCTCGCCCTCGCGCGAGGTCAGGGCGCCCAGGCGCTCGCCGTAGCGCTCCGCGAGCTGTCGCGCGATGAGGGTCCGCTGGATCTCGTTCGTGCCCTCGCCGATGAGCATGAGCGGTGTGTCGCGGTAGTGGCGCTCGACGGCGCGATCGGCGCGCGTGCCGGCCGGACCGTGCAGCGAGAGCGCCGTCACGGCCAGCTCCTGCGCCGTCTCCGAGGCGAAGAGCTTCGCCATGCCCGCCTCGAGGTCGCAGCGCTCGGCGCGGTCCTTCATCGCCGCCGCCCAGTAGGTGAGGAGACGCGCGGCGTCGAGCCGGGTCGCCATGTCCGCGAGCGCGGGCGGCGGCTCGGCGGGCGCTCCCGCCAGGTGCGCGAGCGTGTCGTCGTACGCCGCCTGGGCCACGCCGACGGCGCGGGCGGCGATGTTGATCCGGCCCGTCTCGAGACCGCTCATCACGTGCTTGAAGCCGCGGCCCTCGACACCCCCGACGAGGTTCGCCGCCGGCACCGGGCAGTCCTCGAAGAGGAGCTCGGCCGTGTCCACGCCCTTGTAGCCGAGCTTCGCGAGGGACTTGACGACTCTGAGGCCGGGGTGACCCTTCTCGACGACGAAGCACGACATGCCGCGGTGGCGCGGCTCGGCCGTCGGGTCGGTCAGCGCGAGGAGGGCGAACGTGTTGCCCTCGCGGCCGTTGGTCACGAACATCTTCGTCCCCGAAATGACGTACTGGCTTCCGGACCGGCGCGCCACGGTCCGGATGGCCTGCACATCCGAGCCCGCGTGCGGCTCGGTGAGGCACAGGCCGCCGCGCGCCTCGCCGCGCGCGAAGCGGGGGAGGAAGCGCCGGCGCTGCTCCTCGGTGCCGTGGTGGAGGACGATGAGCGCGGCCATCGTGTGGCTGTTGATCACGCCGGCGAGCGACATGAAGCCGCGGCACAGCGTCTCGACGACCCGGGCGTACGTCGTGACGTCGAGCCCGAGCCCCCCGTAGGCCGTGGGCACGAGGGCGCCGAAGAGACCGAGGTCGCGCATGCGCGCGACGAGCTCGTGGGGGTAGCGGTCGGCGTGCTCGAGCGCCGCGGCGCTCGGGCGCACCTCGCGCTCGACGAACTCGCGGACGGCCGCGACGAGCGAGTGACGCGCGCCGGACAAACGAGTGGCCACGGCGGTTCGATACTACAATAAACGGCAATGTCCCTCGACGACCTCGTCCTGCGCCTCCAGCGGTGGCTCGACCGGCTCGTGCGGCGGCTCTACCGCGGCCGGGCACCCGAGGCGACGCGACGCCGTGTGCTGATCGTCCAGATCGACGGCCTCTCGCGCTCCGTGCTCACGCAGGCGCTCACGGACGGCACGGCACCCTTCCTCGCGCGGCTCGTCCGGCAGCGGGGCTGGCGGCTCACGCCGATGAGCGTCGGTCTGCCCACCTCGACGCCGGCCTTCCAGATGTCGGCCATGTACGGCGTGCGGCCGGACATCCCCGGCTTCCACTACCACGACAAGCGCCGCCACGCCGACGTGTACTTCCCGCGCGGGCAGGACGCCCTGCGGGTCGAGGTGGCGCAGGCGCAGGGCCGCCGCGGCATCCTCGCCGACGGCAGCGCCTACGGCTGCGTCTTCACGGGCGGCGCCACGAGCAACCTCCTGACGTTCGCGATGATGCGGCGGCCGAGCGGCGCGGGCCTGCTCTGCCTCGTCTCGCAGCTCGTCGTCGTCGGCTGGGTCCTCGTGAAGTGCTGCGTGCTCTCCGGGATCGAGCTCGCCCGCGCCCTCCTCCGCTTCGTCGCCGACCCCCTCGGGGAGAGCGCGCGGGGGTGGCGCTGGCTCGCCATCAAGGTCGGGATCTCGGTGTGGCTCCGCGAGCTGTTCACGCTGGCCGCCGCGCGCGACCTGTACGCGGGCGTGCCGGCGGTCTACGTGAACTACCTCGACTACGACGTGTTCGCGCACGCCTACGGCCCGCGTCACCGACGCGCGCGCCGCGCCCTCCGTCGCATCGACCGCTCGATCCACCGACTCTGGCGCGTGCTGCGGCGCGTCCCGGAGCACCGCTACGACCTCTACGTCCTCTCCGACCACGGCCAGGCGCAGTGCACGCCGTACGCGCGCCTCTCCGGCGGGAAGCCCATCGAGCAGACCCTCTTCGACGACTTCCTCGATCCGCTCGCGGCGCACGCGGAGCCGGCGCCCGCCGGTCGCGCGCGGCGCGTCGTGCACGGGCTCGCCGCGTATCGGACGCACCGCGCGCCGGGATTCTTCCAGCGATTCGTGAACTACCTCGAGCGTGACTTCCCCCGGGTGCTCGGCGGGACGCGTGGGGTCCGCGAGCACGGAGGGATCCGCGTCGTGTCGGCCGGGCCGAACGCCTTCGTGTACTTCCTGGAGGTGGAAGGACCGGTGAGGATCGAGTGGATCGAGGAGCGTTTCCCGGGGCTCACAGAGGAGCTCTCGCGGAGCCGCGGGATCGGATTCGTGCTGGCTCGTGCGGGCGACGGGCCCGTCTGCGCCTGGCGCGGCAAGCGCTATCGTCTCCACGAGCTCGGCGCCGGGCCGTTCGCCGGACGCGACGACCTGCCGCGGGTCCTCGAGGGCCTCCGCGACCTGATGGCGATGGAGAGCGCGGGTGATCTCGTCGTCTACGGGATCGATGCGCCCGAGGGCGACGTGTCGTTCGTGGACGAGGTCGGCGCCCACGCCGGGACGTCGTACGACGAGCTGCACACGTTCGTCATCCACCCACCGACCGTAACGCTCCCGTCGGCGATCGCCCATCCGGTCGAGCTGTACGCGCACTTCCGGCACGCCCGCGAGGCGGCATGATCCCCCTCACGGTCGTGAGCTACAACATCCACCGGGGCGTCGGCCTCGACCGCCGCCTGGACCTCGACCGGATCGCCGACGTGATCGCAGAGACGGCGCCCGACGTGGTCGGGCTCCAGGAAGTGATCCGCGAGGCGGGCGGGAAAACCGGCGACCAAGGGGCGTACCTCGCGCTGAAGCTCGGCATGGCGCTCGTCATGGGCGTGACGCGCGCGCACGGCTCGGGGACCTACGGCAACGCCGTGCTCACGCGCGTGCCCGTCCTCGGCTCGGAGCGCCGCGACCTGTCGCGGGGCGCGCGCGAGCCCCGCGGGGCCTTGCGGGTGGACCTCGACGTCAAGGGGACGCCGCTCCATGTCTTCAACTGCCACCTGGGGTTGGCACTCTCCGAGCGGCGCGCACAGCTCGAGCTGCTCGGCCGGTTCATCCGCGACTCCGCACGGCTCATCGGGCCGCGCGTGCTCCTCGGCGACTTCAACGAGTGGCACCGTGGCCCTATCACGCGCGGCCTCCGGCGCGAGTTCTCGTCGCCGATGCGCCGGATGCGGCGCACGCATCCGGCGATGTTCCCGCTGTTCGCCCTCGACCGGATCTACTGGGACGTGGAGCTCCAGGGTCAGGAGTTCCATGTCCACCGGAGCCGCCTCGCGCGGGTGGCCTCGGACCACCTGCCGGTGGTCGGCCGGCTCGTCGTGCGTCACCGGCCGCCGCGCGCCGTCCCGTACGTCGAGGGCGACGCGCTGCCGCCTGCGGAGTAGCCGCGCCCGGCTAGTTGAAGTGCGCCTGCACGATGACCTTCGGGTACTCGGGCGGCTTCCCTCGCAGGTCCACTTCGCGGAGGGTTCGGTCCGGCGCCTCGAGCACGATGTTGCCGTTCGAGTAGGCGACGAACCTGCCCCAGGCCTTGGGGATCGTGTGCTCGTACTTGGCCTGGGCGGTCTCGGCCGCGGCACGCGGCAGCGCGAGCGGCTCTCGCACGAGGGCGAGCCACGGGTTCAGCGCGATCGCGACCAGCGCGATCGCAATCACGGTGAGCACGACCCGGACGTACCGGTCGAGTGTCATGACGACCTCCTCTTGTTGATGGGCGGGCCCCGAGATGGCCCCCCATCCCCCCCCACTGCGCCGCGATCGAGCCGAGGGCTCGATCGCGCCTGCGGCGCCGCCTACGCCCGTCCGGCGAGCTCGAGCGCGGCGAGGAAGAGCGTGTTGGCGCCGTACTCGATGTCGTCCATGGGCGTGAATTCCTCCTCGCAGTGGCTACGCCCGCCGCGCGACGGGACGAAGATCATGCCGGTCGGGCCGATCGCCGCCATGTACTGAGCGTCGTGGCCGGCGCCCGAGAGGATGCGGCGGGAGCGCGCGCCGCTCGCCTTCGCCGCGCGGTCGACGGCGGCGACGACCTCGGCGGCGAACGGCGTGAAGGGCACGCGCCAGTAGTGCTCGAGCTCGTAGCGGACGCCCTCGCGCGCGCACGCGTCGCGGACGACGCGGTCCACGAGCGGCAGGGCCCGGTCGAGCGTCTCGGTTCGCGGGTCGCGCAGGTCGATCGAGAGCGTGGCCGCGCCGGGGATCGCATTCACGATGTTCGGGCGCACCGTGAGGTGGCCGACGGTGGCCACGAGGTTCCCTCCGATCTCGCGGGCGATGCCGCGCACGCCCGCGATCACCTCCGCCGCGGCGACGAGGGCGTCGTGGCGGATGCGCATCGGCGTGGGGCCGGCGTGGTCCTGGACGCCGTGGAGCGAGAGCCGTGACCACGAGATCGCGACGATCCCCTCCACGACGCCGACCGCGAGCCCCTCCTCCTCGAGGATCGGACCCTGCTCGATGTGGAGCTCGAGGTAGGCGCGGAAGGGTCGCGCGACGCAGGGCTCCGAGCCGAGATAGCCGATGCGCTCCAGCGCGTCCACGAGACGGACCCCGTCCGTGTCGCGCGCGCCGTAGGCGTCCTCGAGCGCGATCTTCCCGGCCATCACCCCGCTGGCGATCATGGCCGGCTGAAAGCGCGCCCCCTCTTCGTTGGTGAAGATGACGAGCGCGACGGGATGGCGGGTGCGGATCCGATGGTCGTTCAGCGTGCGGATCGTCTCGAGGCCGCAGAGGACGCCGAGCTGGCCGTCGTACTTGCCGCCGGTCGGCACGGAGTCCACGTGTGAGCCCATCAGGACGGGCGGCAGCGGCTCGGCCCCCGGGCGCTCGCCGAAGATGTTGCCCATCTGGTCCATCGTCACGCGGAGGCCCGCCTCGCGCATGCGCGCGACCATCCAGTCGCGCCCGCGCTTGTCCTCGTCGGTCAAGGCGAGCCGGGTGAGGCCGCCACGCGGCGTCTCGCCGATCCTGCCCAGGTCGTCGATGGACCGCTCGAGTCGCTTCCGGTCGATGCCCATGTGCCCTCCCGCCAGCCTACAATCCCGCAGTGCAAGCCGTCGCACGTCGCGGGGCCGCGGTACGAGCCGCAGCCGCAGGCGAGGCGAGCCTGCGATCGAGTCCCCGCCGTGCGAGGCGAGTCTACAATCCTAGATACGCGCGCTTCAGCCGCTCGTCGCCGAGCAGCTCGCGCGCCCGCCCCTCCAGCACGAGCTTCCCGCTCTCGAGCACGCACGCCCGGTGGGCGAGCGTGAGCGCCTGGCGGACGTTCTGCTCCACCAGCAGCACCGTGACGCCGTCCGCGTTGATGGCCCGCACCGTCTCGAAGATCCTCGCGACGAGCACGGGCGCCAGGCCGAGCGTCGGCTCGTCCAGCATGAGCACGCGCGGGCGCGCCATGAGCGCCCGGCCGATCGCGCACATCTGCTGCTCGCCGCCCGAGAGCGAGCCCGCGAGCTGCGTCCGCCGGTCGGCGAGGGCGGGGAAGAGCGAGTAGACGTACTCGAGCGTCGACGCGCGCTCGGCCCGCGCGCGCGCCGTGTGTGCCCCGAGGAGCAGGTTCTCGACGACGCTCATGAAGGGGAACAGACGACGTCCCTCCGGCACCTGGACGATCCCGCGCTCGACCCTTCGATGCGCGGCGACCCCCGTCAGATCCTCGTCACCGAAGAGGACGCGCCCTCGCCGCGGTGCCACCAGGCCGGAGACGACGCGCAGGGTCGTGGACTTGCCCGCGGCGTTGGCGCCGACGAGCGCGACGATCTCGCCCGGGCCCACCTCGAGCGAAACGGCCGCGAGCGCCTGCAAATCACCGTAGAAGGCGTCGATCGCGTCAAGCCTGAGCAAGGACGAATTCGTCGCCGAGGTAGGCGTCGATGACGCGGCGATCCCGCGCGACTTCGGCCGGTGTGCCTTCCGCGATCGCCTCGCCGTGGTGGAGCACGACGATGCGCTGGGCGAGACGCATCATCGCCGCCATGACGTGCTCGATCACGATCAGCGTGAGGCCGTCGGCGTGCAGGAGCCGGATCAGCTCGATGATCCCCGTGAGCTCGGACGGGGTGAGGCCCGCCATCACCTCGTCGAGGAGGAGGAGGCGCGGTCGCGTGGCGAGCGCCCGCGCGACCTCGAGGCGCTTGCGGAGGCCGATCGGCAGCGCCCTGGCGCGCGCGTTGGCGTGCGGGGCGAGCCCGCACGTCTCGACGACGCGCTCGGCCTCGAGGCGCGCCGCGCTCACGCGCCGGAGCCTGGTCAGCGCGCCGATCATCACGTTGTCCACGACCGAGAGGTTGCCGAAGGGCTTCACGAGCTGGAACGTCCGCGTGAGACCGAGGCGGCAGATCACGTGCGGGGGCCGGCCCCCCACGTCCCGGCCGTCGAACACGACGCGGCCGCCGTCGGGACGGTAGTAGCCAGCGATGACATTGAAGAGTGTCGTCTTGCCGGCGCCGTTCGGCCCGATGATGCCGAGAAGGTCGCCCCGGCGGACGTCGAGACTCACGTTGCGCACCGCCGTGAGGCCCCCGAAGCGCTTCGTCACGCGCTCAAGCGTCAGCACGGGCCCTCCAGGCCCCCAGGCGACCGGCGACACCGGTCAAGCCCTCGGGGGCGAACCGCACGACGAGGATGAGGGCCGTGCCGTAGATGACGAGATAGATGCCGGCGAACCCGGTCTTCAGACCCGAGAACGTCGCGCGCAGGTACGTCTCGAGCGACGTGATCAGGATCGAGCCGAGGAAGGGGCCCAGGGCGGTGCCCATCCCCCCGATGATCGTGTTCAGCGCGAACCTGATCGAGAGGTCGATCGAGAAGACATAGAAGGGGTCGACGAAGCCGACGTACTGCGCCCAGAACGTGCCGCCGACCGCCGTCATCGCGGCGCTGAGCGTCACCGCGCGGATCTTCAGTCGGCGGCTCGCGATGCCGAGCGCCTCGGCGGCGTCCTCGTCCTCACGGACGCCGGCGAGCTGGTAGCCGATCCGCGAGGTCTCGAGCCAGACTTGCACGCCGTAGTAGACCAGCGCGACGACGAGGGCCACGTAGACCCACGCGACGTGGCCGAGGCCGAGCGTCCAGAGGCCGGGGCGGAAGGGGACCGGGATCCCCTCCGAACCCGCCGTGAAGCCGCGCCAGCGGCTCGCGACGATCAGGAGCACCTGCGAGAACGCGATCGTGGAGAGCGCGAAGTAGGGGCCGCGGAGGCGATTCGAGAGATAGCCGATCACCCCGCCGGCGGCGATCGAGAGGACCACCCCGAGGAGGAGCCCGAGCCAGGGGCTCTGATGGAAGCGCGCCGTCATCAGGGCCGCGGAGTAGGCACCGATGCCGAAGAAGGCGGCGTGGCCGAGGGAGACCTGGCCGGCGTAGCCCCCCGCCACGTTCCAGGCGGCCGAGAGCGCTCCCCACATGAGGATCAGGATCAGGCTGTCGAGGACGAACGCGTCGCGCACGACCAGCGGCAGGAGGGCGGCGACGCCGAGGAGCGCGAGCGCGGCCCAGCGCCGGGGCGGCAGCGAGGCCATCACACCCCGAGCGTCTCGGCGCCGCGCTGGCCGAAGAGTCCGGCCGGGCGGAAGACGAGCACGGCGATGAACAGGACGAAGTAGAAGACCTCCTTCCACGCGACGCCGAAGACGTACGAGCCGAGGACTTCCACCGCCGCGACGATCAGGCTGCCCAGCATCGCCCCCACCATGTCGCCCAGGCCGCCGAGCACGACGACGACATAGGCGAGGAGGACGAACTGGAGCCCGGCCGTGGGGTAGACCGCGTAGAGCGGCGACACCAGCACGCCCGCGGCGCCGACGCACGCGATGCCGATCGCGAACGTCAGGCGGTAGACCCGGTCGGTGTCGATGCCCATCAGCGTCGCCGCGTCGTGGTCCTGCGCGGTGGCCCGCATGACCCGGCCTGTGTGGGTCCACTTCATGAAGGCGAAGAGGGCGAGCGTGAGGGCGACGGCGATGACGAACGCGACCACCTGGGAGAGGTTGAACGCCGTGCCGAAGACGCGGATCACGACCGATGAGTGCCACGGCCGCAGCGTGCGGAAGTCCCCCGTCCAGACGACGAGCGCGACGTTTTGCAGCGCGATGGAGAGCCCGACGGTCGTGAAGATCTGGACGTTGTGGGAGGCATGGATCACGCCGCGCATGACCAGGACATAGGTGAGGAAGCCGAGGCCAAAGAAGAGAGGGATCGAGACGAAGAGGACGAAGTAGGGGTCGAGGCTCCAGAGGCTGTACGCCCAGAAGGCGGTATACATCCCCAGCATGAGGAACTCGCCGTGGGCGAAGTTGACCACCCGCATGATCCCGAAGATCAGCGTGAGGCCGACGGCGATCAGCGCGTAGATCCCACCGAGCAGGACCGTCGAGACCCCGAGCTGCGCGAAGACGTCTATTTGCGCGCGTCCCAGGCGCCGAGCGGGATCCACTTCGCCCGGTTCGTCGTGAACTCCTCCGGCCAGACCGTGACGAGCTGGCCGTTCTGCCACTGGAGCATGTAGTGCTGGACCCGCGCGTTCGAGTTCTGGCCGTGCTCGTCGAACTTCACGCCCCAGCCGTTGATCATCGAGCCGACGGGGAGGTCGAGCGACATCACGGCGTCACGGAACTTGGCGAGGTCGTCGCTCTTCGCCCGATCGAGGACGACCTTGAGGAGCCAGAGGCCGCTGCCGGCGAGCTGGTGGCCGCCGAGCGGGTAGGAGCCGGTCCGCTTCTGGATGGCCTCGCGGAACTCGCGTTCGAGCTTCTGGCCCTCGGGCTTGAGCGACTCGAGACGGAAGCCGGGGCCGGGCTCGAGCAGCGCGAAGACGCCGTTGGCGTCGTTGCCGAGCGCCCGGCCGAAGTCGGGCGAGCCGTACCCCGTCGCCCCCGCGTGGACGAGCGCCTTGAAGAGGAAGTTCTGCTCGCGGGCCTGACGCCAGAAGAGCGGCGCGTCGTTGGTGTAGCCGATGTGGTGGACCACGTCGGGGTTGAGCTGCTTGAACCGGGTGATGATCGGCGTGAAGTCGTTGATGGAGGTGAAGGAGTAGTACTCCGCCGCCACCTCCTGCATCCCGAACTCCTGCTTCGCCCGCACGCGCGCCGACTCCGTCACGCCCTGGCCGTACGAGGAATCCTCCGAGAGGAAGGCGATCTTGAGCGCGTTGGCTTTCATGTTGAAGCGCGGGGCGAGGTGCTTGGCGATGAACTCGACGTTGTACCAGCCGAACCCGGTGGCGTCGATCTCGGTGCGGAAGACGGTCGTGAGGCCACGCTTGTTGAACCGCGGGTCGACGCAGGAGGTCTCCCAGTAGATGACGGTGTGGCGCGCCGCCGCTTCGCTCGCTGCGCCGCACAGGCGCGAGGAAAACGTGCCGGTGATGATCTTCACCCCTTCGCGGGTGATCAACCGGTTCGCCTCGCTTGCCGCGGCGGTGGGGTCGGGGGCGTCGGCGACCGTGAACACGAGCTTCTTGCCCATGACGCCGCCCCGCTCGTTGATCATGTCGCGCACGATCTCGTACCCCTCGAGGTGTCGCTTGCCCTCGCCCGCGAGCGGACCCGTGAGGGGCTCGAGCAAGCCGATCTTGTACTCGCCCGAGAGCATTTGGCCGTGGGCGACGGTGGCGCCGAGGACGACGGCGAGCGTGGTGACGACGACGGCCGAGCGATGCATACGGGACCTCCCGGCTTGGGGAAGCGTCTTCGAGGCGACGGCCGGGTTGTAGCACCTGGTCGCGTCGAGTGTCAAGGCAGGCGGCGTCGGCCGTGTGGACGTCGGCGAGCCGACGCGTTGCGCCCGTCACGAGCGCCGGTGCTAGACTCGGACACGTGAGCGCCGACCCCGCGCCAGGCGTCCTGGGACCGCACACGGTCCGCTTCTGCCCGCTCTGTGGCGCGCCGACCGCTCGCGAGCCGGTGCCCCCGGACCAGCGCGAGCAGCACGTGTGCTCGCGCTGCCGGTTCGTCTTCTATCTGAACCCGAAGGTCGTCGGCGCCACGCTCCCCGAGCAGGACGGCGCAATCTTACTGACGCGCCGGTCGATCAATCCCGGGCGCGGACTCTGGACGTTCCCCGGCGGCTTCGTCGACTTCGGCGAGAGCGTGACCGACGCCGCCGTGCGGGAGACGTTCGAGGAGACGGGCCTCACGGTGGACCTCACGGGCCTGCACAACGTGTACACGTATCCGGACGCGCCGGTGATCGTCGTCTACCGGGCGCGCGTCATCGGCGGCGCGCTGGCGACCTGCGACGAGAACGACGCGCTCGCATGGGTGCGGCCGGCCGAGATCCCGTGGGATGCGCTCGCGTTCCCGTCGACGCGCGACGCGCTCCGCGAGTGGGTCGCCGCGCGGGGCGAGACGCCGGGGGGCTAGACGGGTTCCGTCGGGTCATCGATCCTTCGACGGGAGAAGTCCGCCATGCGTGCCTTCGTCGGCAGCGCCCGCGTGACCCTTGCCCTGCTCTCCGTTCTCGTCGACGGCGCCGCCGCGCAGGCGGCTGACATGTCCTGCCAGCAGGTGCCTGGAAACCGCTTCTACTGGGTCGAGCGCGCGTTCTGCGATCTCGAGCCGAGCGGGCCCGAGAAGGCGCGGGGTCTCATCGTTTGGAACCACGGAATCAGCGGCACCCTGGAGTCGTACAAGGCGCCAGCCCCGCTGGCGTTCCGGCTGCTGCAGGCGCGCGGCTGGGACGTCATCATGATCAAGCGGCACAACCTGGCCGAGACGATGGCCGGCGGCCCGCTGCACCGCACGGTCCAGCGCACCCTGGAAGAGGTGAAGGCGCAACGAAAGCTCGGATATCGGAAGATCGTCCTGGCGGGTCAGTCGTTTGGTGGGTACGTGACGCTCGATGCCGCCGACGAGGCTCCGGATATCTTCGCCGCCGTCGCGCTGGCGCCCGGCGTTCGTGCGGGCAGCGCCACCGGACGCCTTGACGCGTCGATCACCGACCGGTTGCTTCAGAGCGCGAAGACCGGGCGGATCGCTCTCGTGTTCCCCAAGGACGACGACCTCTTCGGTAACGTCGTTCGCGGCGCGAGTGCCGACCGGATCCTGGCCGGCCGTAACTTGCCGTACCTCCTCCTCGACGAGACGAGCGGCCTCGTGGGACACGGTGGCGGCGTGGGCGGCCGGTTCGCAGTTCGGTACGGCCTGTGCTTGGCGGAATTCCTCTCCGCGCCGGAGCTTCCCGGTGGACGGTTCACGTGTCAGCCAGCGGGAGACCCCTGGCCGGTCGTGCGTGAGCTCTTGCTTCCCGCCCCGGCGGACAGGCCGGCGATCGTGACCGATCCTGCCGCGCTGCCCAATGGGCTTGGTCGCTTCACCGGGCTGTGGTATGGCCTCCTCGATGAGGCCATCGTCCTCTTCGCGCTCGTCCCGGCGGAGAGTCCGAAGCTGCGCGCCATGTACCGATCGTCGTCTTTTACCCGGAGCGGCAGCGTTTACGATGTCGAGGTCAAGGGCGGCCGCGTGCACCTCACGCTCCCCCGGAAGGACCGCGTCACCGTGGGGCCCGACGCGGACGGCGGCCTCATCACGTGGACCTCGTCGGACGGCTCGCGTGTGCTCACGGGAAAGCTGCTCCGCGCGCCCGAGTAGTCCCGCGATCGGGGCGGAGCGTCCGGCGATTATCCGCGCGAGGCGAGGGCGACCGTCACCCGGCCGGTGACGACCTTCTCGCCGCGCTGATTCTCCGCCCACACCTCGAGCTCGACCAGGTCGACGTCGTCCTTCGACGACTTGGAAAGCACGCGGCCTCTGCAGGTCACGACGTCCGCGAGCCGCACGAGCGCCGCGAAGCGGACACCGAGCTTCCGGACCGTGCCCGCGCCCGCCCAGTCGGTGATGGCCTGCGCGACGAAGCCCATCGAGAGCATGCCGTGCGCAAAGACGCCGCCCATGCCGGCCGCCCGCGCGAACGCCTCGTCCTGATGGATCGGGTTGAAGTCCCCGGAGGCGCCGGCGTAGCGCGTGAGCTGGATCTGCTCGATCGGGCCCTTGACGAGCGGTGGGAGCTCGTCGCCGACCGTGACGTCCTCGAAGGCGACCTTCGCGTATTTCATCGGCACGTCAGAGGCGGATCACCGTGACGTGGCGCATGGTGGCGACGATCTCGTCCGTCCGGTCGGTGATCGCGGTCTCGCGGACGACGAACGCCATGGGGCCGCTCTTGCCGGTCTTCTCGTAGAGGTCCACGACCTTCGTCCGGCAGAGGTACGTCTCGCCCGGGGTGAGCTGCCGGAAGATCTCGAACTCCTGCTCGCCGTGGAGCACACGCGAGATGTCGACGCCGAGATCGCGGAGCAGCGCGCCCGCGTCCGCGCGCTCGTCGCGGAAGGTCACGGCGAAGGTCGGCGGCGCTATCACATCGCCCCACGCGGACGCCGCTCCGACTCGATCCTCCAGATAGAACGGATTCAGATCCCCGACGGCTCGCGCGAATTCTTTGATCTTTCCCCGTTCGACCGTCACCGGGAAGGGCGGGTACTCCTTGCCGACGACGGACCTGTCGACCTGGATCGGCATCAGGCGCGTCCCTCGGTCTCGAGCAGCGTCGCTCTGGCGCGCACTCTCATGCCAACCGGCGTCGCCGTGAGGTGCTTCATCTCGACCAGCGTGCCGACCGTGCCCGCGCCCGGCGAGAGGTCCATGACACCGACTAATACCTCGGAACCAGCGGGAACCGCAAGCCGTGGCATCATACGCGGCGCATGGTTCGCTGGGTCGCGGCCGCGGGCGCCTTCGTCGTCTCGCTCGACTCGATGGTCAACATCGCGTTCCCGGCGATCGCCGCCGCCTTCGGCGCCCCGCCCGAGCGGATGCGCTGGATCATCATCTGCTACACCGGCAGCTATGCGGTCATGTCGTTCGTCGCCGGCGCGGCGGCGGACCGCATCGGTCACGCGCCCGTGTTCCGGGTGGGCCTTGCGCTCTCCGTCGCCGGCTTCGCCCTCTGCGGCGCCGCGCCGAGCTTCCCGCTCCTCCTCGCCGGGCGCGCGGTGCAGGGGGTCGCCGGGGGGCTCGTCTACGGCACGGCGCCCGCGCTCGCGACGCTGGGCGCTGCCGCGTCCCTCCGCGGTCGCCGGCTGGGCTTCCTCAACGCGGCAATCGGTCTCGGCTTCGCGTCCGGGCCCGTGCTCGCGGGCGTCCTGGTCGACGCGCTCGGCTGGCGGGCGGTCTTCCACGCGCGCGTTCCGGTGGCGCTCGCCGCGCTCGGCTGGGCCCTGACGGTACGCCCGCGCGAGAGCGGCGACGCCTCCCGGCGGCTCGTCGCCGTGCGCGACGTCCTGCGCGCCCCGGTGCTCGTCGCGAGCGGGCTGTCGTTCGTCGCCAACGCCGCGATCTTCGCGATCTGGCTCCTGGCGCCCTTCTACATCGTCGGCGTGCGGGGTCTGTCGGCCTCGGCCGGCGGCGTGCTCTTCATGCTGACGCCGCTCGGCACCGCGGCGGCGGCGCCGCTCGCGGGGTGGCTCAGCGATCGCCTGGGTGCCCGCGCGCCGATGGTGGCGGGGCTCGCCCTCGAGGCGGTCGGGCTCGCCGCGCTGAGTCGGGCGGATGCGGCGACGCCGCTCGCCGCCGTCGTGCTCGCCCTCGCGGCGGCCGGGTTCGGGCTCGGCGTCTTCCAGGTGCCCAACATGGCGAGCGTGATGGCGGCGTTCCCCGCCGGCCACGCGGGCGCCGCGGGCGGACTCACGTTCCTCGCGCGGACCCTCGGCCTCGTCACCGGCGTCGCGGTCCTCGCAGCCGTCTTCGGCGGACGCCGGGGGGTCCTGGGTTTTCAGCCCGCGTTCGCCGAAGCGTTCACGCTCGCCGCGCTCGCGGTCGCCGGCGCGGCGGTGGCCGGACTCGCGGTCGGCCGCGCGCGGGCTTATACTCCCGGGCGATGAGTCGTCTGAGCCTCTTGAGCCCGCTCGGTACGACGGCCGGCGAGGTCAAGCCGCTCGCCCGGCGCCGCGGAAACCTGCGCGGCGTCCGCGTCGGCATCCTCGACAACTCGAAGCCCAACGCGGAGGTCCTGCTCGCCCGGGTCGCGGAGCTGCTCGTCGAGCGCGCGGGCGCCGGGCCGGTGACGCTCTGGCGGAAACCCGGCGCGTCGCGCCCCGCGACGGTGATCGACGAGGTCGTTGCCGGGTCGGACGTCGTCCTCACGGGCTCGGCCGACTGAGGATCCTGCACGTCGTGGAGTTTCCACGACGCGGCGGAGATCGAGGGGCGCGGCGTCCCGGTCGCCGTCCTGGGCACCGACGCCTTCGTCTCGCTCGCCGAGGCCGCGGCGGCCGCGCTCGGCATGCCGCATCTCCAGCTCGTCGCGGTGACGCACCCGCTCGGGGGCATCGACCCGAAGCTCGCCCGCGCGAAGGCCGACGGCGTCGTCGATCGTGTGATCGCCGCGCTCACGCGCGACCCCGCGCCGCCCGTGGCGGCGTCCGCCCCCGTCGCCGCGACGGTCACGGCGCCAGCGGACATCGACCTGTTCCAGGACTTCGCCCTCGCCGAGGGCTGGTCGGACGGCATGCCCGTGCTCCCACCGACGGCGGAGCGCGTCGCGCGGATCCTCGGGCCCCTCGCGCCCCGCAGCGCCGACGTGATCGCGATGCTCGCGCCCCGCCGGGGCGTGGCGACTCTCGAGGCGATCGCCGCCAACCTGGCGCTCGCGGGCGCCCTGCCCGGGCATCTGCCGGTCGTCGTCGCCGCGATTCGCGCGCTCGCCGATCCCCGCTTCAACCTGAACGCGATCCAGACGACGACGCACCCGTGCACGCCCCTCCTGATCGCCAACGGTCCGATCGCCCCGCGCCTCGGGATCAACGCCGGCGCAAACGCGCTCGGCCAGGGCCATCGCGCCAACGCCGTCATCGGCCGCGCGGTGCGCCTCACTCTCCAGAACGTCGGCGGCGCGCGGCCGGGACGGGAGGACCGGGCGACGCTCGGCCATCCAGGGAAGTACTCGTATTGCCTGGCCGAGAACGAGGCGGAGAGCCCATGGGCGCCGCTCCACGTCGAGCGCGGCTTCGGGGCGGCCGAGAGCTGTGTCACCGTGTGCGGCTCGGAGGCGCCCCACAACGTCAACGACCACGGCTCGACGACCGCCGAGGCGCTCGTCTTCGCGCTCGCGGGCACCGCGGCGACGACGGGGAGCAACGACGTCTATCTCGGTGGCGAGCCGCTCATCGTCCTCGGCCCCGAGCACGCGCGGACCTTCGCGGACTCGGGCTGGTCCAAGGCCGACGTCAAGCGGGTGATCTGGGAGCGCGCCCGCGTGAGGCTCGACCGCTTCAGTCCGGAGAATCGCGAGCGCTTCGGGGTGATCGACCCCGAGCGCTTCAGGGGCCGGCTCCTCGCGGAGGAGGTGGCGCTCTGTGCGAGCCCGGACGACCTGATGGTGATCGTCGCGGGAGGGCCGGGCAAGCATTCCGCGATCATCCCGACCTTCGGCGCCACGCGGTCGGTCACCCTGCCCATCGAGGAGTGAGGGGCGCCGAGGCGCGCTTGCGCTCCGGCGTCTCCGGGTGGTAGGGTGAGCCCCGTCAAGGAGGCGCGCATGTCCGCCACGCTCACGTCGAAGCGGCACACGGTTCACGACCTCGGCGACGCCATCGAGTTCTGCTTCGCCCAGGGCTGGACCGACGGCCTGCCCGTCGTGCCGCCGACCACCGACCGCGTCGGCCGTATGCTCGAGGGCGCCGGGCTCGACCCGAAGCAGGAGATCGGCTTCGTCGCCCACCGTGCCGTCTCGATCACGGCGGAGAAGGTCGCGATCAACGCGGTGATGGCGGGCTGCAAACCCGAATTCATGCCCGTGGTCGTTGCGGCGGTCGAGGGGATCGCCGACCCGCGCTGGAGCTACCACGGCCCAGGGACGTCCACGGCGGGTGCCGGGGTGCTCATGATCGTCAACGGGCCGATCGCCGGCGACCTCGACGTCAACGCGGGCGACAACCTCTTCGGCCCCGGCTGGCGCGCGAACCTCACGATCGGCCGCGCGGTGCGCCTCGTGATGCGGAACGTCTGCGGCTCGATGCCCGGCACGCTCGACCGCGGGACGCTCGGCCACCCGGGCAAGCTCTCGTACGTGATCGCGGAGAACGAGGCGGAGAGCCCGTGGACGCCGCTCCACGTCGAGCGCGGCTTCCGCGCCGACCAGTCCACGGTCACCGTGATGGCGGCGGAGGCGCCCCACCAGTTCTACAACCAGCTCTCCAACACCGCCGAAGGGGTGCTCACCACGCTGTGCGACGACATGAGGATCTCGGGCAACGTGATGGGGCAGCCGCACTACGCGCTCGTGCTCGCCGGCGAGCACATGCGGACGATCACCGGCGACGGCTGGGACAAGAAGCGGATCCGACAGTTCGTCTGGGAGCACACGCAAAACTCCCACGCGCATCTCAAGCGCACGGGGCGCATGGCGGGACCGATCCAGCCCGGCGACGAGACGAAGCTGCGGCCGCTGGTCGCCTCGCCCGACGACATTTTTGTGATCGCCGCCGGCGGTCGTGCCGGCGCCTTCTCGGCCTACATCCCCGGATGGTCCAGCAGTCGAAGCTCTCAGGCCGTCACCAAGGAGGTCAGACGATGATCGAGCTCCTCGACCCTACCATTGAGGTCGCGACGCAGACCATCGCGTTCGTCGACCGGCCGGCGTCGCTCGAAGGCAAGCGCGTCGGGCTGATCGAGAACACGAAGTTCAACTCGGACCGGCTCCTCGCCAAGATCGGCGAGATCCTGAAAGCCGAGTACGGCGCCGCCGACTGGAAGCTGTTCCACAAACACAACGCGTCCGTGCCTGCGCACGACGAGATCATCGCGGAGATCCGGAAGACCTGCGACGTCATGGTCGCAGGCATCGGCGACTGAGGCTCGTGCTCGTCGGGCAGTGTGCTCGACGGAATCCTGCTGGAGAAGGCGAGCGTCCCGTCGGCGTCCATCGTGACGGACGTCTTCGAGGTGACCGGTCGTGCGATGGCCAGGCAGTGGGGCGTGCCGACCTACAAGTTCCTGCTCATGCCCCACCCGATCGCGAACCTCACGGAGGCCGAGCTCGACCGGCGCGCCCGTGAGATTGCGCCGGAGGTCGTGAAGCTCTTATTGCAGGGTCAGGAGTAACCCAAGCTCCGTTCCGGCCGGCCTGGTGGTGCCGGAACGGCCATCTCCAGACGATCTGGGGCCCGCTCTTCCGCCGTGACCGGATCCGGTCGCGGCGGGAGCGCGTCGTCCTGCCCGACGGCGACTTCGTCGACCTCGACTGGGTGGACGGCCCGGCGTCGCCCGGCGCTCCCCGCCTGCTCGTCCTTCACGGCCTCGAGGGCTCCTCGCGCTCCCACTACGCCGCGGGCCTCATGCGGCACGCCGCGGCGCGTGGGTGGCGCGCGCTCACGCTCAACTTCCGCTCGTGCAGCGGAGAGCTGAATCGGCGCCCGCAGTTCTATCACTCGGGTCACACCGACGACCTCGATCACGTCGTCGGGCTTCTGCTCGAGCGGGACGCCGACGCGCCGATCGGCGTCGTCGGCGTGTCGCTCGGAGGCAACGTGCTCCTCAAGTGGCTCGGTGAGCGCGAGCTCGACGCGCCGAAGCAGGTGGTCGGTGCCGTTGCCATCTCGGCGCCGTTGCGCCTCGTGCCGTGTGCGCGTGTGCTCGACCGGGGCCTCAGGAAGTACGTGTACACCGCGAGCTTCCTCACGTACATGCGTGACAAGGTCCGACGGAAGGCCGAGCGCGACCCGGACTTCGCGATCCTCGTGGACCTCGAGCTCGCCCTGCGCGCGCGCACCTTCGGCGAGTACGATCGGGCCGTGACCGCGCGCCTGCACGGGTTTGCCGACGAGCACGACTACTGGGTCCGGGCGTCGAGCGGTCCGTATCTTCGGCGGATCCACCGGCCGACGCTTCTGATCAGCGCCCTCGACGACCCGCTCGTGCCGCCCGACGCGCTCCCGGACCCGTCGACGCTGCCGCCGTGGGTACGCACCGAGTTCACGCCGCGGGGCGGTCACGCGGGCTTTATCGATGGGCGCTGGCCGTGGCGCGTCGACTCATGGGCGGAGCGCCGCGCGGTCGAATTCCTGGGCGCGGTGCTCGCCGAGCGTCGGGGCGTCGGCTAGCATGCCGTCCGTGCGGGCGGACGCGTACGGCCTGCCGGCCACCACGGCGTCGAGCGCCGCGCTCGAGACGTACGACCGGGCGGTGGACGGCCTGCTCGGCTGGGACGCCGAGGCGCTCGACCGCTTCGGCGCCGCAGCGACGACGGATCCCGGGCTCGCCCTCGCTCACGCGGGCCTTGCCATCTGCCAGTTCCTGGACGAGCGGTTCGTCGAGGCCCGGGAGTCGGCGAAGCGGGCGCGGACCGCCGCCTCCACCCAGACCCCGCGGGAGCGCGGCCACGTCGAGGCGATCGCCCTCTTGGTCGAGGGCAAGGCGCACGACGCCGAGGCCGCGATGACCCGGCATCTCGCCGACTTTCCGCGGGACCTGGTGGTGTTCCAGCGGCTCTACTTCGTCTGGTTCTGGCAGGGGAAGTTCGGGGAGATGCTCGACCTCTCGAGCGTGCTGGCCCGGTACTATCCCGGCAGCTCCTTCATGCTCGGCCTCCACGCCTTCGCGCTCGAGCAGGCGGGGCGTTGCGACGAGGCGCTCCGGATCGCGCAGGCGGCGATCGGGAAGAACCCGCGCGACGCCTGGTCGGTCCACGCCCTCGCGCACGCGCTCTACGAGCTCGGGGCGTTCGACGCCGGTGTCACACGCCTGCCTCCGGCGATCCATCCCTGTACGCACCTCGGCTGGTTCAGGAACCACCTGCTCTGGCACCTTATTCTCATGCACCTCGGGCGGGGCGAGTACGAGCGCGCCTCCGGGCTCGGCCGGACCGTGTTCGAGCGCGAGCCCTCGTCGATTCCCGGCGATCTCCACGACTCGATCTCGCTCCTCTGGCGGCTCGAGCTGTGCGGCCTTCCCGTGAAGGATCGCTGGCGCCCGTTCGCCGCGATCGCCGCCGGGCGCCTGGACCGCCAGCCCTTGCTCTTCCACGCGGCACACCTGGCGATGGCGCTCGCCGCGGGCGGCGACTGGGCCACGGCCGAGCGCCAGCTCGGGATGCTCCGCGAGCGGGCCGCGCGCGACCGCCCGGGGCTCGCCGGCCTGGTGCTCGTGCCGCTGGTCGAGGGCCTCCACGCCTTCGCGGCGGGAGACTACCGGCGGACGGTCGAGCGGATCGAGCCGTTGCGCGGGCGGATCGTCGAGCTCGGGGGAAGCCGCGCCCAGCGCGACGTGTTCCACGATACGCTCTACGAGGCGTGCTTCCGCGCGGGTGACCCGGACCGCGCCCGCCGCTACCTCGCGGAGCGCGTGGCGCGCCGTCCCGACCACTATTGGAGAACGCGCGGCCTCTGACGCGCGCCCGCGGGCGCGCGCTCACCGTGGTCCTCGCGGCGGCCCTCCTCGCCGCGTGCGCGTCCCTCCGCGCCGGCGACGCCGGCCTCGTCAGGATCACCCTGCTCCAGATCAACGACGTCTACGTCCTCGGACCCGTGGACGGCGGGCACCGGGGGGGAATGGCCCGGCTCGCCACGCTCGTTCACCAGGCGCGGCGGGAGAACCCGAACACCGTGTTCGTCCTCGCGGGCGACACGCTGTCGCCATCCGTCGAGTCCCGGGTCCTGCGCGGCGCGCAGATGGTCGCCGCGCTGAACGCGATCGGCCTCGACCTCGCGACCTTCGGCAACCACGAGTTCGACTTTGGCCCCGGCGTGCTGCGCGAACGCATCGCCGAGTCGAGGTTCGTGTGGCTCTCGTCCAACGTGGTGGACCGGCCCTCCGGGCGCCCCTTCGGCGACGCGGCGCCCGACCTCCTCCTGACCTTCGACGGCGTCCTCGTCGGTTTCCTGGGGCTGACGACGCCCGAGACGGCGTCGGTGTCGAGCCCGGGCCCCAACGTCGTCTTCGGCGACCCGCGCGTCGCGGGCGGCGAGGCGGCGGCGCGTCTCAGGGCGCGGGGCGCGCGGGTCGTCGTGGCGGTCACCCACCAGGGCATCGCCGCGGACCGAGCGCTCGCGGCGGCCACCGGCCCCGACGTGATCCTGGGCGGCCACGAGCACGAGCCGCTGATCGCCGAGGAGGGCAAGACGCTCATCACCAAGGCGGGCTCCGACGCGCGGTACCTGGTCCAGGTCGACCTCTGGGTCGCGCGGGACGGCCCGCTCGTCGAGCGCTCGTGGACGTTCCGCGAGGTGAGCCGGCGCGTCCCGGCCGACCCGGCCGTCGAGGCGCTGGTGCAGGGCTACGCGCGCCGGCTCGAGGGGGACCTCGACGTCGTCGTCGGCCGCACGGCGGCGGACCTCGAGGCGCGCTCGGGCAGGCTCACGACGGGGGAGACGAACCTCGGCGATTTCGTCGCGGACGCGATGCGCGAACGGCTCCAGAGTGAGGTCGCCCTCATCAACGGCGGCGCGATCCGCGGCAACCGCACGCTGCCCGCCGGCCCCCTCACGCGACGCGACGTCGGCGAGCTGCTGCCGTTCGCCAACGTCGTGATGAAGCTCGAGATGACGGGGCGCGAGCTCTCGCGGGCGCTCGAGCACGGGCTCGCGCAGGCCGAGCACCAGGGTGGCGGGTTCCTCCAGGTCTCGGGCGTCCGCCTCGTGTGGGACCCGACGAGGCCCGTGGGCGCCCGCATCGTGCGGGCCGAGGTCGGTGGCCGGCCGCTCGTCGACGCCGCCGTGTACACGGTCGCCGTGCTCGACTACCTCTACCGCGGCGGTGACGGGTTCACGGAGTTCGGCCGGGCGCAGGCGCTCGTGAGCCGCGAGAGCGGCCCGCAGCTCGGCGACCTGGTGCTCGACGCGATTGCGCGGCACGGGACGATTGCGCCGGTCATGGACGGCCGAATCAGGCGTGCCGGGAACTGACGATCACCGCTCGGGCGGCCGCCGGTGCCCCCACGGCTGCGCCGCCTCGAAGGCGGCCGCCGCGCGCAGCACGGTGGCGTCGTCCCGCCAGCCCCCGGCGAGCTGCAACCCGACGGGCAGGCCCGCGCGCGTGAAGCCACACGGCACGGAGATCGCCGGGAGGCCGACGACGGTGAAGGCGTAGGTCAGGAGCGCCCACTCGATGTAGTGTGTCATCGGCTTGCCGTTGATCTCCCTCGGATAGACGACGGCCACGGGGAAGGGCGGCACCGCGGTGGTCGGCGTCACGATCAGATCGTAGCGCGTGTAGAATTCGCGGACGCGGTGCCAGAGCACGGTTCGGATCCGCTCGGCGCGTCCGATGTCGGTCGCCGTCAGCGTCAACCCGTACTCGATGTTCTTCACGAGGTTCTCCTGCATGACGCCGCGCCACTTCCCCAGCTTGTCGGCGTGGCGGGCGACCATGCTGGCGCCGCGGCTCACGTCGACGATCTCGTGAAGGCCGTCGAAGTCCGGGTGAGCCTCGTCGACCCGCGCGCCGAGTGCTCTCAGCAGCGCGGTCGCGGCGTGACAGACCCCGGGCACCTCGTCGTCGACCGGCGTGATCCCGAGGCCGCCGCCCCAGGCGATACGCAGGCCCTTGATCCCCGGCGCTCGCACCGCGTGCGTGAACGTCCGCGTATCGACGGCGAAGGAGAGCGGCGCACGGGGATCGGGGCCTGCGATCGCCCTGAGCATCAGGGCGGTATCGGCGACGGTCCGGGCCATCGGCCCCTCGACGCTCCACGGATCCCACGCGAGCGTGGCCGGCCACACGGGAACGAGCCCGGGCGTGGTGCGGAAGCCCACGACGCCGCAGAAGGCGGCGGGGATCCGGAGCGAGCCCCCGAGGTCCGAGCCCTGGGCGAGGGGGCCGAGGCCCGTGGCGAGCGCGACCGCCGCGCCGCCGCTCGACCCCCCACACGTAAACGTCGGGTCCCACGGATTGCGCGTCGGGCCGAAGACCGCGTTGAAGGTGTTCGCGCCGGCGCCGAACTCGGGCGTGTTGGTCTTGCCAAGGACGATCGCGCCCGCCGCCTTCAGCCGCTCGACGACGAGGGCGTCGTGCCCGGAGATGCGGTGCTCGAAGATCTTCGAGCCCTCGGTCGTGCGGATCCCCTGGGTGAGCGTCAGGTCCTTGATCGAGACGGGAATGCCGTGCAGGGGGCCGAGCTTGGCGCGGCGCTTGAGCGCGGCGGTGGCGCGCCGGGCGGCGGCGAGCGCCTGCTCGGCCGCAACCGTGCAGTAGGCGTTGAGGGGCGGGTTCACCTTCTCGATACGCTCGAGAACCGCACGGGTCAGCTCGAGCGGCGAGACTTTGCGGCGGCGGAAGAGCGCGACGAGCTCGGTGGCCGGGGTGAAGCAGAGATCGGCGTCGGTCATCGCGCCAGAACCTTCCTCGGATCCAACGCGTCGCGTAGTCCGTCGCCGATGTAGTTGATGGAGAGGACGGTCAGGAAGATCGCGGTGCCGGGGAAGATCGCCCAGTGGGGGGCGAAGTCGAGGTTGTCCTTGGCGTCGAACAGGAGTCGTCCCCAGGTCGGGATGTCGGGCGGGAAGCCGAGGCCCAGGAACGAGAGCGTGGACTCGGCGATGATCGCCGCCGCGACGTCGATGGTCCCGGCCACGATGACGGGGCCCATCGAGTTCGGCAGGATGTGGCGGACCACCTGGCGTAGTGGCGGCGCGCCCAGCCCGCGCGCGGCCTCGACGAACTCCTTCTCGCGTAACGACAGGAACTGGGCGCGAACCAGCCGCGCGACCGGCATCCAGCGCAGGCCCCCGATGACCGCGACGATCAGGATGAAGACACCGGCCTCCGGGCCGAGCGCCTTTCTGAGCGCGTCGCGGAAGAGATAGACGATCAGCAAGAGCAGGGGTAGCCCGGGGAGCGACAGGAACATATCGGTGATCCGCATCAGCGTGTGGTCCACCGTGCCGCCGACATAGCCAGCCGTGGCGCCGATGGCGGTCCCGATGGAGATCGCGATCAGCATCGCAACGATGCCGACCGCGAGCGAGATGCGCCCACCGTAGAGCATGCGCGCGAGGAGATCCTGGCCGAGGTCGTCGGTGCCGAGCGGGTGCGACCACGAGGGGGTTCTGAGCTTGGCCTTGAAGTCGATTTCGTTGACCGGCACGCGCCAAACGAGGGGGCCCGCGACGACGCCGACGACCATGACGACGAGGACCGCGGCGCCGACCGTCGCGAGCCGGTGGCGGAGGAAGCGGCGGCCGGTCTCACGCCAGAGCGACGGCGACGGCTCGGCCGCGGAGAGCCCGGCCACAGGCGCGACCCGGCGGCGTTCCGCTCCCCCCATCACCTCAGGGGTCATCGGTACGAGATCCGCGGGTCGAGCCAGCCGTAGAGGAGGTCGGCGGCGAGGTTCGACACCACCACGAGGCCCGAGTAGACGAACGTGATCGCCATGACCACCGGCGTGTCGTTGGCGAGGATCGAGCTGATCAGGAGCGAGCCGATCCCGGGCACCCGGAAGATCTGCTCGGTGACGATCGCGCCGCCGAAGATCGTCGGGATCTGGAGCGCGACGAGCGTCACGACGGGGATCAGCGCGTTCCGGACGACGTGCTTGACGAGCGTCGTCCTCTCCGAGAGCCCTTTTGCGCGCGCGGTGTTGACGTAGTCGAGCCGGATGACGTCGAGCACGGCGGCTCGCATGAAGCGCGTCGTCGCGGACGCCTGGAACAGCCCGAGGACCGCGACGGGCATGATCGACTGCCGGACGTGCTCCCAGTACCACCGCCACCCGGAGGCGCTGATGTCGGCACGATAGATGAACGGGAGCCAGTCGAGGTAGATGCTGAATATCAGAATGAACAGGAGCCCCGTGAAGAACGTCGGCAGGGAGAACCCGATGAACGCGAACGTCGTCGCCACCTGGTCGAAGATCGAGTAGGGGCGGAGCGCCGAATACGTGCCGATCGGGACGGCGATCAGGATCGCGAGGAGCAGTGCCGAGCCCAGGACGACGAGGGTGGCCGGAAGACGCTGGAGGATGAGCGTGTCCACGTCGACTCGGCTGACGAACGAGAACCCCCAGTCGCCGCGGACCATCGACGTGACCCAGCGCGCATAGCGGACGGGAAGCGGGTCGTCGAGGCCGAACTTCGCCCGGAGGTTCAGGCGCACCTCGGCCGGGACGTTGGGGTTCGTCGCCAGCTCCTCGAAGGGATCGCCGGGAGCGAGCGCCAGGATCGTGAACAGGACGGCGCTGATCCCGACGAGAACCGGGATCGAGATCAGCGTCCGACGGAGCAGGTACTTGGACATGATGCTCGCGTCACGGCGGGTCGGGGCCAGAGGCCCAGAGCCCCCGGGCCCTCCCGCCTGGCTTACGGCTGCTTCGACCAGTAGGCGAGGGCCCAGAAGTCGGAGTCCCACCCGCTCTGGGCCACGTCGCGCATTCGGCTGGAGATCGCGGCTACGCGCGGGCGGAAGACCACGGGGACGACCACGATGTTCTGGATCACGAGGTCGTTCGTCTTGACGAGCAGTGCCGCGCGTTTGACGGGATCCATCTCGGCCTCGGCGGCCTTCCACGCCCGGTCGTACTCCTCGTTGCGCCAGCGCGAGATGTTGCGGCCCTGCCACTTGTTCTCCTTGGAGGCGATCTCCCACGAGGTGAACTGGTCCAGGAAGCGCTGCGGGTCCGGCTCGACCATGGTCGTCGTGTACATCTGGATGTCGGTGTAGAAGTGCGAGTAGGTGTCGGGGTTCGCCGGGTCCGACGAGAAGTAGACGTTCGCCGTGACCGACTTCAGCTCGACGTCGATCCCCGCCTTGGCGCACGCCTGCTTGACGACCTGCTGAGTCTTCTGCCGGAGGGCGTTGATCGACGTCTGGTAGACGAGCCGGAGCTTCTTGCCGTCCTTCGCTCGGATCCCGTCGCTGCCGCGCTTCCAGCCCGCTCCGTCGAGGAGTTGATTGGCGCGGTCGACGTTGAACTCCCACCTGGTGCTCTTCGAGACGAAGCGTGACGGGGCGTTCACGAAATTGGCGGTCGCGATACCGGTGCGTCCGTAGATCTGCTCCTGGACCGAGCCGCGGTCGACGAGGAGGTTCAGCGCCTGGCGCACGGCGGGATCGGTCAGGAACGGGTGCCTGGTCTTGATCGACGATCGCTCGCCGTCCACCTCCGTCCACGGGTCGGTGTTGTTGAGCTGGATGTGCTCGATGTTGCCGCCTGCCACGATGTCGGCCCGGCCCTTGCCCCCCTGCTCCATGCGCTTGAGGATCTCGTCCTCGACCTGTATGTTCCACGCGTAGTCGAACTCGCCGGTCTGGATGACCGCGCGCGCCGCCGAGATCGCATCCCCGCCGCCCTTCATCTCGATGGCGTCGAAGAACGGCCGGTTCGGTACGTGGTAGTTCGGGTTGAGCTCGGCCCGGACGATATCGCCCGGCTTGAAGTCCGCGAAGCGGAACGGCCCGGTGCCGACGGGCTTGAGGTTGTTCGGGGCCTCGCGCGACTTGTCGCCCTTGTACGCCTGGAAGAGGTGCTTGGGGATGATCATCCCGTACGGCCCACAGAACGGCGATGACCAGAAGGGCGTGGGCGACTTGAACACGAGCTTCACGGTGTGGCTGTCGAGCTTGTCGATCCGGGCGATGTCCCGGTAATTGCCGCTGCTCACCGCGGCCGTCGCGGGATCCGTCACGTACTCCCAGTTGAAGACGACGTCGTCGGCCGTAAAGGGCTTGCCGTCGTGCCAGACGACGTTCTTCCTCAGTCGCCAGGTCACCGACATCCCGTCCTTCGCGACCTGCCCGTTCTGCTGGCTCGGCACCTCGGCGGCCAGCATCGGGACGATGTTTCCGTCGGGGTCGTAGGCTCCGAGCGGCTCGTAGAAGATGCGCGAGGCGTCCTGGTCCTTGGTGCCGGTGGCGAAGTGGGGGTTCAGGAGCGTCGGCGCCTGCCACCAGAGCGTCTTTACGAGGCCCCCGCCGCCCCGCTTCGTGGGGCTGAACGTCCACTTCGTCTGCGCCTGCGCGACGCCGGTGGATGCGAGCATCTGAGCGGCCATGGGCGCCGTCAGGCCCAGGCCCACCATGACCTTGACGAAACGCCGGCGGCTCAGGATTCCCGCCCTCACCTGATCGATCAGCGTCCGGAGTGCCCGCTCTTCCATGGAGATCCTCCGCGTCACGACGATTTGTGCCGGTAGGCCAGCCGCCAGAGCGACGAGTCCCAGCCCAAGAGGTCCATGCCCCTGAGACGGGCACTGGACGCGGACACGCCGTTGCGCCACAGAACCGGGATGACCACGACGTTCTGGATCACGAGGTCGTTCATCTCCATGGCGACAACCCTCAGTGGAGCGAGGGCCTCCAGCGTCAGCGCGCGCTCAGCATTCGCACCGCGACTTCGATCGCCTCGACCATGCTCTCGTGGTTCGCGACACCCTTCCAGGCGCGGTCGAACGCCGTGCCGTGGTCCACGGAGACGCGGAGGAACGGAAGCCCCACGGTGACGTTGACGCCGGAGAGCCCCACCCACCGCTTCGTCGCCTCGTCGTAGTTGAAGCCGAGGGTCTTCACGGGGATGTGCCCCTGGTCGTGATACATGGCGACGACGATATCAAATTCGCCGCCGCGGGCACGGGAGAAGAGCGTGTCGGCGGGCAGGGGACCCGTGACGTTCAGGCCCTTCCCGCGCGCCGCCTCGACCGCCGGGCCGATCGCGGTCTTCTCCTCGTCGCCGAAGAGGCCGTCCTCGCCCGCGTGGGGGTTGAGTCCCGCGACGGCGATGCGGCCCCGCGGGATTCCGAGGCTCTCGAGCGTCCGCTGCGCGAGCTCGATGGTTCGCAGGACGCGCTCGCGCGTCACCAGCTCGGGCACGCGCCGGAGCGCGACGTGGGTCGTCACGTGGATCACGCGGAGCTCGTCGCCCATCAGCAGCATCGCGAAGTCGCGGGTTCCGGACAGGCTCGCGAGGATCTCGGTGTGGCCCGAGTGGGTCATGCCGGCCGCCGCGAGCGCTTCCTTGTTGATCGGCGCGGTGACGATCCCGTGGATCGCGCCGGTCTTCGCGAGGTCCACGGCGGTCTCGATGTACGCGTACGCCGCGCGTCCGGCGGCGGCGCTCACCCGCGCGCGGGGCAGCGTCGCCATGTCCACGTTGGCGAGGTCGAGGACCTCGAGGGTGCCGGGCGGCCAGCGGCAGTCGGCGACGCGTGTGACGCCGTGGAGGCGGAGCGGCGAGCCGACGAGCGCCGCCGCCTCCGTGAGTGTCGACGCCGCGCCGATCACGACCGGCCGGCTCGTGCGTTGCACCTCGGGCTCGGCGGCCGCGCGCACGATGATCTCCGGCCCGACGCCCGCGGGGTCGCCCATCGTCACGCCGAGGATCGGGTTCTTCACGATGCCGCCTCCTTCCAAAGCGAGACGAACAGACCGGGCGGGCCGAAGCCGCCGGCCTTGGTCAGCACGGGCAGCACGGGATGACCGGGCGCTCGCACGTAGCCGAACGCCAGTCCCGGGCGCGGGGCACCGACGAGGTCGATCCGCATGGCGTCGAGCGTCCGATAGAACGCGACGGCGGTGTCGCCCCCGATCAGGACGATCAGATCAAAGGATTCCGCCGCGAGCAAGCGCGCGGCCTCTCGGGCGAGCGTCGCGGCGGCCTCGCCCGTGTCCGTGTCCTCCGCGGCGGCGGTCGCGAGCACGCGCAGGCCCGCGCGCCGCGCCCGGGCGAGCTGGCGCCGCGTCGCTTCGTGGAGGCTCCCCGCAACGATCAGCCACCGCCCGCCCGGCAGCGCCGCCCGTCCCGCGCTGAGGCCGAGGCGCGCGGCGAGTGGCAGCGCCAGGCCGGCGGAGCCGGCGAGGAGCGGCGCGTGCTCGAGCGCGAGCGCGGCGCCGACGATCGTGTCGAGATCGTCGTCCGTCTCGGCGTCCGCCACCGCGATCATCCCCGCCAGCCGCGCCAGGCGTGCGGCGAGGGCCACGGCGCCCGCGCGCACCTCGGCGAGCGGGACCCAGGCGAGCGGCCGGTCGCTCTCGGACCGGATCACGTCCACGACATGCGCCGTCGCGGCGCCGTCGACCCACAGCACGCGGTCGAGCACGACACGGCCCTCGGACGGGAACGCGGGGCAGGTGACGGCGCTCGGCGCGCCCGTGGCCTCGAGGAGCGCGACGATCTCGGCGCCCACGTGGCCGCGGAGCGTCGAGTCGATCTTCTTGAACCACGACGTCGCCGCCGGCCGCGACGCCGCGGCGCCGCTGACGCGCGCGCTCGCCGCCTCGCGATCGATGTGGCGCGACTCCGTGTCCACGACGGCGACCTCCGCGACAACCGGCGCGGCGGGCCAGACCGTGACGGGGACCGGAGCCCTGCCGGCGAAGAGCGTCCCCGCGTCGCAGGCGCCGGTGAGGTCGTCGGCCATGATCGTGAGGGCCATCGGGCCGCCTACTATAGCAAGGGTTGACGGAAGGTTCACGGAGTGTGAGGGTATACTCTCCGTGTTCTGGGACCGTGATCATGCCCATCCATGTGGAGCCGGGATGTCACAGAAGCTCGCGCTGACCGCTGTCGTCGCCGTCGCCGGGGCCGTCGCCGGCGTGGTGCTCGTCGCGGCGGTGCGGCCGGCGCCCGAGCACGTGTCGTCGGGTCCGGCCGTCGCCCGCCGCGCCGAAGAGGCGCCGACGGGCGCCCAGACCCCCGCCCAGGCGGCGCTCAAGCCCCGCAAGGGGCGCGTGCTCAGCGTCGCCGACGCCGCGAAGGAACTCGACCTCATCGCGCCGTCGCGACAGAAGCTCGCCGAGGACTTCACTCTGCCGCTCGTGGGGGGCGACAAGCTCCGGCTCTTCGCGGCGCGCGGGAAGGTCGTGTTCATCAACTTCTGGGCGACCTGGTGCCTGCCGTGCCGCGAGGAGATGCCGGCGATGGAGCGCCTCTGGCAGCAGCAGAAGGGCCAGGGCCTCGTGCTCGTCGCCGTGTCGGTCGACACCGACACGAAGAAGGTCAAGCCCTACCTCGACGAGCACAAGCTCACGTTCCCGGTGGGGCTCGACCCGAAGATGGACCTCGCGAACGCGTACGGTGTGCGCGCGGTGCCGTCGAGCTTCGTCGTGGACCGTCAGGGTCACCTCACCGCGATCGCGCTGGGGCCGCGCGAGTGGGACAACGACGCGTCCCACTCGCTGATCGAAGGGCTGCTGCGGTCGAGATGAGCGAATCCCTCGGGGTCGCCGTCGCGTTCAGCTCGGGACTCTTCTCGTTCCTGTCGCCGTGCGTGCTGCCGCTCTTTCCGTCGTACCTGTCGTTCATCACGGGCATGTCCGTCGCCGACCTCACCGCGGACCTCTCGGGGGCGATGCGCTGGCGGATCCTGGGTCACGCGCTGGCCTTCGTCGTAGGGTTCTCGATCGTCTTCGTGGCGCTCGGCGCCTCGTTCAGCGCGGCGGGCCAGTTCCTGCTCGACTACCGCGACTGGATCCGTCGGATCGGCGGGATCCTCATCGTCGTCTTCGGCCTGTACATCGTCGGCGTGCTCCGAGTCGGGATCTTCGGGCGCACTCAGCAGTGGCAGCTCCGGGAGAAGCCGGCAGGCTACCTCGGCTCGCTCGCGGTCGGCGTCACGTTTGCGATTGGCTGGACGCCGTGCGTCGGGCCGATCCTGGGCGCGATCCTCTCCCTCGCGTCGACGGCCAACGACGTCGGGCGGGGCATCGGCCTGCTGACCGCGTACTCCGCGGGGCTCGGCGTTCCGTTCCTCCTGGCGGCCGCGGCGCTCGGCCCGTTCCTGAAGTTCTTCCGCCGCTACCGTCCATTCATCCCGGTCGTGGAGCGCGCGGCAGGCCTGATCCTGGTCGTGGTGGGCGTGCTCGTCTTCACCAACTACTACGTCGTCCTCAACGCCTGGGCCATCTCGCTCACCCCTGACTGGCTCCTCAAGCGGCTCTAGCCGCGTGCGCGTCCACGTCAGCGTCCCCGCGACGTCCGCCAACCTCGGCCCAGGGTTCGACGCGCTCGGCCTGGCGTGGGCGCTCCACAACGAGGTCGTTCTGTCCGAGGCCGAGGGGGTGAGCGTCGCGATCGAGGGTGAGGGCGCCGCGCGGCTGCCGCGGACCGCCGACAACATGGTCGCGCGCGGCGTGAAGCTCGCCTACGACGCGACGGGACGCCCATTCAAGGGGTGCGCGCTCGCGTGCACGAACCGCGTGCCCTCGGCGCGCGGGCTCGGCTCGAGCGCCGCGGCGTGGGTGGGCGGCCTGGTGGCGGGCAACGCGCTGCTCGGCGCGCCCCTCACGAAGGACGCGCTCCTCTCCCTCGCCGCGCGCGCCGAGGGGCATCCGGACAACGTCGCCGCGGCGATCTTCGGCGGACTGACCGTCTCCTGCGTGAGCGACGCGACGGTCATCGCGGTTCCGCTCCCGGTGCCCGCGAGTCTCCGCTGGGTCGTCCTCATCCCGGAAGTCACGAACGCCACCGCCGACGCGCGGGCCGTCCTTCCGACATCGGTCCCCCACGCGGACGCCGTGTTCAACGTCCAGCGCGTGGCGCTGCTCCTCGCGAGCCTGTGGGCGGGGCGGCCGGCCGCGCTCGGCGTCGCCTTCGAGGACCGGCTGCACGAGCCCTACCGGCTTCGGTTGTTCCCGTGGATGCCCGACGTCGTCAAGGCAGCGCGCGCCGCCGGAGCGCTCGGCTGTGTCCTGAGTGGTGCCGGGCCGTCGCTGCTCGCGGTGGTCGCGGGCGACGGTGCACCGGTGGCGGCCGCGATGGAGGCGGTGCTGCGCCGCGCGGGAATCGCCGGCGCCGCGTGCGCGCTCGACGTCGACACGTCGGGCGCGCGGAGCCGCGTGATCGGTTGAGCGCCGTACCCGACGGCGTCCTGCCCGACCATGAGCTCCGCGCCGCCGTCCGCGACGGGTGGATCCGCGCCGAGCGGCCGATCGGAGACGACCAGTACCAGCCCGCCAGCCTCGACCTCCGGCTCGGTTCGAGCGCGTATCAGCTCCGCGCGAGCTTCCTGCCGTTCCGGCAGACGGTCCAGAGCCGACTCGAGGCGCGCGACCTCACCGAGCGCGACCTGGTCATCGATCGGGTGTCGCTGGAGTCGGGCGCGACGCTGCAGCGCGGGTCGGTCTATCTCGTGCCGCTCCTCGAGTCGCTGGCGCTTCCAGAGCGCGTGCGGGGCCGCTCGAACCCCAAGAGCACGACGGGCCGCCTCGACATCTTCACGCGGGTTATTACCGATGCGACACCGCGCTTCGACGAGGTCCGCGCGGGGTATCACGGGCCCCTCTATCTCGAGGTCTCGCCGCAGTCCTTCCCGATCCGCGTGCACGCAGGCGCCTCGCTGAATCAGCTCCGCCTCCTTTCAGGTCAGACCGCGATCGCCGACGCCGAGCTGACACGGATCTACCGCCAAACGCCGCTCCTCTACGACGACGACGGCCGCCCGATCCCTCTCGAGCGCGTCGCCGTCAACGATGGCCTGTGTATGGGCGTCGACCTCTCCGGACGGCTGACCGGCTCTATCATCGGCTACCGCGCCCAGCCGAACCCGCCGGCCGTGGACTGGAGCCGGGTCGACCACTACGACCCGGCCGAGTTCTGGGAGCCGATCAAGTGGGCCGCCCGTGACGCGTATATTCTGGAAGCCAACCGCTTCTACATTCTCGTGTCCAAAGAGCGAATCCGCGTGCCTCCCGAATTCGCGGCGGAGATGGTCGTCTACGACGCGGGTGCGGGAGAGATCCGCACCCACTACGCAGGCTTCTTCGACCCCGGCTTCGGCTTCGGCGACGGGAGCGTGCTGGGCACGAAGGTGGTCATGGAAGTGAGAGCCCGGGAGGTGCCCTTCCAGGTCTACGACGGCCAGACCTCGTTCAAGGTCGGATTCGAGCGGCTCCGATCGCGCCCGGAGCGGGTCTACGGGGTCGGCCGCGGCTCCTCCTACCAGCACCAGACCCTGACCCTCAGCAAACACTTCCGCCGTTGACGGGGAAAGCCGGGGAACGATGGTAGAATGCATCAAGGGAGGGCGCGATGGCTGAGCAGCAGAAGAAGAAGGAGACCAAGCCCACCAAGCCCGCCGAGGGCGGCGACGGCGCTGCCGGCAGCCCGGAGCTCGCCAAGAAGGGCAAAAAGATCAAGGAAGACATCGACAAGCTCCTCGACGAGATCGACGACATCCTCGAGGAGAATGCCGAAGAGTTCGTCAAGAGCTACGTCCAGCGTGGTGGTGAGTAGCGGATGCCGATCTACGAATACCGCTGCACGCATTGCGAGAAGGAGTTCGAGAAGTACGTCTCCGGCCCCGCGACCGCCGTCGCGTGCCCGGGGTGCGCGAGCTCGAACGTGATGCGCAAGCTGTCGGTGTTCGGTCTGCGGGCCGCCGGCAGCTTCACACCGTCGTCGACGATGTCGACCGGCGGTTGCTGCGGCGGCGGCTGCGGCTGCCACTGACGCGGGCCACCCTCCCGTCCGGCTCCCTATGGACCTGCGCCGCCTCGAGGTGTTCGCGAAGGTGGCTGAGCTGGGGAGCTTCTCTCGCGCGGCCGACGCCCTCTCTCTGACGCAGCCGACCGTCTCCGAGCACGTCCGCGCCCTCGAGGACGAACTCGGCGTCCCACTCCTCGACCGCCTCGGCCGCGGCGCCACGCCGACGCACGCGGGCCGGCTCCTGCTCGGTTACGCGCGCCGCCTGCTCGCGCTCCAGCGTGAGGCGCAGCAGGCGCTCGACCAGTTCCAGGGACGCATGTCAGGCGAGCTGGTCGTCGGCGGCTCCACGATCCCGGGCGAGTACGTGCTGCCCGCGCTGATCGGACGATTCAAGGGCAAGTATCCGGACATCTCGATCTGCCTGCGCATCGGCTCGAGCCGCCAGGTCACCGCGTGGGTCGAGGAAGGACTCGCCGAGGTCGGCGTCGTCGGCGCCCCGCCCGGTCCGAAGACCCTCCGCGCGCGCGAGCTGATGGCCGACGAGCTCGTCGTCGTCGTCCCGGCGGGGCACGCGTGGGCGAACCGCAGCACCGTGACGCTCGCCGACGTCCAGCGCGAGCCCCTCATCGTGCGCGAGCCGGGCTCGGGCTCGCGCGAAGCGCTCGAGCGGGCGCTCGACCAGGTGAACACCGAGCTGTCGGCGTTCCGTGTCGTCGGCGAGATGGGCTCGACTCAGGCGATCAAGCAGGGCGTGCGCGCAGGCGTCGGAATCGCGCTCGTCTCGAAGCGGGCGGTGGAGGACGAGTGCCGTGCGGGGCTCCTCTTCTGTCTCGGGGTGAAGGATCTGCGCGTCGGGCGCGCGTTCTATCTGGTCACCCACCGTGACCGGAGCCGCTCGCCGCTCGCCGAGGCCTTCGTCCAGTTCGTCGAATCGGAGTCCCCGGCGGACACGTCTTAAGACCGCGATGGCCAAGCACACCCACACGGAGGTCCGGCTCACCTCGTACGCCGCCTGCGCCGGCTGAGCGTCCAAGATGGCTCCTGGAGATCTCCAGGAGGTGCTCGAGGCGCTCAAGCCCATGGGTCGCGCGCAACCCGACCTGCTCGTCGGCCTGGGCGCGGCCGACGACGCCGCGGTCTATCGCATCTCCGCCGACGTGGCGATCGTCGCGACGGTGGACTTCTTCCCGCCGGTGGTGGACGACCCGTGGACCTGGGGCGCGATCTCGGCCACGAACTCGATGTCCGATGTCTTCGCCATGGGCGGCGAGGTGCTCTTCGCCCTCGCGGTCGCGGGGTTTCCGCGCGAGATGTCCAAGGCGATCATCGCGGAGGTCTTCCGCGGAGGGAGCGATAAGATCGCGGAGGCGGGTGGCGTGATCGCGGGGGGGCATACGGTCGTCGACGCCGAGCCCAAGTATGGACTCTGTGTCACCGGCCGCGTCCACCCCGACCGCATCCTCATCAAGGGCGGCCTCCGAGCCGGCGACCGGCTCTTCCTGTCCAAGCCCCTGGGGACCGGCGTGATCACGACCGCCGCGAAGGACGGCGCCGTGAGCGCGGCGGTGCTGGAGGGCGCCGTCGCGAGCATGCTCAGGCTGAACCGGGTCGCGGCGGAGGTCGCGCGCGAGGCCGGCGCCAGGGGAGCGACCGACGTCACGGGCTTCGGCCTTCTCGGTCACGCCGGTGAGATGGTGAAGGCATCGGGCGTGGGCATCGCGATCAGCGCGCCCCGCCTGCCCCTGCTCCCCGGCACGCGCGAGCTCGCGGAGGCCGGCCATTGGAGCGGCGGCATGCAGCGCAATCGCCGTCACGTCGACGCGGTTTTCGGCGAAGGGCTGCGCATCGATCCATCCGTCCCGGCGCCGCTCGTCGCGCTGCTCACGGAATCGGAGACCTCGGGCGGCCTCCTCTTCTCGGTCGCGCCCGGTCGCGCGCCCGGCGTGCTGGACGCGTTTCGTCGCCGCGGGGAGGAGTGCTGGGAGATCGGTGAGGTTCTTTCGGAGCCGGTGATCCGGGTTACGGCTTAGCGGCGCGCTGGGTACGGAGCACGGCAAGCAGCCGTTTCTTCAGCTCGGGAGGGATGTCGACCTCACGGAGCTTGCGGGCGGCGTTGATCGTCCCGCGGTAGGTGTTGACGAAGGCGACGCACGGGGCGCAGCCCTCGATGTGCCACTCCAGCAACTCGAGCGTCTGTCGGGGAAGGGTTCCCTCGAGATACTCGCCCAGGAGCTCGGCGATCTGCCGACACTCGATCGATGAGGGCCCCGGCGATCCGCAGTCAGACATCGCAGTGAGACATCCTTAGTGTCCCAGCACATTATATAGGACGGCCAAGCCGGGGCCAGAGATTCCGCGGTCGGCCCTGCCGCGCGGCGTCTGGACGGAGCGCGCCGATGCCCGTATGCTCGGGCCCGATGTCGCCGCGCGTGGCGCTGCTGACCCCGTTCGCGTTCCCGTCGGTGCGCGGGAACGCCGTCACCGCCGCCCGGGTGGCGCGCGGCCTTCGCACCCGCGGCGTCGGGCTGGACGTCTGGGACATCTCGCTCCGCCCCGAGGCGACCGTCGAGGCCGAGGTCGAGGCGTTTCGGCCCACCCTGGTCCACGCGTTTCACGCCTACCGCGCGGGGCCGCTCGCGCTGCGCCTGGCACGGCGGGCCGAGATCCCGCTGGTCGTGACGCTGACGGGCACCGACGCCAACCATGACCTCTTCGATCCCGAACGCGCCTCCGTCGTGCGCCGCGTGCTCGAGGGCGCCTCACGGCTGACCGCCTTCCACGACTCGATCGCCGAGCGCGTGGCCGGGGCGCTGCCCGACCTCCGGGGCCGGCTCGTCGTCGTTCCCCAGTCCGCCCTGCTCGACACGACGGAGCCCTTCGACCTCCACGCCCGCTGGGACCTCCCGCGGGACCGTGACCTGTTCATCTTCCCCGCCGGCATCCGAATGGTGAAGCGCCCGCGCTTCCCGCTCGAGCCGCTCGAACGGCTCGTTGCCCGACGCCCGCGCGTGCGCCTCCTCTACGTCGGGCCCACGCTCGACGCCGATGAGGGCGACGCGCTCCTCGGTGCCCTCCGGGGGCGGCCGTGGGCGCGCTGGATCGGGACCGTTCCCCACGCCGAGATGGGCGGGCTCCTCGCCCTCGGGGACGTCGTGCTGAACTGCTCGATCTCCGAAGGTGGAATGGCCAACTCCGTGCTCGAGGCGCTGGCGCTGGGTCGCGCGGTGCTGGCTTCCGACATCGAGGGGAACCGGTCGCTGATCGAAGACGGTGTCACCGGATTCCGCTTCCGTGACGAGGCCGAGTTCGAGCGTCGCGCGGACCTGCTCGCCTCCGATCCGGCCCTCCGCGCGCGCCTGGGCGCCGCGGGACGCGAGCTGGTCGAGCGCCGGTACCCGGCGGCGAGAGAGATCGACGGCTATCTCGACGTCTACCGCCGGCTGGTCCCGGTTTCCGCGTGAGCTCCCGGCTGGCGGCCTTCCTGACCCCGCGGTCGATCGCGCTCGTCGGCTGCCCGGGTGACCTGACGCGGCCCGGCGCGCGGCCGCTCGTCTACCTGAGGCAGCATCACTACACGGGCAACGTCTACCCGGTGAACCCGCGCCACGCCGAGATCGGTGGCTTCAAGGCGTATCCGTCGCTCGCAGCCCTGCCCGAGCGCCCCGACATCGTCTGGATCGGCGTGCCGGGGGCGCAGGTGGAGGCGGCACTCGTCGAAGCCGCGCGCGTGGGCGTCCCGCACGCCGTCATCCTCACCGCCGGCTTCGGCGAGACCGACGCCGGGGGGCGCCGGCGCCAGGCGCGACTCGCGGAGCTGGCGGGGGCGGCGGGGATCGCGGTGCTCGGGCCGAACATGCTCGGGTTCATCAACTGTTGGGATCGCGTGCCGCTGACCTTCTCTCCGGCGGGCGGCCTCGAGCCGCTCATCGCCGGTCCGCTCGGCGTCGCGTCGCAGAGCGGCGCGCTCGCCGGCATCGTCGTGAACCGCGCGTTCGACCGGAAGGTCGGCGTGAGCGCCATGGTCTCGACCGGCAACGAGGTGGGGATCACCGTCTCGGAGTGTCTCGAGTACTTCGCGGAGGACCCGCGCACGCAGGCCGTGGCGCTCGTCGTCGAGGGCGTCCGCGATGGCGAGCGGTTCAGGCGCGCGGCGGCGCGGCTCACAGAGGTCGGAAAGCCGATCGTGGCGCTCAAGATGGGTCGCTCAAACACGGGCCGGCGCAACGCGCTGACTCACACCGGAGCGCTCGCCGGCTCGCACGCGGCCTGGCAGGCCGTCGCACGCCAGCTCGGCATCGTCGAGGTGGAGACCTTCGACGACCTCGTCGAGGTCGCCGGCTACCTGTCGCGTGAGCGCCGGCGAAGGTACCGCGGCGTCGCCGTGGTCGCGACGTCCGGCGGCGCCTCGATCATGACGGCCGACCAGCTCGAGGCGCGGTCCATCGCGCTGCCGCGGCTCGCTCCGGCGACCGTCGCGGCGCTCGGCGGACTCCTGCCGGACTATGCCCACACGCGCGACAACCCGGTGGACGTCACGGCGGGGTTGAGCGAAGCGCTCTTCGGACGCGTGCTGGAGACTCTCGTCGCCGATCCCGGTGCGGACGCCGTCGTGGCCGTCGTCACGGGCGCCCGCGGCGTCGAGCGCGCCGAGAACGTGTCGCGCGTGGCGAGCGAGTCGAGCAAGCCGCTCCTGACGTGCTGGCTCGGCGGGAGCCTCACCGAGGACGGGCGGAAGCTCCTCGACGCGCGCGAGGTGCCGTGCTTCCGCAACCCGCGCACGCTCGCGCTCGCCCTCGCCGGGGCGCGCGGCTTCGAGGCGGCCCGGGCCGCCTGGCGGTCTCGGCGGCCGATCGAGACGCGCGGCCCGGCGGCAGTTGCCCTGCCGCCACGCGGCGGGCTCGCGTACGCCGTGCTCGCCGACCTCGCGTGCCGTGCGGGCGTGCCGCAGGTGCCCGAGGCTCTCGTGGGTACGCCGGAGGAGGCGGCCCGCGCGGCACGCCGCCTGGGCTTCCCGGTGGCGCTCAAGGTCCTGGCGTCGGATCTTCCCCACAAGACCGAGGCCGGCGCACTCGCGCTCGGTTTGGCCACGGCCGGGGAGGTTCGCTCGGCCGCGGCGCGCCTACTCAAGCGCACGCGCGGCGCCCGTGTGGAAGGGCTCCTCGTGCAGCGCATGGTGTCGGGCGTGGAGGTCCTGGTCGGGGTGACGCGAGACCCTACCTTCGGACCGCTCCTCGTGATCGGGGCGGGAGGCGTTCAGGCCGAGCTGCTCGCGGACACGGCGTGCCGACCGCTCCCCGTGAGCCGGCAGGAGATCGTCGCGCTGCTCGGCGAAGTCCGTGCCCTGGGCGTGCTTCGCGGATACCGTGGCCGTCCCCCCGCGGACGTGCCGGCCCTCGTCCAGGCGATCGCCGGGCTCACACGTCTGGCCCAGCGACTCGGCGCTCGGCTCGTCTCGCTCGACGCCAACCCGATCGTTGTGCGGGAGCGCGGCCACGGGGCGTTCGCCGTCGACCTGCTCGTCGAGCTCACGGCCGCGACGGGTGCCGGCTGAGCGCGCATGGGGGGCACCCTTGCCTCCGTGGCAGGCAGGCTCTCCACGGGGCGCCGTGGCGGCCGGAGCGACACGTCAATAGGGGCGGTCACTTGCTCGCGATTGCGCCCCCTGCGGCAAATGGCGTGCGCATTGCACAGGTCTTTGGGGTTACGATGAAGTGAGCTCAGGATGCGACCGGTGACCGCTAGGGCGGGTTGACGGCTCTTTATAATGGTCGTGTCGGCGTGATCGTCCGAGAGAGGAGACCTGAATGAGTCAGGACGCTCGGGTGGAAGCGTTCGTCACCGCATTCGAGGCGCTGCGGGCGGAGGTCGAGAAGGTGATCGTCGGCCACCGCGAGATCATCACCCACGTCCTGACGAGCATGTTTGCCGGCGGTCACGTCCTGCTCGAGGGCGTGCCCGGCCTCGGCAAGACGCTCCTCATCAAGACGCTCGCGGAAGGTCTCGAGCTGTCGTTCTCGCGGATCCAGTTCACCCCGGACCTGATGCCCGCCGACATCATCGGCACGAACATCATCGTGGAGGACGCGGACGGCCGGAAGCACTTCCAGTTCCAGCAGGGGCCGATCTTCGCCCACATCCTCCTCTCGGACGAGATCAACCGTGCCACGCCAAAGACCCAGTCGGCGCTGCTCGAGGGAATGCAGGAGGGCGCCGTGACCGTCGGCGGCGCCTCGCGGCCGCTGCCCGCGCCCTTCTTCGTGCTCGCGACGCAAAATCCGATCGAGATGGAGGGCACGTATCCGCTGCCCGAAGCCCAGCTGGACCGGTTCCTCTTCAAGCTGCGGGTCCGGTACCCGGCGCTCGACGAGCTGAACGCGATCATCGACCGCACCACGCGCTCACGGCACGTGACGGTGAGCCGCGTGATGAGCGGGTCCACCGTGCTCTCGCTCCGCGAGCTGATTCGGGAGGTGCCGATCGCCACGCACGTCCGCGACTTGGCGTCCACCATCGTCATGGCGACGCACCCGTCCTGGGCCGGCTCGCCCGAGCCCACGCGCCGTTTCGTGCGGTACGGCGCCAGCCCTCGCGGGGCCCAGGCGCTCGTGCTCGGTGCCAAGGTGCGGGCTCTTGCGGAGGGGCGCTACAACGTGAGCGTGGAGGACATCAAGGCCCTCGCCGCGCCCGCGCTGCGTCACCGGGTCATCCTGAACTTCGAGGGCGAGGCCGAGGGCGTTGACACCGACACCCTGATCGGTCAGATCGTGGAGGCTGCAGAGGCCGTTACGGCGAGCGGTAAAGAAGTCTTTCTCCGCTGAGCGCGGGAGGACCCATGGCCCATCCGCAGGCGATCGAAGTCCTTGTCCGGCGGGTCGCGCGGGAGGTCAGGGTCCGTCGCGCGGAGCACTGGGGCCTGCGCGGCGCATTCTGGGGCGGCCTCGCCGCCGTGGTCGTGCTCTCTTTCAAGGCCGGTCTGGGCACGACCGCGCTCGTCGTCGCCCCTGCGCTCGTGGCGCTGGGCATGGTCGCCGGTGCCACCTATGGACTGACCAAGCGGGTGGACCCTCACGATATCGCGCGGCTCGCCGACCGCGCCTTCGACCTCGCCGACCGCGTCGCCACCGCGCTCGAGTGGGCCGACCACCCCGACCGAACGCCGCTCGTGGATGCGCTCGTCGCCGACACCGTGGAGCGCGTCTCGGCCCTCGAGTCGCGGCAGATCGTGCGCCGCGCGATCCCGGTGGAAGGGCGCTGGCTAGGGGTGCCGCTGCTCGCGGGGTTGGTCCTGGCGCTCGCGCCGGCGATCCGCTTGCCGATGGGGGCCCTCGTGGACTTCACGCCCTCCACCGAGACGGAGCCGCACGAGGAGCGGACCACCACCGACCCGATGGAGGAGCGGTCACGGCCGCTGTCGGCGACCCCGCTCAAACGCCCGTCGTTCGAGGAGCGCGACTTCGCCCAGCGCAGTGGCACGGGTAGCGGGGCGACCGCGGGCGACCTCTCGGCGATCTTCAAGGACACCGCGCTGTCGAGCCAGCGGCCCGACTTCAACAGCTTCCTGAAGAAGGGCGACGAACGGCTCAAGCTGCTGGAGCAGGTGGATCGGCTGCCGGATCTCCAGTCGGACTTCACGAGCTCGCAGTACAAGATGGTCTTCAAAAAGTCCAAGTCGCTGCTGAGCGGGCTTTCGCCGGACATCTCGCCCCAGAAGCTGCGCGAGCTGCTCGACGAGATGGAGCGCCTCGGGCGCAAGGGCGGCAACTGGAGTGGGGACGCGAGCGAGGGGATGGAGGCGCTCGAGGGAGGGCAAACGGACCGTGCCCTCGAGGCCATGCAGCGCGCGCTCGACAAGATGCGTGCGATGGAGGAGTCGCAGCGCTCGGGGAAGGGGCTGCGCGGCGGCCGTGAGAGCGAGCGAGGCGCACGGGGGCGTGACCGCGCTCGGGGCGGCGGCGAGGGCAGCAACGGGCCCGAGGACCAGGACTTCGGGGAGGGCGAAGGGTTCCTGCCCGGCAAGGGACGGAGCACCATGCCGAAGGGCGACCCGACGGCGCGGCTCCGGGCCAGCCCCTTCGATGTCGGCGTCGAGGGCGAGTCGCGCCGCGGGAGGAAAGAGGGCTACGACACGAACCTTACGGGCCGGGCCGGCCAGATGCCGTCGCGCCTCATGTACCTCGGGGTCATCGGGCAGTACCGCAAGATGATGGAGGACGCGATCACGCGCGAGCAGGTGCCGCGCGACTATCACGACCAGGTCCGGAACTACTTCCAGGCGCTCGACGAGCGGTAGCCTCATGCCCACCACCCGTTCGGCGCCCTTCTCCTCGGAGTTCCTGGCGCAGCTGGAGCGCCTGGCGCTGCTCTCGCGTCGCACGTTTCGCGGGCGCGTGAGGGGGGAACGGCGGAGCCCGCGCCGCGGGCACAGCGTCGAGTTCTGCGACTACCGCGCCTACGGGGTCGGCGACGACCTCCGCTACGTCGACTGGAACATCTACGGGCGTCTCGACCGGCTCCACGTCAAGCTCTTCGTTGACGAGGAGGACCTCTGCCTTCACCTCCTCCTGGACGCCTCGGCGTCCATGGACTTCGGCGCCCCGACGAAGCTCGAGTACGGAGCGCGGCTCGCATCGGCGCTCGGCTTCGTCGGCCTCGTCGGCATGGAGCGCGTCGGCGTCGGCGTGCTGCGCGAGCGCGTCGCCGAGGGTTGGCCGCCCACGCGCGGGCGCACCCAGGTGGTGAACCTGTTCGAGTTCTTGGGTCGCGTCGAGCCGGCCGGCGGGACGAGCCTCAACGACGGGCTCGGCAACTACGCCATGCGGGCGCGCGAGCCGGGGCTCGCCGTCGTGGTCTCCGATCTCATGGATCCCGACGGGTTCGAGACGGGCGTGCGCGCCCTGCTCGAGCGGCGGTTCGACGTCCACCTGATCCACGTGCTGGCGCCCGAGGAGATGGACCCCGAGCTCGCCGGCGACCTGCGGCTCGTCGACGCCGAGACCGGTGAGGCCCGTGAGCTCTCCGTCGACGGCGAGGCGATGCGTGCCTACCATGAGCGCCTCCGGCAGTTCCTCGAGCGTGCCGAGACGTTCAGCCGCACCCAGGAGATCGGGTACCACCGTGTGACGACCGATACGCCGGTCGAGGAGTTCGTGCTCGCGCAGATCCGAGGCCGACTGCTGGTATGAGCTTCCTCTCGCCCCTCGCGTTCGCCCTCACGGCGCTCGTCCTGCCGCTCGTCCTGCTCTATTTCCTCAAGATCCGCCGGCGCGAGCGGCGGGTGCCGAGCCTGCTCCTGTGGGATCCGTCGCTGCGCGACCGCGAGGCGTCGGCGTTCTTTCAGCGGCTCCAGCGCGATCCGCTGCTGATCCTCCAGATCCTCGCCCTCCTCGCGCTGGCCATCGCGCTGGCGCGGCCGGCCGCCACGGTGATGGGCGAGGGCGCCCGCAAGGTCGTGGTGGTGCTCGATACCTCGGCGTCGATGAAGGCGCACGACGTCGGTCCGTCGCGCTTCGACGTCGCGCGGGCGGAGGCGGTCCAGCTCGTGCGGCGCCTCGGCGAGGGCGCCGAGGTGATGATCATCGAGACGGGCGTCCAGCCGAAGGTGACCGCCGCGCTCGGGCGCGACCGCCAGCGTGCCCTGACCGCCCTCGGCCAGGCGCAGGCCCGGGACCTCCCGACCCGGCTCGGCGAGGCCGTCCGGACGGCGCGTGCGCTGGTCGGCGCCGACCCACGCGCCGAGATCCACGTTTTCACCGACGGCGCGTTCGCGCCGCCCTCGGACCAGGCGGTCGCGGACCCGCGAATCCGCTGGGTCGGCGTGGGACGGCGGAGCTGGAACGTCGGCATCACGAGCTTGGCGATCCGGAAGGCCTACTTCGGCGCGTCCGATTACCAGGCGTTCGTCTCACTGGTGAACTACTCGCCCGAGGCCCAGACCTTCACGTTCGCCCTGGAGCTCGACGGCCGGACGATCGCCGAGAAGGATGTCACGCTCGAGCCGAGCGTTCGGCGCTCGGTCGTGCTCCCGTTCAGCCACGGCGGCGGGGGGGTCGTCACGGCGCGCCTCCGGATCGACGACGATCTCGAGGTGGACGACGTCGCCTACGCCGTGCTGCCGCCGCCGCGCAAAATCAACGTCCTGCTCGTGAGCCCGGGCAACCTCTTCCTCGAGAAGGTCTTGAGGACGGACCCGCAGGTCTCGCTCGAGGTTCGGACGCCGGACCAGTATGCGGGCGGCATGGCCGAGGCCGACGTCGCCGTCCTGGACTCCGTCACGCCGCCGCGGGTGGGCCCGGGACGCTTCGTGTTCGTCAACGCGGTCCCGCCCGACGTGCCGCTCGAGGTCCTCGGCAGGATCGAGCGGCCCACCATCATGGACTGGGACCGCGCGCATCCGATCATGCGCCACGTGGAGTTCGCAAAGGTCGCGATCGAAGACGCCATGCGGATCCGCCCACTCGCCGCGGGCCGACCGCTCGTCGAAGCCGTGGGTGGCCCGCTCATCTACGCGCTCGAGGAGCCCGACCGGAAGGCGATCTTCATCGGCTTCGACCTCTTCAAGACGGACTTCCCGCTGCGCGTCGCCTTCCCGCTGATCCTCTCCAACAGCCTGCGCTGGCTGCACCCGGCCGCGCTCGATCAGTCGAGCCTCCAGCTCGCGGCGGGCCAGCCGATTCTCCTTCCGGTCGCGCACGGCGTGACGAGCGTGAGCGTGACGACCCCGCACGGCCGCGTCGTGAAGGCCCTGGTGACCCGCGGGATGGTGAGCTTCACCGACACCGACGAGGTCGGCGTCTACACCCTGTCGAGCGCGAGGGGGGAGACGCGGGTCGCGGTCAATTTGATGGACGCCGAGGAATCGAATCTTCAGCCACGCCCCCTGCCGGCGTTCTCCGGCCCGCCCGCGGCGGCGCCGGCGCCCGTGCCGATCCAGCGCGAGCTCTGGCCGCTGTTCGTGCTCATCGCCGCGCTCCTGCTCGCCGTCGAGGGGCTGCTCTACTGGCGGCGGCAGACCGCCGGGCGGCTCCGGGCGCCCGCGGGCGCCGGGGACCGCTGGGCGCTGGCGCTCCGGGGCGCGCTCGTCGTCGTCCTCTTCCTGACGCTCGCGCGCCCGGCGCTGCCACGCTGGGTGGACCGGATGAACGTCGTCTTCCTCCTCGACGTGTCGGACAGCGTGAGCCTCGCCGCCCGCGAGCGCGCGTACCGGTTCGTCGCCGAGGCCGTCAGGTCGATGCGGCCCGCCGACCGTCAGAGCGTCATCGTGTTCGGTGACGCCGCCGTCGTCGACCAGGAGCTCACGAGCCGGTCCACGGTGGACCGGCCAAAGGCGCAGGTGGACGGGCGCGGGACCAACATCTTCCAGGCGATCCAGCTCGCCCTCGCGATGCTGCCGCCGGGGCAGGCGAACCGGATCGTGATGCTGACGGACGGGCGGCAGAACGCGGGCAACGCGCTTGCTGGAGCCCAGGCGGCCAAGAACGCCGGAAGTGACATCCACTACGTCGCGGCGCCGCTGACCTTCACCCAAGAAGTGGTGGCCGAGGCGCTCGTGCTCCCGCAGGAGGTCAAGTACGGTGAGCCGTTCCAGGCGAAGGTGGTGGCGTGGAGCCACAAGGACGCCCAGGGGCGGCTCTCGCTCTTCCGCAACGGCGAGTTTCTCGGCTCGCAGGTGGTCCGGTTCAACGCGGGCAAGAACGTGTTCAGCTACCGTCAGGCGCTCGACGCCAGTGGCATTCACGTCTACCAGGCGTTGATCGAGGTCGAGGGGGACACGATCGAGGAGAACAACCGCGCCGTCGGGACGGTGGTCGTCCGCGGCCGGCCGCAAGTGCTGCTCGCCGACCGCGACCGGAGCCACGCGCAGTCCCTCGCCGGCGCGCTGCGGGCGCAGAACATCGAGGTCACCGTCGTCGAGCCGCCGCAGATCCCGGTCGACCTGGCGGGCCTGCAGAAGTACGACGGCGTCATCCTCTCGAACGTCTCCTCGCTCAAGCTCACGCGCGCGCAGATGGGATACATCCGCGACTACGTCCGTGACGGGGGGGGCGGCCTCCTGATGGTCGGCGGTGAGGAGAGCTTCGGGCTCGGCGGCTACTACCGCACGCCGATCGAGGAAGCGCTGCCGGTCACGATGGAGGTCAAGCAGAAGGTCGAGATCCCGAGCCTAGCGGTCGTCCTGTCGATCGACCGCTCCGGCTCGATGGCGATGGCGACCGACGAGAAGGTCACCAAGCTCGACCTGGCGAAAGAGGCCGCGCACCTCGTCGTGGACCTCCTCGATGAGCGCAACGAAGTTGGCGTCATGAGTTGGGACACCGAGTTCATCTGGGACGCTTCGGTGAGGTCGGCGAAAGACCGGCAGGCGATCCATCACGCGATCGCAACGATCAAGGCGGGCGGGGGCACGGACGGGTACCCCGCGCTGAAGGAGTCGTACGCGGTCCTGTTCGATCGCCCCGCGCTCCTCAAGCACGTCATCTTCCTCTCCGACGGCCAGATGACGCGCGGTGACTTCCAAGGCCTGCTGCGACGGATGGCGAAGGACAAGATCACCGTGTCGACGGTGGCGATCGGCAAGGACGCCGACGTCCAGCTCATGGTGGACATCGCCAAATGGGGGAGGGGGCGGTTCTATTACACCGAGGACTCGCAGACGATCCCACGTATCTTCACGCTCGAGACGCAGCTTGCGTCGAAGGCCTCGCTCATCGAGCAGCCCTTCAAGCCCCAGCTCACGTCGCCCAACCACGAGGCGATGCAGGAGATCGACTGGAAGAACGCGCCGCCGCTCGGCGGCTACGTCGCCACCACGCTCAAGTCCACGGCCGAGCTGGTCTTGATGAGCCATCAGGAGGACCCGGTGCTCGCGACGTGGCGCTACGGGCTCGGCCGCGCCGCGGCCTTCACGTCGGACGCCAAGGCGAAGTGGGCGGTCCTCTGGCTCCGGTGGCGCGACTTCAACAAGTTCTGGTCGCAGCTCGTCCGGTGGACACTCCGGAGCGGGTCGCGCAGCGACACGGTGGCGCTCGTCGAGCGGCACGACGACGTCGGCGAGATCGTCGTCGACGCGGTCGACACGAAGGGCGAGTTCATCAACTTCCTGGACTCCCAGGTGGGAGTCGTCGCGCCCAACCGGGAGCGCACGGTCATCGACCTCGAGCAAGTCGGGCCGGGCCGCTACCGCGGGCGCTTCCCGGTCACGCAGGAGGGCGTGTACCTGGTGGGCATGGCGCAGCGGCGCGCCGACCGGGTCATCGGCTCGCAGCTCGCCGGGTTGGTGGTGCCCTACGCCCAGGAGCTGCGCGACCTGGGGGTGGACGAGGCGCTCCTTCGCGAGCTGGCGGAGCTCACGGGCGGGTCGGCGCTCGCGTCCCCACGCGATGCCTTTCTCACGGGACGCCGGCGGTCCCGTATCACGGTCGAGGTCTGGCCGTGGCTCGTCGGGCTCGTCGCGGTTCTGTTGATCCCGGACATCGCGCTGCGTCGTCTCGGCCCTGGCGCCTTCGGATGGGTGGTGGGTCTCGCTCGACGTGGAGGGACGCGGAAGGAGGTCCAGTGATGCGTGGACTCGAGTGGCGGTGGAGGCTCGGGGTCCTGGTACTCGGGAGTCTGATTGCGCTGCCCGTGGTGGCGGCGACGAGCGTCAAGCCACGCGTCATGCTGATCGTGCCCTTCGACGCGAGCACGCTCGACCGCGAGGAGCAGTGGATCGGCGAGGCGATCGCCCAGGTTCTGTCGCTGGGGCTGGCGCAGCACCCGGCGTTCGTCGAGATCGAGCGGTCGCGCCTGCGCGCGTACGGCCAGCCGGAGGTGTGGGGCGACGCAGCGCTCGGTCAGGCGGCGCGCGCCGTGCGCGCTGACACGGCGCTGTTCGGCACGGTGACCCGACGGTCCACGGAGCTCGTGATTCAGCCGCGGCTGCTCGACGTCAAGACGACGGGGGCCGACACGGTGCAGCTCGAGCCGTTCGCGGCGCCGGAGGGCGAGCAGCTCGCGAAGATCGCCGGCGTGCCGGTCGCCTACGCGCGGACCCTCAAGGTCTCGCTCACGCCCGCCGAGACCGCGCGGATCGAGCGCGCCGCGATGCCGACCCGGTCGCTGCGCGCGTTCGAGCTCTTCGCCCGGGGCGCGATCGCGCTCCAGCGCGGGACCCAGGAGGGCAACGAGACCGCGGTGGATCTGCTCGCGCGGGCGATCGAGGCCGACCCCAACTTCGTTGTCGCGCACTACACTCTCGGGGCGGTGCACCAGACGCTCGGCAACCGCTGGAAGGCGGCCGCGCAGTTCCGTGCCTCGACCCAGCTCGACGCGGCCTACCCCGAGCCGTTCAAAGCGCTCGGGGACCTGTTCCTCGCGGCGCCGCGGCGCCTCTTCGACCAGGCCGTCGAGGCGTACAACAAGGCGATCGAGCTCCGGCCCTTCTACGCCGACGCCCACGTCGGCCTGGGGGACGCACGCGCCGCGAAAGGCGAGATCGACGCGGCGATCGTGGCGTACCAGAAGGCGCTCGTCTTCAACCCGGTCAACCCCAAGGTCTATCTGAGCCTCGGCAAGATCTACTACGCGGAGAAGGGGCTCTACTACGAGTCCGTCAACGCCTACAAGAAGGCGATCGAGCTCGACCCACAGCTCGTCGAGGCACGGATGGGGCTCGGCGAGGTGTACGAGGAAAAGGGCCTGTATAAGGAAGCGGTGGACGAGTACAAGCGCGTGATCGAGGTGGACAGCGCGCACACGGGCGCACTGTACAACATGGCCCTCGTCTACGAGAAGATCGACCCCAAGGAGGCGATGGCCCACTGGGAGCGTTACATCCAGCTGGCCTCACCGCTCCAGTCCGAGAAGGACTGGGTGGACGTCGCCCGACAGCACCTCCGGAAACTGAAGGGTCAGATCAAGGAGTAGCCAGGAGCGTCTGCAGCCTGGCCCGGTCGAAGCCGACGACGATCTGACCATCGACGACGATCACGGGAACGGCCATCCGCCCGGTGAGTCGGACCAGCTCCTCGCGGGCGTCGGCGTTCGTCATGACGTTGACATCCTCGAACGGCACCCCCTGAGACGAAAGAAACTCTTTCGCCGCGTGGCAGGGCCCTCAGGTCGGGCTCGAATACACGGTGACAGCGTGAGCGCTCATCCCGGCCTCCGCGTTAATCTATGCCGGCCGTCGCGCGGCCATAGGTATCATAGTTGAGATGCGCCCGACCGCGACTTCGTTTCGGAGGCTCGCGTGGACGAGCTGAGGAAGGACCCGACGCGAGGCCACTGGGTGCTGATCCGCCCCAAGGGCAAGTGGCCGTCTGCGGGCGACTGCCCCTACTGTCCCGGCGCGGAGCACTTCACGGGGCCAGAGATCGCGGCGTACCGCAAGGACGGCTCTCCGCCGAACGGCCCGGGCTGGTCCGTTCGTGTCGTGCCGGAGGCGGATGCGTATTTCCGGATCGAGTGGGAGCTGGTACGCGAGGGCGTGGGGATGTTCGACAGGCTCACGCCGCGCGGCGCCTCCGAGCTCATCGTCGAATCGCCACGCCATGACGACACGCTCGCGACGATGGCGCCCGAGGCACTCGAGATGGTGCTGTGGATGTACCGCGATCGGCTCGTGGACCTCAAGCGCGACGGTCAGATCCGCGACATCCTCGTCTCGCGGCGCCATAAGAAGCCGGGCGTGCCACCGCACCATCCGTACTCGCGCGTGAGCGCGATCCCGATCGTGTTCGATGAGATGCGGCGCGAGCTTCGCGAGGCGCGTGAGTACTATCAGTACAAGCGGCGCTGTCTCTACTGCGACATGCTCCGCCAGGAGATCGCCGCCGAAGAGCGCGTCGTGTCCCTCACGCCGGCGTTCGCGGCGCTCGTGCCGTACGCGGCGCGCGGCCCGCTCGAGGCCTGGATCCTGCCACGGCAGCACGGCTGCTCGTTCGAGGAGGGACTGACTGCAGAGACCGCGCACGGTCTCGCGCGCCTGCTCTCGGACTACTTTCGCACGCTCGCCACGGGCCTCGGCGATCCGGGCTTCGAGATGGTGCTCCACACGGCGCCGAACCTCCGGTCACGCATATTACAGGGGGACTGGGCGACGATCCGCGACGACTACCACTGGCACCTCGAGATCGTCGTCCAGCCGGAGCAGGCGAACCGGGTCGGCGGGATCTTCGTCAACGAGGCGCTGCCGGAGGTCTCGGCCGCGCGCCTCCGCGACGCCTGGCCGCGTGCCGCCTGCTAGCGGCGACGGAGGAGCCACCGGTCGAGCGCGGGCTTTTGCCCGCGCAATCCCTCCTGGGGAAGGCGTCGGAGGGGGCCGTCGAGGCCCCCTCCGATTGAGCTAGGGATAGAGCCCCCGGACTCGGTAGCCTTCGGCGACGCGGCGGACGCCCTCCATGAGGGCGGCCGTCCTCAAGTCCGTGCCTTCCTTGGCACCGAGCGCCCACACGCGGTTGAAGGCGCGCGTCATGATCTCCTGCAGCCGTGTCGTGATCTCGCTCTCGCGCCAGAAGTAGTACTGGAGACCCTGGACCCACTCGAAATACGAGACGATGACGCCGCCGGCGTTCGCGAGGATGTCGGGGATCACCGTCACCCCGCGATCGCGCAGGATCGCGTCGGCCTCCGGGGTCGTCGGCCCGTTCGCCCCCTCCGCGACGATCGTTGCCTTGATGCGATCGGCGTTGTCCTCCCGGATCTGGGAGCCGATGGCGGCCGGCACCAGGATGTCGCAGGGCTGCTCGAGGAGCTCGGCGTTCGAGACGGGTTCGGTGCCGGGGAACCCCGCGACGCCGCCCGCCTCGGCGACATGGGCCTCGAGCTGACGGATGTCGATCCCGTGCGGGCTGACGATGCCGCCCTTGACATCGCTCACGCCGGAGATCACACAGCCCTCACGCCAGAGCAGGCGGGCCGCGACGCTCCCGACGTTGCCGAATCCCTGGACGACGACGCGTTGCCCGCGGAGCGGCTGGCCGAGGTGGCGTGCTGCCTGGTAGAGAGCGTACACGATGCCGCGACCCGTGGCTTCCCGCCGCCCGGCAGAGCCGCCGACGATGAGCGGCTTGCCGGTGACGATCCCAGGGACCGTCTTGCCCTGGGTCATCGAGTAGGTATCCATCATCCACGCCATCGTCTGCTCGTCGGTGCCAAGGTCCGGGGCCGGGATGTCGTGGTCGGGTCCGATCACGAGCATGATCTCGACGGTGTACCGACGCGTGAGGTTCTCGCGCTCGGTCACTGACATCGATCGTGGGTTACAGCGAACTCCCCCCTTGGCGCCGCCGTAGGGAAGTCCGGCCAGGGCGCACTTCCAGCTCATGAGCATCGCCAGGGCCGTGACCTCGCCCAGGTTGACGTCGGCGTCGTAGCGGAGACCTCCTTTGGTGGGCCCGAGCACCGTGCTGTGCTGGACTCGATACCCACGGAAAACCTTGGTGTTTCCGTCATCCATGCGCACCGGAATGGAGACCACCAGAGCCCGTCTGGGGTGGCGGAGTCTCTCATGGATGTTCGGCTCGAGGCTTAACCGAGCAGCCACCCGGTCGAGCTGGGCAAGCGCGGTTCGATAGAGCGGGGACTCGAACTCGGATGTGTCCGTGATCTCAGCCATTTCGCTTGACAGACCCCTCGGTTGGTGTAAAGTACGACTGAAAAGATCGCCGATCGAAACGGTCGCCGTTAAGCGAGGGTCAACAAGATGCTCCGCTTCACCAAGCGCGCCGACTATGGCCTGATGGCGATTCATTATATCGCCGTCCATGACGATGTCGGGGCGGTGAGCGCCAAGCGAATCGCCGAGGAGTTCGGTATTCCGCCGGAGCTCCTCGCCAAGATCCTGCAGCGCCTGGCGAAGCGGCGGTTGATCGTGAGCCAGAACGGCCCGAAGGGCGGCTACGTGCTCTCGCGCCACCCGGGCAATATCACGGTGGGCGAAGTGATTCGGGCGCTGGAGGGACCCATCAGCATTGTGAGCTGCCTCGACCACGGAGGCTGTCCGCAGGAGCCGCGGTGCAACCTCCGCCGGCCGGTCCAGAAGCTCCAGGCGGCGATCACCCAGATGCTCGATACGATGAGTCTCGCGGAGCTGACGAACGAGGACGTACCGGACCTTCTGTCGATCCGGGCGTAAGGAGACCGTGCCGATGGCGCTGAAGTTCCCGATCTTCATGGACGCGCAGTCGACGACGCCGTGCGACCCGCGGGTCGTCGAGGCGATGCTGCCCTACTTCACCGAGAAGTTCGGTCATCCCGCGAGCCGCAACCATCCCTTCGGGTGGGAGGCCGAGGGCGCCACGGATGCGGCGCGTGCGAAGGTCGCGCGCCTCATCGGCGCGCGCGACGCCAAGGAAGTCGTGTTCACGTCGGGCGGCACGGAGGCGATCAACCTCGCGCTCAAGGGCGTCGCCGAGATGTACCGCGAGAAGGGCAACCACATCGTGACGACGGCGATCGAGCAGCGGGCGGGGCTCGATACCTGCAAGCGGCTCGAGCGGCAGGGATTCGCGGTGACGTACGTCCCGGTGCAGCCGAACGGCCTCGTGGACGTCGACGACGTGAAGAAGGCGATCACGGACAAGACGATCCTCATCTCGGTCATGTTCGCGAACAATGAGATCGGCACGATCCAGGACATCGCCGCGATCGGCAAGCTCGCGAAGGAAAAGGGGATCATCTTCCATACCGACGCCACTCAGGCCGTCGGCAAGATCCCGATCGACGTCGAGACGATGGGGATCGACCTTCTCTCGTGCACGGCGCACCTGCTCTACGGGCCCAAGGGCGTCGGCGCGCTCTACGTACGGCGTAAAGGGCCGCGCGTACGGCTCGCGCCCATGATTGACGGCGGCGGGCACGAGCGCGGGATGCGGTCGGGGACCCTGCCGGTGCCGCTGATCGTGGGCTTCGGACGCGCGGCGGAGATCTGCGAGGAATCCATGCCGGCGGAGCGCGCCCGGCTCGCCAAGCTCCGCGACAGACTTCAAGATACGATCCTCGGGAGCGTGGACGAGGCGTTCCTGAACGGCGACCCGGAGCGGCGTCTGCCGCACAACCTGAACATCTCGTTCGCCTACGTGGAGGGCGAGTCGGTCCTGATGGGGCTCAACAAGGAAACCGCGCTGTCGTCGGGCTCGGCGTGCACGTCGGCAACCCTCGAGCCCTCGTACGTGATCGCCGCGCTCGGCGCGAGCTCAGAGCTCGCCCACTCGTCGATCCGGTTCAGCCTCCACCGGTTCAACACCGAGGAGGAAGTAGACTGGGTGGCTCGGCGCACGATTGAGGTGGTGAGGCGGCTCCGGGACATGTCGCCGCTCTACGAGCTAGCGAAGGAAGGCGTGGACTTGAAATCCATCCGTTGGAAGGCTGAGTAAAGGGGGTCGGATCATGGCGTACAGCGAGAAGGTCGTCGATCACTACAACAACCCGCGCAACGTCGGGTCCTTCCCGAAGGACACGCTGGGCGTGGGTACCGGCCTCGTCGGCGCCCCGGAGTGCGGCGACGTGATGAAGCTGCAGATCAAGGTGAACGTCCAGACCGGGGTCATCGAAGACGCGAAGTTCAAGACGTTCGGGTGCGGCAGCGCGATCGCGTCGTCGAGCCTGGCCACCGAGTGGCTCAAGGGTAAGACGGTCGACGAGGCGGCCAAGATCAAGAACACCGACATCGTGAGCGAGCTGAAGCTGCCGCCCGTCAAGATTCACTGCTCGGTGCTCGCCGAGGACGCGATCAAGGCGGCGCTGGCGGACTGCAAGGAGAAGTGGCTGAAGGCGGGCGCCCCCGCGGCGTCTACCACGTAGGATCGAGGAGGGGAGCGCCTTATGGCGGTCGAGCTGACCGACGCTGCGGCCAAGCAGGTCAAAGAGCTCAAGCGGACTCAGAACCTGTCCGAAAACGTCTTCTTGCGGATGGGCGTGAAGGGTGGGGGGTGCTCGGGGCTCTCGTACTCGCTGGAGTTCGACAGCGAGATCGGGCCGCACGACAAAGAATTCGAGATCGACGGCATCAAGGTCGTTGTGGACAAGAAGAGCTACCTGTACCTCAACGGCACGACACTCGACTATGTGCAGCAGGGGCTGACGGGCGGGTTCACGTTCGTGAACCCCAGCGCCAAGTCGAGCTGTGGATGCGGCACGTCGTTCTCGGCGTAGCCGGGTCGGTCGAACCACCGAGAACGGGCCCGGCGCAGGGCCCGTTCTCATTTTGACGGCGTGAGCGGGAGGGCGTGAGCGACATGGACCACTTCGAGGTCTTCGGGCTTCCGCGGCGGCTCGCCATCGACACTGCGGAGCTGCAGCGGAAGTTCTACGAGCTGTCGCGACGGCACCATCCGGACTTCCATCAGACGGCGCCGCCCGAGGAGCAGGCGCGGGAGCTCGAGGCCTCCGCGAGGCTGAACGCCGCCTACCGCGCCCTCCGCGACCCGATCCTGCGCGTCGAGTACCTCGTGCGCCTCGAAGAGGGTCGCGACACGAAGGAGGGTGCCACGGTCAAGCCGAAGGCGCCGCCCGAGTTGCTGGAGGAGATGTTTGAGATCCAGGAGGCGCTCGCAGAGGCGAAGGCGGGCGGGCTCGAGGGGGCCGGCCGGGCGGTGCTCGTCGCCCAGCGCGACCGCCTCACCGCGCGGTTGCGGGACGAGGAGGCCCGGCTCGTCGGGCCGCTCAGCCAGCACTGGGACGCTTCTCCGCCCGCGGCGCGGCAGCGCGGCCTCGCGGCGATGAAGGAATCGCTGGCGATCCGCGCGTACCTCCGCACGGTGATCGACGACCTGACCGATGCCCTCGGAGAGAACCAGGAAGGCTATGTCACGAATCGTCGGCATTGACCTCGGGACCACGAACAGCCTCGTCGGGTACGTCGACGAGACGACGGGACTCCCGCGCGTGATCCCCGACGCGGAGGGGCGCGTGCTCCTGCCGTCGGTGGTGTCGTTCACGCGGGAAGGCGTCCTCGTCGGGGAGGCGGCCAAGCGGCTGCTCGTCCGGCGGCCCGCGACGACGATCTATTCAGTCAAGCGGCTCATGGGGCGAGGGTACGAGGACATCAAGGAGGAGCTCTGCTACCTCCCGTTCAAAGTCGCCCCGTGCGACGGGATCGTGAAGATCCAGGTGGAGGACCGGGAGGTGACGCCGCCGCAGGTGTCGGCGATCGTGCTGAAATCGCTCAAGGAGCGCGCCGAGAAGCACTTCGGGGAGCCGATCGAGAAGGCCGTCATCACTGTCCCCGCCTATTTCAACGACAGCCAGCGCCAGGCGACGAAGGACGCGGGACGGATCGCCGGCCTCGACGTCGTTCGAATCGTGAACGAGCCGACCGCGGCGTCACTCGCCTATGGACTGCACCGTCTCAAGGAGGGCGTGATCGCCGTCTACGACCTCGGGGGCGGGACGTTCGACATCTCGATCCTGCGCGTGAAGGACGGCGTCTTCGAGGTGCTCGCGACCAACGGTAATACGCACCTCGGCGGCGACGACTTCGACCGCGCGATCGTCGTATGGCTCCTCGACGACATCCGCTCCAAGCACGGCGTCTACCTCGGACGCGACAGCGAGGCGATGCAAGAGCTACGCCTGGCGGCCGAGGCAGCCAAGATCCGCCTGTCCGTGGACGAGCGGGCGGCGCTCACGATCCCGTTCGACGGATTCACCTACCACCGTGAGATCGCGCGCACCGAGCTGGAGGAGCTGATCGGGAAGCTCGTCGATTCGACGCTCGGGCCGTGCCGGGTGGCGCTCGCCGACGCCAGTCTCGGCTCGTCGGACATCGATGAGGTCGTCCTGGTCGGTGGCTCGACACGGGTGCCGCTCCTCCGTCGCCGCGTCCGGGAGCTGTTCGGCAAGACGCCGCACAGCCAGCTCAACCCCGACGAGGTCGTCGCGCTCGGTGCCGCGGTCCAGGCGCATATCCTGGCCGGCGGAATCACGAGCATGCTGCTCCTCGACGTGACGCCGCTGTCGCTCGGGATCGAGACGCTCGGCGGCATCGTGAGCGTGCTGATCCCGCGCAACACGACGATCCCGACGAGCGCGCGCGAGATGTTCACGACGTCGGTGGACGGGCAGACCATCGTCGACCTGCACGTGGTCCAGGGAGAGCGCGAGCTCGCCAAGGACTGCCGCTCCCTCGCCCGCTTCGAGCTCTCCGGGATCGACCCGATGCCGGCGGGGATGCCGAAGATCGAAGTCACGTTCCTCATCGACGCCAACGGGATCCTGCAGGCTCAGGCGAAGGAGCTGCGGACCGGGAAGGCCGCGGCGATCGAGGTGAGGCCGACCTACGGGCTCACGGAGGCCGAGGTCGAGCGGATGGTGGAGGAGTCGTTCGCGTACGCAGAGGCCGACGTCGAGGCGCGGCTCCTGATCGAGACGCGCAATGAGGCGGACACGGTGACCACCCACGTCGAGCGCGCCCTGCGCCAGGGGGGCGAGCTCGTGTCCGGCGACGAGCGGGAGTCCATCCGGGCGGCGCTCGAGGAGCTCCGGCGGGTCCGCGCGGCCGACGATCGGGAGCAGATCCGTGACAAGACCACGGCGCTGAATCGCGCGACCGAGCACCTCGCGGAAGTCATGATGGACGCGGCGCTCAAGGGAGTGCTCGGCAGCAAGCGCGCGGCGGAGATCATGGAGTCAAAGTGATGGCGGTCTACAAGGTCACGTTCCTGCCCATGAACGTCACGGTCGAGGTGGACCCGGCCAAGTTCCCACTGCAGGAGGACGGCCTGCCCGGCTCGATCCTGGACATCGCGCTCGGGAACAACATCGACCTGCAGCACAACTGCGGTGGCAAGTGCGCCTGCACGACGTGCCACGTGATCGTCCGGTCGGCGGCGGAGAACCTCTCGAAGATGGAGGAGGACGAAGAGGACCGGCTGGACACCGCCGAGGGGCTGACGCTCCATTCGCGGCTGGGCTGCCAGGCGGTCGTGGGCGGCGACGTCGTCGTCGAGATCCCGCCGTCCGGACGCGGCGGCCACAAGGCTCCCGACTAGACCGGCGGAGAGGGCGCGTATGAGCTTGACCTGGAGGGATGCCGGGGAGATCGCGATCGCCCTGAGCGAGCGATATCCGGACACGGACCCGCTCACCGTGCGGTTCACCGACCTGCACCACCAGGTGACGGAGCTGCCCGGCTTCTCGGACGACCCGAAGGCGTCGAACGAGAGCATCCTGGAGGCGATCCAGATGGCCTGGCTCGACGAGTACCGGGACCGATGATGCCCGGCAGATCTGGGCGTCCTCTTCGAATACGACTGCAACGACCGCCATCCTCAGAGGGCGCCCGGCTCCCCCTGATCACCGGACCGGCGTCGCCGTATGCTCCGTTACCAAGTGACGACGCGGTCGGCCGCGAAGACGAGGTCGAGCAGCTGACCACACGAGAGATCGGCCCCGACCCGACGCACGTGGACACCGGCGGGCAGGGCGGCGGGTGTGGGAGCGCCGGGAAGGAGGGCGACGGTGACGTCGTCGCCGGCCCCGAGCTCCTGGGCGATGACCGTCAGCGGGAGGCTCACGTCCGCGCCCTTCAGGAGATGGAGGACCGCCGCCATCAGAAGACCAGGGCGCGTCGGCTCTGCCGGACGAGGTCGGCGATGCGCTCGAGGCTGACAGGGACGATGGGGTGCCCGTCGGCGTTCCAGTCGGCGTCGGCGGGCACCGCCGTCTCCTCGACGTGGAAGGGGATGCCGAGCGCCTTGAGGCTCGCACGGAACTTCGCGATGTCGTCGCCATCGACCAGCTCGTCCGTGTCGGCGTCGAGCAGGTGCACGCCGGGGCCTCGGAGCACGAACGTCACCTCGTTCTCGCCGGACACGACGCCGAGCCCGATGCGCATCGCCTCGTTGGCGCGGTGCGAGACGCGCGGGTCGAGGCCGATCACGACGAGCACAGGCTGGTCGTCGGCCACGGGGTCAGTTGAGCGCGATGAAGCGGTCGGTACCGTTGATCAGGTCGGTGAGCACGACCAGACCACAGTAGGTGAGGCGGTCCGAGTCGCGCAACGGGATGCCGCGCTTCTGGCATCCATACGCGCACACGAACAGCTTGGCTCCCCGTTCGGGCAGGGCGCGGATGCGCGGGTCGTCGAGCGCGCGCACGCCCTCGTCGATGAGGTAGACGTAGACGTCGGCGCCTCGGTCGAGCGCCGTCTGCGTGAGCCCGACGGCGGTCTCGAGGTTGGGGTGCTCGAGCCCCGTGGACAGGAGCACGCCGAGTTTCTTCTTCGTGAGATCCATCGCGCATCGAGCGTAGCATCGTAGAAAATGGAGAGCAACCGAATGAACCGCGTGTACCTCGATCACAACGCGTCCACTCCGGTCCACCCGGAGGTCCTCGCCGAGATGCTTCCGTACTTCGCCGAGGTCTTCGGCAACCCGTCGAGCATCCACGCCTTCGGCCGCGAGGCGCGGGACGGCCTCGACCGCGCGCGCGAACGCGTGGCGCGCTTCCTCCGTGTCTCGCCGCAGGAGATCGTGTTCACCTCGGGCGGGACCGAGTCGGACAACTTTGCGGTGAAGGGGCTCGCGTACGCGCGTGGCACGGGGCATCTGATCACGTCGAAGGTCGAGCACCACGCCGTGCTCCGCACGTGCCAGGCGCTCGAGGCACAGGGGTTCGACGTCACCTACGTCGGCGTCGACGCGTACGGGATGGTCGACCCCGACGACGTCCGCCGTGCGATCCGGTCCGACACGATCGCGATCAGCCTCATGCACGCCAACAGCGAGGTGGGGACGCTCCAGCCGATCACCGCGATCGGGCAGGTCGCGCGCGAGCACGGGGTTCCGCTCCACGTCGACGCCGTGCAGACCTTCGGCAAGATCCCGCTCGACGTCGACGCTCTCGGGATCGACGCGCTGTCGTTCTCGAGCCATAAGATCTACGGCCCGAAGGGCGTCGCCGGCCTCTACGTCCGCAAGGGCACCCGCATGGTCGCGATCCAGCACGGCGGCGAGCACGAGCGGCGGCGGCGCGCGGGCACCGAGAACGTGGCGGGCATCGTCGGCCTCGGCAAGGCCGTGGACGTGCGGTCGCGCGACATGCACGCCGAGGCCGAGCGCCTCACCGCGCTGCGGAGCCGCCTGATCGACGGTGTTGTCGGCCCCGTGCCGGACGTGCGGCTCTCCGGCCACCCCGTCGAGCGGCTGCCCGGGACGGCGAGCTTCCTCTTCCGGCACGTCGAGTCGGAATCCATCGTCCTCGGGCTGGACCTCAAGGGCATCGGGGTGTCGGCGGGGTCGGCGTGCACGGCGGGCAACGTGGAGCCCTCGCACGTGCTCGTGGCGATGGGCGTCCCGCTCGACTGGGCGATGGGCGCCGTGCGTTGCTCGCTTGGGCGCACGACGACGGCGGAGGACATCGACTACGTGATCGAGTGCGTGGAGCCGCTGGTGCGGAAGCTGCGGCAAGTGATGCCGGTCGGCGCCGCATGAGGTACAGCCCGACGCTCGTGGACCATTTCCTCAACCCGCGCAATGCGGGCCTCATGCGTGACCCCGACGGGGTCGGCGAGGACGAGTACGTCGGCTGCGGCGACCTCGCGCGCTTCTTCCTGCGGGTGCAACACGACCGGGCGGTCGAGGTGCGCTTCCAGACGTACGGGTGCGGCCCCACGATCGCGGCCGCGAGCGCCGCGAGCGAGCTCTGCCGGGGGCGAACCGTGGACGATCTCTGCCAGCTCAAGGCGGAGGAGGTCGAGGGGGCGCTCGAGTGGCTGCCCGAGGACCGCAAGCACGCCGCCGAGATCGTGGCGGGAGCGCTCCGGGCCGCGGCCCGCGACCACCTGAGCCGCGGGCGACGCGGTGTTTGACGCGCTCCGCCGCGACATCCGGGCGGTGCGCGAGCGTGACCCGGCCGCCCGGTCGGCGCTCGAAGTGCTGCTGTGCTATCCGGGCGTGCATGCCCTCGTCTTCCACCGGCGGGCCCGCTGGCTCTGGGATCACGGGTGGCTCACGACGGCGCGCCTCGTCTCGCACGTCGCGCGGTTCATCACCGGCATCGAGATCCACCCGGCGGCGACGATCGGTCCGGGTCTCTTCATCGACCACGGCATGGGCGTCGTGATCGGGGAGACCGCTGAGGTGGGCGCGAACGTCACGCTGCTCCAGGGCGTGACCCTGGGCGGGACAAGTCTCAAGCGTGAGAAGCGCCACCCGACCCTCGGCGACAACGTCGTCGTCGGTGCCGGCGCCAAGGTCATCGGCGCGTTCAGGATCGGCGACGGCAGCCGCATCGGCGCCGGGTCCGTGGTCGTTCGCGAAGTGCCGCCGAACTCCGTTGTGGTGGGTGTTCCGGGCCGGGTAACATACCGTGACGGTCAGCGGGTGGCCGGGGAGATCGACCTGAACCAGACGGACCTCCCGGACCCGGTGAGCAAGGCGATCGAGCAGCTCGTCGAGCGGATCCGCGTGCTGGAAGCCGAGCTCGAGACGCTGCGTAAGAAGACGGAGGAGGAGCGCCGGTGACTCCGAAGGACGTCCTGAGCCTCAAGGAAGCCTCGACCTACCTCGCCATGGACGAGACGACCCTCGTGCGCCTGGCGACGGAGCGCCGCATTCCGTCGCTCCAGCTCGAGGGACGCTGGGTCTTTTCGAAGAAGTCGATCGACAAGTGGCGGAGCCAGCAGCAGCGGCGGACGTGATCCCGCGCGAGCTCGCCTGGTCGATCCTCACCGAGTTCACGAAGAGCGATAGCCTCCGCAAGCACGCTCGCGCCGTCGAGGCCTCGATGCGCACCTACGCGGCGAAGTACGGCGAGGATCCAGACACGTGGGGAGCGGCGGGCACGCTCCACGACTTCGACTACGAGATGCACCCGCGCGCCCCACACCATCCCGTGAAGGGCGCCGAGATTCTCCTGGCGCGCGGCGTACCGCACCGGATCGTGTACGCGGTCCTCGCCCACGCCGACTATTCCGGGATGCCTCGGGTTTCACTCCTCGACCGGGCCCTGTACGCGTGCGACGAGCTGTCGGGTTTCGTCCACGCGGTGGCGCTCGTGCGCCCCGGTCGCACCATCACCGGGCTCGAGCCGCCGTCGGTCAGGAAGAAGCTCAAGGACAAGGCGTTCGCGCGCACCGTGAACCGCGACGACGTCTACCGCGGCGCCGCCGAGCTCGGCGTCGATCTCGACGCGCACATCGCCTTCGTCATCGGCGCGCTGACCGCCGTTGCCCCGGACATCGGCCTCGCCCGAGCATGACGCCGTGGCCCGGCCAGATACGCCTCGCGCGATCGCGCATGTCGACATGGACGCGTTCTACGCGTCGATCGAGCAGCGCGACAGGCCCGAGTTGCGGGGACGGCCGGTCATCGTGGGCGCCGACCCGAAGGGGCGCGGCGTGGTCTCGGCGGCGTCGTACGAAGCGCGCCGATTCGGGGTGCGCTCGGCGATGCCGATCGCCCGCGCCGCCAGGCTCTGCGCCCACGCCGCCTTCCTCCCGGTGGACATGGCGAAGTACCGGGCCGTCTCCGTGCAGGTCATGGGCATGCTCGCCGACTTCTCGCCGCTCGTCGAGCCCGTGTCGGTCGACGAGGCGTTTGTGGATCTCACCGGGACCGAGGGGCTCTTCGGGAGTGCACTCGACGCCGTGCGCGCGATCAAGCGGCGGATCCGAGAGGAGACGTGCCTCACCGCCTCGGCCGGTCTCGCGTCGAACAAGTTCGTCGCGAAGGTCGCCTCCGAGCTCGAGAAGCCTGACGGCCTCGTCGCGGTCGCGGCGGGCGGGGAGGCCCGCTTTCTCGCCCCGCTCCCGGTCGAGCTGATCTGGGGTGTCGGGCGTGTGACGGCGAAGGCCCTCCGAGAGCTCGGCCTCACCACGATCGGCCGGCTCCAGAGTGTCCCGCGCTCCGTGCTGGCCAGACGCTTCGGGAAGCACGGCGAGCACCTGCACGACCTGGCCCTCGGTCGTGACGCCCGACCTGTCGAGCCCTTCGGTCTTCCGAAATCGGTCGGTGCCGAGGAAACCTTCGGCACTGACTCGACGGACCCCGACCTCCTCCGGACGACGCTTCGATCCCAGGCAGAGCGGGTGGCCGCCGAGCTGCGGGAAGGGGGCTTCGCGGCGGCGTGCGTCACGCTCAAGCTCCGGCTGGCGCCCTTCGAGACGCACACCCGGAGCGCTACCGGGGCGCCGACGCAGGACGGGCTCGAGCTCTACCGCCGGGCGCGCGGACTCCTGGAGCGCGAGCGGGTGACGCGCCCGGTGCGCCTCATCGGCATCTCGGCCGGGCGTCTCGGACCCGCGGGAGTGGGCCAGCTCGGGCTCTTCGATCCCCACGCCGTGCGCCGCGAGCGGCTCGCGCGGGTGATCGACCGACTCACGGCGCGCTTCGGCGAGGGCGCCGTGATCCCCGCGACCCTCCTGCCGCGCAAGGGCGATATAATCCCGTCCACCTAATCGCTCGCGAGGAGAGCGACGTATAGCGCCGAGGCGACCGCTGGAGACCGTCGTGCTCGCTCCCGAGATTCGTGGCCACCGTGCCTGGATGCGGGGCACGATCTCGGAGTCCGACTGGATAGTGCCCTTCCCGCCGGCCGCTCTCGACGAGCTGGAGGGAGCGCTCTGCGAGCTTCGCCGGGATCCGCTCCCGCTCCTGCTCCTCGCGCCGACGCAGTTCGCCCTGTCCGCCTGCGCATCGGTCATGACCGCCGTGGATCACAAACTGCGCCGCGGCGCCGGCCTCGCCGTGGTCGACCGCATCCCGGTGGAGCGCTTCTCGGTGGAGGAGAATCGCGCACTCTACTGGCTGCTGGGGTCGCTGCTCGGCCGGCCGGTCGCGCAAAAATGGGACGGCACGATGATCTACGACGTCAGGGACACGGGGAAGCCGCTCGAATACGGGGTGCGCCGCTCTGTGACCAACCTGGAGCTCCAGTTCCATACCGACGCTCCGTGGCTCGCCCTGCCTCCCGAGCAGGTCGGGCTCTACTGTCTGAATCCAGCGCGTGAGGGCGGGGTGAGCCAGGTCGTCAGCCTCGCCACCGTGCATAACGAGCTGCAGCGCCGGCATCCCGACCTCCTCCCACGGTTCTATCGTCCGTTCCCCTGGGACCGGCAGGCCGAGCACGCGCCTGGTGACGACAAGGTCGCCTGGCAGCCGATGTTCCGCTCTGATGGCCGCGACCTCGTGGCCCGCCACAACGAGGCGCTGGTCGTGAATGCCGAGGCGCTGACCGGCACGCCGCTGGACCCCGAGGGGAGAGAGGCCCTGGTCGCAATGCGCGCCATCGCCGAGTCGCCCGAGCTCCGCGTCGAGTTCACCGTCGAGCGAGGCCAGATCCAGTACCTCGACAACCTGTCGGTCGCCCACAGCCGTACCGCGTTCAAGGACGCCGGAGAGCCCCATCTCAAGCGCCACCTGCTCCGCCTGTGGAACCGTAGCGAGGGGCGTCAGACCTTCCACGGGTAGTCCGTACCCAGGGGTACCGGTTTGCCATCGGCCGGCCGCTTCGGGTAGACTCACTGAACAGCGATTCATTTCTCGCGGGGAGAGTTCCGATGGAGCGCCCGATCGCCTACGACAAGCTCGCGCGGGAAGACCGGTGGATACGGATGCGCGCCCGCGAGGTGGCGGAGCTGAAGGTCGCGCAGGGGTTCCCGCCGTTCGCCGATCTCTCGACCCCGGACTCGATCCGGGAGCGCGTCCACGGGATCCTCGTGGGTGAGATGCAGGCAATGGAGGGCGCGGGGCGGACCGTCTGCGACTTCCCCGACGTGCCATGGGAGTTCACGATGGACATGGCGCGCCAGGTCTGGGACGAGTCGCGCCACGTCGAGATCTACCTGCGTCTCCTCGAGCATCTGGGCGGGTATCCCGGCGAGTTCCCCGAGACCACGATCCTCTGGCGCTGCGCCTGCGCCGAGGACGCCGCCGCGCGCGTGGCCGGCGTCAACCGCGGGCTCGAGGGGCTCGCGTGCGACGTCTTCAACCAGCTCGTCCACATCGCGCGGAAGATCGGCGACCCGATCCTCGAGCGCGCCGTCGAGTTCGTCCTCGCCGATGAGATCACCCACGTCCGGATGGGGTCCAAGTGGCTCACGAAGCTCACCGAGGGGGATCCCGAACGCCGGCGCAAGGCGATCGAGTTTCAGGAAACCATCGATGAGCGCTTCAACCTCGGCGGGGTCCGGCGGGAAGGGGACCACGAGGCCGTGTCGATCTCCATCGCGACGGACGTCCGGCGCATGGCCGGCTTCACCGAAGAGGAGATCGAGCGCCTCGTCAGGACGACCCAACGGTCGCAGGTCTACTAGCGCGTGGCTCACCCGCTCGCGGGCCACTTCTCGGTCGACCACTCCGCCCGCCTGATGCGCAACTATCGCTACGCCGTCGAGCGGGCGATGCGGGCCCTGGGCGGCTGGATCGCTCTCACGCCCGAACTCTCCGCGAAGCTTCTGATGGGGCGTCACGTCTGGGACCTCGCCCAGCAGGCGGACGCGTTCGGCAGGCGCCTGCCCGAGCTGCGTGCCCACACCCAGGTCTCGGAGCCGGCGAGCGAGCGGGTCGTCGCCTTCATGGACGCCGTCGAGGAGCCGGCGGCGCCCGGGCAGACCGTCGAGCGGCTGGTCGGTGTTTACCGGGTCCTCAAGCCACACCTCCTGTCGAGTTACCACGATCATCTGGTCCGGGCCAACCCGGTCTACGAGCCGCCGACGCGTCGCCTTCTCCAGCGATGCATTGACGATGAACGGCGGCACATCGCGGCCGGCGAAACCGTCCTCGGCCATCTCTGCGCCCCGGCGCTCGCGGAGCGTGTGCTCGCCTGGCAGCGAAGGCTCGAGGCGTTGGTCGAGGCGGCTGGTGGGGTGACGGGCGAGGGGTTACCGCCGGCTCCACCCGACACCGCCCAGGTGCCGATCGAAACGAGCGACGACGCGCGCGAGTTCGTCCGGCTCGAGAGGCCCGTGGCGAGCTGGCCGATGCCGGAGGACCTGCGCGAGGCCCTCGACTCCTTCGGCGAATCGCTGCGCGCACGGAATCTGGCGGCGCTCGCTCACTGGCTCGCGGCTGGCGTCTCGCCCGACCCCGCGCGCGACGCGCTCACCGGGTCGACGCTGACGAGCCAGCGTCTCGTCGCCTTTGCGAGGCTCGGGCACCAGCGCCTCGTGAAGTGGCGGCTCGAGGGGCCCGACGCCGCGGTCACGGTCCTCGCCCGGTGGGCGCCGGGGCCGGACGGCTGGCGCGTTGCCTTGCTCGACGTCGGCCGGATCGAGGTGCTTCGACCCGCTCTTCCGCGTCATTGATTCGTACCGTCCTGGTTGCGAATCGGGGGGAGATCGCCCGGCGCGTGTTCCGCGCCTGCCGGCGGCTGGGCCTCGGGACCGTCGCCGTCTTCTCCGAGGCCGACCGCGAGTCGCTCCATGTCAGGGACGCCGATCGGGCCATGGTGATCGGCCCGGCGCCGGCTCGCGAGAGCTATCTCAGCATCGACCGGATCCTCGAGGCCGCGCGCGCGAGCCACGCCGATACGGTTCATCCCGGATACGGCTTCCTGTCCGAGAACTGGCGATTCGCGGCTTCAGGTCGAGCACCCGGTGACCGAGGAGGCGACCGGGCTCGACCTCGTCGTGGCGCAGCTCCTTGTCGCCGCGGGCGAGCGGCTGCCCTGGCGCCACGAGGAGATCGCGCCGCGCTACGCCGCGATCGAGTGCCGAGTGTATGCTGAGGACCCGGCGAAAGGTTTCCTGCCCTCGCCAGGCCGGGTGGAACGGCTCGAGCTGCCCTCGGGCGAGGGGATCCGGATCGAGTCCGGCGTCGAGGCGGGCAGCACGGTCCCGATCCACTACGACCCGCTGCTGTTCAAGCTCATCACCCGCGGCGCCTCGCGCGCCGAGGCGATCGAGCGGATGGCGGCGGCGCTCGAGCGCGCGCGCGTCGAGGGCGTGAAAACGACGGTGCCGTTCCTCCGTCGCGCCCTCGCGAGCGACGCGTTCCGTGTAGGACGGGTGCACACGCAGATGATCGAACAAGGAGCGTTCAATGGCTGAGGAGATCAAGGCGCACATCACGGGGGTCGTGTTCCAGATCGCCGCGAGGCCGGGCGAGCGGGTTGCCGCCGGCGACGCTGTGATCGTCCTCGAGTCCATGAAGATGGAGATCCCCGTAGAGGCACCGCGGGCGGGCGCGGTCAAGGAGATCAAGGTCCAGGAGGGTCAGACCGTCCAGGAGGGCGACGTCGTCGCCGTGCTGGAGTAGGGAAGGCTCGATGAGCGTCGAGACGATCCGGGGACTCTACGACTATCATCGGTGGGCCAACCGGCGGCTGTTCGACGTCGCGGCGGCGCTCGGCGAAGACCTCGCGTCGCGCGAGGTGGGCACCCAGTTCAGCTTCCCGACCGTCAAGCGGATGTTCGGGCACCTCTACGGCGCGGACTGGGTCTGGCTCTCGCGCTGGAAAGGGGTGTCGCCGACGAGGCTCCCCGGGGCCGAGTTCCCGACGCTCGCCTCGATCCGGGCGCCGTGGGATGACCTCGAGCGGGAGCAGGAGGCCTTCGTTGAGGGGCTGAGGTCGGCCGACGTCGACCGGGTGGTCGAGTACAAGAACACGGAGGGTACCAAGTCCTTCCGGCTCACGCTCTGGCCCTTGCTCCAGCACGTGCCGAACCACGCCACCCACCACCGGAGCGAGATCGCGACGATGATCACGATGATCAGCGGCTCACCGCCTGACACGGGCATGAACTCCTACCTCCTGACCAAGACTGGGCAGTCGTAGCCGCGGAGGCCGGGCGCCTTCGAGCGCCGGCTTCGCCCGCGCAACCGAGGTGCGGGCGCAACCGCCGCGGGTGACCGGTGGGGGGGATCGGGGGGAGCGGCGCTCGCTCCCCCCGATGCTGACTAGTTCTCGACGAAGGCGCGAAGGTTGCGGCCGCGCAGCGGGTGCCGCAGCTTTCGGAGCGCCTTGGCCTCGATCTGTCGGATGCGCTCACGCGTGACCGCGAAGCGCCTGCCGACCTCCTCGAGGGTGTGCTCGCCCTCCTCGCCGATGCCGAACCGCAGGCGCAGGATCTCCTTCTCCTTGGGCGAGAGCGTAGAGAGCGCCCGCTCAACCTGCGTCGTCAGGTCCTGGTTGAGGAGCGACTCGTTCGGCGAGCCGGCGGACTTGTCCTCGAGGAAGTCACCGAGCTCGGAGTCCTCGCCGATCGGTGTCTCGAGCGACAGCGGCTTCCGCGACGACTCCAGAATGAGCCGCACCTTCTTCGCCGGCACGCCGGTCCGCTGAGCGAGCTCTTCCGGCGTGGGCTCGCGCCCCATCTCGTTGACGAGGCCGCGGTTCACCCGGGAGATCCGGTTGAGCGTCTCGACCATGTGGACGGGGATCCGGATCGTGCGCGAGTGGTCGGCGATCGCTCGCGTGATGGCCTGGCGGATCCACCACGTCGCGTACGTCGAGAACTTGAAGCCGCGACGGTACTGGAACCGGTCGACGGCCTTCATGAGCCCGATGTTGCCCTCCTGGACGAGGTCGAGCAGCGACAGGTCGCTGCCCAGGTAGCGCTTGGCCACGGAGACGACCAGTCGGAGATTGGCCTCCATCAGCTCTCGCTTGGCCTGACGCACCGTGCGGTCGCTCTGCTCTATCTGCTCGAGGAGCTGGCCCAGCTGCCGGCGCGGCAGGCCGACGGCCCGCTCGAGCTCCCGGAGCTCGCGGCCGGCGGTAGGCTGGTTCCGGCGCGCCTCCTCAGCGAGCTGGCTGATGCGCTCCCAGCGCCCGCGGACCTGGGCCACGATGTCATCGACGAGCGCCGGCTTGAGCGGCATGTCGGCCACGACCTTCTGGATTGCCTCGTGGGCCGCCGCGATCGCCTTCGCTCGGATGGTCCGGCTCGCCTTCGACCGGCGCTTGTCGCCGAACGAATCCTGGAGCTCCGCGATCTTCCGCTGGAGCCTCCGGAGTCGCCCGAAGGCCAGCAGCACCGGCCGCAGCTGCTTCGCGTCCAGCTCGCCTCCCTCCGCCAGGACGATGACGTCGTCGGGGGGAATCTCGCCCCGGCGAAGCCTATCGCTCACCTCGAGGAGCGTCTCGACGGCCATCGGGATGCCGGCCAGCGTGCGGCGGAGCGCGATCTGGCCCACCTCGATTCGACGACCGATCTGGACCTCTTGGGCGGCGGTCAGCAGGTGGACCTTGCCGATCTCCTTGAGATAGAGGCGGACCGGATCCTCACCACGCGGAGCCGCGCCGGCCTCCAGGGGCTCGGGTCGCGGGGTGTCCTCGGGTTCCTCTCCGAGGGCGACGGGCGTCTCGGGCTCTTCGGGGCTGGTCACCGCGCCCGGAGCGGCAGCCGTGGCCCCGGCATCGACTTCGCGAGTACCTTCCCTGAATGTCATCCTGTCACCGCTTCCCTCTTTGGATTCAATTGTTATGACGCAAAAATCCGCGAAGGCGTTTCCGGCACAACCCTCAAAATTCCGAGGGTATTTCCCTCAGATGGATCTCACGCGTGTGTCTGACCGGGCGATCGGCCCCATCTATTCAGGGTCCGTGACAATTGGGCCCTGGTAGGCTTGCTTCGATGAGCCAGGAGAAGAAGTCTCCATTTTGGGTGGGTCGGCCTCAACCCCGGTGCCCGGGGGGCCTCGCCGGGGCCGGTTTGACAGCCGTCAGGCCGAGGGGGTAGAAGGCGGAGGATGAAGACACCGAGTGCCTCCTACGGCTTCACGATCCGCCTGCAGATCGCCAACCGCCCGGGCATGCTGGGCCGCGTCGCGTCCGCCATCGGCGAAGCGGGCGGGGATATCGGCGCGGTCGACCTCGTCGAGACCACGCGTGAGCGGACCCTGCGCGACATCACCGTCAAGGCGCGCGACAGCGTTCACGCCCAGCAGATCGTGAGCCGGCTCCGTCACGTCGCGGGCGTCCGCATCGGGCACGTCTCCGACCGGACCTTCCTGATGCACCTCGGCGGGAAGATCGAGATACGCAACAAGGTCCCGATCCGCACGCGTGACGACCTCTCGATGGCGTACACGCCCGGGGTCGCCCGCGTCTGCCTGGCGATCCGCGACGACCGACAGCTTGCGTTCTCGCTGACGATCAAGCAGAACACGGTCGCCGTCGTCACCGACGGCACGGCGGTCCTGGGCCTCGGCGACATCGGGCCCGAGGCAGCCCTGCCGGTGATGGAGGGCAAGGCGATGCTGTTCAAAGAATTCGGGGGCGTGGACGCGTTCCCGATCTGCCTTGCGACGAAGGATGTCGACAAGATCGTCGAGACCGTCAAGCTCGTTGCGCCGGCCTTCGGCGGCATCAACCTCGAGGACATCGCCGCGCCCCGCTGCTTCGAGGTCGAGGAGCGCCTTCGCAAGGAGCTCGACATTCCCGTCTTCCACGACGACCAGCACGGCACCGCCGTTGTCGTCCTCGCGGCGTTGCTCAACGCCCTCCGCATCGTCAAACGAGACCTCCGGCGGATCCGCGTCGTCGTCACCGGGGTGGGCGCTGCAGGCACGGCTACGATTAAGATCCTCCAGTCGAGCGGCGTGCGCGACATCATCGGCGTCGACGAGCACGGCACGATCTACCGCGGGCGCGAGCAGGGCATGGACTTTATGAAGCGCTGGGTCGCCTCGGCCACGAACCCGCGCCAGGTCAAGGGCACGCTCGGCGACGCGCTCGAGGGCGCGGCCGTCTTCATCGGCCTGTCGGTGCCGGGGATCCTGACGGTCAAGGACATCAAGCGTATGGCCCGAGACCCGATCGTCTTCGCCATGGCGAACCCCGATCCCGAGATCCGGCCGGAGGAAGCCGAGCGGCACGTTCGCGTCATGGCGACGGGGCGCTCCGACTATCCGAACCAGATCAACAACGTGCTGTGCTTCCCCGGCTTCTTCCGCGGCCTGCTCGATTCGCGCGCGCGAGCGGTGAATGACGAGATGAAGGTTGCGGCGGCACGGGCCCTCTCGGCGTGCGTCAGCCGGAGTGAGCTCAGCGAGGAGTACATCATCCCGAGCGTCTTCAACAAGAACGTCGCGCCGGCCGTCGCCGAAGGGGTCGTCCGCGCCGCCTACGAGACCGCGACGGCCCGTCGTCGGCGGACCCCGGACCGCTCGGCAATCCGGTGACGGCGACGCACTGGTCGGTCGTCATCCCGGCGTTCAACGAGGCGCGGCGCCTGCCGTCCTACCTGGACGACGTCGTCTCGTTCTTCGAGGGCCGCGGTGAGCCGTACGAGGTCATCGTCGTGGACGACGGTTCGACCGACGACACGCCCGCGCTCGTCGAAGCGCGCGTCCGTGAGCTCGCGTCCGTGCGGCTCCTGCGGCTTCCGGTGAACGCGGGAAAGGGCGCGGCGGTGCGAGCGGGCATGCTCGCCGCCCGGGGTGTCTACCGGTTGTTCACCGACGCGGACGGTGCGACGCCGATCGCCGAGGTCAAGCGGCTCGAGCCCGCGCTCCTGGCCGGCGCAGACGTCGTGATCGGCTCCCGCGTCCTGGTCGACCCGTCCGTGTCGGTCGCCGCGCTGCCGCATCGGGTCGCGGCGGGCCGAGTCTTCAACTGGCTCGTCGCCCGGCTCGGCCTCCGGTCAGTGGCCGACTCGCAGTGCGGGTTCAAGGTCTTCAGCGCCGCCGCGGCGGAGCGCCTCTTCGTCGGACTCCGGACGCGGGGCTTCGGCTTCGACGTCGAGCTGCTTCTCGCGGCGCAGGCTGCCGGGTATCGTGTCGTCGAGATCCCGGTGAACTGGGCCGACCAGCCGGGGAGCAAGGTCGGGGTGTTCCGACACGGCCCGGGGATGTTCTGGCAGATCGTCACGGCGAGACTTCACGCGGGGAGGCGACGGTGAGCTTCGCGCGGCGGATCCGGGAGATCGAGCCGTTCCTCGCGGTGGAGATGGGGGAGCGGGCGCAGGCGCTCGAGCGCTCGGGCGTCGATGTCGTGCATCTCGAGTTCGGCGAGCCGGACTTCGAGGCGCCCGCGGTGATCCGCGAGGCGGTCGAGAAGGCGGTCAAGGACGGCCGCACGCGCTACACGCACAGCCTCGGCATCCTTCCGCTGCGCGAGGCGATCGCCGAGCACTACGCGGCGGCCTACGGCGTCAACGTGTCGCCGGACCAGATTCTCGTGACCGCGGGGACCTCGCCGGCGATGCTCCTCCTCTTCGGCCACCTCCTCGACCCGGGCGACGAGGTCGTGCTGAGCGATCCCTACTACGCCTGCTACCCGAACTTCATCCGCTACGCCGAGGGGAGGCCCGTCTACGTCGGGGTCACCGAGGAGGACGGCTTCCAGTACCACCCCGAGGCGATCCGGGAACATCTGGGCGCGCGCACGAAGGCCATCGTCGTCAACTCGCCGGCCAATCCGACGGGCACGGTCCTGTCCGCGGAACGTTTGGCGGCGATCGCGGCGCTCGCCCGCGGCGGGGGGCCGTTCATCGTCTCCGACGAGATTTACCACGGGCTCTCCTACGAGGGGCGCGACCGGACGATCCTCGAGTTCACGGACCGCGCGTTCGTCCTCAACGGCTTCTCCAAGGCGTACGCGATGACCGGCTATCGCCTCGGCTACGTGATCGCGCCGCGCGACCGGATCCGCGCGCTCCAGACGCTCTACGGCAACTTCTTCATCTCGACGAGCGAGTTCGTCCAGTGGGCAGGCGTCGCCGCGCTGCGCGAGGCGGGGGAAGAGCGCCGCCGCTTCCGCGCCCGCTTCGACGAGCGGCGCCGGTCGATGCTCGCAGGCGTTCGGGCGCTGGGGCTCGGCGTGGCCTGTGAGCCGACGGGCGCGTTCTACGTCCTCGCCAACGCGCGCCACCTCGGCACGGACTCGGTGCGCCTCGCGCGCGAGATCCTCGAGGCGGCGCACGTGGCGGTGACGCCGGGCGCGGCCTTCGGCGCCAACGCCGAGGGATACCTGCGATTCTCGTACGCCGCGTCGCTCGAGCGCATCCGCGAGGGGCTCGCCCGCCTCGGCCGGTTCCTCACCGCGAAACGGTGAGCGCCGCCGGTCGTCCCGCGACCGGCCCGCGCCGGGGGGCCGAGCGTGTGAGCGGCATGGATCCCGCGTACGTCGCGACCCACGTCGAGGAGGACCGGCGCCACTGGTGGTTCCGGGGGCGTCTGGCCGTGCTGCTCGCGACGCTGCGGCGCGTGCTCCCGCCCGGCCGGCTTCGTCTCCTCGAGCTCGGGTGCGGTACCGGCAACGTGTTGGCCGCGCTCGCCGAGTTCGGCATGGCGGTCGGCATGGAGACGCGTCCGGATCTTGCGGCGGCGGCGCGTGCCGCCGGCCTCGACGTCCGGCCGGGCCGGCTCCCAGGGGACCTCGTCGTGGAGCCGGGTTGGGCCGACGCCGTGCTCCTCCTCGACGTCCTCGAGCACCTCGACGACGACGTGGCGGCGCTCGTCACGGCCCGGCGCGCCCTGCGCCCGGGCGGCCTGCTCGTGATCACGGTCCCGGCCTATCGCTGGCTCTGGAGCGGCCACGACGTTGCGCTCGGCCACCGGCGTCGCTACACCGCACGTGAGCTCGCCCGCGTGGTGGAGCGCGCGGGACTCGCCGTTGTCCACGCGACCTACTTCAACACGCTCCTCTTCCCGGCCGTCGCGCTGACGCGCGCGTGGAAGCGGCTCCGGAGGGACGCGAGTCACGATCTCCGCCGCCCCTCGCCCGCGATCAACCGATGGCTCGAGTGGATGTTCGCACTCGAGCGTCACCTCGTCCCGCGTGTGACGCTCCCGTTCGGCGCCTCCCTGCTCGTCGTCGCGCGGCGATGATGCGCGCCTTGTCGGGGTGGGGACGTGAGGTGGCGCCGGTCGGGGCGATCCTCGCGGTGGTGGTCGCGGTCACGGCCGTCTGGCTCGCGCTCGACCGGCGTCCGCCCGAGTGGGACCACGCCAACCACCTCGAGCGCGCCGTGCGCTGCGCCGGCGACCTCGCGCGCCGCGACCTGCCCGCGATCCTCGAGCGCTCGTCGTTCTATCCGCCGCTCGTTCTCTGCGCGGCCGGGCTCGCGTACCGGCTCGCCCCGTCCGACGTCGCCGCGGCTCAGTCTGTCGTCCTGGCCTTCCTCGGACTGGGCACGGGCGCGGTCTACGTGCTGGCGCGCCGCTTCGCCGGAGCGACGGAGGGCGTCGTGGCGGCGCTGGTGTTCGCCACCGCCCCCTTCGTCGTCTTCTCGTCCCTGCGCTTTCAGCTCGACCTCCCGCTCGCGTCAATGGTCGCGCTGATGCTCGCCGTCCTGCTCCGCACCGACACGTTCGAGCATCGCGGCTGGTCCGTCGCGACCGGCCTGGTCCTGGGGCTCGGCATGCTGACCAAGCCGCCGTTCGCGGCCTACGTGCTGGCGCCGCTCGTGGTGGTCGCCGCGCGGATCCGAGCGCGCCGCGCGCTTGCGAACCTCGCGCTGGCCGCGCTGATCGGCGGCGGGCTCGGTCTGCCCTGGTATGGCCCGCGGCTTCTCGGGTTGGCCCCCGAGATCGCGAGCCGCTCGTTCCGACAGGCGGCGGAGTCGGGCCACCCCGAGCCGCTGACGGCTGCGGCGCTGATGCTGTACCCGCGCTGGTTCCCGATGCAGCTCGGGCTCGTCGCCGCCCTCCTCTTCGTCCTCGGGCTCGGCGTGGCCGCCCGGCGGCGCCACTGGCTCCTCCTCGCGTCGGTCCTGCCAGCGTTTGCACTCTTCGAGCTCCTCCAGAACAAGAATCTTCGCTACACGCTGCCTCTCCTGCCAGTCGCCGCTGTCCTCGCGGGCCTGGGCTTCGGCGCGCTCCCGGCGCGCCTGCGGGACGGCGGCCGCGTGCTGCTGATCGTCGCCGGGGTGGTCCAGGTGAGCGCGACGGTGTTCGGCGTCCCGCACGTCTCGGTTCCCCTGCTCGACGTGCCCTTCGTGGTGGAGACGCCCCCGGTGCGCGGCGACTGGCGCCACCGCGAGATCCTCGCCCTCCTCGCCCTCGACAGCCGCGGTGCGCCCGCCACCGTCAGCGTCGTGCCGAACGACAACTTCTTCTCGGCGAGCAACTTCCGCTACTACGCGCTCCGCGACGGGCTTCGGCTCAAGGTCGGGCGCGCGTGGGAGGGGGAGCCTGTCGGGATCGAATACATGGTGTTGAAGTCCGGCAACCAGGGGCCGTCGTGGACGGCCGAGCGCCCACGGCGCATCGCCGAGCGGCTCGCCCACGATCCCCATCTGGCCCGCGTCTTTCCGATGATCGGCGAGTTCCCGCTGCCGGACGGCTCGACCGCGACGGTGCGAGCGCGTCGGGAGGATACCGGGCCCACCGTGCGACCGGCCGTGATGGCCCGTGCCGTCGAGCGCGCGATCCGCGCCCGCCTCGGCGAGGTCGCGCGAGACGTCGAAGGTCTGCAGATCCGGCTCACGTACGACGACGCGATCCTCCGCGGCCGGATCGCGCGCGTCGAGCTGCGCGCGGCACGCGCCACGGTCGGCGACCTCACGCGACGGAACGCTGCGCTCGCGCGCGTCCGCGACCTCCAGCTCGGCGTCGACGACCTGCTCGTGAACCCGTTCAGCGCGTACGCGGACGGCCGGCTCAATCCGCTCGACGCCGGCCTGGTGCGACTCGAGCGGGCGACGATCCTGGCCGCGGACTTCAACGAGTTCCTCCGGCAGCTCAAGGGCTTCAAGCGGGCGTCCGTGACGTTCGAGCCCGGCGCGCTCGTGCTGGCCGCGGCACAGCCGGGGCCCGACGTGACCGCGCGTGTCCGCCTCGTGCCGTCGCGCGACCGGCCCTTCGCGGTGGCGTTCGAGCGAGTCCGCGTGGGTGGCGTCCCGCTTCCCGGCTCGCTCGTGGACTGGGTGGTTCGCGGGTATGATCCCTCGCTGGGGCTGGCGAGCCGGCTGCCCGTCCGGCTCGAGGTCGGTCGGGTCGAGATCACGCCGGACGCCATCCGCATCGCCGCCGGCCCCTGACGGGAGAGCTCGATGCGGGAGTCACTGCAGGCGAAGCGCGCGCGCGCGCGAAAGATCGTCCGCGCGCTCAGGAAGGCGTATCCCGACGCCACGATCGCTCTCGACTTCTCGAACCCGCTCGAGCTCCTCGTCGCGACGATCCTGGCGGCTCAGTGCACCGATGAGCGGGTCAATATGGTGACGCCCGCGCTCTTCGCGAAGTACCGGACGGTCCGTGACTGGGCACAGGCCGACCTCGCGACGCTCGAGCGCGAGATCCACTCGACGGGCTTCTACCGCGCCAAGGCGCGCGCGCTCGTCGGCATGGCGCGGACGCTGGTCGAGCGCCACGGCGGCGCGGTGCCTCGGACGCGGGACGAGCTGACGGCGCTGCCGGGTGTCGGCCTCAAGACGGCCAACGTCGTCCTCGGTAACGCCTTCGACCAGCAGGCGATCGCCGTGGACACCCACGTCTTCCGCGTCTCCCAGCGTCTGCGGCTCGCGCGCTCCGAGGATGCCGACGAGATCCACGACCAGCTCGTCAACGTCCTGCCCCGGCGGGAGTGGACCCTGACGACCCACCTCCTGACGACTCACGGGCGCCGCGCCTGCTCGGCACGGAAGCCAGCGTGCCCGGTCTGCCCGGTCCGCACGCTCTGTCCCTGGCCCGATAAGACCAGGATTCGTTGACAGCGCACGCGTTTTCCAATAGAGTAGATCGTTGCGAATTTTTCTGTCTGGACGCCCACTTAGAGCCGTCGAGAGGATAGAATGCCGACGCCGATGCCAAAGGAGAGTGAAATCGAGCGGAAGTGGTTTGTCCTGGACGCCGAGGGTCAAGTCCTCGGTCGCTTGGCCAGTCGCGTCGCGTCAATCCTCCGCGGAAAGCACAAGACGAACTTCGTGCCGCACCTCGACGTGGGCGATCACGTCGTCGTCGTGAACGCCGAACGAGTCCATCTCACGGGACGGAAGCTCCGCGACAAGATCTACCGGTGGCACTCGGGGTACATCGGAGGCCTGCGTGAGGTGCGCGCGGAGACCATGCTGAAGACTCATCCCGAGCGCGTCATCGAGTGGGCGGTCCAGGGGATGCTGCCGAAGAACCGGCTCGGCCGGGCGATGGCCAAGAAGCTCAAGGTCTACCGGGGCGCCGCCCATCCCCACCAGGCGCAGCAGCCGGTCGTGATGCCCGCGTCCACGAAGTCGGAGGTCCGCTGATGGCCGCAGTGCTCGACAGGTTCTATGGGACCGGGCGGCGCAAGACGTCGGTCGCCCGGGTGTGGATCCGCCCCGGCGCCGGGCGCATCTCTGTCAACGGCCGCGCGTTCGAGGACTACTTCCCGCGTGAAACGCTGCGCATGATCATCGCGCAGCCGCTCCAGGTGACGAACACCATCGGCCAGTTCGATGTGATCGCTACCGTGGGTGGCGGCGGCCCGACGGGCCAGGCGGGCGCGGTCCGCCACGGCATCGCCCGGGCGCTCGCGCGGTTCGACGAGAAGCTCCGGCTGCCGCTCAAGAAGGCGGGGCTCCTGACGCGTGATCCGCGCATGCGCGAGCGGAAGAAGTACGGTCAACCCGGCGCGCGGCAAAAGTTCCAGTATTCGAAGCGCTAGTGCCCAAGCGGCGTGACGTGGTGCGCGTTGCCGTTGCCGGCGCGAGCGGCTACATGGGGGCCGAGCTCCTGCGGCTCCTGCTGGGCCATCCCAGGATTACCGTCACCGGGGTGACCTCCGAGCGGCTCGCCGGCGAGCCGCTCGGGCGCGCGTATCCGCATCTGCGTGGGCTGACCGAGCTCGCCTTCCACGACCTCGACGCCGAGTGGCTCGCCGGGATCGCCGACGCCGTCTTCCTCGCCCTGCCCCACCTCGAGTCGCAGCGCGTGGTGCCGGTCCTACGCCGCCGCGGCGTCCGGGCGATCGACCTCTCCGCCGATTACCGGCTGCGCGACCCGAACGACTACGTGACGTGGTACAAGGCGCCGCACACCGATCTCGCCGGTCTCGCCGAGGCGGTCTACGGTCTGCCCGAGCTCCACCGAAAGGCGATCGCCGGCGCGCCGCTCGTGGCGTCGCCGGGGTGCTACCCGGCCGGCGCGATCCTCGCGACGGCGCCCCTGCTCAAGCGCGGGCTCGCGCGCCTCGACGGCATCGTGGTCGATGGCAAGTCCGGCGTGACCGGCGCCGGGGCGCAGGGCCGGAAGATCGAGCCGATGTACCTCTACACCGAAGCGAACGAGAACGTGCAGGCGTACGGGATCGCGAGCCACCGCCACACGCCCGAGATCGAGCAGGAGCTCGGCGCGCTCGCCGGCGCTCCCCTCCGCGTCACCTTCACGCCCCACCTCGTCCCGCTCAACCGCGGGCTTTTCACCACCGCCTCCGTGCCCCTCACCACGACACTCTCGACGGCCGAGCTCCTCGGCGTCTACCGCGAGGCCTACGCCGGCGAGCCGTTCGTCCGCGTGCTGGACGAGGGCGAGCGGCCGACGACGCGCGGGGTCGTCGGCTCGAACTACTGCGACGTCACGGTGGTCGCTGACGGGAGGACCGGTCGCGCCGTGTGCCTGTCGGCGATCGACAATCTCGGCAAAGGGGGCGCGGCCAACGGCGTCCAGGACCTCAACATCATGTTCGGTTGGCCCGAGCGCGCGGGACTCGCGGCGCCACCGGTGTACCCCTAGCGCGATGGCGCCGGCGGAGGTCGAGTGGCTTGAGGGCGGCGTCACGGCGGTGCCCGGGATCCTCGCGGGCGGCGTGGCGGCGGGCATCAAGCCGAGCGGCAAGAAGGACCTTGCGCTGATCTACTCGTCGACGCCCGCGCGCGCCGCCGTGATGTTCACGTCGAACCAGGTGAAGGGCGCGCCGGTTCTCGTCTCGATGGAGCACGCGCGTGGCGGCCAGGCCCAGGCGATCGTCGCCTCAAGCGGCTGCGCCAACGTGTGCACGGGCGAGCGCGGGATCAGCGACGCCCGTGAGATGACTCGGCTCGTCGGCGAGCTGCTGCGGATTCCCGCGACGCACGTCCTGGTCGCATCGACGGGCGTCATCGGCGTCCCGCTGCCGATGGACAAGGTCCGCGCCGCGCTGCCGAAGCTCGCCAAGTCGCTTTCCCCCCAGGGCGGGCGCGCCGCGGCTGAGGCGATCCTCACCACGGATGCGAAGCCGAAGGAAGCGGCGCTCCGGCTCGACATCGACGGTCGCGCCGTCACGATCGGCGGTATCGCGAAGGGTGTCGGCATGATCGAGCCCCACCTGGCGACCATGTTCTGTTTCGCGGCGACCGACGCGGTCGTCGCGCCGGCGGCGCTCACGGCTGTGGTGCGGCGGACCGTGGACCGATCGTTCAACCGCATCACCGTGGACGCCGACCAGTCCACGAGCGACACGGTGGCCGTGCTCGCCAACGGGCTCGCCGAGAACCGACCCCTCGAGCGGGGGCGGGGGCTCCCGCAGTTTGCCGCCGGCCTCGAGGCGCTGATGCAGCGGCTCGCGCGGGCGCTGGTCGCGGACGGCGAGGGCGCGACGAAGCTCGTCGCGATCGCCGTGCGCGGGGCGACGAGCCGGCGCGACGCGCTACGCGCTGCCCGGAGCGTCGCGAATTCGCCGCTCGTCAAGACCGCGCTCAACGGCGCCGACCCGAACTGGGGGCGGATCATGATGGCCCTCGGCAAGTCCCCGGCGCGGGTCGAGCAGGACAAGGTGGCCATCGCCTTCGGCGGCGAGCGGGTCGTCGAGCGCGGCCTGCTGCGCGAGGGCGTGCGCCTGGAGCGCGTCCGGGAGATCATGGGGGGCGGGGAGTACGAGATCACGATCGACCTGGGTCTCGGCCGCGGCGAGGACCGCGTCTGGACCTGCGACCTGAGCGAGGAGTACGTGCGCATCAACGCCAAATACACGACGTAGTCCACCATCACGCACGCCGCGCGCTTTCGGTGGTAGTGCGGACCGTTGGATCGCGCGGGGCCGCAGGGCGAGCCGCAGCCGTAGGCGAGGCGAGCCTGTGATCGAGTCCCCGCCGTCCGGGGCGAGCCTACAAAGCGCGGCGGAGGCAAACCGAAGGAGGAGGCATGGCGACGCTGACGATGAAGGAGCTGCTGGAGGCCGGAGTACACTTCGGCCACCAGACCAAGCGATGGAACCCGAAGATGCAGAAGTACATCTTCGGGGAGCGCAACGGCATCTACATCATCGATCTACAAAAGACGCTCAAGAAGTTCCGCGAGGCCTACGCGTTCGTCCGCGACCTGGCCGCCGGCGGCGGCACCGTGCTCTTCGTCGGCACCAAGAAGCAGGCGCAGGAGACGGTCTTCGAGGAGGCGACCCGGTGCGGCATGTTCTACGTGAACCAGCGCTGGCTGGGCGGTACGCTGACGAACTTCGCGACGATCCGCAAGTCGATCGCCCGACTCAAGAAGCTCGAGGAGATGAAGGAGACGGGCGAGTTTGAGCGGGTGCCGAAGAAGGAGGCGCTCGAGCTCGACCGCGAGCGAGAGAAGCTCGAGAAGGCGCTCGTCGGCATCAAGGCGATGGAGCAGCTGCCCTCGACCGTCTTCATCATCGACCCCCGCAAGGAGAAGATCGCGGTGGCGGAGGCGCAGCGGCTCGGCATCCCGATCGTCGCGATCGTCGACACCAACTGCGACCCGTCGGGGATCGACTACCCGATCCCGGGGAACGACGACGCGATCCGTGCCGTGCGGCTGATCGCCGCGCGCATCGCGGACGCGATCAACGAGGGGCGGGGCACCCTGGCCAAAGACGAGACGGGGGCGGCGGCCGAGGGGGCCGAGACGGCCGCGGAACCCGCCGAGGTGGCTGTGGTCGAGGCGGAGGGTTAGCGATGGCGTCGAGCGCCCAGCTCGTGAAGGAGCTCCGTGACCGGACGGGGGCGGGGGTGATGGACTGCAAAGAGGCCCTCGAGGCGGCGCGGGGAAATCTAGAATCAGCGTTCGAATACCTCCGGAAGAAAGGGCTCGCGCAGGCGGCGAAGCGCGCGCACCGGGAGGCGAAGGAGGGTGTCGTCGCGGCCTACATCCACCCCCTCGGCGCCAAGCTCGGCGTGCTCGTCGAGGTCAACTGCGAGACGGACTTCGTCGCGAAAACCGACGCGTTCCAGGCGCTCGCCAAGGACCTCTTGATGCAGATCGCCGCGGCGAACCCCGCCTACGTCGCGCGCGAAGACGTGCCCCCGGCGGTCGTCGAGCGGGAGCGCGAGGTCTACCGGGCCCAGCTCGCCGATCAGAAGAAGCCGCCGCAGATCATCGACAAGATCGTCGAGGGTAAGCTCGAGAAGTTCTTCGGCGAGCAGTGCCTGCTCGAGCAGCCCTTCGTCAAGGACGCGTCGGGCAAGACGCGGGTCCGGGATCTCGTCGACGGCGTGAACGCCAAGACGGGGGAGCGCGTCGTCGTCAAACGCTTCGCGCGGTTCCTGGTCGGCGAGGCGGGGTAGGGATGACGGCGGGTGCAGGGGCCGCGCGCCCGGCGTACCGCCGTATCGTCCTGAAGCTGTCGGGGGAGGCGCTCGCCGGCAGCCAGGGCTACGGGATCGATCCGCAGGTGCTCGCGCGGATGGCCGCCGAGATGCGCGACGTCACGACGCTCGGCGTCCAGGTCGCGATCGTCATCGGCGGGGGCAACATCTTCCGCGGTCTCGCGGCGAGCGCCGGCGGCATGGACCGCGCGACCGCCGACTACATGGGCATGCTCGCGACGGTGATCAACGCGCTCGCGCTGCAGGACGCGCTCGAGAAGGCCGGCCTGCAGACGCGCGTGCTCTCCGCCATCGAGATGCGCGCCGTGGCGGAGCCGTATATCCGCCGGCGCGCCATTCGGCACCTCGAGAAGGGCCGGATCGTCATCTTCGCCGCGGGCACCGGCAACCCCTTCTTCACGACCGACACCGCCGGCGCGCTCCGCGCGGTCGAGATCGGCGCCGACGCGATCATCAAGGCGACGAAGGTCGACGGCATCTACTCGGCCGACCCGCAGCGCGACGCGCAAGCCCAGCGGCTGGCCCGCGTGACCTACATCGACGTTCTGAACCGGGGGCTCCAGGTGATGGACTCGGCCGCGATCTCGCTCTGCATGGACAATAAGCTACCGATCATCGTCTTCGATCTGACCCGGTCCGGGAACATCAAGCGGATCGTGCTCGGCGAGCCGGTCGGCTCGATCGTGTCGTCTGGAGGGTGAGGCATGCAGACGGTGCTGAAGGATGCGGAGTCCAGGATGGGCGCCGCGCTCGAGGCGCTCGGGCGCGAGTTCGCGACGGTGCGGACGGGGCGCGCCTCGACGGGGCTGCTGGACGCGATCCGCGTGGACTACTACGGCACGCCGACCCCGCTCAACCAGATGGCGTCCATCTCGGTGCCGGACGCCCGCACGCTCACGATCCAGCCATGGGAAGCGAGCCAGCTCAAGGCGATCGAGAAGGCCATCATGGCGTCGGACCTCGGGCTCACGCCGATCAACGACGGAAAGGTGATCCGGCTCACGATCCCACCCCCGACCGAGGAGCGCCGAAAGCAGCTCGCAAAAACGGTCGCCAAGCACGCCGAGGAAGCCCGTGTCGCGATCCGGAACATCCGGCGCGAGGCGAACGACAAGCTCAAGGCGATGGCGCGCGACAAGAAGATCTCCGAGGACGAGGAGCGCCGTGGTCACGACCAGATCCAGAAGACCACCGACAAGTACATCGCGAAGGTGGACGAGCTCCTGAAGAAGAAGGAGCAGGAAATTTTGTCCTTCTAGCCCGTGTGTGAGATGACCGTCGCATGGCGTTAGAACCCGTGGGCGTCGGGGCGCAGGTGGAGCTCGCCGGGCTCGGCGAGGCCGCGCTGCTCGCGGTCGTGCGTGGCCAGCCGCGGCCCGAGCATGTCGCGATCATCATGGACGGCAACGGTCGCTGGGCGACGCGGCGAGGCCTGCCGCGCGTCGCGGGCCACCGGGAAGGCGTGAAGGCGGCGCGCACGATCGTTCGCGCCGCGGACGCGCTCGGCCTGCGCTACCTGACGCTTTACGCGTTCTCGTCCGAGAACTGGAGCCGGCCGGAGGGTGAAGTGTCGACCCTCCTGAGCCTGCTCGAACGGGCGATCCGCTCGGAGCTTCCCGAGCTCATGCGACGCAACGTGCGTCTCCGCGTGCTCGGCCGCCCGCACGGTGTGCCGGTCCAGGTGCGGCGGGGGATCGACCACGTCGTCCAGGCGACGCGCGACAACGCGGGCCTCACCCTCATGATGGCCTTCAACTACGGCGGGCGCGACGAGCTCATCGACGCCTGCCGCGCCCTCGCGCGGCAGGTCCAGGCGGGGGAGCTCCAGCCCGAGGAGATCGGGGAGAAGGAGATCCAGCGTGCCCTGTACACCGCCGACGTGCCGGACCCCGACCTCCTGATCCGGACGAGCGGCGAGATGCGGGTGTCCAATTTCCTCCTGTGGCAGATCGCCTACACGGAGCTGTGGATCACGCCGACCCTTTGGCCGGACTTCGCCGTCGCCGACCTCTACCGCGCGATCGCCGAATTCCAGCGGCGGACTCGCCGGTTCGGTGGGGTGGAACGGGGGCGGGCATGAAACGGATCACGTTGCTCGGCGCGACCGGCTCCATCGGTCTTCGGACGCTCGATCTAGTCTCGAGCTTCTCCGAGGAGTTCGAGGTGGCCGGGCTCGCGGCGCGAGGATCCAACGTCGAGCGCATCGCCGATCTGTGCCGGAAGTACTCGCCCCGCGCCGTCGCGCTTCTCGACGCCGGGGCGCTCGATCAGCTGGCGCGGCTCTTGCCGGCCCCGCGGCCGGAGCTCCTCAGCGGGCCGGACGGCCTCGTGGCCCTGGCGCGCGACGTCGACGCCGACGTCGTCGTCTCGGCGCTCGTCGGTGGCGCCGGGCTCCTGCCGACGATGGCCGCGATCCTCGCGGGACGGACCGTCGCGCTCGCCAACAAGGAAACGCTCGTGATGGCGGGGAGCCTGATGACGGCCGCCGCGCGGGCGCGTGGGGTGAGGCTCCTGCCCGTGGACTCCGAGCACAGCGCGGTCTTTCAGTGCCTGGCGGGCCACAACCGCGCCGACGTCCACCGGATCGTGCTGACCGCGTCCGGCGGACCGTTCCGCGAGACGCCGAGGGCCGACCTGGCGGCGATGACCGTCGAGGACGCGCTCAAGCATCCCACGTGGAAGATGGGCGCGAAGATCACGATCGACTCGGCAACGCTCATGAACAAGGGGCTCGAGATCATCGAGGCGCGGTGGCTGTTCGACGTGCGCCCGGACCAGGTGCAGGTCGTGGTCCATCCGCAGTCGATCGTGCACTCGATGGTGGAGTACGTGGACGGGTCGGTCCTCGCCCAGCTCGGTGTCGCCGACATGGCTGTGCCGATCCTCTACGCCCTCACGTATCCCGAGCGGCGGCCGACGCCGGCCGCCCGGCTCGATCTCACGCGGGCGGGGCAGCTGACGTTCTACGAGCCCGACGCGGACAAGTTCCCCTGCCTTGGGCTGGCGCGCGGGGCGCTCGAGCGCGGCGGGGCCGCACCGGTCGTGCTCAACGCGGCGAACGAGATCGCGGTCGCGGCCTTCCTCGATCGGCGCATCGGATTCACGGAGATCGCTCAGCTGATCGAGTGGGCGCTCGACGCCGCCAGCGCCGTCGCCGTGCGCTCGCTCGAGGAGTGCGTGGCGATCGACGCCGAGACCCGGCTGCGGGTCGGGCGGAGGATCGACGCGCGCAGCGGAGGCCCTTCCGCGTGACGACGCTCGTCTCGTTCCTCGTTGTCATCGGCATCCTGATCCTGATCCACGAGCTCGGGCACTTCATCGTCGCGCGCCTCACCGGGGTCGGGGTCGAGCGCTTCTCGATCGGGTTCGGCCCGGTGCTCGTGCGCTGGCGCGGGAAGGAGACCGAGTACTGTCTCTCCGCAGTCCCGATGGGCGGCTACGTCAAGATGATGGGCGAGGAGAACCCGCTCGAGGGCGGCGGCGGGGCCGTGCCCTTCGACCCGGCGAAGTCGTTCGCGCTCAAGCCGCTCCCGGTGCGGTTCCTGATCGTCTTCGCTGGCCCCGGGATGAATTTTGTCCTCGCCGCGCTCATCTTCGGGGTCGTGCTCGCGACCATCGGACGGCCGGTGTGGCCGCCGGTCGTCGGCCGGGTCACCGACGGGAGCCCCGCGGCCGCGGCGGGCCTCCTGACCGACGACGTCGTGACGCGCGTGGACGGGCGCCCGATCGGCTATTGGGAGGACCTCGACCGCGCGGTCGCCGGGTCGGACGGACGGACGCTCGTGCTCACGGTCAGACGCGGCGGGGCCGAGCGCACGTTCAGCGTGACGCCGCGGCGAACGACCGTGCGCGACCCGATCTTCCGGGACCCGAAGGACGCGTGGGAGCTCGGCGTGGGGCCGAAGCTCACCCCGCAGATCGGCGCCGTGAACCCGGGCTCGCCCGCCGAGACGGCGGGCCTGCGCGTCGGGGACTGGGTCCTGGCGGTCGCGGGCCAGCCGGTGTTCACGCCCGACGAGCTCATGCAGGCGATCCAGAAGCGTGGCGGCCAGACGTTCGACATCGTCGCGGAACGCGACGGCAAGCCCGAGACGCTGACCGTCACGGCCACCGCTGTCAGGGAGAAAGGGCCCAGCGGGCAAGAGGTCGAGATCGGGCGCATCGGGGTCGGCATCGTGACGCGCGTCGTGCGTTACGAGCCCTATCACCCGCTCGTCGCGGCCGCGTACGGCTGGGTCAGGACGTGGGACATGACCCTGCTCACGGCCAAGGGCCTCTGGAAGATCGTCTCGCGGCAGATCGACTCCTCGAACATCGGCGGCCCGATCCAGATCGCGGCCGAGGCCGGGCGCCAGGCGAAAGAGGGCGTCGCCTCGCTCGCGGTGTTCACGGCGATCATCAGCGTGAACCTGGCGCTGCTGAACCTCCTGCCGGTGCCGATGCTCGACGGCGGGCACCTCTTCTTCTTCGTCATCGAAGCGGTCATGGGGCGGCCGCTGTCGCTCAAGAAGCGCGAAGCGGCGCAACAGCTCGGGTTCGTTTTGCTGATGCTCCTCATGGTCTACGCGCTCTACAATGACCTGGTGAGGATCGATGCGTTTCGAATGTTCAAATAGGACGACTCCATGATCACACGGCGGAAGACGCGACAGATCCGGTTGGGCGGCGTGAAGATTGGCGGCGACGCGCCGCTCACCGTGCAATCGATGACGAAGACCGACACGCGCGACGTCCAGGCGACGCTGCTCGAGATCTGGGCGCTCGAAGCGGCCGGCTGCGACATCGTGCGGTGCGCGGTGCCCGTCCGCGAGGCGGCCGAGAAGCTCGGCGAGATCAAGCGGCAGATCCGCATTCCCCTCGTGGCCGACATCCACTTCAACTACAAGCTGGCGCTCATCGCGCTCGAGCAGGGCGTCGACGGCCTGCGCCTCAACCCCGGAAACATCGGCGGCAAGCCGTTCGTACAGGAGGTCGTGAACGTCGCCAAGGAAAAGCAAATTCCCGTTCGGATCGGGGTCAACGCGGGCTCTCTCGAGAAGGATCTTCTCGCCAAGCACGGTGGGCCGACCGCCGAAGGCATGGTCGAGTCCGCGCTGCGACACATCCGGATCCTTGAAGACTGCAACTATCCGGAGATGAAGATTTCGCTGAAGGCCTCGGACCCGCGCATGATGATCGAGGCGTACCGGATGCTCGCCGACCAGGTCGACTACCCGTTCCACCTGGGCGTGACCGAGGCGGGCACGCCCGGCGTCGGGACGATCAAGTCGGCGGTTGGCCTCGGGGCGCTCCTCTCCGAGGGCATCGGCGATACGATCCGTGTCTCGCTCTCCGCGGATCCGACCGAAGAAGTTCGGGTCGGGATCGACATCTTGAAATCGCTTGGCCTCCGGAAGGGCGGCCTCACCTTCGTCTCGTGCCCCTCGTGCGGCCGCGCCGACGTCGATCTCGTCAAGCTCGCGAAGGAGGTCGAGCACGAGTTCCGTGGGCTGAACGAGGAGATCCACATCGCGGTGATGGGGTGCGTGCCGGAGGGCCAGTCGGTCGTCACGCGGCAGGGACCCAAACCGATCGAGACGGTATCCGAGACCGACGAAGTTCTGACGCACGCCGGCGAATACCGCAAGGTCGAATGGGCGAGCACGCATGCGTTCGACGGTGAGCTCGTCGAGATTCAGCCAACGGGCTTCACGCGGCTGCGGTTGACGGAGAATCATCCGGTGTGGGCGTTTCCGCGCCCGATGCGGCTGAAGGCCGGCCGCGAACGCCGACCGCACGTGCAGGCGGCGCTCGACGCGGGAGTGGAGCTGCGGTGGGTACCGGCTGGCGAGTTGCGCCCCGGCTGGGTACTCGCGTATCCCGTCGTGCAGGAGAAGGAAGACCGCGCGACGATCGCGGCCGATGGTCTCGGGGAGATTCCGGTCGACGAGGACTTCATGACGCTGGCTGGCTACTACCTCTCCGAAGGCACGATGTCCGGCAAGGCCGGCAAGCCATACCAGCAGTTCTTCTACTTCCACGAGGACCAGCGTGCGTACGTCGAGCGACTGCAATCGATCCTGTCAGGGATGGGGCTCGCGTCGCAGGTCCGGCGTCGCCGGCACACCGCGGAAGTTGTCGCTCACTCACTGGCGCTCGGGCAACTGCTGAAGGCCCTCTTCGGACACGGCGCCACAGAAAAGCGCATGCCCGACTGGATGGAGCGTCTGCCGCACGAGAAGCAACGAGCGCTCGTCAAGGCGCTTTGGGAGGGCGACGGTTACCTGGGCCGGGTGCGTGGCTACTGGCGGGCCACGTATTGCACGTCGTCACACGCGCTCGCCGTCCAGGTCCATCAGCTTCTGCTTCGGCTCGGGGTCCCGGCGTTTCTCCATCATCGCGACCAGCGTGCGCGCCAGCGCAACTGGGTCGTCTCGGTCACCGCGCAGACGGGCCTAGGACGACTCGCGCAGATCCTGCAGCTCGGCGCGCTGTCAGGATGCCGCGACAACGCCAAGGGACAGGTCGTGCTGACCGAGACGATGCTCTACGTCGGGGTCCGGGCGGTGCGTCGTGTCGCGTGGAAGGGGCATGTGCATAACCTGGAGGTCGATGGCGCGCACTCCTTCGCACTGCCCGGCGCCATGCTGCACAACTGCGAAGTCAATGGTCCCGGCGAAGCGCGCGCGGCCGACATCGGCGTGGCGGGCGGGCGGGGGATCGGCCTCATCTTCAAGAACGGCGAGGTCATCCGCAAGGTCGCCGAGAAGGATATCGTGAAGGCGATGCGCGAGGAGGTTGACCGATTCGTCGCCGAGCGGAAGGCCGCGCGAGCGACGGCACCGGCCGACGACTGATGGGTCAGTACCGCGTCCACGTCTTCGTGTGCACCGGGGGCGACACCTGCCCGACCCAGGGCGACGTCGAGGGGTTCGTGAAGTACCTTCGCGGCGAGGCGGCGAAGGCTGGCCTCAAGGACGACGTCCGGATCAACAAGGCCGGCTGCTTCTCGCAGTGCGGGCACGGCCCGATGATGGTCGTGTATCCGGACAACGTCTGGTACTGCGGCGTCCAGGAGAGCGACCTCCGGGACATCTTCGAGTCGCACATCGTCGCCGGGAAGCCCGTGGCGCGCCTCCAGTACGCGCCCGGCGTCGGAGGGGCCAACAAGAAGAAGGGCGCGAAGTAGCCGTGCGCCGCTCGCAGTCCCTCGTTCCCACCCTCCGGGAGGATCCCGCCGACGCCGAAGCGCTGAGCCACAAGCTCATGCTTCGCGCCGGCCTCGTGCGTCAGCTCGCCGCCGGCGTCTACGTGTTCCTGCCGCTCGGGCAGCGCGTCCTCGACAAGGTCAACGCGATCATCCGCGAGGAGATGAACGCGATCGGCGGGCAGGAGATCACGATGCCCGTGATCCATCCGGCCGACATCTGGAAGCAGTCGGGCCGCTGGGAGGGCATCCCGGAGATGTTCAAGTTGCGGGATCGCTACGGACGCGACCTGTGCCTCGGGATGACGCACGAGGAAGTCGTCGCGTGGCTCGCCGCGCGCGAGATCCGCTCCTACCGCGACCTGCCGCAGATCTGGTACCAGATCCAGACCAAGGAGCGCGACGAGGCGCGTCCGCGGTCCGGCGTGCTGCGCACGCGCGAGTTCCTCATGAAGGACGCCTACACCCTCGACCCCGACGTCGCCGCGCTCGACCGCTCGTACGCGGCCCACGAGCGCGCCTATCGGCAAATCTTCGACCGCTGCGGGCTCCGCTACTGGGTCGTACAATCCGACACGGGCATGATGGGCGGCCTCGGCTCCCACGAGTTCATGGCGCCGGCGGCGGCGGGTGAGGACGAGATCGCCATCTGTGAGGGCTGCGGGTACGCCGCGAACGTCGAGATCGCCCGCGGGGTCCCGGCGCCGCCGCCGTTCCCTGCCTGGGCGCGTGAGGAGGTGGCGACGCCAGGCGCGCGCACGATCGCGGAGGTCTCGCGGCTCCTGGCGATCGATCCGCGCCTCACGCTCAAGTCGCTTCTCTATATCGGGCAGAGCTCCGGGCCCGTGCTCGCGCTGCTCCGCGGCGACCACGCGCTCCACGAACGGAAGCTCGCCCGCGCCCTCGGCGAAGAGGTCCGCCCGGCGCACCCCGACGAGGTCCGCCAGCACCTGGGCGCGCCGGCAGGGTCGGTCGGCCCGGTCGGCGCCCGGGTGCCGGTGCTCGCCGACGAGCATCTCAAGGGCGGCGTCTACGTCGTCGGCGCGAACCGCGAGGGGTTCCACCTGCGCGGCGTCAGCCCCGGCCGTGACTTCGACTGCCGGTTCGCCGACCTCCACGCCGTCACCGCCGGCGAGGCGTGCGTCGAGTGCGGCAAGCCACTCGGCGTCGAGAAGGTCATCGAGATCGGCAACATCTTCAAGCTCGGCACGAAGTACTCGGCGGCGCTCGGGGCGACGTATCTCGACGAGTCGGGGCGCGAGCAGCCGATCGTCATGGGGAGCTACGGCATCGGTCCGGCCCGGATCGCCGCCGCCGCGATCGAGCAGCTCGCCGACGGGGACGGGATCGTCTGGCCGTGGCCGATCGCGCCGCTGCACGCGTACATCGTCTGCGTGAGCGTCAAAGACCAGGCCCAGCGAGATGCCGCCGAGGCGATCCACGATGCGTGCTGGGCGCAGGGTCTCGAGGCGATGCTGGACGACCGCGACGAGCGGCCCGGGGTGAAGTTCAAGGACGCCGATCTCCTCGGCCTGCCCGTGCGCGTCACGATCGGCAACGCCTTCGTGAAGGAGGGCCTGGTCGAGGTCCGCTCCCGCAAGACGCGCCAGGAGAGCCGCGTCCCCAAGGACAAAGTCGTCGACGCCATCCGCGCGATCCAGGCCGCCGAAGCCCGGCGATAGGCCGGCCGGGCCTCGACCAGCCTTGCCTCGGCCCTCGAGACGTGCTAAATTCCTGAAAAAGTGGGCGTTGCCCGCTTTTTTTAGTTTAGCGACGGGCAAGGGGAACGCCCGATGGACGACGCGGTGCAGGCCGACCAGATCGAGGAGGTCGTGATGCCGGTGCTGCGTGACCACGGGCTCGAGCTGGTCGACATCGAGTGGCGCCCGCTCCGTCCGCGCGGGGTTCTGCGTCTCTTCGTCGACAAGCCCGGCGGTGTCGGGATCGGGGACTGCGAACGGCTCAGCCGGGAGATCGGGGACGTGCTCGACGCGGCCGCGATCGTCGAAGGGTCCTACGATTTCGAAGTGTCCTCCCCCGGGCTGGATCGCGTCCTCCGCAAGGAGCGCGAGTTCCGCTGGGCGGTCGGCAAGCGCGTGCGCTGCTGGCTCGCCGGCGGGCGTGAGATGCGCGGCCGGCTCGTGGCGGTGGAGCCGGACCAGCTCGTGCTCGAGCACGACGGCGAGCGGGTGGACCTCCCGCGCACCGGCGTCACGAAGGCCCGTCTGGAGGCGGAAGTCCCCTGGCCGCGCAAGGCGTAGAATCTCAGGCAGGCGTTGGGATCGATGAACCGAGAGCTGATCAGCGTCATCGAGCAGATCGGGCGCGAGAAGGGGATCGACAAAGAGATCCTCTTCGAGGCGCTGGAGTCTGCCCTGCTGTCGGCGTCGCGGAAGTCTCTGGGGCCGGCCGATAACGTGCGCATGCACATCGACCGCAAGAGTGGCGACCTGCGCGTCTACTGCCGTAAGAAGGTCGTCGAGGAAGTGACCGACGACAAGCTCGAGATCAGCCTGGCCGACGCCAAGGCACTCAACCGGGAGGCCGAGCTGGGGGACGAGCTCGAGCTGGAGCAGGAGCGGCCGCCGCAGGAGTTCGGTCGGATCGCGGCCCAGACGGCCAAACAGGTGATCTTGCAGAAGGTCCGGGACGCGGAACGCGAGGGCATCTACTCCGAGTTCGCGGGCAAGGAGGGCCAGATCCTCCGCGGCGTCGTACACCGGATCGAGAAGCGCAACGTGATCCTCGAGATCGGCAAGGCCGAGGCGATTCTGCCCGAGCGGGAGCAGATCCCGGGCGAGCGGTACAACCCCGGCGATCGCATCCGCGCCTACGTCCTCGAGGTGCGCCGCACGGCCAAGGGCCCGCAGATCTCGCTCTCGCGGACCCACCCGGGCTATCTCGCACGTCTCTTCGAGACGGAGATCCCCGAGATCCAGGAGGGCATCGTCCTGGTGAAGGCCACGGCGCGGGAGGCCGGCGAGCGTGCCAAGGTCGCGGTCGCGTCAACCAAGCGGGACGTCGATCCCATCGGCGCGTGCGTCGGGTTGCGCGGTACCCGCATCCAGGTCATCAGCCGGGAGCTGCGAGGTGAGAAGATCGACATCATCGAGTGGTCGCACGACCCGGCGACATTCGTCGCGCGCGCGCTGTCGCCGGCGAAAGTGTCGTCCGTCGTGATCACGGAGCCGAGCGAGCCCGACGGTCAGCCGTCGGCGCTCGTCATCGTCCCCGACAACCAGCTCTCGCTGGCGATCGGCAAGAAGGGCCAGAACGCGCGGCTCGCGGCCAAGCTCACGGGCATGCGCATCGACATCAAGAGCGAGGCGGAGGTCGAAGCCGAGCGGACGGCGAGCGAGGGCCTGCCGCAGGTGGACCGCGCCGCGCTCGCCGCGCTCGCCGGCGCGGAGCTCGTCGAGCCGCTCGTCGCGGCGGGGCTCGGCTCGCCTGCGGCGATCGTGAAGGCCGGACCCGGGAAGCTCGGGCTCGTCGCGGAGGTCGGCTCCCGCGCCGAGGCGATCCACGCCGCGGCCGTCGAGTGGGTGGCGGCCCACGTCGCCGCGTCAGAGCCGAGTGGAGCCTCCGAGGAAACGGGTGCGCCCGCATGACCGAGGAGCCTCGGCGCACGTGTCTCGGGTGTCGGCGGGTGCGGCCCAAGCGGGTGCTCGTGCGGCTCGTGCGGAGGCGCGACGGCGTGGTGGTCACGGATCCACGCGGCGCCGTCCCGGGTCGCGGCGCCTACGTGTGCGCGGACGACCTGTGCCTCGGGCGCGCGCTCGCGCGCGCGCGGCTCACCCACGCGTTCAGGAAGCCCTGTGAAGCGAGCGCGGAGCTCGCGATGGCGGTGCGGACCTCCGGATCTCGCGGGGCTGGGGCCCCGCCGTCCGAGGCGAGCGAAGAGATGGGAGTCGTGCAGACCTCGAGATTGCGCGGGGTTGCGGTGCGAGGCGCGCCGAGAAGGCGAGGCGGGCCTGTGATCGAGGCCCCGCCGTCAGAGGCGAGCGGTGAAAACGGTTCGGAGGAGGTGAGGGAGCCGTGGCGGCAAAGGTAAAGCTGATGGAGCTCGCGAAAGAGCTCGGCGTGACGAGCAAGGAGCTCATGGTCGCCGCCGAGGAGATGGGTCACAAGGGGCTGCGTGCCATGAGCCCTCTCGACACGACGCTCGCGAACGCGCTGCGGGTCAAGCTTGGGCGTGGCCGCGAGCTGCCCGAGGAGCCGAAGCCGAAGCGCGCCGTGAGGCCGAAGGCCGCGACGGAGACCACGGCGACTGACGGCGCGCCGGTCACGAAGAAGGCGCCGGCGCGGTCGAAGAAGGCCGCCGACGTCACGCTCGAGGAGTCGCCCGCGGAAATCAAGCCCGCGGCGACGATCGTCAAGCCGAAGCCCGCGCCGGAGACCGTGGCCGAGCCCCCGCTCGTCGCCAAGCGCGAGTCCGAGATCGCTCCGGAGCCCAGCGTGGTGACGCTCGCACCCGAGGCGCCGCCGGCCGCGGCGAAGCCGGCGCCGATCGTGCCCGCGGCGCCGGGCGCGCCCACCAGGAAGCCCGAGCCGAAGATCGTCCCGTTCCGTCCGATCGAACGGCCTGCGCCCGCGCCTCCGCGCCCGGCCCGTCAGCCGACGCCGCCGTTCGCGCCGCCGCGCGTGACCACGGTGCCGCGGCCCGCGGCGCTCGCCGCGCCGTCGCGCCCCGCCCAACCCGCGGCGTCGGCGCCCGCGCCGGCCCGTCCGGCTGCCGCCGTCGAGGCGCCGCCAGCCCCGCCGGCCGAGGTGAAGCGCGAGCTCATCCGGGTACCCGAGTCCGTCACGGTGGGCGAGCTCGCCGAGAAGATGCGGCGGAAGTCGGGCGAGGTGATCAAGGCGCTGCTCGAGCTCGGCGTCATGGCGACGGTCAACGAACTGCTCGACCCGACGGCCGCGAAGCTCGTCGCCGACAAGTTCAGCGTGGACCTCGAGGTCCGGTCCGTCGAAGGCGAGGTCGTCGACGAGGAGGACCTCGACCCCGCGCAGCTCAAGCTGCGCCCGCCCGTCGTCACCGTCATGGGCCACGTCGACCACGGCAAGACCTCCCTCCTCGACGCGATCCGCAAGTCGAAGGTCGCCGAAAAGGAGTTCGGCGGGATCACGCAGCACATCGGCGCCTACCAGGTCGAGACCCGGCATGGCAAGGTCTCGTTCCTCGACACGCCGGGGCACGAGGCGTTCACGGCGATGCGCGCACGTGGCGCTCAGGCGACGGACATCGTCATCCTCGTGGTGGCCGCCGACGACGGCGTCATGCCGCAGACCGTCGAGGCGATCAACCACGCGCGGGCGGCGAACGTGCCGATCATCGTCGCCGTGAACAAGATCGACAAGCCCGAGTCCGATGCCGAGCGCGTCAAGCGTGAGCTCGCCAACCATGGCCTGATCCCGGAGGAGTGGGGAGGGCAGACGATCTATGTCGCGACGTCGGCGAAGAAGGGGACGGGCATCGACCAGCTCCTCGAAATGACCGCGCTCCAGTCCGAGATCCTCGAGCTCAAGGCCAATCCGAACCGCGCGGCCCGGGGCGTGATCATCGAGAGCCGGCTGGATCGTGGGCGCGGCCCCGTCGCGACCGTGCTGATCCAGGCCGGCACGTTAAAGGAAGGAGACGCGGTCGTCGTCGGCGCCCACTCGGGCCGGATCCGAGCGCTGAGCGACCCGAGCGGGAAGAAGGTCAAGAGCGCCGGCCCGTCCGACCCGGTCGAGATCCTCGGGCTCAGCGGCGTTCCCGCCGCGGGCGACGTCCTCGTCGCGGTGTCCGACGAGCGGAAGGCGCGACAGGTCGCCACCATGCGGCAGGACCGCGACAAGCTCAAGGGCAAGACCGCGACGCGGATCACGCTCGAGGGGCTCCAGAAGCAGATCCAGTCGGGGGAGGTGAAGGAGCTTCGACTCGTCCTCAAGGCCGACGTGCAGGGCTCCGTGGAGGCGCTGGCGGAGGCGCTCGAGCGGCTGTCGACCGAGGAGGTCAAGCTGAAGGTCATCCACAGCTCCGTGGGCGCGATCAACGAGAGCGATGTCATGCTCGCCTCGGCGTCGAACGCGATCGTCATCGGGTTCAACGTCAAGCCCGAGACCAAGGCGGCGTCTCAGGCGCAAGCGAACGGCGTCGACATCCGCAGCTACAACGTCATCTACGACGCGATCAACGACCTGCGGGCCGCGCTGGCCGGCATGCTCGCGCCCGAGATCCGTGAGACGACGCTCGGCCGGGCGCAGGTGCGCCAGATCTTCGTCATCTCCAAGCTCGGCCCGGTGTGCGGCTCGTACGTGACGGAAGGCAAGATCGTTCGCAACGCGAAGGTGCGCGTGCGGCGCGGCGACGAGGTCGTCGGCGAGGGCACGGTCGGCTCGCTGAAGCGGTTCAAGGACGACGTCCGCGAGGTGCTGGCCGGGCTCGAGTGTGGCATCGGCGTCGACGGCGTGACGGGGGTCCAGCCGGGCGACATCCTCGAGGTCTACACGGTCGAGGAAGTGGCGCGCACGCTTTAGAGCGTTTGCGCCGGGGGGAACCGTGGCGACGGCGCGTGTCGCGCTGGGAATGGTGGAGCTCCATCTTCCCGATGTCGACTCGCTGAAGGGCAAGCGGCACGTCCTGAAGGGCCTCAAGGAGAAGGTGCGCGCACGCTTCGAGGTGTCGGTCGCAGAGGTTGATCACCAGGACGTCTGGCAACGCGCGACCCTGGCGGTCGCCTACGTCTCGGCCGACGCGCGGCACGCCAACGAAGTGGTCTCCAAGGCGATATCCTTCATCGAAGATAACGTCGAGGGGCGCGTCCTCGAGACGTTCGTGGAGATCCTCTGATGCAGAGCAAACGGCTCGACCGCGTGAACCAGCTCATCAAGGAGGAGGTCTCGACCCTCCTCCAGCGGGAGCTCAAAGACCCGCGACTCGGTTTCGTCACGGTCACCGAAGTCGAGACCTCGAAGGACCTGCGCGTGGCGAAGGTCTTCGTCTCGGTGCTCGGCGACGAGGCGCAGTGGGCGGCGTCGCTGGCCGCGCTCGAAAGCGCCCGGGGCTTCGTCCGCCAGTGGCTCCGCCACCACCTCGACCTTCGCGTCACGCCGGAGCTCGACTTCCGGGCTGATCGCTCGATGGAACACGCGGCGCGGATCCAGACGCTGCTCCGGCGACTCAACGACGACCCGACGTCGTGAGCAGCGCCATCACCCTGACCGGTCCCGCGCCCTCCGAGGCCGTCTTGACTCCGTTCCGGTCTCCGGGGGGCCACGCCCTCATGCTCGGCCACGTCCACCCCGACGCCGACGTGCTGGGGACGCTCCTGGCGTTGGGTGAGGCCCTCGAGGCCCGCGGCTGGCGCGTGACCTATGGCGGCCCGCATCCGGCGCCGGCCGCGCTCGCCTTCCTCCCCGGCATCGAGCGGTACCAGCAGCTCCACGCCCTCGACGGCAGGTTCGACGTCGCCGTGTTGACGGACTGTCCGAATCCGGAACGCACCGAGGGGCTCATCGACCAGGCGCGCCGAGCCGCGGCCACCGTCGTGAACATCGACCACCATCCCGACAACCGGCGCTACGGCGACGTGAACTGGATCGACGTGTCCGCCGCGGCCACCGGCGAGCTGGTCTACGAGCTGCTCGTGGCGCTCGGCGCCCCGCTGACGCCCCCGATCGCGACCAACCTGTTCACCGCGCTCCACACCGACACCGGCTCCTTTCGCTACTCGAACGTGACCCCGCGGACGTTCCGGACGGCCGCGGCGCTCGTCCAGGCGGGCGCCGATCCCGCGTTCGTCTCGGAGTGGCTTTACGAGCGCCGCGCCCCCGATGCGCTCCGCTGGCTCGGCGCGGCGCTCGGACGTGTCGAGGTGAGCGACGACGGGCGGGTTGCGTGGCTGATCCTCCCGTCGGGATCCGTGCCGGAGAAGGTCATCGAGTCCGAGGAGCTCGTCAACTATCCGCGCTCGGTGGCGACGGTCCGCGTCGCGTGTCTCTTCCGCGAGTACCTTGGCCAGGTGAAGGTGAGTCTCCGCGGCAAAGGCGACGTGGACGTGCAGCGGATCGCCGCGCAGTTCGGGGGCGGCGGCCATCCGAACGCGGCCGGGTGCACGCTCGCGAAGCCGCTGGCCGAGGCGACGCGGGTCGTGCTCGCGGCGGTCCGGGCCGCGCTGGCCGCCGCGCCAGGGGCCCGGACGAGGTGAGCGTCAGGGTCGGCGGCTCGGGCGTGCTCGCGGTCAACAAGGCGGCGGGGGCGACGTCGTTCGACGTCGTGGCGCTCGTCCGTCGGCGGATCCACGTCCGCCGGGTCGGTCACGCCGGCACGCTCGACCCCGCGGCGACGGGCGTCCTACCAGTCCTGATCGGCGAGGCGACCAAGCTGACGCCGTACCTCATGGACCAAGACAAGGAGTACGTCGCGACGGTCCGCTTCGGGCTCACGACGGACACTCACGACACCGAGGGTCGCGTCCTCTCGGAGGTCACGGTCTCCCGACTCGAGCGGCGCGACCTCGAGGAGGCGAGCCGGCCGTTCGTCGGTCGGATCAAGCAGATCCCGCCCATGTACTCGGCGGTCCACCACGAGGGGCGGCGCCTCTACGAGCTGGCGCGCGAGGGGATCGAGGTCGACCGCGAGCCGCGGGAAGTCGTCGTCCATTCGATCACCGTCGACGAGGTCGCCGCGCCTCGGGCCACCCTCCGTGTCGTCTGCGGCAAGGGCACTTACGTGCGGGTGCTCGCCGCCGATCTGGGGGCCGCGCTCGGCTACGGCGGCGCCGTCGAGTGCCTCGTCAGGTGTCGTGTCGGCCCCTTTTACCTCGCCGACGCGATCCCCTGGTCCGACGTCGTCAGCGCCGAGCCGGCAGTGCTCTGGTCTCGCGTCACGCCGCCGGAGTCGGCGTTGGCGGGCTGGCAAGGGGTGACCCTCGACGAGCGCGCGGCCGTCGCGTTCGGGCACGGCCAGGCGGTCGAGGTCCGGGCACCCGCGCGCGGCGAGGGCGGCTCATCCGTCCGCGTCCACGACGTCACCGGTACGCTCATCGGCGTCGGCGCGATCACGGAGGACGGGCGCCGCGTGAAACCCGTCCGAATCCTGCATGCGGATCGTCCGGGGACTCGAATCCTACCCGCCTGACGCGCTCTCGAGCGCCGTCGCGCTCGGCGCGTTCGACGGCGTCCATCTGGGCCATCGTGCGATCCTCGGGACCGCCGTGGCTCAGGCGCGGCGGGACGGCCTCGTGGCCCTCGCGTGCACCTTCGATCCGCACCCGCTCGAGGTGCTGCAGCCCGAGCGCTCTCCCGTTCCGATTACGACCCTCGAGGAGCGGCTCGAGCTGATCGCCGGGACGGGGATCGACACGACCGTGGTCGTCGTCTTCACCCGCGCCGTCGCCGCGGTAGAGGCGGAGGACTTCGTCCGCCGCGTCCTCGTGGGGACGCTGAAGGCGCGGGACATCGTCGTCGGCTTCAATCATCGGTTCGGGCGCGGCGCCCGCGGCGATGCCACGCTCCTCGAGCGGCTCGGGCGCGAGCTCGGGTTCAGGGCGCACACGGTTCCCCCGACGACCGTCGATGGTGTTCCCGTGTCGTCATCGGAGATCAGGAGCGCGCTCCAGCGCGGCGACCTCACGAAGGCGGCGCGGCTACTCGGGCGCGCCTACGCGATCCAGGGCGAGGTCGTGCGTGGGGCGGGTCGCGGCCGAACCCTCGGCTTTCCCACGGCGAACGTCAAGACGGCGCGTCCGCTCCTTCTGCCCCCCGGGGTCTATGCCTGTCAGGTCGATGTGGAGGACACACGCTACCAGGCGGTCATCAACGTCGGCGTACGGCCGACCTTTGGCGAGACGGAGCTCGCGGTGGAGGCTCATCTCCTCGATTTTTCCGGGGATCTTTACGGCCGCCGCATTCGGCTCACGTTCCTCCGGCGTCTCAGGGACGAGCGCAAGTTCCCGAACGTGGAGGCCCTCCGCAACCAGATCGCTCTCGACGTCCTCGCCGCCCGGGAGAACCCCTGAAGCCCGCGCTTTACTTCCCGGGATCGTCGTGGTACGGTAGCAGCTATCTGTTGACAAAAAAAGGGGTTTTGAACCCGTCCTGGACGGAGGCGGCTCCCCGGGGCGTGGCGATTGAGGGAGGTCCCCCATGCCGCTGACCGTCGACAAGAAGAAGAGCTTGATCGAGCAATTCCGCGCCCACGCGGGCGACACCGGGTCGCCGGAGGTCCAGGTCGCGCTCCTGACGGAACGGATCAACGGCCTCACCGATCACTTCAAACAGCACACCAAGGACCACCACTCTCGGCGCGGCCTCTTGATGCTGATCGGCAAGCGCCGGGGGTTGCTCGAGTACCTCAAGGACAAGGACGCCGAGCGCTACCGCACCCTCATCGACAGGCTCGGAATCCGCCGGTGACGGCAGGCCTCACAACCATGGATTGGTCCTCGGACGCAAACACTCCGGGGGCCCGAGGACGATCTCCCAGATGAGTCATACTGTACAGACCGAGATCAACGGCGGGCCGTTCTCCATCGAGACCGGCAAGGTTGCCAAACAAGCCGACGGAGCCGTCGTCGTCCGCTACGGCGGCACGATGGTGCTCGCCACCTGTGTGACCGCGAAGACCGCGAAGGAAGCCCAGGACTTCTTCCCGCTGACGGTCGAGTACCGCGAGCGCATGTACGCGGGCGGCCGGATCCCAGGGGGCTATTTTAGGAGGGAAGGCGCACCGTCGAAAAAGGAAACCCTCACGTGCCGGCTGATCGACCGGCCCATCCGCCCACTCTTCCCCGACGGCTTCCGCAACGAGGTCCAGGTCATCTGCCTCGCGATCTCCGCCGACGCGCAGAACGACCCCGACATCCTGGCGATGAACGGCGCCTCCACGGCGCTCACCCTCTCGGGCATCCCGTTCAACGGTCCCGTCGGCGCGGTCCGAGTCGGGCTCGTGGCGGGCCAGCTCGTGGCGAACCCGACGAAGGATCAGCAGGCCGCCTCGAGCCTCGACCTGGTCATCGCCGGCACCGAGGAGGCGGTCCTGATGGTCGAGTCGGGCGCCAGCGAGGTGCCCGAGGAGACCATGCTCCAGGCGATCGCGTTCGGCCACGCCGAGTGCCGGCGGCTCGCCCGGCTCCAGGTGGACCTGGCCGCGCGGGCGGGGAAGCCGCGCTGGCCGTTCGACCCGAACGCCGGGCGGGACCCGGAGCTCGAGGCGCGCGTGCGGACGCTCACCGTGCCGAAGCTCGCCGCGGCGCTCGCGACGCCCGAGAAGCACGCGCGGGCGGAGGCCGTCTCCCATGTCTTCGACGAGGTCTGGGGGGCGCTGGCCCTCGATGAGTCCAAGCGCGGCCAGGCGCGCGCCGCCTTCGAGGCGATCGAGGCCGCGGAGGTGCGGCGGCTGATCGTCGAAAGGGGCATCCGCGTGGATGGCCGGAAGGTCAACGAGGTCCGGCCGATCACGATCGAGATGGCGTACCTGCCACGGGCCCACGGCTCGACGATCTTCACGCGCGGTGAGACCCAGGCGCTGGTCTCCGCCACGCTCGGCACCAAGTCCGACGAGCAGAAGATCGAGACGCTCGAGGGCGAGACCTGGCGCCACTTCATGCTCCACTACAACTTCCCCTCGTTCTCGGTGGGTGAAGTCCGTCGGTTCGGTGGGCCCTCGCGGCGGGACATCGGCCACGGCGCCCTCGCCGAGCGTGCGGTCGAAGCGATGCTGCCGGCGAAGGAGGACTTCCCGTACACGATCCGCATCGTGTCGGACATCCTCGAGTCGAACGGGTCCTCCTCGATGGCGACGGTGTGCGGCGCCTCGCTCGCGCTCATGGATGCGGGCGTGCCGATCAAGACGCACGTCGCCGGCATCGCGATGGGCCTCGTCAAGGAAGGCGACAAAGTCGGGATCCTGACCGACATCATGGGCAGCGAGGACCACTACGGCGACATGGACTTCAAGGTGGCCGGGACGGAGAAGGGGATCACCGCGCTCCAGATGGACATCAAGACCGCGGGGGTCTCGCTCGAGATCATGCGCGAGGCGCTCCGGCAGGCGCGCGAAGCGCGGATGATCGTGCTCGCCAAGATGCGCGAGGCGATCGAGAAGCCACGCCCCGAGCTCAGCCCGTACGCGCCCCGGTTCGTCACGATCAAGATCCGCCAGGAGAAGATCCGCGAGATCATCGGCCCCGGCGGCAAGGTCGTGCGGGGGATCCAGGAGCAGACGGGCACCAAGATCGACATCGAGGACGACGGCCGGGTCACCGTGTTCTCGTCGGACCAGGCGTCGGTCCAGAGGGCGATCGCGATAATCCAGGACATCTGCCGCGAGGTCGAGCTCGACCGGATCTACCTCGGTAAGGTCAAGAAGATCGTCGAGTTCGGCGCGTTCGTGGAGGTCATCCCCAACACCGAGGGGCTCCTGCACATCTCGCAGATCGCCGAGAACCGGATTCGCTCGGTCCAGGACGTGCTGACCGAGGGTGACGAGGTCCTCGTCAAGGTCATCGAGATCGACGGCAACGGCAAGATGCGGCTCTCCCGCAAGATGGCGCTGCGCGAGCAGCCGGCGCTCGCCGACAAGGAAAAGCTCAAGAACCCACAGGCGGCGAATCCTCCGCGCGCCTGAAAAGGCGGTCCCCGTGAGCGAAGGATACCGGAAGAGCGTCCCTCCGAGCGGCATCCGTGTCGTCACGGAACGGATGGAGCACGTCCGGTCCGTCGCGGTCGGGGTGTGGGTCGAGACCGGCTCCCGGCACGAGCCCGAGGGCCGCGCCGGCATGTCCCACCTCATCGAGCACCTGGTTTTCAAGGGGACCCAGACGCGCACCGCCGAGGCCATCGCGCGCACGATGGACTCGGTCGGCGGCCAGATGGATGCCTTCACCACCAAGGAGCACACCTGCTTCTACGTCCAGGTGCTCGACGAGCACCTGCCGCTCGCGGTCGATCTCCTGACCGACATCCTCCTCCACCCGGTCTTCGACGCCGAGGAGCTCGAGCGCGAGAAGTCGGTCGTGCTCCAGGAGATCAAGATGGTGGAGGACACGCCCGACGACCTGATCCACGACCTCTTCGCCGGGCAGCTCTGGGAGGGCCACCCCCTCGGGCGCCCGATCCTCGGCACGCGCGAGGCGGTGAGCGGCTACGACCGCAACGCGGTGCTCTCCCACTTCGGCGAGGAGTACGTGCCGCCGCGGATCATGATCGCGGTCGCGGGCAACGTCACCCACGACCGGGTCGTGAACCTCTTCGACAGGGGCTTCGACGGCTTCGCCCGCGCCTCCACGCGGCGCACGGATACGCCGCCGGTCATGAAGTCCGGGGTCAACATCGTCCACAAGCCGCTCGAGCAGGTCCACGTCATCATGGGCTTCCCGGGCCTGCACCACTCCGCGCCCGAGCGCTACGCCCTGTTCGTCCTGAACGACGTGATCGGCGGCAGCATGTCCTCGCGCCTCTTCCAGGAGGTGCGGGAGCGCCAGGGGCTCGTGTACGCGATCCATTCGGGCGTCCAGGCGTACGCCGACACGGGGACGCTCTACATCTACGCCGCGACCGACGCGCCGAACTTCTCGAAGGTCCTCAAGTCGATCCTCAAGGAGATCCGCGAGCTGAAGAAGAGCGGGGTGATGGCGGAGGAGCTCGCGCGGTCCAAGGATCACCTCAAGGGTAGCCTGATGCTGTCGCTCGAGTCCACCTCGAGCCGGATGAACCGCCTCGCCAAGCACGAGATGCACCTCGGCTCGTTCCTCACGATCGACGCCATGCTCGCGGCGATCGATGCCGTCCGCCACGAGGAGGTGCAGGCGCTCGTCACCGAGCTCCTCGACGAGGACCGCCTCGTCCTGACCACGCTGGGGCCCCTCGATCGCCGGAACCTCCCGCGCGAGCTCCTGCACCATTGATCTTGGGGGGCCCCGACATGGCCCCCCAACCCCCCCATCCCGCGTCTCGATCGAGCGTGCAGCTCGATCGCTCCGGCAGGCAGCCCTTCTCGAGCGCAGAGACTTTCGCTCCGGGGATTTTTGCTCTAAGGTGAGGGCGTGATCGAGCGTTACACCCGCCCCGAGATGGGACGCCTCTGGAGCGAGGAGTCCAAGTACGGGGCGTGGCTCCGGGTGGAGCTCGCCGTGTGCGACGCCTACACCCGCCGCGGTCGCATTCCTCCCGACGCGATGGCGCGGATCCGCCGGACGGCGCGCGTAGACATCGCGCGGATCCTCGCCATCCAGGAGCGCGTCAAGCACGAGATGATCGCGCTCCTCACGAGCCTCGAGGAGCAGCTCGGGCCCGACTCCCGCTTCGTCCATATCGGCCTCACCACGAGCGACGTCTGGGACACGGCCCTGGCGCTCCAGCTCCGCGACGCCGCGGACCTGCTCCTCGCGGGACAGGCGCGCCTGCGGGACGCGCTTCGAGCGCTGGCCCTGCGCCACAAGGACACGCTGACCGTCGGCCGGACCCACGGCGTCCACGCGGAGCCGACGAGCTTCGGGCTGAAGGCGGCGGTCTGGTACACGGAGGCGCAGCGGAACCTCGAGCGCCTACGTCGCGCGCGGCAGGTGGTCGCGGTCGGCAAGCTGTCGGGAGCCGTGGGCACCTTCGCCCACGGCGAGCCCGAGCTCGAGGCGGAGGTGTGCCGGGAGCTCGGGCTCGAGGCCGCGCTCGTCTCCACGCAGATCGTCCAGCGGGACCGCCACGCCGAGTTCTGCGCGATGCTTGCCGTGGCCGCCGCGTCGCTCGAGACGATCGCGCTCGAGGTGCGGGGGCTCCAGCGCACCGAGATCCTCGAGGCGCAGGAGCCGTTCGGCGAGGGGCAGAAGGGCTCGAGCGCGATGCCGCACAAGCGAAACCCGGAGCTGGCGGAGCGGATCTGCGGGCTGGCCCGGCTCCTCCGGACCAACGCGCTGGCCGCCCTGGAGAACGTCGCGCTGTGGCACGAGCGCGACATCAGCCACTCGTCGGTCGAGCGCGTGGTCCTGCCGGACTCGACGATCCTGCTGGACTATCTGCTCTCCCTCGCGACGTTCATCGTCGAGGGGCTCGAGGTGGACCCGGCACGGATGGCCGAGAACCTCGAGCTGAGCCACGGGCTCGTCTACTCGCAGCGGGTGCTGCTGAAGCTCACGGAGACGGGGCTCGCCCGCCAGGTCGCGTACGAGATCGTCCAGCGTCACGCGATGCGCGCCTGGAGGGAGCGGCGGCCGTTCTTCGAGCTGCTCGCGGCCGACCCGGCGGTGACGGAACGGATCGGGAGCGACGAGCTGAAGGCCTGCTTCGACCCGGCGTGGTACCTCCGGAACGTGGACGCCATCTTCCGGCGGGTCGGGCTGATTCAATGAGCACGCGGAGGGCGCCGGTGAACGTCGAGACGCGCGAGAAGCTCTACGAGGGCAAGGCCAAGATCGTCTACGCCACGGACCACCCGGAACTGATCGTCCAGTACTTCAAGGACGACGCCACGGCCTTCAACGCGCTCAAGCGCGGCACGATCGTCGGCAAGGGTGTCGTCAACAACCGGATGTCGGCAGCGATGTTCGCGCGGCTCGAGCGCGCGAAGGTGCCGACGCACTACCTCGGGACGCTCTCCGACCGCGAGATGCTCTGCCGCAGGCTCGACATCATCAAGATCGAGACGATCGTGCGCAACGTGGTCGCGGGCAGCCTGGCCAAGCGCACCGGACTCGAGGAGGGCACACCGATCGGGCAGCCGATCGTCGAGCTCTACTACAAGTCCGATCCGCTTGGCGACCCGATGATCAACGACGACCACGTGCGGATGATGAAGCTGGCCACCCCGGCGGAGCTCGCGTGGATCAGGCGTATGGCGTTGAGGATCAACCGCGTCCTCCGGCCCCACCTGCTGAGGCGCGGGCTCCTCCTGGTGGACTTCAAGCTCGAGTTCGGCCGGGCCGGCGGCCGGCGCTACCTCGGCGACGAGATCTCGCCCGACACGTGCCGCCTCTGGGACCGGGAGACACGGGAGAAGCTCGACAAGGACCGGTTCCGTCGTGACCTGGGCGGCGTGGAAGAGGCGTACCAGGAGGTCTACCGCCGCCTCGTCGATCAAACGGCGCCGGGCTCGCGGACATCGCTACAGTAAAGGTCCGGGTGCTCGTCCGTCTCAAGCCCGGCATCCTCGATGTCCAGGGCGCCGCGGTCAAGCGCGCGCTCGCCGGCCTCGGGTTCGCAGAGGTCGCCGACCTCCGCGTCGGCAAGGTGATCGACGTGGAGCTCGACGCGGCGACGCCGGAGGTCGCCCGAGCGCGGGTCGGCGAGATGTGCCGGCAGCTTCTCGCGAACCCCGTCCTCGAGGAGTACACGATCGAGATGGCCGACGATCTTGCTCCCCGTAGAGCGGTCCGGTAAGATGATCGCGTCATGAGATTCGGCGTAGTCGTCTTCCCGGGGACGTGGAGCGACTGCGACTTCCACTACGTCATCTCCGAAGTGCTCCACCAGCCCGTGAAGTACGTCTGGCACCGGGACCGCGACCTCGACGACCTCGACTGCGTCGTCCTGCCGGGCGGCTTCTCCTACGGCGACTACCTGCGCGCCGGGGCAATCGCGGGACGCTCACCAGTCGTCGAAGCGCTGCGAGACCTCGTCGCCCGCGGCGGGTGCGTCCTGGGTTCCTGCAACGGCTTCCAGATCCTGTGCGAGGCGGGGTTCCTGCCCGGCGCGCTGATGCGCAACGAGTGCTTGCAGTACCGCTGCCAGTCCACGCACCTCGTGGTGGAGAGCGTCGAAACGCCCTTTACGCGCGGGCTCCGGCCGGGACAGGTGCTAACCATGCCGATCTCCCATGGCGAGGGCAAGTACCACGCGGATCCTGAGACGCTCCGGACGCTCAGGGATCGTAGCCAGGTCGTCTTCCGCTACGCCGACGCGGACGGACGGGTGACCAGGGCCGCAAATCCCAACGGGTCCGTCGAGAACGTCGCCGGCATCGTGAACCCGGAGGGCACTGTGCTCGGGCTCATGCCGCACCCCGAGCGGGCGGCGGAGGCGGCGATGGGCAGCACGGACGGGCTCCTGCTGTTCCAGTCCCTGCTCGGAAGCCTCGTCGAGGATGGCAGCTTCCTCAAGCGGTAGCCCGGGTTGACGGGGGCTCCACCGAAGGTCACGCTCGACCTCGCGAGGGACTCGGGCCTCACCGCCGAAGAATACGACCGGATCACGAGCCGCCTCGGCCGCGAGCCAACCTACGCCGAGCTGGGACTCTTCGCGGCCCTCTGGTCGGAGCACTGTGCCTACAAGCACTCGCGCGTGTACCTCTCCCGGCTCCCCACCGAGGGGCCGCGCGTGCTCCAGGGGCCCGGCGAGAACGCGGGGGCGATCGACATCGGCGACGGCTGGGCCGTCGTCTTCAAGATCGAGAGCCACAACCACCCATCGTTCATCGAGCCGTTCCAGGGCGCCGCCACCGGCGTCGGCGGGATCCTGAGGGACATCTTCACGATGGGTGCCCGCCCCATCGCCCTCCTCGACTCGCTCAGGTTCGGTGAGTTCGACGACTCGAAGACGCGCCGCCTCGTCGAGGGCGTCGTGTCGGGCATCAGCTGGTACGGCAACTGCTTCGGCTGCCCCACGGTCGGCGGCGAGGTCGCCTTCGCGCCGGAGTACGCCGGTAACCCGCTGGTCAACGTCATGTGCGTCGGGCTCGTGCGCGCCGACCAGATCTTCCGGGCGCGCGCCGAGGGCGTCGGCAACCCGGTCTTCTACGTCGGCAACAAGACCGGCCGTGACGGGATCCACGGAGCGACGATGGCGTCGGCGACCTTCGACGACTCGGCCTCGGAGCGGCGGCCGACGGTGCAGGTGGGCGACCCGTTCACCGAGAAGGTGCTGCTCGAGGCGTGCCTGGAAGCGATGAAGACCGGCGCCGTCGTCGGAATCCAGGACATGGGCGCCGCCGGCCTCGCGTGCTGCACCTCCGAGATGCCGGCGCGCGCGGGCACCGGGATGGATGTCGAGCTCGGGCGAGTGCCGCAGCGCGAGGTCGCGATGACGCCGTACGAGATCCTCCTCTCCGAGTCGCAGGAGCGCATGCTCCTGGTCGCCGTGCGGGGACGCGAGGAGGAGGTCCGGCGGATCTTCGCCAAGTGGGAGCTCGATGCGGCGGAGATCGGGCG